>Ga0154317_1190_pt1 | contig 52942 bp, 51 predicted proteins | sample RifGroA2_FD_105611 | JGI IMG/M metagenome (GOLD analysis project Ga0154317, IMG submission 105611) | Candidatus Rokubacteria bacterium GWA2_70_23 | reverse complement strand
GGCTTCCCGGAGTCCTGGTACTCCTGGCGCCATCAGCTGCAGGCGCTCGCGGCCGCCGGGTACCGCGCCGTCGCGCCGGACATGCGCGGCTACGGCCGTACCGACCGGCCCGCGGAGATCGAGAAGTACACGACCCTCCACCACGTGGGCGACATGGTCGGACTCCTCGACGCGCTCGGGGAGCAGACGGCCGTGATCGTGGGGCACGACTGGGGCGCGCCGGTTGCCTGGAACTGCGCGCTGATGCGGCCCGACCGCTTCCGCGCCGCGATGGTGCTCTCCGTGCCGTACTCGCCGCGGGGCTCGGTCCGTCCCACTGCCGCGCTCCGTCAGGTGGCAGGCGACCACTTCATGTACATGCTCCATTTCCAGGAGCCGGGGGTGGCCGAGGTCGAGCTGGAGGGCGACGTGCGCGCGACGCTCCGCCGGGTGCTCTACTCGGCCTCGGGCGATGCGCCTCCGGAGCACGGGTGGCGTCCCATCATGCCGAAGACGGCGCGGTTCCTCGACACGTTGACGGATCCTACGCTGTTGCCGGCGTGGCTCACCGAGGCCGACCTCGACCTCTACACGAGCGAATTCCAGCGCACCGGCTTCCGCGGGGGACTCAGCTGGTATCGCGCCATGGACCTGACCTGGGAGCTGATGGCGGCCTACCACCACGCGAAGGTGGTGCAGCCCGCGCTGTTCGTGGCCGGCGACCGCGACCTGGTCATCGCGATGCAGAGGCGCGCGCTCGACCAGATGAAGGAAACGGTGCCCGGCCTGAGGCGGCTCGTGATGCTTCCGGGCTGCGGCCACTGGACTCAGCAGGAGCGCCCCGCCGAGGTCAACGCAGAGATGATCACCTTCCTTCGCGGGCTCGACGGCTGACGCGGCCGGGGGCAGGTGGCGCCACACAGGAGCCGGATTTCGAGTATGGTGTGGGCCGGTATGGCGCTCCTTCTACGTGGGTGCCCCTCGCAGATTGCCGAAAAACCCGCAGGCTGCTCAAAAAGGTCCAGATGCGAGGCGGCGCCCGACGGCCGCACGCGAGGCGTACTCCGCTTGGCGAGCTGAGCCGGAGGCGAGGCGAGCATATCCGGAGATCCGGCGAGCGCAAGCGAGCCACGTTGAGCGTTCGGCTGAGGGCGCCAACGAAGCAGATGGGCCTTTTTCAGCAGACTGCTAGTGGTGACCCCCGTGCCCAGTCTATCCGAGCTCCTCCGGTACTTCCTCTATCTCGGCGCCCTCGGCTTCGGCGGGCCCGTGGCCCTCGTGGGCTACATGCAGCGGGACCTGGTGGAGCAGCGGAAGTGGTTCACCCTGGAGGAGTACAAGAAGGCGCTGGCGCTCTCCCAGCTGGCCCCGGGGCCGCTGGCCGCCCAGCTCGCCATCTGCCTCGGCTACATCCATTCCAAGGTCTGGGGCGCCACCCTGGTCAGCCTCGTCTTCATCCTGCCCTCCTACGTGATGACGGTCGCTATCGGCATGCTCTACGTGCGCTACGGGGGGCTCTCGTGGATGCAGGCGGCCTTCCTCGGCGTGGGCGCCGCCGTCATCGCGATCATCGTGCGCGCCGCGTACCGGCTGGCGCGGCTCACCATGAGCCGGGACCGGCTGCTCTGGGCCATCTTCTTCGTGATGGCCGTCGTCACCGCGTGGACCGAGTCCGAGATCGCGACGCTCTTCGTCATGTGCGGCGTCGTGGCGCTGCTCGTCCAGGCGCCCCCGGCCTGGCTGCGCCGGCTGATGGGAGCGCGGGCGGCGCTCTGGTCGGTGGGGCCGCTGCCGCTCTTCCTGATCCAGGGCCTGCGCGAGCCCGCCTCGCTGGCCACGCTCGGCACGATCCTCGGCTTCTTCGCCAAGGCGGGCGCCTTCGTCTTCGGCAGCGGGCTCGCCATCGTCCCCTTCCTCTATGGCGGCGTCGTCCAGGAGCATGGCTGGGTCAACGACAAGCAGTTCCTGGACGCCGTGGCGGTGGCCATGATCACGCCGGGGCCCGTGGTGATCACCGTGGCCTTCATCGGCTACCTCGTGGCGGGGCAGGCGGGCGCGCTGCTGGCAGCGATCGGGGTCTTCCTGCCGGTCTATCTCTTCGTCGTGATCCCCTTCCCGTGGTTCGACCGCGTGAGCGGCAACCCGCAGGTCAAGGCCTTCGTGGGCGGGGTGACGGCCGCTGCCGCGGGCGCCATCGCCGGGGCCTGCTTCGTCCTCGCCCGCCGGGCCATCGTGGACGTCCCGACGCTCCTGATCGGGCTCGTAGCGCTTGGACTCAGCTGGCGCTTCAAGATTCCCGAGCCCGTGCTCATCGCCGGCGCCGCGGCCGTGGGCCTGCTGCTCTTCTGGACGAGGGGGTGAGCGACGACTGATGAAATGGGTCACCCGCCGCAAGGCTCGCGTGGACCGCATCGCCTGCCCCTGGCTCATCCGGAGGTTCCTCGATCCCGCGGCCGAGTTCCTCTTCGTCGCCGACGCGGAGGTCATGGAGACGGCGCGGCGCGAGGGCGCCGTGCCCTTCGATGTCCCGGGGGTGGAGCTGGGACATCACGGCGACCGCTGTTCCTTCGACGCCTTCCTCGACACGTACCGGCTCGACGACCCGGCGCTCCACGCCCTGGCCCTGATCGTCCGCGGGGCCGACACGGACGCCCGGAGCCTGGCACCCGAGACCTCGGGACTCTACGCCGTGGCCAGCGGCTTCAGGCTCATCAGCCGCGACGACCACGAGAACATGGCGCGGCAGTTCCCCGTCTACGATGCCCTCTATGCCTACTGCCAGGAGCTGACCGCTGCCGGCCCGTGACCCGGTCGGGCCTCCCAGGCCGGACCGGCCGGCGGCGCCGCGGCCGGGACCGCCGCGACGGCGGGGATCCGCCGAAGCCCGAGCCGCCGCCGCTCGTCGGGTGGAGGGCGGGGGACCCTGTGCTATCCTTGGGTGCGGTCGTCCCGCCACGTGCGTCACTCCGGAGCCTCCCTCGGCGAAGCGCGGCGGTAGCGCGGGGCGGCGTTTCAGGGGGAGGCCGCAGCGGCGGCCATGGGCTGCGAATTCAACCGTGCGAGAGTGGCGGAACTGGCAGACGCGCTGGACTTAGGATCCAGAGGGGCATCCCCGTGGGGGTTCAACTCCCCCCTCTCGCACCAGATCGACGCAGGGTGAGTGGAGAGGCCGCGGCGAGGCGAATGACATCTGAGGAGTCGGGATGAAAGTTGACATTCAGGAGCTGGGAGCCTGCAAGCGGCGCCTCCAGGTGGAGGAGGCGCCGGAGGTGGTGACTCAGGCGTGGGAGCGGGCCTTCACCCTTGTGCAGCGGGAAGCCAGGCTGCCAGGCTTCCGCAAGGGCAAGGTCCCGCGCAGCATGATCAAGATCCACTTCGCCGATGACGTGAAGAAGGAAGTGGCGCGCCATCTCATCCCCGAGGTGTACCGCCAGGCGCTCAGCGAGACGCGCATCGAGCCCGTGGAGGAGCCGGATCTCCAGGAGGTGCGGCTCGAGGAGGGCGCGCCGCTGTCCTTCGCCGCCGTCGTCGAGATCAAGCCCACCATCGCGCTCGGGACCTACACGGGTCTTAGCGTCCAGCACGCGCCCAAGCCCTTCGCGGAAGACGAGGTGGAGGAGGCGCTCGGCCACGTGAGGGAGCGCCACGCCGAGTACCGCGCCGTGGAGCGGGCCGCCGACCTGGGAGATCTCGCGATCGTGGACTACACGCTCACCCCCGAGGGCATGGAGCCCCGCACAGAGACCGATTACGGGATCGTCCTCGGCCAGGGGGCGGTGATGCCCGAGATCGAGGAGGCGGTGATCGGGCTCGGTCCCGGCGGCTCACGCCAGGCGCGCATCCGCTTCCCCGATGACCACCGCACCGAGGCGCTGCGCGGCCTCGCGGGGGAGGCCACGGTCACGGTGAAAGAGGTGAAGGAGAAGGTGCTCCCGCCGCTGGACGACGACTTCGCCAAGGCCATGGGCCCCTTCGAGACCCTGGAGGCGCTCAAGGCCGAGCTGCGGAAGGACCTCGAGGCGCGCCGGGCCCGCGAGAACCGGCGCACGCTGGAGGAGGCCGTGGTGGAGGCGCTCCTGGCGGCGCACGCGTTCCAGGTGCCCGACGCGCTCGTGCTCCGGCAGGTGGGGCACCAGATCGAGCACACGCGGGAGCGGCTCCGCCAGCAGGGCGTGGATCCCGACCGGCTGCCGTGGGACTACCCGAAGCTGCTCGAGGAGATGCGGCCGGGGGCGGAGCGCGCCGTGCGCCGAGCGCTCCTGCTGGAAACCATCGCCGAGAAGGAAGGGCTCGTGCCCGGCGCCGCCGAGGTGGACGCGGAGGTCGAGCGCATCGCCCAGGCCAGCCAACGGCCGGCGGCGGCAGTGCGGAGCATGATGGAGAAGAGCGGGGACCTGGGCACCCTGCGGCTCTCGCTGCGCGAGTCGCGGACGCTCGACTTCCTCATCGAGCGCGCCCAGATCACCTCCTGAGGTACACTACCGACATGGCAAGGAGACGGCCGATGGGCCTGATTCCGATGGTTGTGGAGCAGACGCCGCGCGGCGAGCGGGCGTTCGACATCTTCTCGCGGCTCCTCAAGGAGCGGATCATCTTCCTCCCGACGTACATCGAGGACGAGATCGCGAACCTCGTCATCGCCCAGATGCTGTTCCTGGAGGCGGAGGATCCGGACAAGGACATCCACCTCTACATCAACTCGCCGGGCGGATCGGTGACGGCCGGCATGGCCATCTACGACACCATGCAGTACGTGAAGCCCCCGGTGTCCACCATCTGCATGGGGCAGGCGGCCTCCATGGGCGCGCTCCTGCTGGCCGCCGGCGCCAAGGGCAAGCGCTTCGCCCTGCCGCACGCGCGGATCATGATCCACCAGCCCCTGGGCGGGGTGCAGGGGCAGGCCACCGACATCGACATCCAGGCCCGCGAGATCCTCCGCATGCGCGAGGAGCTGAACCGCATCCTGATGCACCACACGGGCCAGTCCATGGAGAAGCTCCAGCGAGACACCGACCGGGACTTCTTCATGACCGCCGATCAGGCGAAGGAATACCACATCGTGGACGAGGTGATCTCCTCCAAGCCGACCCCGCGCCCGGTGAGCGAGGCTGCGGCGGTGGCGGGCCTGAAGTAGCGCGCGCCCCATGGCCCGCGCGCGCGAGGGCGGGGGGTCGCTCAAGTGCTCGTTCTGCGGCAAGAGCCAGAACGACGTCCGCAAGCTGATCGCCGGCCCCACGGTCTACATCTGCGATGAGTGCATCGAGCTCTGCAACGACATCATCGCGGAGGAGTGGCAGGAGGAGAAGAGCCGGGAGATCCGGAGCCTCCCCAAGCCCGTCGAGGTCAAGGCCCTCCTCGACCAGTACGTCGTGGGGCAGGAGCGCGCGAAGAAGATCTTGGCCGTCGCCGTCCACAACCACTACAAGCGGATCGAGGCCGGCTCCGAGGTCGGCGAGGTGGAGCTGCAGAAGGCCAACATCCTCCTGATCGGCCCCACCGGCTCCGGCAAGACGCTCCTGGCCCAGACCCTCGCCAAGATGCTCAAGGTCCCCTTCACCATCGCGGATGCCACCACGCTCACCGAGGCGGGCTACGTGGGCGAGGACGTGGAGAACATCATCCTCCGGCTGCTGCAGGCGGCCGACTACGACGTGGAGCGGGCGCAGCGCGGCATCGTCTACATCGACGAGATCGACAAGATCGCGCGGAAGTCGGAGAACCCCTCCATCACCCGCGACGTCTCGGGCGAGGGCGTCCAGCAGGCGCTGCTGAAAATCCTCGAGGGCACGGTGGCCAACGTGCCGCCCCAGGGCGGGCGCAAGCACCCGCACCAGGAGTTCATCCAGGTCGACACGACCAACGTGCTCTTCCTCTGCGGCGGCGCCTTCGTGGGGCTGGACAAGATCGTGGAGAGCCGGGTGGGCAAGAGCGGCATGGGCTTCGGGGCCGAGGTGCGGAGCCGGGACGAGCGCCGCGTGGGCGACCTCCTGGCCATGGTGCAGCCCGAGGACCTGCTCAAGTTCGGGATGATCCCGGAGTTCGTGGGACGCCTGCCCGTGGTCGCCACGCTGCACGACCTGGACGAGCCCGCGCTCATCCGCATCCTCCGGGAGCCGAGGAACGCCATTATCAAGCAGTACCAGAAGTACTTCGAGCTGGAGCGGGTGCGGCTCAAGTTCACCGACGACGCGGTGGCCGCCGTGGCCCGCGAAGCCATGAAGCGCGGCACGGGCGCCCGCGGCCTCCGGGCCGTGCTCGAGGAAGTGATGCTGGAGGTGATGTACGATCTGCCGTCGATCCCGGGGCTCAAGGAGTGCATCGTCACCCGGGAGGCGATCCTGAACAAGGACCGGCCCATCCTGATATCGGAGCAGAAGGCCGAGTCTGCCTGACCCACTGGGCCCGCTTCACCGCACCCCTGCGAAAACGTCCGGGGCACAGGCTCCGCGAGTCGTGTACACTTTCACCGCCCAGCACGCGTCGGTTCATCGGGAACCCTCCTCGCTGCCGGGCCACGTCCCGAGCTTCTTCCGAGTTCTGGCCGTGCACAGTGCGGAAGCCGGGGAAGGGGTACTTCAATGGCCGTGAAGCTGTTCGTGGGTGGGCTGTCGTTTTCCACGTCCAATGACGGGCTCCGCGCGGCGTTCGCCGCGGTGGGGTCGGTCGAGTCCGCGAGCGTGGTGACCGATCGGGACACCGGCCGCTCGCGCGGGTTTGGGTTCGTCGAGATGGCGACGGCCGAGGAGGCCAACGAGGCCGTGTCCCGGCTGAACGGGACCCAGCTCGATGGCCGCCAGATCAAGGTCGAGATCGCCAAGGGCCCGACCGGCGGTGGCGGTGGCGGGCAGCGGCGCGGCGGGGGCGGCGGCGGCTTCGGCGGCGCCGGCCACGGCGGCTGGCGCGGCGGGCGCTGAGCCGGCGACCCTCCTGGGCTCGGCCGGCCGGGGGCCCCTCCCCGGCCGGCCACGCATCAGCACTCCCTTCCACACGGGAGACAGAGGCCCTCCGCGGCGCGCCCACTCCGTGAGAGAACAGGCGTGCCCATGAGCGCGGGGACCCTCTACGTCGTCGCGACCCCCATCGGGAACCTCGAGGACCTGACGCTCCGCGCCCTCCGCGTGCTCAAGGAAGTGGATCTCGTCGCCTGCGAGGACACGCGCCGGACGCGCGTCCTCCTGAGCCACTTCGGCGTCCACGTGGCCATGACGAGCTACTTCGAGCACAACAAGCTCAGCAAGGGCGAGCGCATCCTCCGGACGCTCCGGGACGGCCGATCGGTGGCGCTCGTGACGGACGCCGGCACGCCCGGCATCTCCGATCCCGGGTTCCTCCTGGTGCGGCAGGCGCGGGAGGCCGGCATTCCCGTCGTGCCCGTGCCCGGGCCGTCGGCCGTCGTGGCGGCGCTCTCGGCGGCCGGCGTCCCCGCGGACCGCTTCGCCTTCGCCGGCTTCCTGCCCGTCAAGCCCGGGCGGCGCATCAGCTCCCTCATGGCGCTCCGCGAGCTCGAGATGACCGTGGTCTGCTACGAGTCGCCCCACCGGCTGCTCGCCTCCCTCGAGGCCGTTGCCGCCGTCTTCGGCGAGGTGCCGATGGTGCTGGCACGGGAGCTCACGAAGCAGTTCGAAGAGATCGTGGAGGGCACGCCGCAGGCGCTCTCGGAGCGCTTCGCGGGAGGCCCCATCCGCGGGGAATTCACCCTCATCATCCCGTATACTAAGAGGCCATGCGCATCCCCAGAGCCCTGACCATCGCCGGGTCCGACTCGGGCGGCGGGGCGGGCATCCAGGCCGATCTCAAGACCTTCTCCGCCTTTCGCGTCTTCGGGATGTCCGTGATCACGGCCGTCACCGCGCAGAACTCGGTGGGCGTGCAGGGCGTCGAGAATCTGCCTCCCGCCTTCGTCGCCAAGCAACTCCGCTCCGTCCTGTCCGATTTCGGCGCCGACGCCGCCAAGTGCGGGATGCTGTCCACCGCGCCCATCATCGAGGCGGTGGCGGATGTGCTCGCCGAGCATCCGATCCGCCACCTGGTGGTGGACCCGGTCATGGTCGCCAAGTCCGGCGACCCGCTCCTCCGTCCCGACGCCCGCCAGGCGCTGATCAGCCGCATCCTCCCGCTGGCGCTGGTGGTGACGCCCAATCTCCCCGAGGCCGAGGCGCTGAGCGGCATCTCGGTGACGGGGCGCGAGGGAATGGAGGAGGCCGCCCGGCGCATCCACGCGCTGGGGCCCCGACACGTGCTCGTCAAGGGCGGCCACCTCGAGGGCGACGCGCTGGACCTCCTCTGGGACGGGCGGGACTTCACGGAGCTTTCCGCCCCGCGCGTGGACAGCCCCAATACCCACGGCACCGGCTGCACGTTCTCGGCCGCCATCGTCGCCGGACTCGCCCTCGGCCAGTCGCTGCTCGAGGCCGTGCGCCGCGCCAAAGCCTACGTCACGCGGGCGATCCAGGACGGCTTCCAGGCGGGCCGCGGCGTGGGGCAGCTCCGCCACTTTCTCACGGACTGGTGATGGCCGAGACCCACGACGCGAAGATGTCCTTCATGGAGCACCTGGGCGAGCTCCGGACACGCATCGTCTGGAGCCTCGTGCCGGCGGGGATCGGGCTCCTCATCGCGTTCTACTTCACCGACCGCATCATGAAGTTCCTCTCGCGGCCGGTGGCCGCCATGCACATGAAGCTCGTCTTCACGACGCCCACCGAGGCCTTCTGGACCTACATGAAGGTGGCGATGATCACGGGGCTCTTCATCGCCATGCCGGTGATCCTCTGGAACGTCTGGGCCTTCGTCTCGCCGGGGCTGCACAAGCGCGAGCGCAAGTACGCCGCCCCCTTCGTGATCGTCGGCTCCCTCCTCTTCCTCCTGGGCGGCGCCTTCGCGCTCCTGGTCGTCGTCCCGTTCGCGTCCACCTTCCTCGTCTCCTTCGGCCAGGAGCAGGGGCTGCAGCCGCTGCTCTCGGTGGCGAGCTACATGGACTTCGTCATCAAGTTCACCCTCGCCTTCGGGCTGGTCTTCGAGATGCCGGTGGTGATCACGCTGCTCTCCATGATCGGAGTCGTGACGCCGCAGTTCCTGTCGAGGAATCGCAAGTACGCCATCCTCATCAACTTCATGATCGCGGCGATCCTCACGCCGACCCCCGATGCCGTGAACCAGACGCTGATGGCCGGCCCCCTGATCGTCCTGTATGAAGTCGGGATCATCTCGGCGCGTATCTTCGGCCGGCGCGCGAAGAAGCCCGTCCCCGCACAGGAGACGGCGGAGGCGCCCGCGGCCTCCTCGGACGCCACATGACCACAGCCCTCGAGCTCGCCGCTCTCGATCTGCCGGAGCCGGTCCGGCGCGGCATCCGGGATGCCGGGTTCGTCACCGCGACGGCGATCCAGGAGGCCGCCCTTCCGCTGGCCCTCAAAGGCAAGGACGTGGCGGGCCAGTCGCAGACCGGCACCGGGAAGACCGCGGCCTTCCTGATCGCCGCCTTCACCCGCTGCCTGCGCCACCCGGCGCCGGCCCGCAGCGGGCCGACGGCGCCCCGCGTGCTGATCATCGCCCCCACCCGCGAGCTGGTGGTGCAGATCCGGGCCGACGCGCAGCTCCTCGGGGCCCACACGGGCCTGCGCATCCTGGCGGTGTACGGCGGCGTCGACTACGCCAAGCAGCGCGACGAGCTGGGCGAGGCGTGCGACGTCCTGGTGGGCACGCCCGGCCGGCTCATCGACTACCTCAAGCAGCTCGTCTGGTCTCCGGCCCGCGTGGAAGTGCTCGTCATCGACGAGGCCGACCGGCTGTTCGACATGGGCTTCATCGCCGACCTGCGCTTCATCCTGCGGAAGCTGCCCAAGCCCGAGAAGCGGCAGTCCTTTCTCTTCTCGGCGACACTGTCCTTCCGGGTGATGGAGCTGACGTGGGAGTTCATGAACAATCCCACGCAGATCACCATCACGCCCCACCAGAAGACGGCGGAGAACGCCGAGCAGGTCCTCTACCACGTGGGGCGCGAGGAGAAGTTCAGCCTGCTGCTGGGCCTCCTGCGACAGGAGGGCGGCAGCCGCATCCTCATCTTCGCCAACACGCGCGAGGAGGCCCGCCGGCTCGAGGACCGCCTCGGCCGCAACGGCTGGCAGGCCCGGGCGCTCACGGGCGACGTGGACCAGAAGAAGCGGCTCAAGCTGCTGAACGACTTCAAGGACGGGACGCTGCCCATTCTCGTGGCCACCGATGTCGCCTCGCGCGGGCTCCACATCGAGGGCGTGAGTCACGTCGTCAACTGGGACCTGCCGCAGGATGCCGAGGACTACGTCCATCGCATCGGCCGCACGGCGCGCGCGGGCGCGGCGGGCAAGGCCATCAGCCTCGCCGACGAGGCGGGGGCGCTCGAGCTCGAGCCCATCGAGAAGTTCATCGGGGAGAAGATCCGGGTCGAGTGGGCCGAGGACGAGTGGTACCTGCCCGAGATCAAGCCCACCAGCGAGGAGCGGCGCCGCTACGCGGAGGAGAAGCGCCAGCGGATGGCGGCCCGCGGCGGCCGCGTCGGCAGCGGTCCGGGGCGCTCGGGCGGATCCCGCGGCGGGCGGCCCGGCGCCTCGCCCGGCGGGCGACCCGGCGGCCCCTCGCGCGGCCCCCGCCGCGGCCGCTGACCAGCGCTCCAGGCCGCCCCAAAAGGTCCAGATGCAAGGCGGCGCCCGACGGCCGCACGCGAGGCGTACTCCGCTTGGCGAGCCGAGCCGGAGGCGAGGCGAGCGGATCCGGCGGTCCGGGCGAGCGTGAGCGAGCCACGTTGAGCGTGCGGCCGAGGGCGCCGTACCTCCGCAGATGGGCCTGTTTCAGCGGCCCGGCTAGAAGCGGCGGCGGCCGCTGAGGTGCTTCTTGCGGAGGCGGAGCGACTTCGGCGTGACCTCGAGCAGCTCGTCCTCGCGGATCCACTCGAGGGACTGCTCGAGGCTCATCAGCTGCGGCGGCGTGAGCCGCGCGGCCTCGTCCGAGGTGGACGCGCGCATGTTGGTGAGCTTCTTTTCCTTGGTGATGTTCACGTCGAGGTCGTTGTCGCGGGCGTTCTCGCCGACGACCTGGCCTTCGTAGACCGGCTCGCCCGGCGCGAGGAACAGGACGCCGCGCGGCTGGAGATGGTCGATGGCGTAGGCGGTGGTCCGGCCGGCGCGGTCGGACACCATGGCGCCGTTCCCGCGGTGGGGGATGTCCCCCTGCCAGGGGGCGTAGCCGTCGAAGAGGTGGTTCAGGAGTCCGGTGCCCCGCGTGTCGGTGAGGAACTCGGTGCGGTAGCCGATGAGCCCGCGCGAGGGGATGCGGTACTCGAGGCGCACGCGGCCGGTGCCGTGGTTCACCATCTTGGTCATCTGGCCCTTCCGGGGGCCGAGCTTCTGGGTGACGGCGCCGATGAACTCCTCGGGGATGTCCACCACCAGGGACTCCATGGGCTCGAGCGTCTGCCCGTGCTCCTCCCGGGTGATGATCTGGGGCTTGCCCACCTCCATCTCGAAGCCTTCGCGCCGCATCGTCTCGATGATGATGGCCAGCTGGAGCTCGCCTCGGCCGGAGAGGCGGAACGTGTCCGGCGAGTCGGTCTCGTCGACGTGGATGGCCACGTTGGTCCGCCGCTCCTTCCAGAGCCGGTCGCGGAGCTGGGTCGAGGTGACGAAGCGCCCCTCGCGCCCCGCGAAGGGCGAGACGTTGGCGGAGAAGAGCATGGACACGGTGGGCTCGTCGATGTGCATCACCGGCAGGGCCAGCGGCGTCTCGGCGTCCGCGATGGTCTCCCCGATCTCGATGGCCTCGATGCCCGCCACGGCGACCAGGTCGCCGGCCCAGGCCTCGGCGACCTCCACGCGCTTCAGCCCCTCGTAGCCGTAGAGCACGGTGACCTTGGAATGCTCCACGCTGCCGTCCCGGTGGACGACGGCCACCCGATCGTACTGGCGGATGCGGCCGTTGACGATCCGGCCGATGATGAGCCGGCCCACGTAGTCGTCCCAGTCGAGCGAGGCGGCGCGGAGCTGGAGCCCATGGTGCTCCTCGAAGCGCGGCGGTGGGATATGGGCCAGGAGCGTGTCGAAGAGGGGGGCGAGGGTCTTCCCCTCCTCCTGCAGGTCCGTGGTGGCGGCGCCTTTCCGCGCATCCGTGTAGAGGACGGGGAAGTCCAGCTGGTCCTCGGAGGCGTCCAGGTCGATGAAGAGGTCGTACACCTCGTCGAGCACCTGCGCCGCGCGGGCGTCCTGGCGGTCGATCTTGTTGATGACGACAATCGGGGGGAGCCCGGCCTCCAGCGCCTTCTTGAGCACGAAGCGCGTCTGGGGCAGCGGTCCCTCGGCGGCGTCCACGAGGAGCAGCACGCCGTCCACCAGGGTCAGCGTTCGCTCCACCTCGCCGCCGAAGTCGGCGTGGCCTGGCGTGTCCACGATGTTGATCTTCACGTCGCGGTAGTGGACGGACGTGTTCTTCGCCATGATCGTGATGCCCTTCTCGCGCTCGAGGTCGATGGAGTCCATGACCCGTTCGGCCACGTGCTCGTTGGCGCGGAAGATGCCGGACTGCCACAGCATGGCGTCCACCAGCGTGGTCTTGCCGTGGTCCACGTGGGCGATGATGGCGACGTTTCGGATGTCAGGACGCTGCGGCATGCATGCACTGTACCATGGATCGTTCGCGCCGGGCCCCGGGGCTCGCTCACGCTCGGCGGCTCTGGCATAATGGCGCATTCCTATTCTCAAGGAGGCCCACCGATGCGGTTCCGACACCTCGCCCTCGTCATGGGTACGGCTGCGCTGCTCGCGGGCCAGGGGCTGGCGTTCCCCGCGGCCGAGGCCCAACAAGGAGGCAAGAAGGTAAAACAGTCAGCGGTCATCACCATGGAGAAGGGCGGCGAGATCAAGCTGGACTTCTTTCCCGCCGACGCGCCGAAGACGGTCGAGAACTTCGTCACGCTGGCGAAGAAGGGCTTCTACGACGGGCTCACCTTCCACCGGGTGGAGCCGGGCTTCGTCGTCCAGGGCGGGGATCCAAAGGGAGACGGCACCGGCGGTCCCGGCTACATGATCAAGGCGGAGTTCAACAAGCAGAAGCATCTCCGCGGCGCGCTGGCCATGGCGCGCTCCCAGAACCCGGACTCCGCCGGCAGCCAGTTCTACATCTGCCTCGCGGCGGCGCCCTTCCTCGACGGCAACTACACCGTGTTCGGCATCGTCACCTCGGGCATGGACGCCGTGGACAAGATCAAGAGGGGCGACAAGATGAAGTCCGTGAAGATCATCGAGGCGGGGCAGTAGCCATGGCCTGGTCGCTCCTCATCCGGAACGGCACGGTGCTGGACGGCAGCGGCGCCCCGGGCGAAGGCAACGATGTGGCGGTGGAAGGTGACCGCATCGCCGATGTCGCCCCCGGGCTCGCCGGCGCGGCGGCCCGCGTCATCGACGCCAGCGGCCTCATGGTAGCGCCCGGCTTCATCGACATCCACTCGCACTCCGACCTCTTCTATCACGCCTGCCCCTCGGCCGAGTCCAAGGTGCGCCAGGGCGTCACCACCGAGGTCGTGGGGATGTGCTCCTTCTCGCCGGCTCCCGTGGGGCCGGGACGCGCCGAGCTGGTGAAGGCCTGGGCGGGTGGGATCGGCTCGCGCCTCCCGATCGCCTGGGAGAGTTTCGGCCAGTATCTCGAGCACCTGCGGCGCCTCGGCCCCTCGGTCAACATCGTCCAGTTCGTGGGGCAGGGCGCGCTGCGGCTCGCCACGGTCGGGCCCGACAACCGGCCGCCCACCGCGGCCGAGCATGCGGCCATGGAGCGGTATCTCGCGGAGGCGCTCGAGGCCGGGGCCTTCGGCTTCTCCACGGGGCTCGTCTACCCGCCGAGCCTCTACGCGTTCACCGAGGAATTGATCGCGCTGGCGCGCAGCATGGCCCGGCGTGGCGGTCTCTACTTCTCCCACATCCGTGGCGAGGCGGCGATGCTGGAGGATGCCATCGCCGAGGCGATCCGGATCGGCGAGGAGGGTGGGGTGCCGGTGCAGATCGCGCACATCAAGGCGGCCGGCCGGGAGAACTGGGGCCGGATGGAGCGCGCTCTGCGCCTCGTGGACGAGGCCCGCGCCCGCGGCGTCGAGGTCACGGCCGACGTCTATCCCTATACCGCCGGCAGCACGAAGATGGACAATCTGATGCCAAGCTGGATGCACGATGGCGGCATCCCCCGCCTGCTCGGGCGCCTCGCCGATTCCGAAGCCCGGCGGCGCGCCATGGAGGAGTGCCTGGTGGACGGCGAGCGCTGGCTCACGCTCTCCGGAGCGACGGGCTGGGACGAGATCGTGATCGCCACCTGCTCGCGCCCGGAGATCGAGGGGATGAGCCTCGCGGCCCTGGCGCGGCAGAGCGGCAAGCCTCCGGCCGAGGCGATGTTCGACCTGATCCTCTCGGAGCGGGCGAGCGTGTCCATGGTGCTCTTCTCCCAGAGCGAGGACAACGTCGCGAAGGCCCTCGGCCACCCGCACGTCATGGTGGGATCCGACTCGCTGGGTCTCTCCGCGGGGCCGGGGCCCCATCCCGGCAAGCCCCACCCACGCATGTACGGGACCTTCCCGCGGGTGCTCGGCCGCTACTGCCGCGAGCAGCGGCTCTTCTCCTGGGAGACGGCGGTGCACAAGATGACCGGCATGCCGGCCGCCAAGCTCCGCTTCAAGGACCGCGGCCTCGTGCGCAAGGGCTTCGCTGCCGACCTGACGCTCTTCGACCCGGCGACCGTCCGGGACGAGGCGACCTACCCCGATCCCCATCGCCACCCGACCGGCATCCCCTATGTCGTGGTGAACGGGCAGGTGGTGGTGGACGGGCCCCGCTTCAACGCCGTCCCGGCCGGCCGGGTGCTCACCCCGGCCTGAGCCCATGGGGGCCCTGGCCTGGGCGTGGCGGAGGCTCGCGCGGGCTGTCCTCCTGGCGGGCGCCCTGCTGACGGGGCTCGCCGAGCCGAGCGCGGCGGTCTCGATCACCGTCATCCTGGCCACCACGACGAGTCTGCAGGACTCCGGCCTGCTGGACGTGCTCGTGCCCATGTTCGAGAAGAGGACGGGGCTGACGGTGAAGACGATATCGGTGGGCACGGGGCAGGCGCTGGCCCTGGCGGCCCGGGGCGAGGCGGATGTGACGCTCGCGCATGCCCCGGCCCGAGAGAGGAAGTACGTCGACGAGGGCCGGCTGCTCCGCCGGCGCCTGGTCATGTACAACGACTTCGTCCTCATCGGCCCGGCCGAGGACCCGGCGGCGATCAGGGGGCTCCACCAGGCGGTCGACGCCATGAGGCGCATCGCCGTGAGCCGGTCGCGGTTCGTGTCGCGCGGCGACAGGTCGGGCACCCACACCATCGAGATCGCGCTCTGGCAGCAGGCGGCCATCGAGCCCCGGGGCGCCTGGTACATCGAGTCGGGCCAGGGAATGGGCCAGACCCTCGCCATCGCCGATGACCGCCGGGCCTACACGCTGACGGACCGCGCCACCTGGCTCGCCTTCCGGAAGCGGATCAGCCTGCCGATTCTCGTGGAGAAGGACCGGCCGCTCCTCAACCTCTACTCGGTCCTGGAGGTCGCCCCGGCCAGCGGGCCGCGGGTGAACGCTGCCGGGGGAAAGGCCTTCGCCGATTTCATGCTGTCGTCGGAGGCCCAGGCGGCCATCAAGGTATTCGGGGAGGCTCAGTACGGCCAGCCGCTCTTTGTCCCCGCCGCCGGGAAAACCGACGCCGACCTTTAGAGCGTCGACCTGCTGTATCCACCATTGCACAGTATGCAGGATCGGTTGGGCGAGCTACGGTGGCGTCGACATGGATCGGAGGGCGCGACGTCAGCTCAGCCTCCCGCTGCCTTGTGACAATCGCGAGGCTCGTGCTAGTCTTTCGCATGCCCTTGAGACTCAGGCTGTCACCGAGGGGCTTGACCATGGTGACGCCGGGCTCGCTCCTCTCGGGGAGGAGACGGGCGTGAAGCGCCTCGCTCCGCAGCTTTCAACCCACCTGGGACTCCTCTACGGCACGGATTGCTTCAACCTGTTTTCGGCCCTCAAAGAGGAGTCCATCCACTGCGTCTTTGCGGACCCGCCATTCAATCTCGGCAAAGATTACGGTCGCGGCGCCATGAAGGACGCGCTCGAGAAGCGTGATTATCTCAAGTGGTCATTTGCCTGGCTCGACGAGTGTGTTCGACTGCTGACGCCCGGTGGCGCGCTGTTCGTGTACATCCTCCCGCAATGGGGCTACCATCTGGCCTCGCACATCGAAGAGCGGGGAATGCTCTTTCGCCATTGGATCGCGTTGTCGATGAAAGGCACCTTCCCGCGCGGCCGCAAGCTGTACCCGGCGCATTACACCCTCCTCTACTTCACCAAGGGAGAGCCGAGGGTCTTCAATCACGTTCGACTGCCGGTGCCGGTGTGTCGTCACTGTGGGAAGGACGTGAAGGATTACGGCGGCCATCGCAAGTACCTGAATCCGCTTGGACTCAACCTCACCGACTTCTGGGACGACACTTCACCCGCGAGGCACCAGAAATTCAAGGCCCGGTGGCACATCAATGAGCTGAAGCCGATGATTCCCAGCCGCTGCATCCAGGTTGCGACCAACGAGGGGGACATCGTGCTTGACCCATTCGGCGGCGGCGGCTCGACGTATGAAGCTGCTGAGGGGTTGAAGCGTCACTGGCTTGGCACTGAGATAGCGACCAGCGCCGCCATTCGGGATCGGTTCAGGCGACATGTCCCCGATCTGAAGCCCGCCTCCCCTGTGACGCTACAGCGTGTCTTCAAGCGGCCAGATCCGAAGTTCACCTTGGTCGTGCCCTGAGTGGCGAAGATCGTGGAGGAGCACCACTATGATGGGGCTCGCGAGCGCATAGAGCGCCTGGGTCTCAGTCCTCTCCTCGAAGAGCTGCGGAGCATCCTCCGAGGTGTACCTCTCCTGGTGAAGGAAGAGCGTGACGCGAATGGTGGGGCCGCCGTGCGCCGACTGATCGACGAGCGGTTCCCGAAGTCCTGGGCTGGCGTCAAGAGCGGAGACATCGACTGGACCAAGTGCCACACCGTCAATGGCACACGTGTCTGTCTCGGGGTTGAGATCCAGATGTCCGCGAGGAGCGACCTTCTCGTCATCGACGTGATCCACCTCAGGAAGGCACTGGAGAAGGGGAAGATCGACGTGGGTGTGCTGGTCGTCCCGAGCGACAAGCTCGGGGTCTTTCTGACAGATCGGGGCCCCAGGGTGTCTGATGCCAAGCGCCACATAAGGGAGGCACGAGCGGAGGATCTCCCGCTGGTGCTTCTGGCGCTGGAGCACGATGGGCCAGGGCCAGCCCTGAACAAGCAGGCCAAGCGAGAGCGGAAGCAGTAGCACGATCAAGCCCCGCGTGGTGGGACGCTTGCCACGGAACCCAGCGACGTGAGCCTGTTCTTCCAGGGCGTGATCGAGGCGCTCCGCCTTCTCCTGACGGGCGATCCCGAGGTGTGGCGGATCACGCTCCTGTCGCTCGAGATCTCGGGGAGCGCGACCGCGCTGTCGCTGCTGATCGGCATCCCGCTGGGGACCGTGCTCGCGCTCGCGCGCTTTCCGGGCCGCGCGCTCGCCGTCAGCCTGGTGAACACGGGCATGGGGCTGCCGCCCGTCGTCGTCGGCCTCTTCGTGACGATTCTCTTGTGGCGGAACGGCGCCCTGGGGTTCCTCGAGATGCTCTACACGCCGCTGGCGATGGTGCTGGCGCAGATGGTGATCGCCGCGCCCATCGTGACCGGTCTCACGCTCGCCGCCGTCCAGCAGATCCCCGCGGCGTTCCGGCTGCAGATGCTGGCCCTCGGCGCCTCGCGCGCGCAGATGGTCGGCGCGCTCCTGCGCGAGGCCCGGCTGCCCATGCTGGCGGCGGTGATGGCCGGCTTCGGCGGCGTCATCTCCGAGGTGGGGGCCTCCCTCATGGTGGGCGGCAACATCAAGGGCTCCACGCGCGTGCTCACGACGGCCACCGTCCTCGAGACGAGCAAGGGGAACTTCGACATCGCCATCGCGCTGTCGGTGATCCTGCTCCTCCTCACCTTCCTCGTGAACTGGGCGCTCACGTGGATCCAGCAGCGCCCCCGCGGGTGAGCCCGCGGGGGCGCTGCGCCGGGGGAGTGCGGGGGCCATCTCTGGGCCCCCGCAGATGGGAGAGCCCCGGGACCATGGCCTGGCGCGAGGTGCAGGCATGGCGGTTGACGCGGCCGGTGTCGCCTCGCACAATCGAGACCACCATGTGGCGATTCTGGACGCTCGCCGCCGCGGCCGTGCTATGGGCCATGCCCTCGCTCACGGGCCAGGCGGCGGCGCAGCCGGCCAGGCGAGCGATCACCGTGTTCGCGGCCGCCGATCTGGCCTTCGCCTTCAAGGAAGTCGTGCCACTCTTCGAGCAGCGGAGCGGAGTGCGGGTGACTCTCGTGCTCGGGTCGAGCGGGCTGCTGGCGCGCCAGATCGAGCACGGGGCGCCCGCGGATGTCTTCTTCTCCGCCGACCGCGCGCTGGTGGACGATCTCGCCCGGGCCGGCGCGATCATCCCCGAGACGCAGTCGCTGTACGCCCAGGGACGCATCGTCCTGGCCGTTTCGAAGAGGGCGGGGGTGGCGCTCCGGGAGCTGGGCGACCTTCTCCGTCCCGAGGTGCGCCGTCTCGCCATCGCCAATCCGGATCACGCTCCCTACGGGCGCGCGGCGAAGGAGGCGCTCCAGGCGCTCGGGCTCTGGGAGCGGCTCCGGCCTCGGCTCGTCTACGGCGAGAACATCCGCCACACGCTCCAGCTCCTCCAGGCAGGCGCCGTGGAGGCCGCCATCGTGGCGCTCTCCATCGCCTCCGTCCCCGAGGTGGACGTCGTCCTCATTGACCCGCGTCTGCACGGGCCGCTCGACCAGATGGCGGCGGTGGTGAGGCGCAGCGGCCGGCCGGAGCTCGGCCTCGCCTTCCTCCAGCTCGTCCAGGGGACGGAGGGCCGGCCGATCATGAAGCGCTACGGCTTTCTCGTTCCGGGAGAGTCCTGAGCCGTGCCCGACCTCTTCCCCGTCTGGCTGTCCCTCCGGGTCGCCGGACTGGCCACCCTGCTCACGCTCGCCATCGGGCTGCCGCTTGCCTGGGCGCTGGCGCGCCGGCGCTTCCCCGGGCGCGATCTGCTGGAGGCCGCGGTGGTGCTGCCCCTGGTGCTGCCGCCCACGGTGCTCGGCTACTACCTCCTGCTCCTGATCGCCCGCCGCGGACCCGTGGGCCGCGCCTTCGACGCCGCCGGCATCGAGCTGGCGTTCACTTGGCGGGCCGCCGTCCTTGCCGCGTGTGTCGGCTCCATCGCGCTCCTCATCAAGGCCGCGCAGGCCGGGTTCGAGTCGGTGGATGAGCGGCTCGAGCAGGCCGCGCGCACGCTCGGGCGCTCGGAGTGGGGCATCTTCTGGTCCATCAGTCTGCCGCTGGCCTGGCGCTCGGTGGTGGCCGGCACGGTGCTCGCCTTCTGCCGCGCGCTGGGAGACTTCGGCATCACGCTGATGGTGGCGGGGAGCATCCCGGGGCTCACCCAGACGCTGCCGCTCGCCATCTACGACCACGTTCAGCAGAACCGCATGGCCGAGGCCAATGCGCTGGCGCTCCTGGCAGTGGCGGGCGTGACGGTGCTCCTCATGGGTCTCGGCCGGCTGGCGCGGCTCCGCTTCTAGGCGGCTGATGCTCTCCCTCTCGATCAAGACAGCGCTGCCGGGGTTCTCGCTGGATGTCACCTGGGAGGCTGGCGAGAAGGTCGTGGCACTCTTCGGTCCCTCGGGCGCCGGCAAGACGCTCACGCTCCAGTCGCTGGCCGGGCTCGTGCGCCCCGACCAGGGGCGGATCGTGGTGGCCGGCCGGGTCTTCTTCGACAGCGCCAGGGGCATCAACGTGCGCCCGCAGGAGCGCCGGCTCGGCTACGTCTTCCAGGGCTACGCGCTCTTCCCTCACCTCAGCGTGGAGGACAACGTGGGCTACGGCCTGCGCGCGCTGGCCCGGGGGGCTCGGCACCGGCGCGTCGCCGAGGTGATGGATCGCCTCGGCCTTGGGGGGCAGGCGCGCCGCCGGCCGCGGGAGCTGTCCGGCGGCCAGCAGCAACGGGTGGCGCTGGGGCGCGCGCTGGCGGTGGACCCGGGGCTGCTGCTCCTCGACGAGCCGCTGTCGGCCCTGGACGCGCCGCTCCGGCGCCTGCTGCGCGAGGAGCTCATGCAGATCGTGAGCGAGTGGGGCGTCCCGACCGTGCTCGTCACCCACGACCTCACCGAGGCCTTCCAGCTCGCCGAGCGCATCGTCATTTACGATGACGGGCGCGTGGTGCAGGCGGCCCCCAAGTCCGAGCTGCTCTCGCGCCCGGCCTCCGCACAGGTGGCGCGCCTCCTGGGTGTGCGCAACATCCTGGACGGCACGGTGCTCAAGGCCACGCCCGAGATCATCCAGCTTCGCTGGCGCGGCTACACGCTGGAGGCCATCAACTCGCCCTCGCGCGGCTGGCTCCCGCCCCCGGGGACGCCCGTGGTGTTCTTCATCCGGCCCGAGTACGTGCGTCTCATCCGGAAGGACCGGCCCGGGCCCGACCCCACGCACTACATGAACCGGATGGAGGGGCGCGTCGTCGGCCAGGTGGACCAGGGCGCCACGTGGGCGCTCTCCTTCGCGGTGGACGGCGCCGCGCCCCACGCGCGTGAGGCCTACGACCTGGAGATCGAGGTGCCCCGCCTCGTGCACGAGATGCTCGAGATCGGCCGGGAGCACCGCTGGGCGATCTCCATGCACCGCGGCTCGATCCACGTGCTCCCCCACGCATGAGCGCCGTGGTCGAGTGCGCGCGCGTGGCGGTGGCGCATGGCGCGCGGACGGTGCTGGAGGTGCCGTCGCTGGCCGTGGCGCCGGGCGAGATCCTGGTGGTGATCGGCCCCAACGGCGCGGGCAAGTCCACCCTGCTCCGCGTGATCGGCCTCCTGGAGGCGCCCACCGCGGGCGAGGTGCGGTTCCGGGGCGAGCCGGTGACGCCGCGGCACGGCCTCGCCGTGAGACGCCGGATGGCGAGCGTTTTCCAGGAGCCGCTCCTCATCGACGCCAGCGTCCGGGACAACGTGGCGCTGGGGCTCAGGTTTCGCTCCGCGGAGGCCGCGGGGCTGGGCCCGCGCGTGGCGCGCTGGCTCGATCGCTTCGGCATCGGCGCCCTTGCGGCGCGGCGGGCACGGACGCTCTCGGGCGGCGAGGCGCAGCGCGTGGCGCTGGCCAGGGCGCTCGTGCTGGAGCCCGAGCTGCTCCTCCTGGACGAGCCGTTCGCGGCGCTCGACCAGCCGACGCGCGAGGGGCTCATCGAGGACCTGGGCGCGATCCTCCGCGCCGAGGGGATCACCACGGTCCTCGTGACCCACGATCGGGGGGAGGCGCTGGCGCTGGGCGACCGCGTGGCCGTCCTCATGAACGGGCGGCTGCTGCAGGTGGACGAGACGGCCCAGGTCTTCCGCGCCCCGGCCTCCGAGGAGGTGGCGCGCTTCGTCGGTGTGGAGACGATCCTGCACTGCCCCGTGATCGGGCGCGACGGAGCGCTGTCGCTGCTGGAGGCGGGCCCGGGGACCATCGAGGTGGCGCAGCCCGCCGAGCCCGGCGAGTGGGTGCGGCTCTGCCTGCGCCCCGAGGACGTGACTCTTGCCGCGGGCGGGCCCGCCGCCGCCCATTCGAGCGCCAGGAACCGGCTCCCGGGCCGGGTGGTGCGTTTGATCCCCTCCGGTCCCCATGTGCGCGTCATCATTGACTGCGGGTTTCCGCTGGCGGCGCTGGTGACCCATCGCTCCGTCGAGGAATTGCACCTGGCCGAGGGCGTCAGCGTGACGGCGCAATTCAAGGCCACGGCCCCGCACCTGCTCCGCTCGCGCAAGGCGTGACAGCGCGTCACCCAGGTCTTGACGCCCCGGAATGTCCGGGGGTATAAGCGTAATGAGAAAGGTCGCCGCGACGTTTCGAACCCCGTTCCAAGGAGGTCCCCGCATGGCTGACTCGGAGCCCCTGATCGAGCGTCTGGCCGCCGAGAACCACGAGTTCCGGAAGCTGCGGGAGGAGCACAAGAAATATGAAGAGGAGCTGGCGGGGCTCAACACCCGCGGGTTCCTCACGACGGACCAGCAGTGGCGGGTCAGCGAGCTCAAGAAGCTCAAGCTCATCGCGAAGGACCGGATGGAGGCCATCATGCGCCAGGCTCGGGCCGGCGCGCACGCCTGACGGGACCCGCCGAGCACCTCGGACAATGACCGCCTCCCGGGAGAGGCCCGGTTTTCGTGGCCTTTCCCACCTCACCCCGGCGGGTGACGCCCGCATGGTGGACGTCTCGGCCAAGGCCGAGACCGTCCGCGAGGCTGTCGCCCGGGTCACCCTCACGATGCGCCCTGCCACGCTGGCCGCCGTCCGCGCCGGGCAGATGGCCAAGGGGGACGTGCTGGGCGTGGCGCGCACGGCCGGGATCATGGCGGCCAAGCGCACGCCGGACCTCATCCCCCTCTGCCACCCGCTCAGGATCACCGGAGTGGAGTTGCGCTTCGCCCTGGACGCGAAGCGCTCGTCCATCACCGTCGAGGCGCGGGTGCGCACCGTGGACAAGACCGGCGTCGAGATGGAAGCCCTCACCGCGGCCGCCGTGGCCGGTCTCACCGTGTACGACATGGTCAAGGCCGTGGACCGCGGCGTGGTCCTCACCGATCTCTGCCTCGTGGAGAAATCGGGCGGCAAGTCCGGCCACTGGACCCGGACCACCCGCGCCAAGAAATGAAGACGGCGGTCATCTACTCCGACGAGTGGCGCCGTTTCGACTACGGCCCCGAGCACCCGCTGCGCATGGAGCGCCTCGGGCTCACCTGGCGCCTCATGGAGGGGTACGGCCTCACGGCCCGGTCCGGCGTCACGGTCCGCTCGCCCGCGCCCGCGGACATCGAGGCGGTCGCGCGCTTCCACGGGCGCGAGTACATCGAGATCCTCCGTGCCGTGAGCGCGGGCGACTGGGTGCCCCATGCCGCGCGCCATGGGCTCGGCCCGGGCGACAACCCGATCTTCCCGGGGCTCTGGGACGCGGCGCAGCTCGTGGCGGGCGGCTCGCTGCTGGCCGCGACGCTCGTGGCCGAGGGCGAGGCCGACCGCGCCTTCCACTTCGCGGGCGGGCTTCACCACGCGATGCGCGACCGGGCCAGCGGCTTCTGCTACGTCAACGACGCGGTGCTGGCCATCATGACGCTCCGGCAGCGCGGGCTGCGCGTGGCCTACGTGGACATCGACGCGCACCACGGCGACGGCGTGCAGTTCGCCTTCTATGACGATCCGAACGTGCTGACCATCTCCACCCACGAGCGCGGCGACCGGCTCTTCCCCGGCACGGGGTTCGTGGAGGAGATGGGCCAGGAGGCGGGGCTCGGATGTTCCGTCAACCTGCCGCTGCAGCCCTTCACCGACGACGCGATCTACGAGCCGGCCTTCGAGGCCGTGGTGCCGCCGCTGCTGCGCGCCTTCCGGCCCGACGTGCTGGTGCTCCAGCTCGGCATCGACTCCCACCGGACCGATCCCCTGACCCACCTGAGCCTGTCCATCCAGGGTTTTACGCGCGCGGTCACGCGTCTGCTCGAGCTGGGGCCGCGCGTCGTCGCGCTCGGCGGGGGGGGCTATGATCTGCCCAACGTGGCCCGGGCGTGGACGGCCGCCTGGGCGGCGATGAACGAGATCACGCTGCCGCCCGAGCTGCCCCCGCAGTCGCACGCGGACATGAAGCGGCTCGGCCTCGAGACGATGTCCCTGTGGGATCCTCCCGCCGAGCTGCCGGTGGACACGCGGCGCTGGGCCGAGGAGTACGCCATGCGCCAGGTCCAGGCGATCCGGGAGAAGATCTTCCCGCTCCACGGCCTCTGAGGATCGAGGAGCGCCCCGCCCCGATGCCCCCCCGTCCCGCTGCCGTAGCGCGTGGGAGGGGGCGCCCGAAAGGCGGTGGGCCAGGGGCAGGATGCCTCTCCTGTCCGTACGGTCCAGCCCCGGCGCCGAGCCCGGATCCGGGGCTCCGGCCCGTCTCCGGCCCCCTGGTCCTCATGCATTTGCCCTATGCGCGCCAGGCCCGGCCGCCGGGTCGGGGGGGTCTGACCTCTTGCGCTGGATATGACCGCGGTCATATGCTGGGGGCACTCCGCGCGCGATGGTGCGAGGGCGGGGAGCGGAGGAAGACATGGCGCGATTCCTGGTCGTGGTACCGGAGGGGCTGCCCGAGGTGTACGAGGAGCTGACGGTGCACCTCTTGGGCGAGGACGTGGGCGTGATCGTGGACAGACGGCGCGGGCACCGGCGCCAGCGCTGGACCACCACGCTGGCGGAACGCCGCTACACCGAGCGGCGCGGCCGACCGGGCGCCGAGCCGTCCCTGGCTGAGGCACCCTCAGCATTCCCCGCGTAGTCCCGCTCGAGGACGACCTCTTCGCCCCCTCCGCCCGCCGCCGCCGCTCGCCTGTCTCTGATCCCGATTCTTCCACGTGTTAGAGTACGGCCATGCGCGGCGTGCTCGTCACGGTCGAGGGGGTCGAGGGATCGGGAAAGACGACCCAGTGCGTCAGGCTCGCCGAGCACCTCCGTCGCAGCCAGCGCCAGGTCGTCCACACCAGCGAGCCCGACGGCACCCCGCTCGGCATCGCCATCCGCTCCCTCTTCGAGCATGAGGGCTCGCCGCCCACCTCGCTCACCCAGACCTTCCTCTTCATGGCCGCCCGCCAGCAGCATGTCGCGGAGATCATCCGCCCCGCTCTGGCGCGGGGCGCCGTGGTGCTCTCCGATCGCTACACCGACGCCACGGTCGCCTACCAGGGCTACGGGCTCGGCATGGACCTGCAGACGATCCGCGACCTGAACGCGCTGGCCACTGGCGGGTTGCTCCCCGATCTCACGCTCGTCCTGGACATCGAGCCCGCGGCTGGCATGCGCAGGATCGGTGGCCGGAGGCTCGACGCCTTCGAGCGGATGGACCTGGCCTTTCACCAGCGGGTCCGCGAGGGCTACCTCGAGATGGCGCGGGCCGAGAAGAACCGCGTGGTCGTGCTCCGGGCCGACCAGGCCCCGGACGCGCTCTCCGCCGAGATCGCGCGCGCCGTGGACGAGCGCCTCGATCGGCTCGACCGGTGAGCGACCCCTTCGCGGAGATCCGCGGACAGGACGCGGCGGTCGACCTGCTCCGCCGGGCCCTCGCCACGGGGCATGTGGCCCACGCCTACGCCTTCGTGGGGCCCACGGGTTCCGGGCGCAAGACGACGGCGCTGGCCTTGGCCGGGGCGCTTGTGGCCCCCGCGGGCGGTCGCGCCGCCGCGCGCGCGGCGCGCGGCGTCCACCCCGACGTGCACCTGATCGCGCCGACGCCGCCCGAGGACAAGCCGAAGGGCCCGCTCGCCCTCAGGATCGAGAATATTCGCGAGCTGGAGCGGCTCGCCTCCCTCCGCCCGGCCGAGGCCGCGGTGAAGGTGTTCATCGTGGACGACGCGGACCGGATGACGGCGGCGACGCCCCAGGCCTTTCTCAAGACGCTCGAGGAGCCGCCGGCGCACACGGTGATCGTGCTGATCCTGACCCAGCTCCGCGCGCTGCCGGCCACGGTGCTGTCGCGCTGCCAGGTGTTGCGCTTCCTCCCCGCTGTTCCCGAGGGCGGGCTGGCGCTGCTCCCTGGCGCCGCCGGCGAGGAGCGCGAGCGGGCGCTGCGCTGGCTCGAGGAGGCGCGGGCCCGCGGCGGGGAGGCCATCCTCAGGAGCGGCGAGGCGGTGGGCCGAGACCGCGACATCGCCGAGTCCGCGGTGGAGACGTGGTGGCTCTGGTATCGCGACCTGCTCTGCGGCCGGGCCGGCGGCGATCCGGCCCTGGCCGTCTTCCGCGACCGGGCGACGCTCCTCGCCGAGCGCAGCGCCGCGCTCTCACTGCCGGAGATCGTCAAGGGACTCCGCGCGTGCCGGGAAGCCTGGCAGGCGCTTCAAGGCCACGTGTCGCCCCGGCTCACGGTGGAAGTGCTCCTGAGCCGCCTGGCGCACGGCGCCGCCTAGGGGGGGTATGAGCGAATCCACTGAGACAGGGCTCGCGGTCGAGGCGGAAGCTCCCTACCTGATCGGCGTGAGGCTGCGCGAGCCCGTGATGGCCGAGGACTATCTCACGGCCGAGACGGATCTCCACGTCGGCGATTTCTGCGTCGTCGAGGGGGGAAACGGCAACCCCGTGGGCGAGGTGCGCCGCCCGCGGCGCCCGCTGCCCGAGTTCAGGCGCGACCGCCTCTACCGCAAGGTGCTCCGGCGCGCCACCGACCCCGAGGTGAGCGAGTGGCGCGGGCGGCGAGAGCGCGAGGGGCGGGCGGTCGAGACCTGCCAGCGCATGGCCCGCGCGAAGGGGCTCCAGATGAAGGTGGTGGATGTGGCCATCGAGCCCTCCGGCCGCCGCGTCGGGGTGTCCTTCACCTCGGAGGAGCGCGTGGACTTCCGCGATCTCGTGCGCGACCTCGCCCACGAGTTCCACGCGCGGATCGAGATGAAGCAGATCGGCGCCCGCGACACCACCAAGCTGATGGACGGCATCGGCCCCTGCGGCCGGCAGCTCTGCTGCTCCTCGCACCTGAAGAAGTTCGATCCCATCTCGGTGAAGATGGCCAAGGCCCAGGACATGCCGCTCACCGACGGCCGGCTCCTGGGCAATTGCGGCCGGCTCAAGTGCTGCCTGCTCTACGAGTTCTCCACCTACGGCGAGCTGCGCCACCGGCTGCCCAAGGTCGGCTCGGCGTGCCAGGCCGAGTGCGGGGGCGGCGGCTGCATGCAGGGCAAGGTCAAGTCGCTGCGCGTGCTCACGCAGTCGGTGGTCGTGGGCTTCCAGGACGGCACGGAGGCCGAGGTCCCAATCGAGCAGGTCACCTGGCAGGGGCGGTCCCACATCAAGCCGTAGCAGCGCCCACACAGTGCCCATGACTCGACGCACGTTCTACCTCACGACGCCCATCTTTTACGTGAACGCGCGCCCGCACCTTGGGCACGCGTGCACGACGATCATGGCCGACGCCATGTGCCGCTACCGGCGCCTGCGCGGCGACCGCGTGTACTTCCTCACCGGCACGGATGAGCACGGCGACAAGATCGCCCAGGCGGCGGCGCAGGCCGGGGTGTCGCCCCAGGCCTACGCCGACGAGATCGCGGCCGCGTTCCGCGCCACCTGGCGGCGCCTCGGCATCACGAACGACGACTTCATCCGCACCACGGAGGCGCGGCACAAGCAGGTGGTGCAGCGGATCCTCCAGACGCTCCACGACGCGGGGGAGATCTACTTCGGCGAGTACGGCGGCAACTACTGTTTCGGCTGCGAGCGGTTCTACACGGACAAGGAGATTGTCGGGGGCAAGTGCCCCGACCACCAGACCCCGCTCACCTTCATCAAGGAGAAGAACTACTTCTTCCGGATGTCGAAGTACCAGGAGTGGCTGATCACGCACATCGAGGAGCACCCCGACTTCATCCAGCCCGAGCGCTACCGGAACGAGGTGCTGGGCTTCCTGCGCGAGCCGCTCCAGGATCTCTCCATCAGCCGGCCCAGGTCGCGCCTCCAGTGGGGAATCCCGCTGCCGTTCGACGACGGCTACGTCACCTACGTGTGGTTCGACGCGCTGATCAACTACGCCTCGGCCCTGGGGTTCCCCGACGGCGACCTCTACCGGGATCTCTGGCCGCACTGCGAGCACCTGATCGGCAAGGACATCCTCAAGCCCCACGGCGTCTACTGGCCGAGCATGCTCAAGGCGGCGGGGATCCCGATCTACCAGCGGCTCCACGTGCACGGCTACTGGTCGCTCGGCGGCGGGAAGATGTCCAAGTCCGTCGGCAACGTGGTGGAGGCCTTCCAGCTCACCGACAAGTACGGCTACGATGCCTTCCGCTACTTCCTCCTGCGGGAGATGAATTTCGGGCTGGACGCCTCCTTCAGCGAGGAGGCGCTGGTGGGACGGCTCAACGCCGACCTGGCCAACGACCTCGGCAACCTCGCGAGCCGCGCGACCACCCTCATCGTCAACTTCGGCCGCGGCCACGTGCCCGCGCCGGGACCGGAGGGCGCCGAGGAAGCCTCGGTGCGCGAGACGCTCGAGCGTGTCCGGCGCGAGGTGGACGAGGCCATGAAGGAGTTCGCCTTTCAGCGGGCGCTCTCCGCCATCTGGGAATTTGTCGGCCGCGTCAACCGTTACGTGGACTCGGCCGCCCCGTGGGCGCTCGCGAAGGACGACAGCCACGCCGAGCGACTTCGCACGGTGCTGTACACCCTGGGCGAGTCGCTGCGGTGCCTCGGCATCGTGCTCGATCCGTTCCTGCCGGAGGCGGCCGGGAAGATCCGAGCCGCCGTCGGGACGGGGGCGCCGAGCCTCGCCGATCTCGAGTGGGGCCGCCTGGCCCCGGGCACGCCCGTCCAGAAGGCCCCCGGCCTCTTCCCGCGCATCGAGGTGAAGGTGAGCGAGACGTCGCAAGCCGCCGGCCAGTCATCTGCCTCGAGAATCACGCTGGACGACTTCAAGAAGGTGGACCTGCGCGTGGCGGAAGTCGTGGCGGCCGAGAAGGTCGCCAGGTCGAAGAAGCTCCTCAAGCTCACCGTGACGGTCGGCGAGGAGACGCGCACGCTCGTCGCCGGCATCGCCGAGCATTACGCGCCGGAAGCGCTCGTGGGCCGCAAGGTGATCGTCGTCGCCAACCTGGAGCCCGCGACGCTGATGGGGATCGAGTCCAACGGCATGGTCCTCGCCGGCTCGACGGAGGGGACGGTGTCGCTCCTGATGCCCGACAAGGATCTCCCCCCGGGCTCCCGGGTCAAGTAGTCCTCTCCTCCCGCCGCGTGCATTCCGCGATCCCGTCGTGGCTCAGGCGCTGGGGCATCTCCATCGCCTCGCTCCTGCTAGGGCTCGCCACGCTCCTCGTCTTCCGGCGCGGCCTGCCCCATGTGGGCTGGATCGTCGGCGACCTGCTCCTGCTGTGGTTGATCGTCGCCGTGGTGACCGAGGTGCGGGTGCCCGTCGAGACGCGGAGGCGGCGGCTCGCGCTCCAGGCCGCCGAGTACACGATCCAGACCCTCTATCACAACCTGCTGCTCTTCGTCCTGCCGGCCTACTACGCGAGCGCGACCCTGACGTCGGTGAACGCGCTGTTCCTCGCGGGGGTGGCGGCGGGGGCGCTCGTGACGGCGGTGGACCCCTGGTATCGCGCGCTCGTGGCGCCGCGCCCCTGGCTCGGGCACGCGCTGCTCGGCTTCTCGGTCTTTGCCGCGCTCAATGTCGCGTTGCCCCTCGTGAGCGTGCGGCCGATCATCGCGCTCGAGGGCAGCGCCGTGCTGGCCGCGCTGTCGCTGACGCCGATCCTGAGGCGCCCTGGCGCAGCCACGTGGCGACAGGCCCACGGCCGGGCGGCGGCGCTGGCCCTCGTCGCCGCGGTGGCTGTCTGGCTCGGGCGGGGGCTCGTGCCGCCGGCGCCGCTCTTCCTCGCGCGCGCGACGGCCGCGCGCGAGGTGCAGCGCCTCGAGCCGGTGGGAGAGACGGAGGGGTCCATTCCGGCCGCCACCGTGGCGGGCTGGGGCGGCATCGCCGCCTACACGGCCGTGCATGCGCCGGCCGGGCTCAGCCAGGCCATCGAGCATGTGTGGCGGCGCGACGGGCAGGTGGTGGCGCGCATCCCGCTCTCGCCCGTGCAGGGGGGCCGGGCGGAGGGCTTCCGCACCTGGTCGCGCCGGACCGACCTCACGCCGCCGCTCCACGGGCGGTACACGGTGGACGTGATGACGGCCTCGGGTCAGCTCATCGGCCGGTTGCGCTTCACCGTCACGCCGTGAGCCGCCTTCCGCTCCGGACGCCGCTTCCGCTATGATGGACGCCTGATGCCGCTCGTGGACACGCACGCACACCTGCACTTCCCGGAGTTCGCGGAGGACCTGGACGCGGTGCTCGCCCGGGCCCGCGCCGCGGGCGTCCGCGCCACGGTCACCATCGGGACCGACCGCGACACCAACCCCGCGGCGGTGGCGCTCGCCGAGCGCCATCCCGAGATCTACGCGACCGTGGGCATCCACCCGCACGACGCCGGCGCGGCGACCGAGGCCGACTTCGACGCGCTGGAGCGCCTCGCGCGCGGGTGCGCAAAGGTGGTGGCGCTGGGCGAGATGGGGCTGGATTTCTTCCGCAACCTGTCCCCGCGCGACGCCCAGGAGCGCGCTTTCCGCCGCCAGATCGCGCTTGCCCGGGCGCTCCGCAAGCCCATCGTCGTCCACTGCCGCGATGCCCACGACGAGACGCTCCAGATCCTGGCCGGGGAGCGAGTGGACGAGATCGGCGGCGTGATGCACTGCTTCTCGGGCGACGTGGAGGTCGCCACGCGCTGTCTCGACCTCGGGCTCCTGATCTCGCTGGCGGGCCCCGTGACCTACAAGAACGCGCGCGCGCTCCCGGAGGTCGCCCGCTTCGTGCCGGAGGACCGGCTGGTGGTGGAGACCGACTGCCCGTACCTGCCGCCGCATCCGCACCGCGGCCAGCGCAACGAGCCGGCCCACGTCGCGATCACCGCCGCGCGCGTCGCCGAGTTGCGCGGCACCGATCCCGACGCCCTGGGCGAGGCGCTCGCGCGCAACGCCGCACGGCTGTTCCACCTCTCTCTTCCCTAGGGGGTCTCATCATGGCGTACGCCGATGTGCTGGTCGAGGTGAAGGACAACGTCGCCTGGCTCACCATCAACCGGCCCGACAAGGGCAATACCTTCCGCCGCCAGACGGTGCTCGAGCTGATCCAGGCGCTGAACGAGGCGCGCCACGACACGCAGGTGCGCGTCGTCGTCATCACGGGCGCCGGCGACCGCTTCTTCTGCCTCGGCGGCGAGAAAGAGCCCAGCGACGGCATGCTCCACTACCACAACGTGCCGCCCGTGGTGGACCTCTACACGCTGATCGACATGATGCCGGTGCCGGTGATCGCCATGGTCAACGGCTTCGCCGTGGGCGGCGGCAATGTGCTGGCCAACATGTGCGATCTCACGGTGGCGAGCGCGCAGGCGAGCTTCCGCCAGGTGGGTCCCATGATGGGCTCCTACGACGCCGGCTTCGGCACCTGGTACCTGGAGGACGCGGTGGGGCGCAAGCGGGCCCGGGAGATCTGGTACCTGAACCGGAAGTACAGCGCCACGGAGGCCCAGGCCCTGGGGCTCGTCAACGAGGTGGTGCCGCACGCCGAGCTGCGCGCCCGGACCGAGGCGCTCTGCGAGGAGCTCAAGCAGCGGGGGCCGCAGGCGCTGGCCGCGCTCAAGGCGGCCTTCCACGCCCGCCACAACGGCGTGACCGGGATGAGCCGCATGAGCATCGACCACCTCGTGGCGAACTACTACCACACGGAGGAAGCGAAGGAGATGGGGCGGGCCTTCACCGCCAAGGACACGCCCAACCTCGAGAAGTTCTACCGCTAGCGCGAGAGGATGCGGCGGGCGGCTTCCGCGTCGGCGGCGGGGACGAGCACCGTGACCTCGCCCTGATCGCCGACGCTGAACGGGTGGACGGACTGCACCAGTTGGCCCCGGAGCACGGCGGCGATGCCCTCGCTGTCCAGCAGCGAGCGCACGACCAGCGCCTCGCCCTGATCGCGGCAGCGCAGCACCTCCACGAGCCCGCTCCCCGGCGGCTCGCCCGCCGGCGGCGGCGGGCCTGGAAGGCGGATCACCTTCGCCCGGCGTCCCATGGCCCTCATGCTAGCATGGCCTCCCAGATCGACTGGATCGGCGTGCTCCGGAGCCGCGTCGTCGCCCGCTGACGCGGCGGGGCAACAGGGAGGACAGGCCATGGACAAGCTCGAGTACTTCAGCGGCATTCCCGAGGTCGGGATCGTTCCCCGGGCCCCGCACGCGGGCCCGCTGCTCCGCCACGTCTACGAGCAGGAGCATGGGCGCGGCGGCTTCGCGGGCAAGGTGAGCCACACCTACCACCTCTACCCGCCCAACAACTGGCTGCCTGAGGAGACGCGGGTGCTGGATGGCGGCGCCTTCGCGCCGGAGTGGGACTCGCCCCTGCGCCCCCTCGGCGGGATCCACCACGCGCTCGAGGTGATGGCACCCGCGGCCCCGTGTGACGTCTACCGCGGGATGGCCCGCCTCGTGGCCAACGCCACGGTGGCGATGAACGTCACGGCACCCCGGGCGGCCATGGACTACAAGAACCTGGATTACCTCGAGACCATCGGCTACCACGTCGGCGAGTTCTTCAGCCGGGGCGGCGTCTTCCGCGAGGGCATGGTCTCCGTGCATCCGGTGGGGCTCCCGCACGGTCCCCATCCGCCGGCGCTCAGGGCCTTCCTCGACGGGCGGCGCCCCGAGACCTTCGACGAGGTCGGGATCATGGCGGACTTCGCCACCCCGGCGGGGATCTCGGAGCTGGCCCTCGGCTCGAGCCGGACGGACTACATGGAGAGCTGGGCGGCCTACGCGACCGATCCGCGCTTCCGCTTCAGCGAGACGCGGCTCCACGACGTCCGGCGGCTGGCCGACCGGCTCGCCGGCGAGCGGGACCGCCTGCGCCCGGCGCCGCTCGACGACGAGGACGGTGAGTGATGCGCTTCGGCATCTTCTCCGTCGCGGACCACTACCCGACGGAGCTGAGGCGGAGCGCGACCGAGCTCTACGGCGAATTGCTCGACCAGGCGGAAGCCGCCGATGCGCTCGGGTTCGACTCGTTCTGGATCGCGGAGCACCACTTCCACGAGTATGGCGCCATCCCGCGCCCGCCGGTGTGGCTGGCCGCGGCGGCCGAGCGCACGCGGCGCATCCGGCTCGGATCGGCCGTCGTCGTCCTGCCCTTCGACAACCCGCTCCGCACCGCCGAGGACTACGCCATGGTGGACATGCTCTCGGGCGGCCGGCTCAATCTCGGCGTGGGCTCGGGGTACCTCACGCACGAGTACGCGGGCTTCGGCCTGAGCCTCGAGGAGAAGCGGGAGCGGTTCAACGAGGCCCTGGAGGTCGTGTTGCGGGCCTGGACGGGCGAGCGCTTCTCGTACGAGGGGAGGTTCCACCACATCGAGAACGTGCAGCTCAATGTCCGGCCCGTGCAGAGTCCGCGGCCCCCCGTGTGGGTCGCCACGCTGCGGGCCGACGCGGCCCTGCACATCGGCGCCAAGCGGCTGCCTGTGATGCTGATCCCGTACGCCAGCGCCGAGACCCTCGAGGAGATGAAGGCCGGCGTCGCCCTGTACAAGGAGGCCTTCGTGCAGGCCGGCGGCCTGGCGGAGGAGGCCACGCTGCCGTTCGGCTTCCACTGCCATTGCGCCGAAGCCACGGCCGGGGCGCGGGCGGAGGCGCGGGAGCCCATGGAGCGCTACGTGCGCACGCGGCTGTACGCCGTCCAGCGCCCGTTCGAGACGCTGGTGGAGCAGAACGTGGTGGCCTTCGGCGACCCCGACGAGATCGTCCGCGTCGCGCGGCTGTACGAGGCGGCGGGGTTCACCCACTTCCTCGCCATCGCGAACTTCGGCGGCCTCCCGCACACGCAGGTGCTCCGCTCCATGGAGCTCATGGCCCGGCACGTCCTCCCGAGATTCTCGGGGTGACCGGCGCGGATGGACTCGCGGGGCCGTGTGCTAGAATGCCGCCACTTCACTTCGGCCTTTCACCCCACTGAAGCGAGGAGACCCTCCCACATGAGCATCACCGCCGGCGCCGAGCGATGGGTGGACGAGGTGGCCCGGCTCACGCAGCCGGCCAAGGTGATCTGGGCCGATGGGTCCCGGCAGGAGTACGACGGGCTCGTCGAGGACATGCTGCGCGCCGGCACCCTGATCGAGATGAACCAGCGCACCTACCCCGGCTGCTCCCTCCACCGGAGCCACCCCAGCGACGTCGCGCGGACCGAGCAGCTCACCTTCATCTGCACGCGCTCCAGGGACGACGCCGGCCCCACCAACAACTGGATGGCGCCTGCCGACGGCAAGGAGCGGGTCGGGGCCCTCTTCCGCGGCAGCATGCGCGGCCGCCGCATGTTCGTGATCCCGTACCTCATGGGGCCGGCGGACTCGCCCATGAGCCGGGTCGGCATCATGGTGACGGACAGCGCCTACGTCGTGGCGAGCATGCACATCATGACCCGCGTGGGCCGCGTCGCGCTCCGCCACATGCGCGCCCCCGAGGACTTCGTGGCGGGGCTCCACTCGCTGGGCGACCTGTCGCCGGACCGCCGCTTCATCCTCCACTTCCCCGAGGAGAAGCTGGTCTGGAGCATCGGCTCGGGCTACGGCGGCAACGCCCTGCTGGGCAAGAAGTGCCACGCCCTCCGCATCGGCTCCTGGCAGGCGCGGGAGGAAGGGTGGATGGCCGAGCACATGCTGATCCTCGGTCTCGAGGACCCCGAGGGCCGCGTCACCTACCTCGCGGCGGCGATGCCGAGCGCCTCCGGCAAGACCAACCTCGCCATGATGGTCTCGGCGCTGCCGGGCTGGCGCGTCTGGACGGTGGGCGACGACATCGCCTGGATCCATGTCGATGCGGTGGGGCAGCTCCGCGCGATCAACCCGGAGCGCGGTTTCTTCGGCGTGGCGCCCAACACCAGCGTCAAGACGAACCCCAACGCGACGACCATGGTGCGGGCCAACACCATCTTCACCAACGTCGCGCTGACGTCCGACGGAGAGCCGTGGTGGGAGGGCATGGGCACCGACCCGCCCCCGGGCCTCGTGGACTGGCAGGGCAAGCCGTGGTCCCCCGGTGGTGCCCCGGCCGCGCATCCGAACTCGCGTTTCACGGCGCCCGTGACCCAGTGCCCGTCCGTGTCCCCCGCGTGGGAGGACCCGCAGGGCGTGCCCATCTCCGGCTTCATCTTCGGCTCGCGGCGGTCGCGGGTGATCCCGCTGGTGTTCGAGGCCTTCGACTGGCAGCACGGTGTCTTCCTCGGCTCGGCCATGAGCACGGAGACCACGGCGGCCATCACGGGGCAGGTGGGTGTGGTGCGCCGCGATCCCATGGCCATGATCCCGTTCTGCGGCTACAACATGGCCGACTACTTTGGCCACTGGCTCAACATGGGCCCGCGGCTGGCGAAGCCCCCGAGGATCTTCCGCGTGAACTGGTTCCGCCGCGACGAAGACGGACAGTTCCTGTGGCCGGGCTATGGCGAGAACGCGCGCATCCTCGCGTGGATGGTCGAGCGCATCCGCGGCACGGGGAAGGCCGTCGAGACACCGCTGGGCTTCATCCCGACGCCGGACGCCATGGATCTCTCGGGGCTCAGCCTCCCGCGCGAGCGCCTGGCGCAGGCGCTCGCCTGGGACCGGGCGGAGTGGCTCGAGGCCCTCGGCGACCTCGGGAAGTTCTACGAGGAATTCGGCGGGCGGCTCCCGGGCCCGATCCGGGAGGAGCTCAGCGGCATGATCCGGCGGCTCGGCGGCTGAGGCTCAGGGGCTGTATCGGTCGCGCAGGATCTTCGCGGCGGCGGCCTCGCTGCCGAGCTTCGCGTAGGCCTCGTCGATGGGGATGTCGGCGGCCGAGCCCGGCGCGAAGCCGCAGTCGGGGTTGAGCGAGAGCCGCTCGCGGTCCACATGGCGGAGCGCCGCGCTCACCCGATCCGCGATCGTCTCGGGGGCCTCTACCGTGGCCCCGCGGCAGCCCACGCAGCCGAGCCCGATCAGCCTGTCGTCGGGGAGCCGGCGCAGCACCGCAAAGTCTCCCGCCACCGGGATGGTGAACTCGAGCACGTACTGGCTCCCCCGCAGCCGGCGCAGCGCCGGCACGATGGGATCGTAGCCGCCCTCGCCGATCCAGCCCTGACGCGCCTTGTTCCGCCGGCTGCTGGAGGAGATCGATTGGGGACGTCGTCGGTGAGCGGCATGAGCCGCCGTCCCCGTCCGGCGCCGATGACGATGCCCCTCATGGCCGGTGGAGCGACTCGTCGAGGGCCTCCAGCAGGGGCGCGCCCTCGGCGCCGGGGAGGGCCATCCCGAGGAGGCGCGCGGCCGTCGGCGCCAGCGAGCATGGAGACTGTCCCGAGCCCGGCACCGGCGCGCAACCCCGGGCCCGCGGCGAGGAAGGCCGCGCCCAGTCGCGGGAGGTGCGGCAGGTGTCCGTGGGCGGCACGGTAGACGGGGGCCGCGGCCGCCGCCTCCTCGGTCGCATGCCCGGTGAAGAAGACGCCATCCTCGGCGGCGAGCACGAGGTCGCCCTGCATGGGGTTGGCGGCCGGCGCCTGCAGTCCGAGGTCGGCGAAGCGCTCGGGCCCGATGACCTCGACGCCCGGGATGGCGCCGAAGCGCTCGCGCAGCCGGTCCACCGTCCCGCGCGGAGCCCCGTCGAGCGCGTACACGTGGACGGTGCCGCCGTTGCCCGCGGCCCAGGCGCGCCGACGCGTGACCCGCCCGGCCGCATCCACCTCGAGGAGGCCCTCCTCGCGGAGGATGTGGTTGAGGTGGTGGAAGTAGAGCGGTGGCTCAGAGATCGCGCGCGGCGGGGAGGCCGGGGAGGGACGTCGCCGCGCGGACGGCGCGCGCGATGGCCCGAGCCACGACCTCGGCGGCGGCTCCCCCCAGGGCTCCCACGTCCGCGCGCGCGTCCCCGACCGACAGGCAGAAGAGCGTGTCGCCGTCCGTGTCGAGATGGGGCGGGGACAGCGCCCGTTCGAAGCCCTGGGCGCCGAGCCGGGCCACGCGCCGGGCCTCCTCCTTGGTGAGGACGGCCGTCGTCGCCACCACGCCGATGGTGGTGTGCATCGGCCGGAAGGCCGGGCGGGGCGCTCCGGCGCTGAGGGCTGCCGCGGTGTCGATGAGCCGGCGGCCGTCCCGGGCGTCCCGCGCGCCCGCGATGAGCCGGCCCGTCTCGGGGTCGCGCACATCGCCCACCGCATTGACCACCATCACCGCGCCGACCGTCACGCCCGCGCGCTCGGCGACGGCCGCGCCGAGGCCGCCGCGCATGGCCCGCTCGTGGCCGTGGAGCTTGCCCACGGTGGCGCCGGTGCCTGCGCCCACATTGCCCTCGGTGACGGGGCCGGGAAGCGCGGCGGCCGCCGCCGCATAGCCCATGGCGCGGTCGGGGCGGGCGCGGTGATCGCCCACGCCGAGATCGAAGATGATGGCGCCGGCCACGAGCGGCACCACGGTCACGCCCACGGGGAAGCCCACGCCGCGCTCCTCGAGATACTGCATGACGCCCCAGACGGACGCGAGCCCGAAGGCGCTGCCGCCGGCCAGCACGACGCCATGTGTGGTGGGCGCCAGGTGGCGCGTGTCGAGGAACTCGATGCCGTACACTCCCGCCGCGCGGCCGAGGACCTCGACGGCGCCGACGGCGGGCCGGTCGGGCAGGATCGCCGTGCAGCCCGTGAGCCCGACGGCGTCGGTGGCGTGGCCGACACGGAGGCCGGGGATCATGCTACTGGCCGCGCGGGGCGGGCGCCCGGCTCACCTCGGTGGCCTTGACGCGGCCGCGGGCGGCCTCTCCCCCGAGCTCGAGTCCCCGCGCGGCCATGGCCCGCACGAGGGGGAGGGACTCGGCGGGCAGCGACTCGTCGCGAAGCACCGCCGCGGCGGCCAGCGCGAGGGCGGCGGGCTCCCCGCGCGCGGGGGCCTGGAAGAGCAGTGCCATCTCGCCGAGACGTCTCGCCGATCGCTGGCGCGCGGGCCCGGCGAAGGCCTTCTCGATGGCCCGGTCCACGATGGCGGCCTCGCGCTCGGCCTTGACCCGATCGGACACCACGAGCCGGCTGTCCTTCATCGCGCGTATCGTACCAAACTCCTCGCGGCCCGGCGGCGGCGGGTGCTAGACTCGCCCCATGATACTGCGCGGAGGAGAGTCGATGGAGATGACGGAGGTGGACGGGCGCGGCTCGGATCTCATCCGGCCGCGGCGCCCGTGGTTCCTGATCGCTGCGGCACTCGTGCTCGCGGTGCTCGTGGCCGTGCTCTGGGGCAAGTGGGCGGAGAGCCGCACGGAGACGCAGCGGCTCCGGGCCGAGCTGAAGGACGTGTACGCGGAGGCCGAGATGCTGCGGTCGAAGTCGGCCCAGGCCGACCAGCGCGTGACGCTTCTCGAGCAGCAGGTCAAGACGCTGCGCGCCGAGCGGGAGGACGCGCTCTCCCGGCTCGCCGCGGTGCAGGCGCCGAAGGGCAGGGCCGCCACCGCGAAGCCCGCGGCCACGAAGCCCTCCGCGCGCAACGGCACCACGACCAAGCGCCGCTAGCAGGCTGCTGAAAAAGGCCCATCTGCTTCGTTGGCGCCCTCGGCCGCACGCTCAACGTGGCTCGCTCACGCTCGCCCGGATCTCCGGATCCGCTCGCCTCGCCTCAGGCTCGGCTCGCCAAGCGGAGTACGCCTCGCGTGCGGCCGTCGGGCGCCGCCTCGCATCTGGACCTTTTTGAGCAGCCTGCGAGTTTTTCAGCAGGCTGCTAGAGTCCTTCAAAGACTCTAGCGGGCGAGCGTGCGGGTCCAGACCTCGAGCAGGCGGTTGTTCTGCTCTGCCGTCCCGATGGCGATGCGCAGGTGTCCCGGGAAGCCCACGCCCGCCCCGTCCCTCACCAGGATGCCCGCCTTCATCAGCGCCTGGCGCAGCGGCCCCGCCTGCTCGCCCACGCGGACCAGCAGGAAGTTGGCCTGCGAGGGCGGCACCACGGCGCCGCGCGCCTGGAGCGCGGCGGCGAGCCGCGGGCGCTCGGCGAGGATCAGCGAGCGCGTCCGCTTGAGATGGGTGCGGTCGTCCAGGGCGGCCACGGCGGCCACCTGAGCGAAGCGGTTGACGTTGAACGGGGCGCGCACGCGGTTCAGGCGGTCGATGATCTCCGGCCGCGCGACGGCGTAGCCCACCCGCAACCCCGCGAGCCCCGCGATCTTCGAGAAGGTCCGCATGGCGATCACGGTGGGGAAGCGACGCGCGAGCGCCACCCCATCGGGCGTGTCCGGGTCGTCGCAGAAGTCGCGATAGGCTTCGTCCACCACGACGATGGGCGCATCGTCGCCGAGCCCCTCGAGGAAGCGCAGGAGCATGCCGGCCGGGACGATGGTCGAGGCCGGGTTGTGCGGCGTGCAGACGAAGACGACCTTCGTGCGTGGCGTGACGCGGCGGCGCATGTCGTCGAGGTCGGTCCGGTAGCCGGCCAGCGGGCTCCGCACGACGGCGCCGCCGCCGAGCATGGCCTCCGTCGCGTAGGGCTCGAAGGACGGGTGGGGGATCAGCACCTCGTCCCCCGGGTCGAGCGCCGCGCGGGCGATGAACGACACGATCTCGTCGGCCCCGTTGCCGGCGATCAGCCACTCGGGCTGCACGCGGAGCGTCCGCGCCAGGGCCGTCCGCAAGGCCGTGGCGCCTCCGTCAGGATAGAGGTGGGCGCGCCGGGCCTCCCGACGCAGCGCTTCGATGACGGTGGGAGCGGGGCCCAGCGGGCTCTCGTTGGCGGAGAGCCGCACGAGGCCGTCGATGGCAAGCGTCCGCTCGAGCTCCTCGATCGATGGGCCCGCCTCGTACGGGGTCACCTGATCCAGTACCGCGCGCCAGAGCCGTCGCATGGGGAGCCATTGTATCCGGGGGTCCACGTCTGCGCCACGTTTGACAGCCTCGGTCCGCGCCATGTACCGTTTCGCCATGCCGGGGGAGCTCTTTCGCCAGGTGCGTCGGGTGGAGGCCCAGGCCGAGAAGGGTCTCGAGGGCGCGCCGGCCGAGCGGGCCGAGCGCCGCCGGCGCCTTCGCCTCGAGCTCCTCCGCCAGCACCTCACCTCCAATGTCGACTTCCTCCGGGCGGCCCACCTCGGCGGGGCCTCCGGCCAGCAGTCCGTCCAGGCCTACGCGGCCTTCATGGACGGCTTCCTCTCCACGCTCTACCGCCTGGCCGTCGAGGACGCGAAGAAAGAGGGCGCGCCTCCGGTGTCCATGGTGCTCGTGGCGCTCGGTGGCTACGGCCGGGGCGAGCTCCACCCACTCTCCGACCTCGACCTCATGGTGATCTACGACGGAGACCTGGGGCCCATGGTCCAGCGCGCCACCCAGGGGCTGCTCTACACGCTGTGGGACCTGGGGCTGCAGGTCGGGCACTCCGTGCGGAGCCTCCCCGACTGCCTCGCCATGGCGCGCACCGACTTCACGAGCCGCACCTCCATGCAGCAGGCGCGCTCCCTCGTGGGTGACCGGCGGCTCTTCACCCGCTTCCGGAAGGTGCTCTCCGAGAACGTCTATCGGAAGGATTTCGCCCAGTTCCTGGAGACGACGCTCGCCGAGCGCGACCAGCGCTACCGGAAGTTCGGCGGCTCGCCGTACATGGGCGAGCCCAATGTGAAGGAGTCCGCCGGGGGACTCCGCGACATCCACACGGCCATGTGGCTGGCCTCCACCAAGTTCGGCACGCGCACGCTGCGCGAGCTGGCGGACAAGCGCCTCATCACCGACCGGGAGCAGCGCACGGCCGACGAGGCCCTCAGCTTCCTCTGGCGGGTCCGCAACGAGCTGCACTTCCTCTCCGGCCACAAGAACGACGTGCTCTCGCGCGACGTGCAGCCGCAGATCGCCAAGAACTTCGGCTACGCGAGCGACGACGTGTCGCTCGGCGTCGAGAAGTTCATGCGCGACTACTATCTCCACGCGCGGGTGATCCACCGCGTGTCGCGGCGGCTCATCGCGCGCTGCCGCGAGACGCTGTCGCGCCCCCGCCCGGTGGGGCGCCGGCTCCGGCAGGAGGCGCTGGCCGACGGACTCTTCGTGCTCGACGGCCGGCTGCATCTGGTGGATCCCGACGGCCGCGCGTTCCGCGAGGACCCCGTCCGGCTCATGAAGGCGTTCTGGCATTCGCACCGGCTGGGCGCCGAGCTGGGGATCGACGTGGAGCGCGCCCTCGAGGAGTCGCTGGACCTCGTGGACGAGAGCTGGAAGGCCTCCCCCGAGGTGCGGGACCTGTTCTGCGCCATCTGCCGCGACTGGGGACGGGTCACGCAGACGCTCCGGGAGATGCACGAGCTGGGACTGCTGGGACGCTACCTGCCCGAGTGGGGGGCGCTCACGTGTCTCGTGCAGTACGACGTCTACCACAAGTTCACGGCCGATCAGCACTCGCTGGTGGCCGTGGAGCACCTGGAGGCGCTGGCGCCCGGGCAGTCCGCCGAGTCGGAGGGCACGGCGGAGGTGCTGAACGAGGTCGCGCGCCCCGACCTCTTGATGCTGGGCATGCTGCTGCACGACATCGGCAAGGGGAAGGGCCACGGGCACGTCGCCAAGGGGATCCCGCTGATCGAGGCGTTGACCGCGCGCATCGCGTTGCCGCCCGAGGACGCCGCGGCGGTCACCTTCCTCGTGGCGCACCACCTGACCCTGTCCCACATCGCGCAGCGCCGCGACATCGACGACCCGAAGACCATCGCCTCGCTGGCGGCGGTGGTGGAGACGCCCGAGCGGCTGCGGATGCTCTACCTGCTCACCGTCGCCGACATGCGGGCGGTGGGGCCGGGCGTCATGACGGGCTGGCAGGCACGCATCCTCTGGGAGTGCTTCGCCCGCACCATGGCGCGCCTCACCGGCGGGCGGCCCGAGCGGGCGAACCGCGAGGCCATCGCCAGCCGCGTCTGGGACGAGCTGGGGCGCGAGGGGCTGCGCCGCACGGTCGTGGCTCATCTCGCCATGATGTCGGAGCGGTACCTCGTGACCACCTCGCCGCCGCGCATCGCCGCGCATCTGCGACTCGTGGAGCGGCTCGAGGAGGCCGTGGCGGCCACCGAGCTGTTCCACTACCCGGATCTCGGCTCCTCCGAGTTCGTCATCGCCACGCGCGACATCCCGGGGCTCTTCTCGCTCATCGCGGGCACGCTCGCCTCCGAGGGGATCAACATCCTCTCCGCGCAGATCCACACCCGGGCCGACGGGATCGCCATCGACACCTTCCAGGTCAACGACCCGTTCGGGGAGGCGGTGACGGAGGACGCGCGCTGGCGCCGCACGCTCGACTCGCTCCACCGCGTGCTGCGAGGCGAGCAGTCCGTGGAGGATCTCCTGGCCGCGCGCCGCACCGCGCGCCGCGGCGCGGAGACCGTGCCCGGGCCGCCCAAGATCGCGGTGGACAACCACCTCTCGGACACGCACACGGTGGTGGAGGTCAAGTGCCCGGACCGCGTGGGGCTCCTCTATCTCATCACGCGCACCTTCGCCGCGCTCGGGCTCGACATCGGCAGCGCCCGCATCGCCACGGAGATCGACCAGGCCTACGACACCTTCTACATCGCCGACCGGCAGGGGCACCGCATCGAGGAGCCGGCCGCCATGGACCGGCTCCGGGAGGCCCTCGAGGATGCGCTGCTCAAGCCCCTGTAGTCCGGTGGCGACATGCTGAGCCAGTACAAGGGCCGCATCCAGTGGATCGGCGATCCCGTCGCGCGCCTGCTCCTGCGGGCGCGGGTCAAGCCCAATCACCTGACCGTCGTCGGGCTCGGGGTGTCGTGTCTGGCGGCCTGGAGCTTCGCCGAGGGGCGGCTCAGGCTCGCCGCCGCGCTCCTGGCGCTCTCCGGGCTCTTCGACTTCTTCGACGGCTCGCTGGCCCGGCTGGCGGGGCAGGAGTCCTTCTTCGGCGCCTTCCTCGACTCCGTGGTGGACCGCTACTCCGACCTCGTGGTGCTCCTGGGCATCCTGCTGCTCTGCCAGCGCGCGGGGGACGCGGCCGGCGGCATTCTCACCATGGCGGGCCTCGTGGGGACGGTGATGGTGAGCTACACCAAGGCGCGCGCCCAGTCCATCGGCATCGCGTGCGAGATCGGCATCATGGAGCGCCCGGAGCGCCTCATCCTGCTCATCGCGGGCGCCGTCTTCAACCTCCTTGTCCCCGCCATGGCGCTGCTCGCCGCCCTCACCCACCTGACGGCGCTCCAGCGCATTCTCTACACGCGCCGCGCCGCGCGGACCACCGCCGTCCGGTAGCGCCGCCGCACCGCAGCCCCCCACCCCGCCCTCTCCCCGAGGGGAGAGGGGGAGGGGGTACACTGAGGGCATGCAGCGGCTGCTCATCCTCCTCGCACTCGCGGCGCTCGGACTCACTGCCACGTGGGCGGCGGCCCAGCCTCCTGCCGGAACGCCGGCGCCTGCTTCGCCCGTCCGGCTCAGCGCCGAGTGGCGCGATCGGCTGGTCGCTGCCCTGGCGTTCCACCGCAGCGGGGATGCGAAGGCGGCGGCGCGCGAGCTCGCCGCCATCGCCGCGGCGCCGACGCCGATCACCGAGTACGTGCTGCTCCTCCAGGCCGAGAGTCTCTCGCGCCTGGGTGACGCGGCAGGCGCGCGGCAGGCGGCGGAGAAGGCGGCGGAGAAGGCCGGCGACGGGCCGCTCCTGGACGACGCGCTGCTGCTGGCGGCGCGCGAGGCGGCGCGCACAGGCGATGATGCGGGCGCCGCGCTCCTCTCTCGGCGCTTCCTCGACCGCTATCCCGATCATCCTGAGAGCGCAGGGGCCCGCTATGCGCTGGCCCAGGCCCTCGCGGCCACCGGCCAGCCTGCCGAGGCGCTGCGCTTCCTCCGTGCGATCTGGATCGGAGCGCCCGCCTCGCCCTATGCCGCGGAGGCCTCGAAGCAGGAGCGGCTCCTCGCCGATCGCGGTCTGACCGTGCCGCCCGTGACGCCTCGGGAGCGGCTCGACCGGGCCGAGCGGTTGCTCGCGGCGGGGGTCGCCGCGGCGGCCCGCGTCGAGGCCGAGGCGCTTCTGGGCGACGGGGCCACGGGCGATGTCGCTCTGCGAGCGCTCCGCGTGGTGGCGGACGCGGCGCGGCGCGTCGGTCGCCCCGAGGAGGCGCTGCGGGCGGTGGACCGCGCGCTGGCGCTGGCTCCTGCCGAGCGGCGCCCGCCGTGGCTGCTCGAGCGGGCGCGGCTCCTGCAGCGATCGCGGCAGGCTGCCATCGCGACGCTCGATCAGCTCGTGCGCGATCACCCGCAGAGTGCCGAGGCGCCCGAGGCGCTCTGGCTCAAGGCACAGCTCCTCGAGGCGACGCCCCTCCTCCCCGAGGCCGAGGCGGTGTACCGCAAGCTCGGCGCCGAGTATCCGGACGCGGAGGACGGCGCGCGCGCCCTCTGGCGGCTCGGCTGGCTCGCCTGGCTGCGGGGCAGCCACCAGGGCGCGGCGCAGCGCTGGGGGCGCCTGCTGGCGACCCGCGGGGGGCAGACCTACCGGGAGGCCGCGGGCTACTGGATCGGGCGCGCCCACGAGGAGCGAGGAGAGACGGAGGGAGCCTCGCGCCACTGGACCGCGCTGGCGGCGAACGCGCCGCGGACCTATTACGGCGTCCTGGCCGCTCGCCGCCTGGCGCAGCGCGCTCCCGTTCCATCGCGCGAGGCGGCCCGCCCAGCGTTGGCGCTGCCCGCCGATCCGCTCGCTCCGATCCGGGCCGATCCGCGCTACGTCAAGGTCGAGGCGCTCCGGGCGGTGGGCCTCCCCGACTGGGCCGACGGCGAGATGGACGAGCTGGCGCGGCGCGCGGCCGGCGAGCCCGTGCGACTGTTCGCCGTCTCCGCCGCCTACGCCGAGGCCGCGCGCCATCATCTGGCTCTGCGGATCCTGCGCCGCGATTTTCTTGGGCTGGCGCGGGCGGGGCATGCCTGGCTTCCGCGCACGTTCTGGGAGATGTTCTATCCCCTGGGCTGGCGGGCAGAGCTGACGGGCGCCGCCGCGCGGGCCGCCCTCGACCCGCTCTTCGTGGCCGCGGTGGTGCGGGAGGAGTCGTCGTTCAATCCGCGGGCGCGCTCGCGAGCGGGGGCCCGCGGCCTCATGCAGCTCATGCCCGAAACGGCGCGCCCCATGGCACGGCAGCGGGGGCTCGCCTTCCAGGACGGGGACATGCTGGAGGAGCCCGGCCCGAACCTGGAGCTGGGGGCGGTCTTCCTCGCCGGGCTGCTGCGGGAGTTCGCCGATCCGCGGCTTGCCGTCGCCGCCTACAATGCCGGCCCCACGCGCGTGCGCGGGTGGTGGGCGGCGCGCCGCGGGAACGACCTCGAGGTCTGGGTGGAGCAGATCCCCTTCAACGAGACGCGCGCCTTCGTGAAGCGCGTGATGCTGTCGTGGGAGGAGTACACCCGGCTGTACGGAGAGCGAGCGCGTGACTGAGCCCCGCGAGGCACGGCGGCCGGCGGGGCTGGGGCGGCGCGGGGTCTCCGCGCTCCTCGATGCGCTGATCGGCCTCGCCGCCGTCGCCGTCTGCGCCATGTGGCTCGTGCTCGGCCTCTGGGCGCTCCGCGGCCTCAGACGCGATGCGCTCGAGGGGCTGGTGCTGCTGGTGGCCGTGATCGTTCTCGCCGTGACGCTCCACCTCGTCTATCGCGTGGCCTTCATCGGCGGTTGCGGCCAGACCCCGGGGAAGATGGCGCTCGGGATCGCGGTGGTGCGAAAGGACGGCGCCAGGGCGGGCTATGGTCGCGCGCTCCTCCGGACGCTGGGGGGCGCGCTCGATACGCTCACGCTGGGAATCGTCTCGACGGTGCTCCTGCTGGGGCCGGAGCGGCGGGGGCTCGCCGACCGGATCGCGGGGACGCGGGTGGTGCTACTTCGCCGGGCCGGCGCTGGGGCGCGAGGCGAGGGGCAGGGGCGCCTCGAGCGGCTCCAGCGCGGCCAGCCGATCGTCCATGGACGGGTGGCTGGCAAGTAGCCCGCCCAGATCTTCCTTGGGCCTGGGGCTCGCGGCGCTGAGGGCGCGGAGCGCCAGCGCGACAGCCTGGCGCGGGGCGGCATGCCCCATCGCGCGCAGGATCTCCACCGCCTTCTGGTCGGCCTCGAGCTCCTGACGCCGCGAGAAGGCGCGGACCGCGATGGGGTTCGCCACGAAGTCCAGCAGGCTCACACCGGGCGCCACGATGCCCAGCAGGCTGAAGCCGGCCGTGATGGAAAGCGCCAGCGCGCGTCGCGTGCCGATGTGGCCGAGCACTTCGTGCGCCACCTCGTGGGCGACCACCGCCTCCACGATACGCTGGGGCAGCGTCGCCAGGCCCTCGGTGAAGTAGAAGATGGCGTCCTCGTCGCTGAAGGCCGCGACCACCTCGGTCTTGACGAAGGCGAAGCTGTAGCGGCCCGGATCGTCGCCGGCCGCCACCGCCGCGCGGTGCAGCACGTGGGCCACACGGGCCGTGGCGGGGTCGGAGGGCAGCGGGTAGTAGGCGCCGGGCGGCACGGCGGCGCAGCCGGCGAGGAGCACGGCCAGGGTCAGTGTCGCGGCGACGGCGCGCGTCTTCATGGGGCACCCTCGAGAGTGCCATTCAGCATAGGGTCGCCCCCGCCGCCCGGCCTCAAGAATAATGACGCGCCCCCGAGGCGTGACGCGGTGCAGGAATTGACACCGCCGTGACAGCGCGGGCTCCGGATCGCTGGTACACTCTGGCTCCACAGGAGGCCCTTCCATGCTGATCAAGCGCGGCGGCGGATTCACGAGCTCGGAGATCACGGACCACCGGCTCTATCTCGGCCGGCGCGCGTTCATGGCCGGGGCCGCCGCGCTCGTGCTCGCCCCGGGCGGCGCGCCGGCGGCGGCGCCCCCCGCGGGGCAGGCGCTCACGGCCCAGCGCAATGCGGCGCTGAGCCTGTCCGAGCCGCCCACGACCGTCGAGAGCGCGACCACCTACAACAACTTCTACGAGTTCGGCGTCAACAAGGAAGACCCCGCGCGGCTCGCGGGGTCGCTGCGGCCGCGTCCCTGGAGCGTGCAGATGGACGGCCTCGTGGCGAAGCCCCAGCGCCTCGACATCGAGGAGATCCTCCGTCTCGCCCCGCTCGAGGAGCGCGTCTACGCGCTCCGCTGCGTGGAGGGCTGGTCCATGGTCATCCCGTGGATCGGCTATCCGCTGGCAGCACTGCTCAAGCGGGTCGAGCCCACGAGCCAGGCGCGCTTCGTGGAGCTCACGACGCTGCTGGACCCCGAGCAGTTCCCCGGCCAGCGCAAGGGGCTCTTCAACCTCGGAAGCCTCGACTGGCCCTATGTCGAGGGGCTCCGCCTCGACGAGGCGATGCACCCGCTCACGCTCCTCACGGTGGGCATGTACGGCCAGGTACTGCCGAACCAGAACGGCGCGCCCGTCCGGGTCGTGATCCCGTGGAAGTACGGCTTCAAGAGCGCCAAGTCCATCGTGCGCATCCGCCTCGTGGCCGAGCAGCCGAAGACGGCCTGGGAGAAGGCTGCCCCCCAGGAGTACGGCTTCTACTCCAACGTCAACCCGGCCGTGGACCATCCGCGCTGGAGCCAGGCCACGGAGCGCCGCATCGGCGAGTTCCGGCGGCGAAAGACGCTGCCGTTCAACGGCCACGCCGATCAGGTGGCCTCCCTGTACTCCGGCATGGACCTCAAGAAGCAGTACTAGTCCGCAGGCCGGAACGGCGCCACGTGAGCCGGCGGTCCCGGATCGCGCTGAAGACCGGCGTCTGGGCCGTGGGCCTGTGGCCGCTTGGCTTTCTCCTCTGGCGCGCCTGGGCGGGGAGCCTCACGGCCAATCCCATCAGCTTCGTCACGAACACGCTGGGGGACTGGACGCTCAGGCTCTTGTTGGCGAGCCTCGGCATGACGCCGCTCAGGATCCTCTTCGGGTGGTCGTGGCCTGTCTCGCTGCGCCGACTGCTCGGGCTCTTCGCTTTCGCCTGCGCGGCGCTCCACTTCTCGGTCTGGGTCGTGCTGGACCACTTCTTCGACTGGGGCACGATGGGGGCCGACATCGTGAAGCGGCCGTACATCACGGTCGGCATGCTGGCGCTCACGCTGCTCGTGCCGCTGGCCATCACCTCGACGGCGGGCATGGTGAGGCGGCTCGGCGCGCGGGCGTGGCGGCGGCTTCACGCGCTGGTCTACGCGATCGGCGTCCTGGCCGCGCTCCACTACCTGTGGCTGGCCAAGAAGGGCGTGCAGGATCCTTACTGGTACGCGATGGTACTCGTGCTGCTGCTCGGGGTGAGGCTCTGGGACCGGGCGCGTCGCCTGGCCGGCCGCCGGCGACGGCCGCCGCTCGTCGCACCGGCCCTGGTCGTGGAGCCCCCCAGGGGGTCCCGCTCCCGCCTGTGACCCCCGCCGGCCCCCCTCAGACGGGGGAGCGTGCAGAGGCCAGTCGGTAGTACAATCGGCCTACCCTGGCTCAACCGGCAAGGGCTTGCCTTCGGCACGCACCCCCCGCGGCGACATGCGGGGAGGGGGTTCAGGTGAGGGAAACTCGCTCGGCACCCCACCGCAGCACTTCCAGCATCCGCTGGCTCGCTTGCGCGCTGCTGGCGCTGGCCGGCTCGACGGTGGCCTGGCCCGTTCCCGCCCGTGCCCAGGACGTCGCCCCGCGCCTGCTCGCAGGCCACACCAACGAGGTCTTCACCCTGGCCTTCTCGCCCAGCGGCCGGATGCTTGCCTCCGCCGGCGGCGATCAGACGATCCGGCTCTGGGAGCCGGACACCGGCCGCGACCTGCGCATCCTGCGCGGCCACACGGGGCCCGTGCGGGCGCTGGCCTTCTCTCCCGACGGGCAGCTCCTTGCCTCCGGCAGCGGCGACACGACCATTCGCCTCTGGGAGGTCGCCTCGGGCAAGGAGGTCCGGGTCCTCTCCACGCGCTTCGGCGCCATCCGGGGGCTCGGCTTCTCGCCCGACGGCAGCCTGATCGCCAGTGGCGGGGACGACGGCAGCATCAGGATCTGGGACCCGCGCGCGGGCCGGGAGATCCGCTCCATGCGGAGCCGCTTCGGCATCGTCTTCACGGTCGCCTTCTCGCCGGACGGCCGAACGCTTGCCACGGGCGGCAGCGACGCGCAGGCGCGCCTGTGGGATACGGCCACGGGCGGTGAGCGGCTCGCGCTGGCGGGGCACGGCGGCCAGGTCCACGCCCTGGCCTTCTCGCCGGACGGATCGCTCCTGGCCACGGGCTCCGCGGACCGGACCATCCGGCTGTGGGAGGTGGCGAGTGGCCGGGAGCGGAGCGTGCTGTCGGGCCACGCAGGCGAGGTGCAGTCCGTGGCCTTCTCCCCCGACGGGCGCAGCATGGTCTCGGCCGGCGCCGACGGCAGCGTGCGCATCTGGGATGTGGCCACGGGGACGGAGCGCACCGCGCTCACCGGGCACAAGGGGCCGGTCTGGGCGGTGGCGGTGTCGCGCGACGGCGCCCTCGTGGCCTCCGGCGGGCGCGACCGCACCGTGCTGCTGCGCCCGCCCGTGGCGCCCACGCTCGGACCGGCGCTCGCCGAGAAGATCAAGCGGCGCGGCGACGAGATCGGCCCGGCGCCGTCTCCGCCGCCGCTGGCCGAGGCGGAACTGTCCATCCGCCCCCTGCAGGCCGCGGCCGGGAGCGAGCTCACGCTGTCGGTCACGGTGACCAACAAGGGGAAGGGGCCGCTCTACCGGCTGCAGGCGCGGACCCGGAGCGAGGACGCCGCGCTCGACGGCCACCTCTTCTATCTCGGGAAGATCGACGGGGGGAAGAGCGCCGAGGACCGCGTCGCCATCCAGGTCCCGCGCGACCGCGGCGACGCCTCCGTCCCCCTGCGGGTCGAGTTCCAGGAGTACAACGGCTTCGCCCCCGATCCCCTCAAGGCGATGATCGCCATCCGGGGCGCGGCGCGCCCGCGCTTCGCCTATACCTACCAGATCATCGACGACGGCAGCGGCGGCTCGGTCGGCAACGGTGACGGGCGCATCCAGAAGGGCGAGGCGGTGGACCTCCTGCTCACGCTCCGGAACGTGGGCCCCGTGGCCGCGCGCGACACGCGGGTGGAGGTGACGAGCGCGGTGACCCAGGGGCTCGCCATCACGAGCGGCACGGCGACCCTCGGCGCGCTCGCCCCCGACGAGACGAAGACGGCGCGGGTGAACCTCGCCGTGCGGCGCGATCTCGCGGAGGCGCAGCTCCCGCTGCGGTTCCTCATCCGCGAGACCGGCATGAACGCCATGCTGAGCGAGGAGATCAAGCTCCCCGTGGACAGCCGGCCGCCGCCGCAGATCGTGGTCACCAACAAGCTCGTCACGGTCAAGGACGCCTCGGCCAGGGTGCATGGGGGCGCCGGCGCGGAGACGGCGGTCATCGCCTCGGCGGGCAAGGACCAGCAGCTGGCCGTGACGGGCGAGCTGGGCGACTGGTACCGGATCCAGATCTCGGAGAAGGACACCGGCTGGATCGCCAGGCGCGACGTGGCGGAGATGAACGTGAGCGCCAAGGGGGAGATCGCGGTGCCCGTGGTGCGCGGCCCGGCCGTGGTCCGCGTGCTCCAGAACGCGCCGCCGGTGATCGCACTGGCCTCTCCGCAGGATGGCGCCCAGGTCACCGCGGACCGGGTCCAGCTCATCGGCGCCGTCGCCAGCGGCAAGGGCGTCGCCTGGGTGGACCTGAAGGTGAACGGCCAGGTGCTGACGCGCCGGCAGGGGCGCGGCCTGTCGGGCACCGTGTCGGAGAGCGAGAACCTGGAGATCTCCGAGCGCGTGCCGCTCAAGGAAGGCCGGAACGAGATCGTCGTCACCGCCTACGACCGGGACAACCTCGCGACGACCCGGACGGTGATCATCACGCGCGCGGTGGAGCGCGGCAAGATCCACGCCGTGGTCATCGGCATCTCGAAGTACAAGGGCATCCGATCGCTGCGCTTCGCCGACCGGGACGCGGCGGCCTTTGCCGACTACCTGCGGACCAACGTGGGCGTGCCGCAGGAGAACATCACGCTCCTGCTGAACGACCAGGCCACGCTGGTCAAGATCAAGAGCGTGCTCGGGACCGACCTCAAGCGCAAGGCCGCGCCGCAGGACACGGTGATCATCTACTACGCCGGCCACGGCGCCCCCGAGACGGACGCCACCAGCCAGGACGAGGACGGGCTCGAGAAGTACATCGTTCCCTACGACGGGGACCCGAACGACCTCTACACGACGGGGTTGCCCATGCGCGAGGTGGAAACCATCTTCCAGCGACTCTCCGCCGAGCGCGTGATCTTCATCTCGGACGCCTGCTACAGCGGCGCCACGGGCGGCCGGACCTTCGTCACGGCCTCGCGCCGGGCCGTGGTGTCCGATGCGTTCCTGGCGCGGCTGGGCAAGGCCCGGGGGCGGGTGGTCCTCACGGCGAGCCGCGCCAGCGAGGTGAGCGAGGAGCGCGAGGAGCTGGGTCACGGGGTCTTCACGTACTACCTGCTGGAGGGCCTCCGCGGCAAGGCCGACCTCGACGGCGACGGCGTCATCACCGTGGACGAGGTCTACGCGTACGTGTCGAGGAAGGTGCCCGAGGCGACTGGCCAGAACCAGCACCCGGTCAAGAAGGGCGAGACCGAGGGGCAGCTCGTCCTGGGCCGGACCCGATAGCCGGTTCGCCCGCGCCGGCCTCTGCGGCCCACGAGAAAATGAGACAAACGACTCATGGACGGACGCCGGCGCGATGACGGAAGGTGCTCGTAGGGCGAGGGAGCGCCTCGCTCCGACGGGTCCGATCAGGCCTGTCCCAGCCCCTGCGAGAGCCGATCGGCGACCATTGCCGCGACACGAGCGTCACGGCAGAATCCATCAAGGAGGAGCGAGCCCATGCAGGTCTCACCAAGCGCCAGCTACAGCATGACCGTCCGTCTCGAGATCCGGAACCGCACGGGGATGCTCGGCAAGGTCACCTCCGCCCTCGGGCGCGCGGGGGCCGACATCGGGGCCATCGACATCGTGCAGATGGGGCCCGAGACCGTCATCCGCGACATCACGTTCAACGCCAGCGACAGCAAGCACGGGCAGCAGGTCGTGGACGCCCTCCGCCACGTGGCCGGCGTCAAGGTGGTCCACGTCTCCGACCGGACCTTCCTCATGCACCTCGGCGGCAAGATCGAGGTGCGCGGGAAGGTGGCGGTGAAGGGGCGCGACGACCTCTCCATGGTCTACACGCCCGGCGTGGCGCGGGTCTGCATGGCGATCCACGACGACCCGCAGAAGGTCTACACGCTCACCATCAAGCAGAACTGCGTCGCCGTGGTCACCGACGGCACGGCGGTGCTGGGCCTCGGCGACATCGGGCCCAGGGCCGCCATCCCGGTGATGGAGGGCAAGGCGGTGCTGTTCAAGGAGTTCGCCGGCGTGGACGCCTTCCCGCTCTGCCTCGCCACCAAGGACGTGGACGAGATCGTGGGGATCGTGCGCGCCGTCTCGCCGATCTTCGGCGGCATCAACCTCGAGGACATCTCGGCGCCCCGCTGCTTCGAGATCGAGGAGCGGCTGCGCAAGGAGCTGGACATCCCAGTCTTCCACGACGACCAGCACGGCACGGCCGTCGTGGTGCTGGCCGCGCTGCTCAACGCGCTCCAGGTGGTCAAGAAGAAGATCAGCGACGTCAAGGTCGTTTTCTCCGGGGCGGGAGCCGCCGGCATCGCCACGGCCAAGCTCCTGATGGCGGTGGGGTGCAAGCACATCATCGGCTGCGACACCAAGGGAGCGCTGTACCGCGGCCGCACCGAGAACATGAACCCGATCAAGACCTGGTTCGCCGAGCACACCAACGAGAAGGTCGTGCGCGGCGCGCTCGCCGACGCCCTCAAGGGGGCGGACGTGTTCATCGGGCTGTCGGGCCCGGGGGTCGTGACCGCCAAGGACATCCAGCGGATGGCCAAGAACCCCATCGTCTTCGCCATGGCCAACCCGACGCCGGAGGTGATGCCCGAGGAGGTGCACGGCATCGTCCGTGTCATGGCCACTGGCCGCTCGGACTACCCCAACCAGATCAACAACGTGCTCTGCTTCCCGGGCTTCTTCCGCGGCATGCTGGACGTGCGGGCCCGCCAGGTCAACGACGAGATGAAGATCGCCGCCGCGCGCGCCATCGCGTCCATCGTCTCGGCCGGCGAGCTGAGCGAGGAGTACGTCATCCCGTCGGTGTTCGACAAGCGGGTGGCGGAAGCGGTGGCCGGCGCGGTCGCGCGCGCGGCCGTGCAGACCGGGCAGGCGCGGCGGGCGCTGCCCGCGGCGGCCAGCGGGAAGGCTCGCGGCTAGTGTCCTGTCACCGAACGTCTGAGACAGGAC
>Ga0154317_1205_pt1 | contig 54549 bp, 54 predicted proteins | sample RifGroA2_FD_105611 | JGI IMG/M metagenome (GOLD analysis project Ga0154317, IMG submission 105611) | Candidatus Rokubacteria bacterium GWA2_70_23 | reverse complement strand
GCCCCAGGCTCCGGAGCGCGCCGATCTCGGCGAGCCGGGCCGTCTCTTCCCGGTCGAGCCCGGTCCGCTCGATGAGGTCGGCCACCGACCTGAAGGGAGCGCACGCGAGCGAAGCCTCCATCCGCCGCCCGAGCTCCTCCCGCAGGCCCTTGACGTAGCGCAGCCCGAGGCGCACGGCGGTGCCCGGCGGCTCGCTCCGGTCGTCCTCGATCGCGCAGAGCCAGCCTGAGCGGTTCACGTCGATGGGGCGGATGACCACGCCGTGGCGCCGGGCATCCCGGACGATCGTGGCCGGGTGATAGAAGCCCATGGGCTGGTTGTTGAGCAGCGCCGCGTAGAAGGCGGCCGGGTGATGCGCCTTGAGATAGGCGCTGGCATAGGCCAGCAGCGCGAAGCTCGCCGCGTGGGACTCGGGGAAGCCGTACAGCGCGAAGGCGGTGATGGAGCGGACGATGGCCTCGGCCTGCGTGCCGACGATGCCGTTGCGGGCCATGCCGGCGCGCAGCTTGACCTCCACCTCCTTCATGGCGCGCTCGGAGCGCTTGAAGCCGAAGGCGCGCCGCAATTCCTCGGCCTCGCCGCCGGTGAAGCCGGCCGTGGCCATGGCCATGCGCAGGAGCTGCTCCTGGAAAAGCGGCACGCCGAGGGTGCGCGCCAGGATCGGCTCGAGCGCTGGGTGTGGCACCGTCACCGGCTCGCGCCCCGCCCGGCGGCGGAGATAGGGGTGGACCATGTCGCCCACGATGGGGCCCGGGCGGATGATGGCGACCTGCACCACGAGGTCGTAGAAACGCTCGGGGCGGAGCCGCGGAAGCGTCGCCATCTGGGCGCGGCTCTCGACCTGGAAGACGCCGATGGTGTCGGCCTTCTGGAGCATGGCGTAGACGGCCGGGTCGTCCTGGGGCAGATGCGCGAGATCCACCCGGCCGCCCCGCTCCCGGATCATCTTGAGCGCGTCCTGGAGGAGCGACATCATGCCGAGGCCCAGGAGGTCCACCTTGATGATGCCCATGTCCTTGCAGTCGTCCTTGTCCCACTGGACCACGGAGCGGCCAGGCATGGTGGCGGGCTCCAGCGGCACCACGGAGTCGAGCCGACCCTGGCAGATCACCATGCCGCCCGAGTGCTGGCCGAGATGGCGCGGGAGGTCCTGGATGGCCGTCCACAATTCGGCGAAGCGCTGGATGCGCGGCTCTCGCGGATCGCACCCCGCCTCGGCGAGGCGGGCGGGGAGCGCATCGCCGGGCTCCTGGTACTCGAGATCGCCCACGAGCCCGGAGAGCCGCTCGCAGAGCTCGGGCGGGAAACCGAGCGCCTTGCCCACCTCGCGCGCCGCGCTCCGGCCGCGGTAGGTGATCACGTTGGCCGTCATGGCCGCGCCGAGCCTGCCGTAGCGCTCGTAGACGTACTGGATCACACGCTCGCGGCGGTCTCCGCTCGGCAGATCGAGATCGATGTCGGGCCACTCGCCCCGCTCCTCGGAGAGGAAGCGCTCGAAGAGGAGATCCATGCCCACCGGGTCCACGGCGGTGATGCCGAGGGTGTAGCACACGGCGCTGTTGGCGGCCGACCCCCGCCCCTGGACGAGGATGTCCTGGGCGCGGCAATGCTCCACGAGATCCCAGACGATGAGGAAGTAGCCCGCCAGATCGAGACGCCCGATGAGATCCAGCTCGCGCGCGATCTGGCGGCGGGCGCGCTCGCGGAGCGACCCCGAGCCGTAGCGCGTCCGCGCGCCGCGCTCGCAGAGGGCCCGGAGGAAGCCGATGGGCGTCTCGCCCCGCGGGAGCGGGTAGTCGGGGAAGCGGTAGCCCAGGTGCTTCAGGGTGAAGCCAAGCCGGAGCGCCAGCTCCCCTGTATTCGCCACGGCCTCCGGACAGTCGTGGAAGAGGCGCTCCATCTCCCGGTCGTCCTTGAGGTGGCGCTCGCTGTTCTCGGCGAGGAGCCGGCCCGCCCGGTCGAGCGTGGTGTGATGCCGGATGCACGTGAGCACATCGAGGAGCCGGCGGTCGCGGCGCTCGACGAGGCGGGGCTCGTTGGTGGCCAGGGGCGGCAGCCGGAGGCGCGCGGCCTCGGCGCGCAGCCACTCGTTTCGCGCCTCCTGCTCCCGCGCGAGATGCCGCTGCAGCTCCGCGTACACGCCGCCGCGGCCGTAGATGGACAGGAGGCGCTCGAGCGTGGCGCGCGCCGCGGCGTCGCCCTCGCGGGCCAGCGCCAGCGCCACCGGCCCCTCGGCGCCTCCCGTGAGGCAGACGAGCCCCGCCGCGTGCTCGGCGAGATCCTCGATCGTGGCATGTCCTTCGCCCTTGGAGGCTTGCATCTTCATGCGCGTGAGGAGGCGGCAGAGGTTCTGATAGCCCTCGCGGTCCTCCACCAGGAGCGGGAGCCGCCCGCCGCCGGCGAGCGTCACCTCCGCGCCCACGAGCGGCGTGATCCCGAGCCGTATCGCCGCCCGGTAGAGGCGGGGCGCGCCATAGAGGCCGTCGCGATCCAGGAGCGCCAGCGCCGGCTGCCCGAGGCGGGCCGCCCGCTCGGCGAGCGCTTCGGGCAGGGCCGCCCCCTCGAGAAAGCTGAAGGCGCTCCGGGCATGCAGCTCCACGTACATCGATCAGACCCGCGCTATGCCGAAGCCCAGCAAGGAGGACGGCAATGCTCCAGCACACGGTCAGCCACGCGCGATCGGGCCCACGCCGAGCTCGAGGGGCTTGACACATGGCAGAGTATGCTGAATAATCCTACCTAACTGAATAACCACACCATTCAGATCACACTGCATCTCAATCGACAACCCGTCGAGAGACGGCGCAAGGCGGGTCTTCCCCCGGAGGGAGACTCGCAAGGAGGGGAAGATGACCCGGAAACGGAAGGCAGAGGCTCCTCGCGTCCCGGCCGGGACAGGCGCGGGCTGCTGCCGGGTAGCGTCGATGGTGACCGTGGATCATCGCGGCCAGATGGTGCTGCCCAAGGACCTGCGCGACCGGGCCGGCATCCGCGCCGGCGACAAGATGGTCCTCGTCAGCTGGGAGAGGGACGGCCAGGTCCACTGCCTCTTCCTGCTCAAGGCCGAGAAGCTCACCGCCATGCTCGGCGACCTGCTCGGGCCGGTGCTCCGGGGAGCCACGACAGCATGAAGCGCGCGCGGACGACCGTCTCGATCGAAGATGTCATCGAGATGAGCGGGGTCGAGACACTGCATCCCGGCGGGCTCGATCTCACCCGGAGGATCGGCGAGGTCTTGCGGATCGATCCATCCCACCGCGTCCTGGACGTCTCCAGCGGCAAGGGCCTGTTCGCCTGCACGTACGCGGCGGAGCTCGGCTGCCGGGTCACGGGAATCGACATCAACGAGCGATTCGTCTCCCTGGCGAGGACCCGGGCGGCCAGGCAGGGACTCGGCGACCAAGTCGAGTTCAGGGTGGGCGACGCGCGGGCGCTCCCCTTCGGGGCCGGCGAGTTCGACGTGGTGGTGAACGAGTGCGCAGTCGGGCTGACCGCGATCGGCGACCCGGCTGGCGTGCTCCTGGAGATGGCGCGGGTCGCCAAGCCGGGCGGTTGGGTGGTGATCCACGAGAGCACCTGGCGGAAGGAGCTGCCGGTGGAGGAGCGGCAGGAGGCCGCCAGACGCTTCGGCACGATGCCCTGCTCGGTCGACGAGTGGCAGCGGATGCTTCTTGTGGCGGGATGCCGGCCGGTCGTGGTGGAGGACTGGTCGGGACCGGACAATCTCCGGAAGGTGAGGCCGGACCATCGCTGGAGCCCGGACGATCCCGCAGGCTTCCTCACGACCCGGGAGAAGCTCACGCTGCTCCCGCGGATCGCCATCCGGCACGGGATCGGCGCGCTGCTCGACCTTCAGCGGACACGCCGGCTGGCCGCGGAGTACCTCAGACGCGGCCTCGTCGGATACGTGCTGATCGCGGCGCGGAAGGAGGACACCGCCACTGCCGAGAACGTTGGGCCTAAAAGAGGATAACGATGGAACATCAGAGACGAACTCCGTCAATGGAAGATGCCGGTGAGTTGGCAGGAATCGAAGTGCTGCATCCCGGTGGCTTTGATTTGTCCAAGCGCATTGGCGCGATCGTAAATATGAAGGATAAGAAGGTCCTTGAGGTGGCATGCGGTCGCGGAACTTTTGCTTGCTATTTTGCGAAGCACTTCGGTGCGAGGATCACAGGGGTGGATCTGAACGCAGATATGATAACGGCATCCATAAATAGGGCAAGAGCAGAGGGTGTTGCCGATTCAACTGAATTCAAAATCGCCGATGCCTCAAACCTGCCGTTTACTCGTGATTCATTTGATATTGTCGTCAGCGAGTGTGGCCCCGTTGGATTGGCTCCAGACCCCCAGAGAGTCGTAAATGAAATGGTGAGAGTGATGAAGCCGGGAGGCCATCTCGTACTTCACGCGCCGGTATGGCTCAAAGAGGTTCCAGACGGGGCAAGAAGGGATATCGAATACAGGTTGGGAGGGCGAATGTTCACCCTTTCCGAGTGGGATGATATGTTGAGAAAGGCAGGTCTTGTGGAGAAATGGGATGAGGACTGGTCAGGTATCGAGCAAATAGGCAAGATAAGACCTGGCAGAAAGATTAGGACTCTCGGAGATGTGTTCACGTTGCGGGAGAAAACCTTAGTCGTACTTCCGAGAGTTCTGAGAAGGTATGGCTGCAAGGGATTGCTGTACCTCAACGAATCATTCAAGAAAGTATCGCCACTATTCTACGACGGAACCATAGGGACATACCTGATGAGATCACGAAAGCCAGATGTACACCTGCCTTCTTCGTGAGGAGAGTAGTCTCAGCGACCTCCTTTTTCAGAACTGGCAGGGAATCGCCCAACTCCGCACCCACGAGCGGCGTGATCCCGAGCCGTATCGCCGCCCGGTAGAGGCGGGGCGCGCCATAGAGGCCGTCGCGATCCAGGAGCGCCAGCGCCGGCTGCCCGAGGCGGGCCGCCCGCTCGGCGAGCGCCTCGGGCAGGGCCGCCCCCTCGAGAAAGCTGAAGGCGCTCCGGGCATGCAGCTCCACGTACATTGATCAGACCCGCGCTATACTGGGACCCGGCAAGGAGGACGGTGATGCTCCAGCACACGATCAAGGCGGTGATCCGCCCCGGCGAGCAGTCGGGATACGTGGCGGAATGCCTCGAGATCCCGGTCGTCACTCAGGGTAGCACGCTGGATGACGTCACGAAGAACCTCCAGGAAGCCGTGGCCCTGCATCTCGCCGACGAGGACCTCGCCTCCCTGGGGCTCGCCCCGAACCCTACCGTCGTCGTGACGATGGAGCTCCTGCCAGCGCATGCCTAAGCTCCGGCGCCTTTCGGGCGCGGAGATCATCGCGATCCTCGGTAGATTCGGCTTCACCGTTCACTCCCAGCGCGGGAGCCACGTCAAGCTCCGCCGCGTCTCCCCCGACGGCGCGATCCAGTCACTCACCGTGCCCGCCCATCCCGAGCTGGACACCGGCACGTGTCGCGCCATCCTTCGCCAGGCGAGCCGATACGTGCCGGAAGAGGTCCTGCGGCCACACTTCTATTCCGACTGACGCGGCCTCCTGCAAGTCCGTCGGCCCGGCATCCATCAGTCGTAGATGCCGGCGAGGAACCAGGCGGAGCCGTCATGGCTGAGCCGGCAAAGCGCGCCGCCCTCGAGTTCCACGTCCCACTCGTCCTGGAAGAAGGGGCGCTCGCACCACCACTCGCCTGACGCGCGCCACGGCCCCGCGCTGGCGACGATGCTTCCCGTGAGGAGATCGGAGCGGAGGTGCACGGGGCGGCCGGCGGTGAGCGTCACCTTGGCGGGACGGGGTGGTCGAAGCCGGCAGAGGGCCAGCACCGGCCCCCTCACCCTGCCCTCTCCCCCAACGGGAGAGGGTTCCCCGGCGCCTCTCCCCTCTCGCGGGGGGAGAGAGCCGGCGAGGCGGAACGGCGCCAGCCGCATGGCGTCGGGACGATGGCTGTCGAGGAGCACGGGGACGCCGATGCGCTCCGGCCCCATCAGCGCGGCAAGCCGGGCGAGGGTCTCGGCGAGCGCCCGAGGACTCGATCGGGAGGAGCCGGTGAGCGTCTCCTGGTCCGGGGGGACGCGGACCGGCTGGGCCCGGAGCGCGATGCCGGTGACGGCCGCCTGCGGGGGGCGAGACTCGAAGGCCGCGCGGAGCAGGAGCCCGACGACGCCGGAATCCGCCGTGGGGACAGCGGGAACGAATCGCCCGTCGTGGGATGTCCCATCGCCGAGCCGGCAAGACCACTCGAAGGCATCGCCTGACAGCCCCTCGCGAGCGAGACGGGCGCACACCCGCCCGGCGAGATCGGCCAGCAGCGCAATGAGAGGCTCGATCGTGTCCATCGTCCAGTCGCCCTCGACGCGCTCTTCGAGCACGCGGGGAGGCGCCCAGGGGGAGAGCGGGCGTGGGTCCTCTCCGCGGGCAAGGGCCTGGAGCCGCGGGCCGTCGGCGCCGAGCCGCTCGAAGAGCGCCGCAGCCGGGAGCCGGGCCAGCTCGCCCAGCGTCCGGATCCCCCAGCGGTCCAGGAGCCGCGCCATCTCCGGCGAGAGATCGAGGAGCGAACACGGGGCGGGAGCGAGATACGCGGCCTCGTCTCCCGGAGGGACGATCGCGACGCCGTCTCCCCAGCGCGCCGCGAAAATGGCGCTGGCCCGGCTGCCGGCGATGCCGACTCGCACGGCGAGCCCCCGGTCGGCAGCGGCCCGGCAGAGGCGCTGGCCGATCTCAGGCTCCTCGCCGAACAGCCCCCGCAGGCCGGTGACGTCGAGATAGGCGAGCCCCGCCCCCACGCTCTCCACCCGGGGCGAGTGGGCCAGCGCCACCTCGAGCAGGGCGCGCTGCTTCGCCTCCTCGATCGGAAACGCCTCCTCGCGGGCCAGGAGACAGCCGATCCGCCTCATAGCTGCCATGAGAGAGTCCACACCCCCTCTGCCTGGAGTGGAGCAGGCGCGCGGGAGCGAAGCACACGGACTCGCGAGAGGAGGCCGTCGAGCCGCGTGGGGCGCGGCGATCCGACCCAGTGCGCTCGCCCGCGCTCTGCTTCGAGCACGAGGGCGGCGGCGGCGCCCGCGACATGGCGAGGAACGCGGAGGACAAGCGCCGCCCCGCTCCCCTCCACCGCGCGCTGAAGCCGCCGCCATGCGGCGGGAGGAACGGGCTGCCGTCGAGTCAGGACCCTCTCGCCGAGATCGAGAGCCACCACGGCGAATCCCGGACAGCGCGCCAGGAGGTCGGCCGCGCGCAGCGCCAGAGTGATCTCTCCCCCGCAGCGCACCCAGAGGAGCGAGGAGAGATCCGCTCCGGCCGCCGCGGCTACCGTCGGATCGAAGGCATCGGCCCCATCCACGAGGGCCGCGAGCCGTCCCCCGGCCGTGGCGCGCGCGAGCAAGGCCAGGAGCAGGCTCTCGCCACCCGAGGACCAGGAGCCGACGATCTCGCTGAGCTGCCCTCGGGGGAAGGCGCCCAGCAGAAAGTCGATCTCCGTGGAACCTCGCCCTGGCGGAGGCAAGGATTCGGTCGGAATGGCCATGGAGCGTCGCTCTGCGCTGCCGAGTGCCCGATATTACACATCACCTGTTGAGTATCAGCAAGCACAAGATACGGAGGGGTAATCCAGATCGACCCCAGGATATGGGCATTGACACCCCCTCACACGAGGACCATAGTCTTTTTGCCCCATCTTCTTGATCCCCATGGAGGAGCCCATGACCCCCGACGCCGTCCTACCCCACAACACCAAGGCTGCCGCCACCTGGAACTCCGGCGGCCAGCACTACGACCGGATCAGCCACTCCATCGCCGATTCCATCGAGCACTGCGTCCACCGCCTCGCCCCGCGCAGAGGCGAGCGCGTCCTCGACGTGGCCACCGGCACCGGCTGGACGGCGCGCCGGGTCGCGACCCGAGACGCCACGGTCATCGGCGTGGACCTCGGCCCCGATCTCATCGCGGCCGCTCAGGCGCTCGCCGCCGAGCACCGGCTCGCCATCGACTTCCGCGTGGGCGACGCCGAGAAGCTCCCCTTCGACGACCAGAGCTTCGACGCCGTCATCTCCACCTGCGGCGTGATGTTCGCGAGCAATCCCGAGGCCGTCGCGGCCGAGCTGGCGCGCGTGTGCAGGACGGGCGGCCGCATCGGGCTCACCACCTGGCCCCCCGACGGCACCATCGCCGGGCTCTTCAAGGTCATGCGGCCGTTCATGCCCCCGCCGCCCCCATCCCCGCCCCCCTCGCCCTTCGAGTGGGGCCGGCCGGAGCGCGTGACGGCGCTCCTGGGGGCGGCCTTCGATCTGCGCTTCGAGACGGGTACCACGGTGCTGCGCGAGCCGAGCGCCGAGGCCGTCTGGGAGCTCTTCGTCCAGGGCTATGGGCCGACCAAGTCGCTGGCGGCGAGCCTCGATGCGGAGCGGCGCGAGAGCCTCGAGCGCGATTTCATCGCCTACCACGCGGGCTTCAAGAGCGACCTCGGTGTGGCGATGCCCCGCGACTACCTCGTGACCCTCGGCACGAGAACATAGCCCACCGCATCGAGAATTTCGCTCAAGAGCGGGGCCGCCGCCGCGCCGCGGGCCAGTCGGCAAGGCGGACCACGTTGCGCCGGCGGCTCGCTCGCTCGACATAGGCATCGTCCGCCGTCACGTACACGCCCCCCGTCCTGATCGCGAGCACATGGTACGAGACGTCGTAGAACGAGACCCCCGCCATGTCTTTCATGAAGTCCAGGACGGCCAGACAGTACGCCCTGTCGAGGGCTTCTTCGGGGAACTCGTAGCCCAGCAGTGCCTCCATCGCCTCACCGGCGATGTCCGGCCGCTTGAGGCCGAGGATGTTCCCGACCTCGTACCGCCAGAGGCTCGGGAGCCGGATGAGAACGCGTTCGGCCAGGTACTCGTCCAGCAGTCGCAGCGCCGTGGCGGAATCCGTCTCATCGTCCCGCTGGAGCACCCACTTGAGGACGACAGACGCGTCGGGCACGACGACCGTCATGCCCGCCACCGGTCGCTCCGCACCGCCGCGATGATCTCATCTGCGGTCAGGGTCGCCGCGGTGCCTCGGAGCCGCCGCAGGCGTGCCGCCGCCTCCTCACGCTTCAGACGGAGCAGCTCGCGGCGCAGCGCCTCGTTGACCACGCGGCTTCGCTGGCGAGCGGGGATGAGCCGATTCAGCTCCGCCCGCACGTCCGGGTCGAGGGACACGTTCATCTTCGCCATCGTGGGCCTCCTGTCAGGATATCCACTCTAGATGCCTCAAATATGCTCCCTGCATGGACACCCAGTCAAGAGCGCCGTCCCGCACCAACACCGCCGCCGGCCTCCCCTGCGCCTGGCCCAGCCAAGAGCAGATCGAACGGCCGACCGCCAGCCGCCACCGCCCACTCACCGCAAACACCTCACTCAGCGGATCTGAAGGGCGAGGCGCAGCCGGAGGCGAGCCGAGCCAGACGGATCAGGAAGCGCGAAGCGCGCCGCGCCGAGCGGACATGGGAATCCCCGGAGCGAGGCCGCGAGCAGCACAGCACCGCGACCGGACCAAGCGAGGCGGCAAGGCGCATCACGCCCCCCCGATGAGGGCCGGAGGCCCGAAGAGGCCGAACCGCAATGCAGGGCAAGTCACGTTCAAGCGTCCCGAAGAATCGCCTCCATGCGAGCCGTGGCGCGCTCCCAGTCGAACCGGGTCCGGATCAGCTCTTGCCCGGCGCGCGCGAGACGGAGGCGCAGGTCCGAGTCGTCCACCATGCGGGCGAGGGCCCGGGCGAGCGCGTCCACGTCGCGCCGCGGCGCCACGAGCGCCGTCTCGCCATCGAGGGCGTAGTCGCGGCAGCCGCCATTGTCGTAGGTGACGAGCGCCGCGCCGCAGGCCATCGCCTCCATCGGAGGCATCCCGAGCCCCTCGTCCCAGGATGGGCAGAGATAGATCGGGCAGCGGCTGTAGAGCCAGGCCAGGCGCTCCTGCGGCAGGTTCTCGAAGAACTCGTCGTAGGGCAGCGGCGTGCGCGGGGCCTTGACGCCGAAGCCCACCAGCCGCAGCTCCGCGTGCCGGGCGCTCACGCGCGAGTAGGCATCGAGCCCCTCGGGAACGCCCTTCCAGTCGTACTCGTGGTGGAGCATGAGCACGCGCAGGAGCCCGTCATCGCGCTCGGGCGGGGCCGGGTGGAAGAGAGCGGCGTCCACGGGCGTCACGAGCACCTCGGCGTCCTGCCCGAAGCGCTCGCGCATGATGCCGGCGAGCCACGTGGAGATGACGATCTTCCGGAGCGGGAGACGGTACGTCTCGTCCACGCGCCCCCCCTCGCCGTGGTAGAGACTCTCGTAGTGCTGGATCAGGTAGAGCTTCCTGCCGCAGCGGAGAGGCGCAACTGCCACGGCCGCCGCCGACTGCCAGGCCGTGGCGACCACCGCATCACCATCGGGCAAGTGCTCTCCGTCCCAGGAGGCGACCCATCGCAACCGCGCGCGGAAGTCCGGCATCCAGTCGGGGCCGCGGCGCGCCCGGTTGCGCCACCACGACTTGACGTCGCTCCTCACCGGGACGATCACCGACACCTCGTGCCCGCGCCCGGCGAGACGATCGGCGTAGGTGAGGATGGCCCGCACGCCGCCCGCGATGCGGATGTGGGGCGCGAGGAACGCGATCTTCACGTGCCGTACACCATCGTGCCGGGCCAAATGACGAGCCAGACGAGGCCCCGCTGTGCGAGCCACAGCCGCAGGCGCGGCGAGCGGAGATGGACACTCGGGCGAGCGGAGCGAGCCAGCGCGGGCGCGAGGCGTACGTGAGTGTACGTTGAGCGCCCGCGCCGACCGAGAACGTGGCCAAGGGAGCCGCAGCCGGAGGCGAGGCGAGCGGAGGTGGACATCCGGCGAGCGTGAGCGAGCCGTGGCGACGTCAGTTGGGCCGGCACTAAATGGCCATCGAGACCTGGCCCGTCCGGCGGTACGCCCCCGGGTCCAGCACCACGTTGATGCACCAGACCTCACTCGAGCCGAGCGCGCGCTCGAGCGCCGGGCGGAGATCCTTCGGGTCGGTGACCTGCACCCCGCGGCCGCCGAGCGCCTCCACCATCCGGTCGTAGCGCGTGAACGGCAGCGAGGTGCCCACCGCGCGCTCCTCGCCGAAGAAGGAGAGCTGGGGGTTCCGGATCTGCCCCCAGCCGCCATCGTTGCCGATGATCACGGTCATGGGCAGGCCGAAGCGCACCGCCGTCTCCATCTCAATGCCGTTGAGCCCGAAGGCGCCGTCCCCCGCGATCAGGAGCACCCGCTGATCGGGGTGCAGCAGCTTGGCGGCGATGGCGAAAGACGGCCCGACGCCGAGACAGCCGAAGGGGCCCGGGTCGAGCCACTGCGCGGGACGCTGCAGCGCGACGACCTTGGAGGCACACCCGACCACGTCGCCCCCGTCGCCGACCACCGTCGTGCCCGCATCCACCACCGCGGCGATCTCGTGGGCCATCCGGTAGTGGCTGATGGGGACGCCGTCCGAGTGCCGCTCCGCCGTGAGCTTCGCCTGGCTGTCGCTTTCCTTCCGTCTGACGACCTGGCGCCAGGATTCGACCCGGCCCGAGAGCCCCGCCGGCAGCGCGTCGGCAACCTGGCGGAGGATGAGGCCGATGTGGCCGCTGAGACCGAGGGCCAGCGGGCGGTTGCGTCCCAGCTCCACCGGGTCCGAGTCCACCATCACCACCGTCGCCTCCTCGGCGAAGCTCGGCGGCCGGCCGTAGCCGAGCCGGAAGTCGAGCGGCGTCCCCAGCACGAGGACGAGGTCGGCCTGGCCGAGGGCGAAACCCCGCGCCTGGGAGAAGGCCTGCGGATGATCGCTCGGCAGGCAGCCGCGCCCGGCGCCGTTCATGAACACCGGCACGCCCGCGCGCTCGGCGAAGGCTGCGAGGTCCTTGGCCGCGTCATCCCAGTAGACGCCGCTGCCCGCGATCACCACGGGACGCTCGGCGCGGGCCAGGAGATCGACGAGGCGCTGGATGGAATCGGGATCGGCCGCCTGGCGCTCGCGGTGGACGTAGCCGGTCGGCATCGGCGCGAGCCTGTCCTCGATCATGGTCATGAGGAGATCCACCGGGATCTCGACGAACACGGGCCCCGGGCGACCCGTGAGCGCCGTGCGGATCGCCGTCGTCAGCACCTCGGGGATCTGACGCGTCTCGGGCACTGTCCACGAGCCCTTGGTGACGGGCCGGAGCAGCGCCACCTGCTCGGTTTCCTGGAGCGCCCCCAGCCCACGCAGCCCCAGCGGCGCCGCTCCGCCGATGAGCAGCAGCGGGCTCCGCGCCGAGTGGGCGTTGGCCACGCCGGTCACGGCATCGGTCACGCCGGGTCCGGCCGTGACGACAGCCACGCCAATGTTCCGCGTCAGCCGCGCGTAGGCGTCCGCCGCATGGGCGCAGGCCTGCTCGTGGCGCATGTCCACGACCCGGATCCCCTCGGTCACGCAGCCGTCGTAGATGGGCAGGATGTGGCCGCCGCAGAGCGTGAAGACATGCCCCAACCCCGCCTGCTTGAGGGTGCGCGCGACGAGGTGTCCACCGGTGAGATCCGCCATGAGAGATCCTCCCTCACCAGAACTTTTCCCACCGGACGCTTTTCCGGTCCATCCCCTTCCGGACCAGCACCTCCCGCACCTGCTTGATCGTCGCCTCCCCGCCGCAGACGTAGACGAGCAGGCGGTCCACGCTATGAACGAGCCGGTCCACCGCCTCGTGCGCCTCGCCCCTCTCGCCGCGCCAGCGTGCCTCCGCCTCGCGCACCGCGGGGAAATAGGAGAAGGACGGGAAGCGCCGCGCCAGCGAGCGGAACTCGGCGTCGTAGACGAGCCGGCTCGGATCGCGCGCCCAGAAGATGAGCCCGCTGGGCCGCCCGTAGCCGGTCTCGTAAAGCTCGCTGAGGATGGAGCGGATGGGCACGATGCCGATCTCCTCCGCGACGAACAGCGCGCGCCGCGGGTCCGCGCGGGTGAAGACGAAGCCGCCAGTGGGCCCCTTGAACTGGACGGGGTCGCCCGGCTTGAGCGAGCGCACCCACTCCGACCCCATGCCCGCGGGCGCCACGTCCACCGAGAGCGTGATGACCCGCCGCCTGGTAGGCGAGGAGGCCACGCTGTAGGCGCGGACGTTCTTCGGACCGAAGGGGACGGACACCCACTGGCCGGCCTGGAAGTCGAGCGCCTCGGGCTCGACCATGCGCAAGTCCACCTCGATCACGTCGCGGGTGAGCGCACGGGCCGCGATGACCTCGGCCCGGCACTGGCGCGGCTTCTGGGCCACCGCTCAGCTGTTCCGGAAGCGCGGGATGATCTCGGCGGCGATGGCCTCGAGCTGCTCGCGCTGATCCTCGGGGCGGCAGATGGGATTCATCACGAAGTACCGGCAGCCCGCCCGGACGAAGGCCTCCATCTGCTCGGCGCACTGGGCCACGTTGCCGATGATCCCGTACTTCTCGGCGAGCGGGCCGAAGTCCTGGGCGTAGCGCTGGCTCAGCCGCTCCACCCACAGGGCCCGCGCCGCCTCGTAGTCCTGCCCGATGGTGATGAACGTGAGATGCGCCGGCACGAACCCATCCAGCGAGCGGCCCGCCCCGTCGGCGGCGGCGCGGATCTTCTCCAGGCTCTCGGCGTAGCGCTTCGCCTGGATCACGTAGGACATCCAGCCGTCACCCTGGCGTCCCGCCCGCAGGAGCGCCGCGTCGGAGCGCCCGCCGATCCAGATGGGAGGGCCCGGCTGCTGGACGGGCTTGGGGTCGATGCTCACCGACTCGAACCGGGTGAAGCGCCCCTTGAAGGAGGCCGGGGTGTCGCGCCAGAGGGTCCGGATCACCTCGATGCCCTCGGTGACGCGGGCGCCGCGCTCGTTGTAGGGAACGCCGCAAGCCTCGAACTCCTTGGGGTTCTCCCCGCCCACGCCGACGCCGAAGATGAGCCGTCCGCCGGAGAGCACGTCCAGCGTGGACGTGATCTTGGCCACCACCGTGGGGTGCCGCAGGGCCAGCAGATAGACGGCAGTGCCGAGCCTGACGCGCTTCGTGATCCCCGCGTAAGCCGCCAGCAGCGTGAGCGACTCGTAGAGCGGGTTGTGGAAGGAGATGTGGTCGCCGGTCCAGAGGGAGTCGAAGCCGAGCTCATCGACACGCTGAGCCAGCGCGAGCTGCCGCTCGGGCGGCTGGGTTGCGAGGGAGGCGCCGAACTGGATCGGGGGCACGCGCTACCTCGGGAACGCATCCTTGACGCCGCCATCCACGGTGAGCGTGCATCCGGTGGTCTTCGCCGAGCGGTCGGAGGCGAGGAAGAGCACGGCCTCGGCCACGTCCTCGGGCAGGATGGGCTGGGCGAGGAGGTTCCGCTTGCGGTAGAAGTCCTCCAGGTCGTCCATCGCGATGCAATGGGCGCGGGCCCGCTCGCGACGGACCTCCTCCGACCAGAGCTTCGACTCCCGGAACACGGCGTCCGGATTCACGATGTTCGAGCGGATGCCGTGGGGCCCGCCCTCGAGGGCGAGCACCTTGGCGAGCTGGGCCTCGGCCGCCTTGGAGGCCGAGTACGCGGCGAAGTCCTTGCCGGGCGACATCACGTTCTTCGTCGCGACGAAGACGAAGGCGCCCCCGAGCCCCTGCGCCTTGAACAGCCGCATCCCCTCGCGCGCCACCAGGAAGTGGCCGGTGGAGTTCACCGCGAACGACCGCTCCCAGTCGGCGAGCTCCATGCGATCCACGGGCGCCGAGTGGGCGATACCGGCGTTGGAGACGACAATGTCGATCCCGCCATAGGCGAGCACCGCCTCCTCGAACGCGGCCCGCACCGACGCCTCGCTCGCCACGTCCATGCCGAGGCCGATGGCGCGTCCCCCTCCGTGGGCGGTGCAGAGATCGTCAGCGGCCTTGCGGGCGCCCGCGGCGTCGAGGTCGGCCAGGACCACGTGGGCCCCCTCGGCGGCCAGGCGCAGCGCCACCGCCCGGCCGATGGCCCCCGCGGCCCCCGTGACGAGCGCGACCCGGCGAGACAGCTCCCGCTCCGGCGGCGCCTGGGCCAGCTTGTACAGCTCCAGCGGCCAGTACTCCACGTCGAAGGCGTCCTGCGCCGCGAGCGACACATAGGGCCCGAAGGACGAGGCCGCCCCCAGCACCGAGACGGTGTGGTGATAGATGTCGCTGACGATGCCCGCGGTGCGGCGGTCCTTCCCGGCGGTGAACATGCCGAGTCCCGCGATCACGATCACGCGCGGGTACGGGTCGGTGAGCGTCGCGCCCTGCCGGTTGTGCGCATCGAAGTACGCCGCGTAGTCGGCGGCGAAGCCCGCCACGGAGGTGGCGAGCGCGGCCTTCACCGCCTCGGCATCGGCGGGGCGGTCCACGGGCACGAAGCAGGGCAACCGCTTGGTGTAGAGCGTGTGATCCGGCGTGGCGGGCCCCACCCCGCAGAGGCCCTGGGCCTCGCGGGAGGCAGCGAACTCGAGCACGTCGGGGGCGTCATCGAAGAGCACGATGGCGCGCCGGGCCCGACTGACGAGGCCCCGCAGGTGGGGTGCGGCGGCGAGCGCCACGCGCCGGCGCGCCTCGGCCGGCGGCGCCTCGATGGCGACGCCGCCGAAGCGGACCCGCCCCTTCGCCTGACGCGCGATGGCCTCCTCCGCCCGGCTGATCAGCTCCACCGTGGCGAGGTAGGCGTCCTTGATGGTCTCCCCCCAGCAGATGGTCCCGTGCTTCTCGAGGAGGATGGCCCGCAGCCCGGGCCGCCTCTGCACGAGATCGGCCACCTCGCGCGAGATCCGGAAGCCCGGACGCCGGTAGGGCAGCGCCACCACCTCGTCGCCGTACACCTCGCGCAGCACCTCGGCGGAGCGGGCATTGTTCGTGAGCGAGACGATCGCGTCGGCATGCGTGTGGACCACGGCCGCGGCCGGGAGGAAGCCGTGCAGCAGGGTCTCGATGGACGGGCGCGCGCCGCCCGGCTCCTGGAGGCCGAAGCGCAGGTAGTCCACCATCTCCTGGTCGCCCATGTCCTCGCGCGGGAGCAGCGCCAGGATGTCGTCCATGCGGACGCCGGGGAAGTCCTTCCGCCGGATGCTCTTCAGGTCCGAGCCGCTGCCCTTGACCCGCAGCACGCGCACCTCGCGGCCGCGGTGGTCGCGCTCGCTGCGCTTGATGGACGTGTTGCCGCCGCCCCAGACCACGAGCGAGGCCTCGGCGCCCACGAGCCGGGAGGCGTAGACGAGGAGGTCGAGGTCGTCGAGATCGCGGGCCGCTGCGCCGTCCCACCGAGAGTTCATGCCGTCCTCACCATACCCGAATCGGGCGAATCGGTAAAGGCGACGCCGATTTGTCGGTCTCTAAAGACAGTCACTTGACGCATCATTTGACAGCACCTGACGAGCACCGAGTCTCACTGAATCGAGGCGTTCGGCGACAAGGACCGGCGCGAGCTGAGGAAGGCAGATGCGGCCCCGAGCGCCAAGATCCTGAACCTCGGGAAGGCGCTGGCCCAGGCCGCCGCCGCTCACGGCCATGAGGCAACTTCCGCCGAGCTGGGCGCCCAGGGCACGGCGCGTTGACACTCCCGCGCCCGGCCCCTATCTTAGGGAAGCCCGCACCAGCGCCAGGCAGCAGGACCCCGCGAGAAAGGACCGGCCATGATCGGAGACCGGCAGCTCACCCCAGAGGAAGCGGCGTACGCCGACGAGGCCTCGCGCAAGATCCGCGCGCTCGTCCCGCCCGACCTGCCCGAGCGGATGGATCGCAACGAGATCCTCTACCCCAAGGACTACCTCCGCGCCATGGCCAAGCACCATTACCTCGGCGTGCAGGTGCCCGCCACCTTCAACGGCGGCGGGCTCACCATCCTCCACGACGCGCTCGTGAACGAGATGGCCGGGCACTGGGGGTCGGCGACGCTGGCCTGCTCGCGCTCCTTCACCTCCCACGGCGGCTTCATTCTGTGGAAGTACGGCTCGGACTACCTCCACGACCACTACCTGCGCCCGACCCTCGCCGGCGAGAAGTTCGTCTGCCAGGCACTCACGGAGCCGGGCACGGGCTCCGATGCCGCCGCCATCGAGACCACGGCCGAGCGGCGCGGCCAGACCTATGTGCTCAACGGGCAGAAGCGCTTCATCGACGGCGCGCAGAGCGTGGACTTCATCATCGTGGCGGCGAAGGTGCGCCGCGGCGGCCGCGAGGCCATGGCGATGTTCTGCGTGGACACGGACCGTCCCGGCTATGTGATCAAGGAGGTCCAGAGCGACTGGATGGGCTTCCGCGGGCTCGGCTCCGCCTGGATCGCCTTCGAGAACCTGGAGATCCCCGCGACGAACCTCATCGGCGAGGAGTCCCAGGGCTGGAAGATCCTCATGGAAGAGCTGGCGCTCGAGCGCGTCGTGGCCACGCGGGCCCAGCTCGGCCAGGCCCACCGGGCGCTCTCCATCGCTGCCAACTACGCGGAGCACCGCCGCACCTTCGGCAAGCGCCTCCGCGACCACCAGCACATCGCCTTCAAGGTCGCGGAGCTCGCCACCCGCCTCGACGCCGCCTACCTCCTCAACACCCGCGCGGCCCGGCTGCTCCAGGAGGGGCGCGGCAAGGAAGCGCGGCTCGAGGTGGCCATGGCGAAGCTGGCCGGCGTGGAGGCGGCCTGGGAGGTCGTGGACGAGTCGCTGCAGATCCTCGGCGGCATCGGCTACACGAAGAAGTACCCGGTGGAGCGCATCCTCCGCGACGTGCGCGCCTCGCGGCTCACCGCCGGCTCCACCGAGATGATGCGGCTGATCATCCAGCAGGTGGCCTTCGACCGGCTCCGGGATCCCGACTTCCGCGGCGAGCTGGTGGGCCGGGAGCTCGAGGGCTCCCCCGTCCAGGGGCCCCGGAGGGAGACGACGCGATGAGAGGGCTGATGATGGACTACCCGCTCACCCTCACCCAGTTCTTCGAGCGGACCCGGCGGGTGTACCCGAAGAAGGTGCTCGGCACCCGCGTGCCAGGGGTGGGGCTCGAGAAGCTCACCTACGCCGCCTGGGCCGACCGCACGGCCCGTCTCGCCGCGGCACTGGCCCGGCTCGGCGTGAAGAAGGGGGACCGGGTCGGGACCCTGGCATGGAACTCCCACCGCCACCTCGAGGTCTACTTCGCCGCCCCCATGATGGGCGCCGTGCTCCACACGGTGAACCTGCGGCTAGCGCCCCAGGACATCACCTACATCGTCAACCACGCCGAGGACCAGGTGCTGATCGCCGATGCGAGCCTCTGGCCCATCCTCGAGCCCATCCGGAAGGACCTCAAGACCGTCCGGCACATCATCATGATGAAGAACGCCCCGGGCGAGGAGCTCCCGCCCGGCAGCCTGGACTACGAGGCGCTGCTCCGCGAGGCCGCCCCCGTGACCGACTGGCCGCGGCTCGACGAGAACGACGCCGCGGGCATGTGCTACACCTCGGGCACCACGGGGCACCCCAAGGGCGTCGTCTACTCGCACCGGGCCGTCTACCTCCACTCCTTCGTCTCGTCCATGGCCGACACATTCGGCGTGTCGGAGCGCGACGTCATCCTGCACATCGTCCCCATGTTCCACGCCAATGCCTGGTGCGTGCCCTTCGCGGGGGTGCTCAACGGCGCCACCCAGTTCTTCGGCGGGCCGAACCCTCAGCCGCGCGACATCATCGAGATGATCCACAACGAGCGCGTCACCTTCGTGGGCGCGGTGCCCACGGTGTGGATCGCGATCCACGCGATCCTGGAGAAGGAACCCCAGTGGGACATCTCCTCCGTCCGCTGCATCCCCATCGGCGGGTCGGCGGCGCCGCGGAGCCTACTGGAGATCTTCGACAAGAAGTACGGCGCCAACATGCTCCACGCCTGGGGCATGACGGAGATGACCCCCCTGGGCACCACGTGCCGGCTCAAGTCCTACATGGAGGCGTTGCCCGACGAGGAGCGCTACGCCATCAAGGCCAAGCAGGGCTTCGCCGTGGCCGGCGTGGACCTCCGCATCGTGGACGAGGCCGGCCGGGAGCAGCCGTGGGACGGCAAGAGCGTGGGCGAGATCCAGGTGCGAGGGCCGTGGATCGCCAGCGGCTACTACAACAACCCCGCCGGCGCCGCGCAGCTCACCGCCGACGGCTGGTTCCGCACCGGGGATGTGGCCGCCATCGACTCCGAGGGCTATGTCCAGATCACCGACCGCACGAAGGACCTCATCAAGTCCGGCGGCGAGTGGATCTCGAGCGTGGACCTCGAGACCACCATCATGGGCCACCCCAAGGTCCTGGAGGCCGCCGTCATCGCGGTGCCCCACGAGCGCTGGCAGGAGCGGCCGCTGGCCTGCGTGGTGCCCAAGCCCGAGTACAAGGACTCGCTCACGGCGCAGGAGATCCTCGACTACCTCGCCCCGCGCGTGGCCAAGTGGTGGCTGCCCGACGAGGTGACCTTCATCGAGGCCGTGCCCAAGACCAGCGTCGGCAAGTTCGACAAGAAGGTCCTGCGCGAGCGGTTCAAGGCCTGGACGCCGAAGGCGTGAACACGGGGACCGGATGCGCAGCGTAGCCGACGAGCTTCGCGCCGAGGACCGCCAAGCGCTCCGCGCGCTCAGCGCCGCCGAGCGCGTCGCTCTCGCGCTGGCTCTGGGGGAGCGCGATCTGGAGATCTTCCGCGCGGCCCGGCGGCCGCCGCTCCCCCGTGCCGAGGCGAGACGGCTCCTGGACCGCCAGCGTCAGCGCGGCCGGCGGCGCTCTGGCTGCATCGACGCGTTGCTGGCGTGAGCCGGCTTCCGGCGGCGGCGGCCCTGCTGCGCGCGCGCGGGACGTCCTTCGCGGTGATCGGCGCCGCGGCCATGGCGGTGCACGGCGTGAGTCGCGCCACCGGCGACCTCGATCTCCTGGTCGTCGACCAGGCCTGCCTGTCCGAGGCGTACTGGGAGAGCCTCCGGGCTGCCGGTGCTCTGGTGAGCATCCGAAGGGGCGATGCCGACGACCCGCTCGCGGGAGTGGTGAGGCTCTCAAGAGCGACGGAGCCGCCCCTCGATGTGGTCGTCGGAAAGAGCGCCTGGCAGGCGGGGATTGCGAGCCGCGCCGCCGAGGCCGCGATCGAGGGAACGGCCGTGCCGGTCGCGGGCCGAGCCGACCTGATCCTCCTCAAGCTCTACGCGGGGGGGCCCCAGGACGCCTGGGACATCCACCAGCTGCTCGACGACGCGGAGCGCGCCGCCACCGTGGCGGCCGTCGAGAGCCGCCTCTCCGCCCTGCCCCGCGAGTGCCGGACGCTGTGGGCTCGTGTCGTCGGCGGCCCGGGCGACAGCGGGGGCTGACCCCGCGCGTCGTCGTCCTGCCCAGGCCTGGTCGGGCCGTGAGACCGCGCAGTGGGAGGGGCCCCGATCACCGTGGTCTCGCGCCGCGGGCTGGCGGCGCTCAAGCGCCCACGGAACGAGGCCTATCTCGTTCGGGACCTCGTCACCATCGCGCCTGTGACCACCCGAGTCCGGCGGATTCCCACCGAGGCGCCGCTCGGCCCGGACGAGGGGTTGCCGAAGCGCTGCGTGGCGAACCTCGACGCCATCACGACCATCCCGAAACGGGCGCTGACCGCTCGCGTGGTTGCCCTGTCCCTCGAGAAGGTGGCTGCCATCGACCGGGCCCTCCGTTTCGCCCTCGCCCTGCCGCAGTGATTCCCGGCGCCGGCCCCCCGCCTCGCCCCCGCCACTGCCGGACGCCATAATCCGCCGTGCCCTTCGTCTACATCCTGCGGTGCCGGGACGGGTCGCTCTACACGGGGAGCGCGAAGGATGTCGCCCGCCGCCTCGCGCAGCACGCGAGCGGGCGCGCCTCGCGCTACACGCGCTCGCGGCTGCCGGTCACCCTCGTCTGGACGCGCCGGGTCCGCTCCTGGAGTCGCGCGCTCAGGGAAGAGCGCCGCATCAAGGCGCTGACGCGCGCGCAGAAGTTTGCTATCGTCGGATCCGTATCGGACAGGCACGGCTCGCGCAATCGAGGAACTGGACCGGAGGGGGCCCGCCGGCTCCCCAGGAGGAGGGTGCCATGAACATCGCACATCTGCTGGCTGGGAAAGGCCGCGGGGTGGTCACGATCGGGCCGGAGGACAGCATCCGGCAGGCGCTCGGCCTCCTCGCCCAGCACAACATCGGCGCCCTGATCGTGGTGGACAACCGGCAGCAGCCGGTGGGGATCCTCTCGGAGCGCGACATCGTGCGCGAGGCGGCGAGGAATGAGGGCGTGTTTGCCCAGCCCGTGAGCGCGCTCATGACGCGCAATGTGGTCATCGGCGCGCCGCAGGACGACGTGCAGGCCGTCGCACACACCATGACCGAGCGGCGGATCCGCCACGTGCCGGTGATGGACCAGGGAGCGCTGGTGGGGATCGTCTCGATCGGCGATCTGGTGAAGGCGCAGCGCGACGAGTACCTGGGAGAGCTGGAGACCATGCAGACCCAGCTCCTGGCCAACAAGACCTGAGAGGGGATCGATGACCCAACCCGGAACCGAGGCTCGCCCGCTCCGTGTCGCCGTCGTCGGCGCCGGCCCCACGGGGTTCTACGCCACCGACCAGCTGCTCAAGCAGGCGGGGCTTGTCGCCGAGGTCGACATGTTCGACCGCCTGCCGACTCCCTACGGCCTGGTGCGCGCCGGGGTGGCGCCGGATCACCAGAAGATCAAGTCCGTCACGGCCGCCTTCGAGAAGGTGGCCGCCCACCCGCGCTTCCGCTTCTTCGGCGGAGTCGAGCTCGGGACGCACGTGACGGTGGCCGACCTCCGGCAGCACTACCACCAGCTCTTCTACTGCACCGGCGCCCAGACCGACCGGCGCATGGGGATCCCGGGCGAGGACCTCGCGGGCAGCCACCCGGCCACCGAGTTCGTGGCCTGGTACAACGGGCATCCCGACTACCGCGATCTGCCGTTCGATCTGTCGCAGGAGCGGGCGGCGGTGGTGGGCGTCGGGAACGTGGCGGTGGACGTGGCGCGGATCCTCTGCCGCACGCATGATGAGCTGCTGGCCACCGACATCGCCGACCACGCCCTCGAGGCGCTGCGCAAGAGCCGCATCAAGGAGGTCTACCTCCTCGGCCGGCGGGGCCCCGCCCAGGCGGCGTTCACCAACCCCGAGATCAAGGAGCTGGGGGAGCTGGCCGACGCCGACATCGGCGTGCGCCCCGAGGAGGTCACGCTGGACGAGCTGAGCCGCGCGGCCCTCGAGCGCAACCCGGATCGCGCCACGACCAAGAAGGTGGAGATCCTCCAGGCCTACGCGCTGCGGAAGCCCAGCGGCAAGACGCGGATGCTCACGGTGCGCTTCCTGGTCTCTCCTGTGGAGCTCATCGGCAACAGCGCCGGCGAGGTGGTGGCCATGCGCCTCGTGAAGAACACGCTCCGGGCCACGGCGACCGGGACGCTGCAGCCGAAGCCGACCGGCGAGATCGAGGAGCTCCCGGTGGGGCTGGTTTTCCGCTCGGTGGGCTACCGGGGAGTGCCGCTCCCGGGCGTGCCCTTCAACGAGAGCTGGGGAGTCATCCTCAACGAGAAGGGGCGGGTCCTCGACCCCGGCACGAAGCAGCCGCTCGTTGGCGAGTACACCGGCGGCTGGATCAAGCGCGGGCCCACCGGCGTCATCGGCACCAACAAACCGGATGCCGCCGAGACCGTGGCCTGCATGGTCGAGGACCTGGCGCAGGGGCTCACGCTCCATCCCGCCGCGCCCAGCGCCGAGGCCGCCGAGCGGCTCATCCGGGAGCGCCAGCCGCGATTCTTCTCGTTCCAGGGCTGGCTCAGGCTCAACGAGCTGGAGGTGGGTCGCGGCCGGGCCGTGGGCCGGCCGCGCGTCAAGTTCACGCGGGTGGAGGAGATGCTGGAGGCCCTCGGCCGCTAGCCGCAGATGCGCCGGATGTCGGCCCAGTCGTAGCCGTCGAGGAGCTTCCGTGAGGGCGCCGGCACCGGCGCGCGGGCGAGCCGCGTGAGCCGGGCGACCCGCTCCTCCGGAGCCGGGTGGGTCGAGAGGTACTTGAGCAGCGGCCCCGCCTCGCCGCGCCGCTTCTCCATCCCCTCGAAGAACGCGATCATGCCCGCGGGATCGATGCGGGCCGCGAGCAGGAGCCGCATGCCCCCGGCGTCGGCTTCCTCCTCCGCGGCGCGGCTATAGCGCAGCGTGCCCAGCACGCGGGCGCTCTCGAGCCCGTAGGCCATGACGCCGCTCACGTCCCCCGTGAGAGCCGTGAAGAGAAGCCCGGTGGACACATGCTGGACCAGTGCCTTCGTGGCGTGGCGCTGCAGCACGTGCTCGATCTCGTGGGCCAGCACTCCCGCCAGCTCCTCGGGCGTGCGCGTCTCCTCGAGGAGCCCCCGGAAGACCACGATGAAGCCCCCGGGCGCCGCGAGAGCGTTGACCGTCGGATCGTCCACCACGGTGACGCGGAACGTGTAGGGTGTCCGGGGGAGCGGCGCGATCACGACCTTGACCATGTCGTCGATGATTCGCTGGCGCGTCGGCTCGGCGCACGCCTTCCCCGCCGGCACCAGATGCTCCACGATCGAACGGCCGAAGCGCTCCTCCCAGGAGACGGGCACGCGCGCGGCCGCCACGGCCGCCGCGGCAGGGATGCCCCAGAGATAGAGCCCCGCCGCGATGGCGACCACCGCGAGGGCCGCAAGAACCGTGAGCGCCACGCGCCTGCGGCGACGGCCGGGATCGTGGAAGCGCGACGCGACCTCCGGGGAGATCCCGTGAAGACTCGCCAGGAAGTCGGCATCCGCCACCAGCAGGGCCTCGGGCAAGTCCCCACCTCGCTCGAGCCGCACCTCTTCTCCTGCGTAGGAGCCCTGGGTCTGACGGACCTCGCCGTAAGGCCACCAGAGCGTCGCGCCGCTCTCGGTGCTCACCTCGAGCCCGCCGCGCATCAGCCGGATCTGCGCCCGCTGGCGCGCGGGCGTCCGCCCGTCCAGGTACACGCCCTCCCAGTCGCTCCTGACGCTAGCCGAGGTCAAAACCGCCCCCCACGTCCAGCAGGCCGGCGAGCCCCTCTCCCGTCGCCGAGGCTGCCCGCGCGTCCTGCTGGATGGCGTCCAGATCCAGCGGCCCCTCGAGCGTCAGGTAGCGGAAGGCGAACCGGACGCTCCGCACCCTGGCCCAGGGCCAGGCGAGCCCCAGCGTCAGAACAAGCAAGAGGAGATTGCCTGCCATCAACCGGAGGAGCGGCCAGCCCGTCACCGTGGAGCGGAAGCGCGCCGCGCCAAAACAGGTGTGCCCCCAGAAGTAGCGCCGCTTCCGCGCCAGGTACCAGAACCAGATGAGCCCCAGCGTGAAGGGCGTCAGCAGGAGCGTCAGGAGGAAAGGCCCGAACAGGGCCCGGCCGGCACCGTCGAAGTCGAAGCGCCGGGTGCCGAACCAGGAGTTGGCAGTCATGAACGCGTGGCGCTGGGTGTCGAAGAACGGGTAGTAGAGGCCGAAGGTGAAGGAGCTCGCCACCGACCCCACGACGAAGATCTTCACGAAGTCCCGCGCCCGGCCGCGGAACGAAAAGCGGATCCCCCGCCACGAGGAGCGGCTCAGCCGGTAGCGGCGGGCCCCCACCGTCGCCAGCGGGATGAAGACCACGAGCAGGAGGTACATCAGCAGGCCCGCCAGCACCTTGAGCCCGATCCAGACATCGAGGACGTCGCGCACGACCGTGAGCACGATGACTGGAACGACGAAGAAGAGCATGGCCTTGAGGAAGCCGATCAGGAGCTCCCGCCCGGTCCCGTGATAGGCGAAGCGGTCGCCCTCGATCTCCGACTGGCTCAGCACGTACCTCCGGACACGCACCTTCGCCCAGAAGTAATAGACGCCCAGCGTCACCAGCGTGAACAGGACGTTGACGATGTAGATGCCGAACAGCGAGCCACCGCCGCCGTGGAAGAAGAGCCGACGTCGCGGCACCGCGCCGGTGTCAAGCAGGGCCCAGCCTCCTCTCCAGATGACGGGCGTAGCGCGACATGGAGTAGGTGCACACCCAGTAGATGACGGCGATGAAGAGGTACAGCTCGAAGGGGCGGATCTCCCGGTTGTTGACCACCTGGGCGGCCTTCGTGAGGTCCATGAAGCCGATGATGGAGGCCAATGATGTGTCCTTGAAGAGGACGATGAACTGGGTGACGAGCGACGGGATCATGTTCTTCAGCGCCTGGGGGAGGACGACGTGCCGCATGGTCTGCGCGCCCGTGAGTCCCACGGCCGTCGCCGCCTCCACCTGTCCGCGGGGCACCGACTGGATGCCGGCCCGCACGATCTCCCCGAGATAGGCGGCCTCGAAGATGACGAAGGCCGCCAGGGCCACCCCGAACTCCGGGATGGCCGTCTGCAGCACGATGGGCATGATGAACCACATCCAGAAGATCACCATGACCAGCGGCACGCCCCGGAAGAACTCCACGTAGAGGGTGGCGGGGAGGCGGATCCACGCCTGCGGGGCGAGCCGGCCGAGGCCGATGAAGATGCCGAGGACGAAGCCCAGCACGATGGCGGGGATGGCCAGCCGCAGCGTCCCGCCCACGAAGTTGCCGAATCCGAGGAACCCCTGGATCAGCAGGAACGGCAGGTTGCGCCAGACAACCCCGAAGTCCAGCATTACCATGGCGCGGGCACCCGGACTGTCGTCCGCCCGCGCCCTGCGACTCGCTCCGCTCGTCCCCTCCCCATCACGCGGGCACCCGGACTGCCGTCCGCCCGCGCCGAGCGCCCGGCCTCCGCGCGAGACTCATCGGCTCTCCCCACGGCCGCCGGTGATGAGGCCGGGGATGGCCGTCCGCCGCTCTACCCACCCCATGATGGAGGCGATGGTCACGCACAGGACGAGGTAGACCAGCGTCCCGGCCGTCAGCGCCTCGATGGCCTTGGCCGTGTAGGTCTCGATCTGGCGCGTCTGGAACGTCAGCTCCGCCACGCTGATCGTGAGCGCCACCGAGGAGTTCTTGAGCAGGTTCAGCGACTCGCTGGTGGCCGGGGGAATGATGAGCCGGAGCGCGATGGGCAGGATCACGTGGCGATAGGCCTGGGCCACGGTGAGGCCGGAGGCCACCGAGGCCTCGATCAGCGTCCTCGGGATGGACTGGATGCCGGACCGGAGGACCTCGGAGAAGCGCGCGCCGCTGTAGACTCCCAGCGCGCAGACCGCCGCCCAGAACTCGAGGCTGTGGGCGAAGACCCAGTCCTGGAGGGCGCGCGGCAGGAGCGGTGGCACCCCGAAGTACCAGAAGAACATCCAGACGAGGAGCGGGACGTTCCGGAAGAACTCGACGTAGAACGTCGCCACCGCGCGCAGGGGCTTCCAGGGCGCCGTCCGGAAGGCGCCCGCGACGGTGCCGAGCACCACGGCCATCAGCCAGGCCAGGACCGACAGCTCGAGGGTGAGGATCAGGCCGCTGAGCAGCCATTGCCCCGACTGCCCGCTCCACAGCACCGACCAGTTGAACTGATACTTCACGGGGACGCCCGCTCCCGGTGAGGCATCAGCCGAGCACCGCGGCGAGCGGCACCGCGAAGAGGCGCGGACCGAGCGCGGCGGCGGACGTGCCGCCGTAGGCCAGGATGGCGGCCCGGCAGCGCGGTGTCCGATCGAGGAAGGCGCGGAGCCCGGCGGTGTCGCGCTCGTCCCAGCGGCTCGACGCCTTCACCTCGACCGCCAGGCTCTCGCGCGCCGTCTCGATGACGAAGTCCACCTCGTGGCGCCCCTGCACGTGCCAGTAGGCGAGCCGGGCCTCCGGCCACCGCGCCTCGATGGTGGCGCGGATGTTCTGCGCGGCGTAGGTCTCCACCAGAGCGCCCCTGAGGGCCGGGTCGTCCAGGCGCTCCCGCACCGAGAGCCCGCAGAGATGCGCGGCGAGCCCCGAGTCGCTCACGTAGAGCTTGGGCGACTTGATCAGCCGGCTTGCGCGGTTGGCCAGGAACGGCTCCAGCCGGTGAAACACGAAAGACGTCTCCATGAGCCCCAGCTGGCGCCCCGCCGTCGCGGTGCCGAGCTTCGCGTCACGCGCCAGCTCCGAGAGCTTGAGGACCTGGGCCGTCCGGAGCGCGGCCAGGCGCAGGAGCTGGCGGAAGGACACGAGATCGGCGACGCGGGCGAGCTCGCGCACGTCCCGCTCCAGGTACGTCTGCTCGTACCCCCTGAACCAGAGATCGGCATCTCGCGCCCGATCGAGGCACACGGCCGGCATGCCCCCGCGGAGGACGTCCGCGTCGCCGAGCGGCGAGAACGTCTGCCCTCGGGGCAGGCGCTGCGTCTCGAAGAAGCGCTTCAGGAACGGCTCCGCGCGCAGCTCCCCCGCGGCCTCGCGCGGGGTGAACGGCCAGAGCGTCAGGTACACTGCCCTCCCGGCCAGGCTCTCGGTGATGCCCCGGAGCAGCGCGAAATTCGCCGAGCCGGACAGCAGGAAGCGTCCCGGACGGCGATCGCGGTCCACTTCCAGCTTGATCGCCGTCAACAGCTCCGGGCATTTCTGCGCCTCGTCGATCGTCAGGGGCGGCCCACCGCGAACGAAGGCCGCCGGGTCCCGCCGGGCAGCCTCGAGCTGAGCGAACTCGTCGAGGCTCAGGTAGAGGCGCCCGCCGAGCCCGGGCTCGTGCTGCAGGAAGGTGCTCTTGCCGGCCTGCCGGAGGCCGGTGACCACCACCACCGGCATCTCCGCCAGCGCCGCGCGCACGGCCGCTCCCAGCTCGCGTCGACGGTAGCCTGTCACGATCGTTCAGATCATAGCGTCAAAATGACACTACTACAAGTCGCATCCTGACAGGGGCGCCGCGCCGGAGCGGCGGCGGCTACTTCGGCACGACCTGGTAGAGCATGAAGCTGCGCACCGCCGCGCTCATCGGGTACGGCAGCTCGCCCTTGGGCCCGAACCACTTGTCGTAGAGCTCGAAGAACTTGCCCGACTCGATGCCCTCGAAGAGGCCGTTGTTGACGGCGTTCCGGAAATCGGCATCGCCCTTCCGCATGGCCATGCCGTAGGGCTCGTAGGAGTAGAAGTCGCCCACGATCTCCCAGTCTGCCGGGTTCTGCGCCTTGACCTTGAGCCCGGCCAGCTGGATGCCGTCGTTCGTGAAGGCGTCCACCTGCCCCTGCACGAGCGCCTGGAAGGCCGCCGGCTGGTCCGGGAACTCGCGGAGCTGGCCCGTCGGCACCCGCTCACGGATGATCTTCGCGTTCGTGGAGCCCTGCTGGGCGGCGATCCGCTTGCCGCCGATGTCACCGATGCCCTTGATGGGGCTGCCCTTCTTGACGAGGAACTGGGCGCCCGTCACGAAGAACGTGATGGAGAAGTCCACGCTGTCCCGCCGCGTCCGCGTGTCCGTCATGGTGCCCGCGATGAGGTCCACCGCGTTGGAGGAGAGCAGCGGGATGCGGGTCGGCGGGGTCGACTCCTTCTTCACGAGCTTCACGGGCTTGCCGATCTTCTTCGAGATGGAGGGGATGACCAGCTGCTCGACCAGGTCGATGGAGAAGCCTACCCACTCGTTCTTGGCGTCCACGTAGGCGAAGGGCGGCGAGCCCGTGCGGGCGCCGATCGTGAGCTCCCCGGTGCGGCTGATCTTCTCGAGCGTGGTCTCCGCCAGGGCGGGCGCCACGCCGGCAACCAGGACGACTGCGGCGAACAGCAGACTCATGAGCTTTTTCATAGACGCCTCCTTTGGGTCGCTTGAATGTAGATGACATCGGTCCGGCGACTTGGCCTCTTCGCCCTGTTCGGGCTCATCGGAGCGCCCGCCCCGCCATGAGCCTGTCCGCACACCCGTCCATGTCGATCAATGCGAGAGGATCTTGGACAGGAAATCCTTGGTGCGGTCGGACGTGGGCGCGGCGAAGAACGCCTCCGGCGGCTGCACCTCGACCACCTGGCCGCCGTCCATGAACACCACCCGGTGCGCGACGCGCCGGGCGAAGCCCATCTCGTGGCTGACCACCATCATGGTCATGCCTTCCCGCGCCAGATCGGTCATGACCTCCAGCACCTCGTTGATCATCTCGGGGTCGAGCGCCGAGGTGGGCTCGTCGAAGAGCATGATGCGCGGCTGCATGGCCAGCGCCCGGGCGATGGCCACCCGCTGCTGCTGGCCGCCGGAGAGGTTCGCCGGGTAGTGGTCGGCCTGCTCCGGGATGCGCACGCGCTCCAGCAGATCACGCGCGATCTTCTCCGCCCCCGCGCCCGGGAGCCCCTTCACCTTCACCGGCGCCAGCATGACGTTCTCGAGCGCCGTCATGTGGGGGAAGAGGTTGAAGGACTGGAACACCATCCCCACCTCGGCCCGCAGCCGGGACAGGTGGACCCGCGGGCCCGTGATGGACTGTCCATGAACGACGATCTCCCCCTTCTGGATTACCTCGAGCCGGTTCACGCACCGGATGAGGGTGCTCTTCCCCGAGCCCGACGGCCCGCAGACGACCACGACCTCCCCCGCCTCCACCGTCAGATCGACGTCCTGGAGGACATGCAGGGGACCGAACCACTTGTTGACGCCCCTGAACTCGATGGCCGCTGCCACGCCGCTACTCGATCACCACGAGGACGTCGCCCGGGTTCACCGCCTGCCCCACCTGCACCCGGATCTCGCGCACCGTCCCCCGCCCCGTGGCGTCGAACTCGTTCTCCATCTTCATGGCCTCGAGGATGATCAGACCATCCCCGGGCTGGACCTCCTGCCCCACCTCGACCTGGATGTGCGTGACCCGCCCGGGCATCGGGGCCTTGAGCACTTGGCCGCCGTGGACGGTGGCGCCGCCGCGGGTGCGGATGATGTAGCGCGTCTCCTCCTCCACCCGGATGCGGTACGTCTCGCCGTCCACCTGGACCACGAAGACGCCGTCCTCCTCGCTCACGTCGGCCACCAGCGACTCGCCCGCGATCAGGAGCGACCAGATGCCCTCCGCCGCGCGCCGCGCGTCCACCTCCAGCGCCCGGCCCTCGAAAGTGACCTGGAATCGGCCGTCCTGTCCTGTCACGTCCACGGGGACGGTCGCGCTGTCGAGCTGCGCCTCGAACTTCACCGGGCGCACCCTCCCTCTCCCTTCGAGGGAGAGGGCCGGGCTGAGGGTGGCGGCGGCAGCGGAATCACCGCGGTCTCCGGCTCGGACGCCCGGCCTGCGTCCAGGGGCTCAGGCCCGCCGCGGGAGGCAGCGGCGCCCGCTTCCCCGCCTGCTCGTAGGCGGTCAGCGCGGCGGCGACCAGGGCCACGGTGCGCCGCCGGCCCGCCGCCTCGGCGCGATCCGCCGACATCAGCCGCTCCATGAACGATGTCGACAGGCGCCCGGCCAGGAAGTCGGGGTGGCGCATGATGTGCTGGAGCACGGGGATGGTCGTCCGGACCCCGGCCACATGGTACTCGCCCAGCGCCCGCGCCATCCTGGCGATGGCGGCATCGCGATCCGCTCCCCAGACGATGAGCTTCGCCATGAGCGTGTCGTAGAAGCGCGGGATGATGCAGCCCGCGTAGACGCCCGAGTCGTCGCGCACCCACGGCCCACCCGGGATGCGGAGGCTCGTGATCCGCCCAGGCGCCGGCATGAAGTTGGCGTAGGGGTCTTCCGCGTTGATGCGGCATTCGATGGCCCAGCCGCTCCAGGTCACGTCGTCCTGGGCGAAGCCGAGCTTCTCGCCGGCCGCGATCCGGAGCTGCTCCTTCACGAGATCGCGCCCGGTGACGAATTCGGTCACGGGGTGCTCCACCTGCAACCGCGTGTTCATCTCGAGAAAGTAGAAGTTCCGATCGCGGTCCACGAGGAACTCCACCGTGCCCGCGTTCACGTACGCGACGGCCGCCGCCAGGCGGCAGGCGGCCTCGCCCATCCGGCGGCGCATCTCGGGCGTCACGAAGGGTGACGGGCTCTCCTCGATGAGCTTCTGGTGACGCCGCTGGATGGAGCACTCGCGCTCGCCGAGGTGGACCACATTCCCGTGGCTGTCGGCCAGGATCTGGATCTCGATGTGGCGCGGCTCCTCGACGAAGCGCTCGATGTACACGGAGGCGTCGCCGAAGGCCGAGGCTGCTTCCGAGCGCGCGCCCCGGAGCGCCGCGGCCAGCTCGGCGGGGGTGCGCACGAGCCGCATGCCCTTGCCGCCCCCGCCCATGGCCGCCTTGATCATCACCGGGTACCCGACCTCACCCGCCACGCGCGCGGCCTCGGCGTCGTCGGTGACGGGGCTGTCGGTGCCCGGCACCACCGGGACCTTCATCCGTAGGGCGGTGCGGCGCGCCGCCATCTTGTCCCCCATGGCGCGCATGGCCGCGGCCGGCGGCCCGATGAAGGCAAGCCCCGCCCCGGCGCAGGCCTCGGCGAAGGCCGCGTTCTCGGCGAGGAAGCCGTAGCCCGGATGCACGGCCTCGGCCCCCGTGGCCCGCGCCGCCTCGAGGATCTTCTCGATGGCGAGGTAGCTGTCGGCCGGGGCCGGCGGTCCGAGGAAGACTGCCTCGTCGGCCATCATGACGTGGAGCGACTCCCGGTCGGCCTCGGAGTACACGGCAACCGTGGCGATCCCCATCTCGCGGCAGGCTCGGATGACGCGGACGGCGATCTCGCCCCGATTGGCGACCAGCAGCTTCCCGAAGGGCGGGCTCACGGCGCAGCGATGATAGCAGGGCGCCCAGGATCGGGCAACGCGCGGGCCACCGGGGCCGGCGCGGACGGGCGGGTCGCCGGATGCGCGCCCATCAGCCGCCGAGTTGGCGGATGGCCTCCTCGACGAACGAGGGATCCACGATGTCCTTAATACCACACGCCATCTCTCGTCCGAGACCGGGGGAGAGGGATGCGGAGCGGGGCCGGACGCTCCGCGTGCTACTCTCGGCTCACCCTGTTCCCACGCATGCACGAGAGTCCGAGGAGGCAGCCATGGCCCAGAGTGAGATGTACCGGAAGGGCAGCGAGGTGCGGCGGCGGCTGCTCGGGGATACCTACGTCGACCGGTCCGACACAACCACCTACGCCGACCCGGTGATGCGAAAGTTCATCGACCTGGCCACCGAGACGGTGTTCGGCGCGCTCTGGGCGCGCCCGGGGCTCGATCTCAAGACGCGAGCCCTCGTCTGCGTGGTGTCCGATGCGGCCACCGGCCGCGAGCCCGAGCTGGCGATCCACCTGCGGATGGCCCGCGGCCAGGGCTGGACCGAGGAGGAGCTGACCGAGGCGCTGCTCCACATGTCCGGCTACGTGGGCCTGCCCCTCATCCGCGAGGCGCTCCTGACGGCCACCAAGGTTTTCGCCGAGGGCAAGGCGGAGAAGCCCCTCGAGCGGAGACTCGGCGCACCGTGAGCGACATCAGCGATCTCGATCGGCATCGCTATCTGAGCCTCGCGACCTTCCGCCGGAGCGGGGCCGAGGTGACGACTCCCGTCTGGTTCGCGGCGGGAGATGGAAAGCTCTACGTCTTCACGGCTGGCGCGTCGGGCAAGGTCAAGCGATTGCGCCACTCGCCGCGGGCGCGCATCGCCCCCTCGGATGCGCGCGGCCGACCCCGCGGCGCCTGGCGGGACGCAACCGCAACCATCCTCACCGAGCCGCCGTCGATCGACCGGGCGCGCACGGCGCTCCGGGCGAAGTACGGCTGGCAGATGTGGCTGACCGGCCTGTTCTCGCGGCTCGCGGGGCGCATCCGCAATCGCGCCTGGATCGAGATCGAGCTGTGAAGGTGGTGACGACGATGGCCTTCAGGGCCGCCCTTCTCCGTGCAGCGCCGCCCAGACGCGCTGCGGCGTCATCGGCAGATCGAGATGCCGAACGCCGCGCGTCGCGAGCGCATCGAGCACCGCGTTCACCGCCGACGGCAACGACCCCGCCACGCCCGACTCCCCGACCCCCTTCACGCCGAGCGGGTTCGTGGTGCACGCGACGCTGTGATGCCCGACCTTCATGTCGGGCATGTCGTCGGCTCGCGGAACCATGTAGTCCATGAACGAAGCGGTCAGCAGCTGGCCGGTTTCGCTGTAGACCACGCTCTCGCCGAGCACCTGGCCGAGGCCTTGCGCGATCCCGCCGTGGATCTGGCCCTCGACGATGGCGGCGTGCACGATGTTGCCGACGTCGTCCACCGCCGCGTAGCCGACCACCGTCGTCACGCCGGTCGCCGGATCGATCTCGACCTCGCAGACGTGACAGCCGTTCGGGAAGGTCATCTGCGGCGAGATGAATTTTGCGGCGCTGTCCAGTCCGCCCGCGAGATCTTCCGGCATCCCGGACATCGTGCGCGCGCGCCGCGCCAGATCGCAAATCCCGATCTCCCGGTCGGTCCCGCTGACGCGGAACCTGCCGTCGCTGAACTCGACGTCGAACGGCGCCGCCTCGAACAGGCGTGCGGCGATCCGCCGGCCCTTCTCGATCGCCGCGTCGCAGGCCAGCGCGGTCGCGCTGCCGGCCATCATCATCGAGCGCGACGCCACGCTCGGCGTGCCCATCGGCACCTCGTCGCTGTCGCCCTGGATGAGCCGGACCGCGCTCGCGTCCACGCCGAGCTTTCGCGCGGCGAGCAGCGGGAAGGTCGACAGGTGTCCCTGCCCGATCGCCTGCACGCCGGTGCGCAGGGTGACCTGGCCGTCGTCCTCGAAGCGGAGGTCCACGGTCTCGTCGAGGATGCCTCCCGCCACCTCGAGGAAGCAGCACAGGCCGATGCCTCGCAGCCTGCCCGCCCGCTCCGACGCCACGCGCCGCGCCCGGAAGCCCCGCCAGTCCGCCAGCGTCAGCGCCCTGCCCATCACCGTCTCGAACTCCCCGCTGTCGTACACCTGGCCGTTCGCCGTCCGGTACGGCATGGCAGTCGGAGGGATGAAGTTCCGCCGCCGGAGCTCCACCCGGTCGATGCCCATCGCCTGCGCGGCCGAGTCGATCAGGCGTTCGATGAGATAGATCGCCTCCGGGCGGCCGGCGCCGCGGTAGGGCCCCAGCGGCGCCGCGTTCGTGAGGATCATTTTCACGTCGATCTGGATCGCGGGAATCGCGTACACGCTGGAGAGACAGTTCTTCGTGTTGTGGGTGGCGAAGATGGCCGCGTACGTCGAGACGTACGCGCCGATGCCCACGAACGTGCGCACGCGCAGGGCGAGGAACTGCCCCTGCGCATCCAGAGCAAGCTCGCCCTCGAGCACGCCGTCGCGGCCGTGCGTGTCGGCCAGGAAGCTCTCGACCCGGGTCGCCCGCCACTTCACCGGGCGGCCCACCCGCCGCGCCGCCCAGAGCAGCACGGCGTACTCCGGGTACGCCTGTACCTTCATGCCGAAGCCGCCGCCGACGTCGTACGTGAGCACGCGGATCTTCTCCGGCGGCACCTTGAACACGCCTTCGGCGAGCAATCGGCGCACCACCGCGACGCCCTGCGTGCCCGCGATCAGCGTATAGCGTTCGGTCGTCGCATCCCACTGCCCGATGGCGGCGCGCGGCTCCAGCGCCGCGGGGGCCAGGCGCGTGTCGAGCAGCCGCACGCGCGCGACGTGGGCGGCCCCCGTGAGCGCGGTCTCGACCGCCGGCGCATCGCCGTCCGTCCAGTCGAAGGCGACGTTGTCCGGCGCCTCGGGCCAGATGGTCGGCGCGCCCGGTGCCATCGCCCGCCCGACGTCCGCGGCGGCCGCCAGCTCAGCGAGGTCGGCGACCACCGCCTCGACCGCATCCTGCGCCTGCGCGAGGGTCTCCGCCACGACGACCGCGATCGCTTCGCCGACGTACCGCACGCGCGCCGCCGCGAGCGGCGGCATCGCCGCGGCGAACATCGGCTTGCCGCCGCGCCCCGGAAACGACGCCGCGGGGGGGATCGCGCCGAGCCCCTCGGCGGCGAGGTCCTTTCCGGTGAACACGCCGATCACGCCGGGCATCGTCCTGGCTTTCGACACGTCCACCCCCCGGATCCCCGCGTGCCCGACCGGCGCCCGCACGAACGCCGCGTGCGCCTGTCCGGGCACGTCGATGTCGTCGGTGAAACGTCCGCGCCCGGTGAGCAGCGGCTCGTCCTCGCTGCGCCGGGCGCCGCGGTCGCTGCCGAATCGTAGGATGTTTTCGCTCACCGCTTTCCTCCGTCTTGCGGCTCGTCACCGCGCGCGGGCTATTGACAAGCCGCGGACGCGGCGAGTATAAGCCCTGGTGTGATCATAGACCACTTCTCGACCCGCCACCCGCGGCCGGCCGGCGTCGGGCGGCGCCAGCGCCCGGACGCGGCATGGCACCGCCACGGCAACGCCGATGTTCTCGAGGAGGAGGCGCCATGCGATTGACGAGAAACGGCTCTCGCACACCCCTGCGGACCCTCGCCATGCTGCTGACGGCCCTCGGCCTGGGAACAGCCACCGTGGCCCACGCCCAGAGCGAGCCGATCAGGATCGGACTCCTCCCGCCGCTCACGGGCCCGCTGGCCTCGCCGGGCCGCGAGATGGTGGACGGCTTCAAGCTCTTCTGGGACCAGGTGGGCAACACGGCGGGCGGGCGCAAGATCGAGATCGTCATCGCCGACACGACGTGCAACCCCGACCAGGCCCTCACGCAGGCGCGCCGCATCGTCCACCAGGAGAAGGTGCACTTCATGGTCGGGCCGCTCTGCGGCCACGAGGGTCCCGCGGTGGCGCAGGTGAGCAAGGAGACCGGGGTGCCGCTCGTGATGGACGCGGCCGGCGCCGACACCATCACCAAGTGGGATCGGACGCCGACGGTGGTGCGCACCGCGGTCTCGGCGAGCCAGATCGGCCACCCGTTCGGCGAGTACCTGTACAAGGAGCTCGGCCTGCGCAACGTGACCTTCATCGGCCAGGACTACACGTGGGGCCATGAGGTGACGCTCGGCGCGGTCCGGACCTACACGGAGCTCGGGGGCAAGGTCGCGAAGATCATCTGGAACCCCCTCGGGACCAGGGACTACGGCGCCACGATCGCGGCGATCCCGCAAGACACCGATGGCGTCTCGGCGGTCGTCGTGGGCGTCGACCGCCTCCGGATGTTCGAGGCCTGGTTCAACTTCGGGATGGACAAGAAGCTCAAGATCCACGGCGGCTACTGGATGCAACAGGACGTGCTGCCACAGATGGACGACCGCGCCATCGGGCTGATCGGCAACTCGCTGCACTACGCGGCGGGCCTGGACACGCCGGAGAACAGGGCCTTCACGGACGCGTTCGCGCGGAAGCACAAGCGGTTGCCCTCCTGGTTCGCCGAGTCGGCGTACACCGCGGGCCTGTGGACCAAGACGGCGATCGACGCCATCAACGGCAAGGTGGAGGACCGCGCCGCCTTCCTGAAGGCGATGCGCCAGGCGCAGATCAAGGCGCCCCGCGGGCTGCTGCGCATGGACGAGTACGACAACCCGATCCAGAACGTTTACATCTCGAAGGTCCAGAAGATCAAGCATCCGGTGCTCGGCGAAGTCCTCACCAACGTGCCGATCAAGACCTACGAGGCGGTGTCCCAGTTCTGGAAGTGGACACCCGAGGAGTTTCTGAAGCGGGGGCCGTACAAGCGGTAGCTCCGCACCAGAGGGCGCGCCGCGGGCCGCGAGGCCGCGGCGCGCCGCCTTCCGGCCCATGACCACCAGCGCCATCCTCCAGGCGATCAACGGGACCTCGCTCGCGGCGCTGCTCTTTCTGCTGGCCAGCGGTTTCACGCTCACCTTCGGCCTGATGCGCGTGGTGAACATGGCGCACGGCGCCTATTACCTGCTCGGCGGCTACATCGGGCTGTCCCTCGCCGAGCGGACCGGCAGCTTTGCCGTGGCCATCGTGGGCGGCGGCGCGAGCATCGTCGTGCTCGGCTATCTGATCGACCGCTTCCTCATCCGCCACACCGGTGACAACCATCTCGCCCAGGTGCTGCTCACGGTGGGCGTCGCGTTCATCATCGGCGACGTGGCCCTCGCCATCTGGGGCGGCGACGCGCTCAAGGTGCCCGTGCCCCCGTTCCTGCGTGGCGCGATGGAGCTGCCCGGGGGGCTCGTCTACCCTACCTATCGCTTCGTCCTCATCCTCTTCGGCGTGTTCGTGGGCGCGGTGCTCTGGGTCCTCTACCGGAAGACCCAGATCGGCGCGGTCGTGCGGGCGGGCGTGGACGACCGCGAGCAGGTGAGCGCGACGGGTATCGACGTCGACCGTCTGTTCGTGCTGGTCTCGGCGGTCGCCTCCTTTCTCGCCGGCATGGCCGGCGTCGTCGGCGGCGCGTTTCTCGCGCTCTATCCCGGCGCGGAATGGGAGATCCTGGTGGTCGCGCTGGTCGTCGTCATCGTCGGCGGGCTGGGGAGCCTCGAGGGCGCGATGGTCGGCGCCCTGATCGTCGGCCTCCTCGACGCCTATGGGCGCTGGCTCCTGCCGGAGTTCTCCTACTTCGTGCTCTTCGGCCCGATGGCGGTGCTGCTGCTCGTCCGGCCCCGGGGCATCTTCGGCCGGGAGAGTTGATGCCGAAGGCCGCCCGCATCCTCCTCGCCCTCGTCGTCCTGGCCGCGGCCGTGCTGCTGCCGCGCGTCGCCGGCCCGTTCTGGCTGGGGCTCGTGACGCAGATGTACGTCTTCGGGCTGCTCGCCCTCTCCGTCGACCTGCTGCTGGGCCACGCGGGGCTGTTCTCGCTGTGCCACGCCTCGTTCTTCGCGGTGTCGGCGTACACGACCGCGATCCTCCAGGTGCGGCACGCCGTGCCGACCGCGCTCGCCGCGCCGGCCGGTATCCTGGCCGGCACGATCCTCGGGCTCGTTTTCGGCCTCGCGGTTCGCACCCGCGGCGTCTACTTCATCCTGATCACGATCGCCTTCGGCTACGTCGTCTGGGGTGTCGCGCACCGCTGGTCGTCGTTCACGGGCGGCGACAACGGCGTCACCAACGTCCCCTTCCCCGCCCTCGGCACGCTGCGAGTCGAGTCCCCCACCGAGTACTACTATCTCGTCCTGGCGGTCCTCGTGCTGTGTACGATAGGCTATCGCGTCCTCGTCGCCTCGCCGTTCGGTCTCACCTTGCGCGGCATCAAGGCGAGCGAGACACGGATGCGGAGCCTCGGCTACCACTCCGACCTGCACCTCTACGTGGCCTTCGTCGTCTCGGCGGCGCTCGCCAGCCTTGCCGGCGTGCTCTACGTCTACTACAACCGTTTCGTCAACCCGGTGGCCGCGTCGTTCCCGATCTCGGTCGAGGTCGCGCTGATGGCGATCGTCGGCGGTACCGGGACCATCGTCGGGCCGTTCATCGGGTCCGGGATCATCCTCGGGCTCCGCAACTGGGTGAGCAGCTTCTTCGAGCTCTACGCGTCCGTGATGGGCCTCGTCTTCATCGTCGTGGTGCTGTGGGCGCCGGACGGGGTCGTGGGCCTCGTCGTTCGCCTCTGGGTGCGGGCGGTGAAGGCAGGGACCAGGTGACCATGGCCCTCTCCGCGATCGAGGTCGGCGACCTCACCAAGGACTTCGGCGGCCTGCGCGCCGTCGACCGCGTCTCGCTCCGGGTCGCCGCCGGCGAGCGCCGCGTCCTAATCGGCCCGAACGGCGCCGGCAAGACCACGCTGTTCCACTGCATCACCGGCACGCTGCGGACCTCGGCCGGGCGCGTGTCCCTCTTCGGCCGGGATGTCACGCACCTCCCCGAGCACCGTCGCACGGCGCTCGGCATGGGACGCACCTTCCAGACCTCGAACGTGTTCATGGATCTGTCGCTGCTCGAGAACCTGGTCCTCGCCATCATCGGCACCGACCGGCGCAAGTGGGTCATGCACCGCTCCGTGGGGACCTTCGAGGCAGTCCGCGCGAAGGCGCGCGAGGGCCTGGAGCTCGTCGCCCTCGCCCACCGTGCGAACGACGCCGCGAAGTTCCTCTCCTACGGGGAGCGCCGCCAGCTCGAGCTGGCCCTCGCGCTCAACTCCGATCCCAGGGTCCTGTTCCTCGATGAACCGTGCGCCGGCCTCTCGCCCAGCGAGCGCCACAGCATCTCTCGGATGATCGGCGAGCTGCCCCGCGACATCACCGTTCTGATGATCGAGCACGACATGGATGTGGCGCTCCGACTCGCGGACCGGGTGACGGTCCTGCATCGCGGCAGGGCGATCCTGGAGGGTACGCCGACCGAGGTCCAGACCAATCCAGAAGTGAGGGAGGTCTACTTCGGCCATGTCTGAGCCCCTGCTCTCCGTCAGGGAGATCCACACCTATTACGGTGACAGCTACGTGCTGCAGGGTGTGAGCCTCGATCTCCACGAGGGCAGGATCGTCGCGATCCTCGGGCGCAACGGCATGGGCAAGACGACCCTCATCCGCTCCGTGGCGGGGCTCACCCCGCCGCGCGAGGGAGACGTGATCTTCAAGGGGCGCTCGCTGCGCGGCCAGCCGCCCTACGCGATCGCGCAGCAGGGCATGGCGATCGTCCCGCAAGGCCGTCGCATCTTTCGCTCTCTGAGCGTACGCGAGAACCTGCTGCTGCCGACCAGCCGGCTCGCGCGCCCATCCGGCGCCGCCGCGGCTGACGGCCAGCGGAAGGTCTGGGATCTCGACGAAGTGCTGAAGGAGTTCCCGCAGCTCGCCGAACGGATCGACCACCCGGGTGCCGCACTGAGCGGCGGCGAGCAGCAGATGCTCGCGGTCGGTCGTGCCCTCATGGCGAACCCCGACCTGATCCTGATGGACGAGCCCTCGGAGGGGCTGGCGCCGCGGCTCGTCCAGCAGATCGAGGAGATCATGAAGAACGTCCGGGAGCACGGGCACGCCATCCTGCTGGTCGAGCAGAACTTCGCGCTCGCCATGGCGGTCGCCGACTTCATCTACGTCGTCGCCTCCGGACGGTTCGTCTTCCACGGCACGCCCCAGGAGCTGTGGGGGGCGGCCGAGATCCTCGACCACCACCTCGGCGTCTCCGGAGGCGGCCCGTGAGGCGCCCCCCAGGAGGTCCCTGATGCCCTCTCACCGCGTCCTCGCCCCGTCCCCCGAAACGGTCCATTGGGGCTACTTCGATGCGACGATCCCGCCGCGGTTGACGGTCGACTCGGGCGATACCGTCACGGTCGACACCGTCTCGGGCGGTCTGGTCGAGGTGGCCGATACCTCGATCATGCGGCCGGACCACCGGGAGATCGTCGAGCGGCTGAAGCCGGTCCTCGGCCCGCACATCCTCACGGGGCCGATCGCCGTGCGCGGCGCGGAGCCCGGCGACACGCTCGAAGTGCGCATCGCGTCGATCAAGCTCTCGGTCGATTGGGGGTGGAACGTGATCCGCCCGCTGAAGGGCGCGCTGCCGGAGGACTTCCCGGCGTTCCAGCGCCGCATCGTCCCGATCGACCGCACGACGATGACCGCGACACTGCCGTGGGGACCGACGCTCCCGCTCCGGCCCTTCTTCGGCATCCTCGCGACGGCGCCACGCCCGGAGTACGGCACCATCTCGTCCATCGAGCCGCGCGAGTTCGGCGGCAACATGGACAACAAGGAACTCGTGCCCGGCACGTCGCTGTTCCTCCCGGTGTTCGTGCCGGGCGCCAACTTCTCCGCGGGCGACGGCCACGCTGTCCAGGGCGACGGCGAGGTGTGCCTCACCGCGCTCGAGACCTGCCTGACCGGGACCTTCGAGCTGGTGCTGCACAAGGGCCTGCGGCTGGCGTTCCCGCGCGCCGTGACGCCGACTCACTACATCGCGATGGGGATGGACCCCGACCTCGACGACGCGGCCAAGCAGGCGCTGCGCGACATGATCGCGTGGCTCCGGCAGCTGACGGGCTGGACGCCGGAGGAGGCCTACGTCTTCTGCAGCCTCGCGTGCGACCTCCGCGTGACGCAGCTCGTCGACGGCAACAAGGGCATCCACGCCATGGTGAGCCGCGACCTGGTGGACTAGGAGCGTGTCGGAGAAATGCGAAAAGCCACGATTGGTGCGGTGACTTCTCCCACTTCGGCCCCTGTTCTCGCGGTTCGGCGCTTCTTCCGTGGCCCAAATGGGCCCGTTTGTGGGTTGGCCATCCCACTTTCCCGCGTCGTCATGATTACTCCGACAGGCTCCTAGCGCTTATCCGGTTGACTCCACGTACCACATTGGACAGGAGCTCCAACGTGAGAAGCGTCCTACATCTTGCGTAACCGTTCAACATGTTCCTCAGTGAACCGGCTCTTTTCGCTCGCGCTCGGTTTCAGTGTTCCCGGGTTCCCGTTGCCCTAGAAGTGAGGATTCTCAATCGTGTTGTCCAGGTCGGGCACCTGAGAGTGCCCGTAGCGGTCTTGCGTCGTGACGCGGGAGGGATTGAACCCGCAGGCAGCCTCGTCCTCGCCTGCCCCCGCTGAGGCGGCCGGCTGCGGGTCATCGCCACCGTGCAGGACCCGGCCGTCGTCCGCACGCTCCTCGCCCACCTGGCCCGCTCGGGCGCCCCCGAGCCGCCCGGCCCCGCCCCGCCCGCCCCCGCCGCCCTCGCGTCCGCCCCCTCCCGCGCTGATCGGATGGGCCGTCGCGGCCCCTCCGCCGGGCCCTCACGGGGCCCTCACGGTCGGTCCTTGACTGGGCGTCCCGGCCGGAGCCGGAGGCGTGGCGCTCTCCCTCACTCGTCGGGTGCCGGCGGCAGACCGGGGTTCGCCAGGGGGGCCCGCCGCCCAGCTCGCGCGGGACCGACAGCGCAGAGAGGGCCTGTGTCCTGACTTTTATGAAGCGGCTGGCCGTTGCCAGGTGGTTACCGCGCGATTTCTCCGACGACCCGGACGCGGGTGCGCAGCGAGTTCCCGGGCAGGTAGGCCAGCGGCAGGGCCTCCACCTCGACCACGTTGATGGTCGCGCGGTCCGCGCCGGCCGCGATCGCCTTGTCTGTGGCGAGCTGGCGGGCGCGCGCGATCGCCTCGTCCCGTGAGAGATCCTGGAAGATCTGGTCGACCTCGCCGCTCACCTGGGCGATCGCGGCGCCCACCGCGTTGGCGACCGCCTGGTGCGGCACGTTGAGGACCTCGGACACCCCGGCGAGGCGCGCCGGCACCAGGAAGGACCCGCCGCCCACCGCGATCAGCGGCGTCTCGCCCGCGTCGGTCTTCATGCGGTCCACGCCCTCCTCGATCATGCTGCGGATGCGCGCGAGGGCCTCCTCCACCCGCGCGGCCGGCAGCGACGCCACGCGCGCGCGGTCGCCCAGGTCGATGAGCCCCGCGGCGACCGCGACGTCGGTCACGGTGAGGACGTCGCCACCGAACACGAGCGCCTGCTCGGTGAGGCGATAGCCCACGCTGGCCGGCCCGATCGTGAGCGACGCCGCCGGCCCTACCATGGTCCCGCCCCCCAGGCCCAGCGACAGGAGATCGGGCATCCGGAAGAGCGTGCGGACCCCGCCGATCTCGACGACGTTGTTGGCCTCGCGGGGGAAACCGTGCCGCAGGCTTCCGATGTCGGTGGTGGTGCCGCCCACGTCGATGACCAGGGCCTCATCGCGCTTGGAGAGGAACGCGGCGCCGCGCATCGAGTTCGTCGGCCCCGACGCGAAGCTGTAGACGGGATACGCCTCCGCCACCTCCGCCAGCATGACGGTGCCGTCGTTCTGGGTGAGGTAGAGCGGCGCCGCGATCCCGCTCGCGCGCAGGGCTTGGCTGAACGCGCGCGTGGTCGTCCGGGCCAGCTCGATGAGGCAGGCGTTGAGCAGGGTCGCGTTCTCGCGCTCGAGCAGGCCGATGCGGCCGAGCCGGTGGGAGAGGGTGACCGTCACATCGGGGCACTCTTCCAGGAGAATGGAGGCGGCTTCTTCCTCGCCGGAGGCGTTCAGCGGCGAGAAGACCGCGGAGACCGCGACCGAGCGGATCCCGGCCTCGCGGATCCGGCGGGCGGCGGCGCGCATGCCTTTCGTGTCGAACGGGACGAGCGGGCGCCCGTCGAACTCGTGGCCGCCCTCCAGCATCACGACCTCGCCGCGCACCAGGGCCGCGAGGTCCTCCGGCCAGTCGACGAACGGCGGGAGCGAGGCACCGGAGGGCAGGCCGATGCGCACCGCGGCGACGCGGCCGAGGTCGCGCCGCTGCACCACCGCGTTGGTGAAGTGGGTGGTGCCGATCATGACCGCGTGGGCGCCGCGCGCGGTGGGCGCCCGCTCGACCAGCGCGGCGAGGGCGCGGGTGATGCCCGTCGTCACGTCCGCGGTGGTGGGCGTCTTCACCGCGGCCGCCACCGCGTCCTCCTCCAGGAGCACCGCGTCGGTGTTGGTGCCGCCCACGTCGATGCCGATCCGCCGTCTCACGCGAACACCGAGCGGAAGTCGAGGTCATAGCCGAAGGCGCGCGGGCCGACGTGCTCGATCCCCTTCGGGGTGAGGAGGATCGGGGGCGCGGGCAGCGCGATGACGGTCACCCGCTGGCCGTAGCGCAGCGTCTCGGTGCCGGTCGCGTCGCCGGAGACGGTGTCGAGCACGCAGATCAGGTCGGGCGTCATGACCCGTGGCTCGCCGTCGAGCCACCCCACCGCGAACTCGTTCTGGAACGCGAGCCTGAAGTCGTGGCCGCGGAAGTCGTCGAGGCCTTCGATCGTCGCGGTGCCGCGGAGGAAGCCCTCCGTGGTCCGGCGCGCGATGTCGTGGATCTTGCCGGTGAAGATCTTCACCCCGGCTTCGACCTCGAGCACCGCGTCGATCGGATCGCGGTGCGCCCGCCGCGCGGCCTGCACCGCCCGGCCGATCGTCATGGCCTTGGTGGTGGAGCCGAGGATCGCGCACTCCTTCACTTCCTTGCCCGTCCGGGGGGCCTTGCACGTGGAGGCGATCGAGCCGACCTCCACGCAGGCCTTGCGGCTGATCCGCTCCATCCACTTCCAGCTCGCCGCGCGCGCCACCACCACCGCGTTATCGCGGACGTCAGCGAGGGTCAGGGGGTACATCGTCAGATCGTGGATGGCGAAGCTCGTCATCTGCGCCTCGGGGAACGCGCGGCCCATGCAATCGGCGTCGACGACCGGCAGGTCCAGCATGGCGGCGGCCATGAAGGGCTGGATGGAGTTGCCGCCGCCGATCTCGAGCGACATCACGGCGCGGAACTTCCGGCCGAGGTACTCCTCCATCATGGTGACCGCGAGGGCCATCGTCTTGGGGTCGGTGAGGCGCTCCTGGCCGACGAGCGGGGCGCCCATGTTGGAGACGACGGCCACCAGGTCGTCGTCGGCCAGCTCGGAGGCGCCCATGAGCCGGCACACCACGCCCTTCCGGTAGAGCTGGCGCATGTTGAGCAGCGCGAGGTACGGGCTGCCGCCGCCGCCCGTGCCGAGGATCCAGGCGCCGATGGCCAGGCTCTCGATCTCCTCCGCGCCCACGCGTCTCATGAGGAGATCCGAATCAGAATCCCGTGAACTCCTCGAGCCCCATGAAACGCGCGATGCCGAGGACGAGCACCAGCGCCACCCCGATGGCGAAGGCGGACACCGCGGCCGCGGTGGGGTCGAAAGAGTACTTGAGATAGGCGAAGAGCTCGATCGGGAGTGGGGTGAGCTTGGCGCTGGTCAGGAACAGGGACAGGGTGAAGTTGTCGAAGGAGATGGCGAAGGCGAAGATCGCGCCCGCCACCACGCCCGGCTTGATCACCCCGAGGGTGATCTCGAAGAACGCGCGCACCGGATGGGCGCCCAGGCTCTGCGCGGCCTCCTCGAGCGCGAGGTCGAAGTGGGTGAGCGTCGCGGTGACGGTGCGGATCACGTAGGGCGTCGTCACCACGATGTGGCCGATGAGCAGCGCCCCGTACGACGCCTGCATCTTGAGCAGCGTGTAGAACTGGAGCAGCGCGACCCCGGTGAGGATCTGCGGCAGCAGCAGCGGGGAGGTGACGAACGCGTTGAGGAGATCGCGGCCGCGGAAGCGTCCGCGCACCAGCGGGATGGCGGCCGCCGTCCCGATGACGGTGGACGCGACCGCGGTCCAGAACGCCAGCTCGGTGGAGAGCCAGAGCGCCTGCATGAACTCCCGGCGCTGGAAGAAGTTGGCGAACCACTTGAGCGAGAAGCCCTGCGGGGGAAACGTGAAGTAGTTGCCGGCGTTGAACGCGGCCAGCACCACGATGACCATCGGGAGCAGCAGGAAGGCGTAGACCAGACCCACCGAGACGCGCAGGATCATACGATCCCCCGGAGCGCGCGCTCGGTCACCTTGATGTAGACGGCGATCAGGGCCACCGAGATCAGGAGCAGCACGAAGGCGTTGGCGGCGCCGAAGGGCCAGTCGAACACCGAGAGCATCTGCTCGTACACCACCATCGGCAGGACGTGCACCTTGAAACCGCCGACCAGGATCGGCACGACGAACGAGCTGATGGCCAGGGAGAAGACGAGCAGCGAGCCCGCGAGGATGCCGGGCAGCGACAGCGGCAGCGTCACCTCGAAGAAGGCGCGGCGGGGCGACGCCCCCAGGGTCTGCGAGGCCTCGATGAGCTGCGGCTCGATGCGCTTCAGCACGCCGGTGAGCGACAGCACCATGAACGGCAGGAACACGTGGACCAGCGCGACCGTCACGCCGAACTTGTTGTACATGAGCGGCAGCGGCGTGGTCAGCCATCCGTGCTGCACCAGGGTCGCGTTGATGAGGCCGCGGTCGGCGAGCAGGATCATCCAGCCGTAGCACCGGATGACGATGCCGACGAGGAGCGGCGACAGGATGAACACGATCAGGAGCGGCTTCCAGCGCGAGCGGGTGAGGGCCAGGTGGTAGGCGAGGGGATAGCCCAGGAGCAGGGAGACCACGGTGGTGATCGCCCCGAGCCAGAGGGTGTCCGCGAGCACGCCCAGGTAGTACGCGTCCGTGAAGAAGTGGATGTAGTGCTGCGGGGTCAGCGTCCACTCGAGCTGGCCGAACGACTGCCGCGAGAGGCTGATGGCGAGCATGAGCAGGAGCGGCACCGTGAAGAACACCGCGAGCAGCAGCACGTACGGCCCGAGCAGCAGGACGCGGGCGCCGCGGGTCACGGGTCAGCGGCCGAGGAGCTCCGCGGCCACGCGGGCCACGAGCAGGTTCGCCACCAGCGTGGGCGCGCCGGTGAGGTGCGCGATCTCGTCGCGCGTCTTGCGGCGGAAGCCGATGCAGTCCATGACCACGAGGCCGGCGCGGCCGGCGCGCAGCGCGTCGGCGGCGCGGCGGACCGCTGCGGGATCGTGCTCCTCGTAGGGCGAGAGCGGGGCCACGTGCGCGTCGAAGCCGCACGCGCGCCACCGCGCGGCGGTCTGGGGCACGTGGCGCTCGGACGGCGTCAGCACGCCGAGGCGCCCGGGGAACGTCATCGCGCGGAGGAGGCCGAGCAGCAGCTGCTGCGGCTCGAGAAACGGCCGGCGCGCGGCGAGCTTCGGGAACTCGCCGGTACACAGCAGCACGTTGAGGGCGACGCCGCGATCCTCGAGGGCGGCGATCCGGGCCTCGATACGGGGAATGACCTTCGTCTTCCCGACGAAGACCGACGAGCCGTCGGCCAGCCGGGTGACGAGGATCTCGTCGTCCCCCTCGGGGGCGAGCGGCGCGATCTGCTCGCGGCTGAGCCCGTCCAGCGCCCCCGCTTCCACGATCTCGACGTCGCCGCCCAGGATCGCCGCCATGTCAGGCACCACGTCGCTGCGCGGGGATTGCCCCACCGTGATCAAGCCGACCTTGGTCATGCGATCCCCTCCTGGATGATCTGGGCATCGGCCGCCGCCCAGCCCGCGCGCACCCGGGCGCCGGCCGTGAAGCGCACCTCGCCGAGCTCGAGGGCTTGCAGCTCGAGCCCCGCGTCGCTCTTCAGGATGTACCGGACGGTCTCGCCCTGGTAGACGACGTGCGCGACCGTCATGGCGAGCACCGTGTCGACGGCCCCGGTGGGGTCGAGCCGGACCCGCTCCGGGCGGAGCGCGACCGCGACGGCGGCGCCGGCCGGCGCGGCGCCGGTGGCCGCGAGCGTCGCGCTGCCGCAGTCCACCGTGTTCGAGCCGGCGGCGCGGCCGGCGAGCAGATTGATGTTGCCGATGAAGCTCGCCACGAACGCGGTCGCGGGCGTCTCGTAGAGCCCGCGCGGCGCGGCCACCTGCTCGACGCGCCCGCGGTGCATGACCGCGATGCGGTCGGACATGGTCAGCGCCTCCTCCTGGTCGTGAGTCACGTAGATCGTGGTGATGCCGACCTCGCGCTGCAGCCGCTTGAGCTCGATCTTTATGTGATCCCGCAGCTTCTTGTCGAGCGCGCCGAGCGGCTCGTCGAGCAGGAGCACCGCCGGGCGCGTAACGAGCGCGCGGGCCAGCGCCACGCGCTGCTGCTCGCCGCCCGAGAGCTGGCCGGGATAGCGCCCGCCGTAGCCCGGGAGCTGGACGAGGGCCACGGCCTCGGCCACCCGCCGGGCGATCTCCGCCTTGTCCACGCGCTGCATGCGGAGGCCGAAGCCCACGTTCTGGGCGACGGTGCGGTGCGGGAAGAGGGCGTAGTGCTGGAAGACCATCCCGACGTGCCGCAGGTGCGGGGGCACCCGGGTGACCACCGTGCCGTTGATCGCCACGTCGCCTGCGTCGGGCGTCACGAAGCCCGCCACCGAGCGGAGCGTGGTGGTCTTGCCGCACCCGGAGGGGCCGAGGAGCGTGAAGAACTCGCCCGGGGCCACCGCCAGCGACACCCCGTCGAGCGCCCGCGTCGCGCCGTAGCGCTTGGCCAGGTTGGTCAGCGTGACGGTGCCGCTGGCGCGGGGAGCCTCGGTCAACGCATCGCCTTGTTCCACTTCTCGGTCCACTGGGGCCGCTGCTTGGCAACCTGAGCCCAGTCGAAGAGCACGAGCCTGTCCACCTACTGTGCGGGAGAGTTGGTGCGCCCGGAGGGAATCGAACCCCCGACCTTCAGATTCGAAGTCTGACGCTCTATCCAACTGAGCTACGGGCGCGCGCCCAGCTACTTGCGAGCCTCCACGCGCCCGACTCTACCTCAAGCGCCGCGAGTGCGCGATAGAAGTTCTCGGTGGGTCTGACATCGAGGACCTCGACAACATGGCGCCTGGCGTCGAACTGGCAGGCAAGCCGGAGCTGCTGAGGCCCGACCTTGATCTTCACCACGCAGACGCCCCTCAAGGCCCCCTCCTCGGGCTCGCCGCCGAGAGGATCGGCGAGAATGCCAAGGTCTTCTCGCCACTGATGAGCGTGCGGGACAACCCCGCGCTCGCGCCTGAGCGCGGCCGCGCGCCGGACCGCGGAGGGCCCCGCTACACGCGGTCCCGCAGCCTCGGGTCGAGGGCGTCGCGCATGTAGTCGCCGAGCGCGTTGACCGCCAGCACGGTGGCGAATATCGCGAGGCCCGGGAACGCCGTGAGCCACCACGCCGACTGGAGGTAAGTCCGGCCGCTGTTGAGCATGCTGCCCCAGGTGACGACGCGCAGCGGCACCCCGATGCCCAGGAAGCTCAGCGTGGCCTCCAGCACCACCATGCTTCCCACGGCGAAGGTCGCCACCACGATGGTCGGCGTGATGACGTTCGGCAACACGTGCCGGAACATGATCCGCGCCTCTCCGGCTCCGGCCGCCCGGATCGCCTCCACGAACTCGCGACTCCGCAGGACCAGGGTCTCGCCACGGACGAGCCGGGCGTAGAGTGTCCAGCCGGTGACGCTCAGAGTGATGACCATGTTGGTCACGCCCGGCCCGAGCACGGTCACCACCGCCATGGCGAGCAGGATGGTCGGGATGGCGAGCTGGATATCGGTGAAGCGCATCAGCATGCGGTCAACCCAGCCGCCGAAGAACCCCGCGGAAAGGCCGATCACGACCCCGATCGGGCACGAGACCGCGACGGCCAGAAGACCCACGGTGAGCGACACGCGGGCGCCGTGCAAGAGCCGGCTGAGCACGTCGCGGCCCAGCTCGTCGGTGCCGAGAGGACGGCTCCAGCTGCCGCCAGCGAACGCGGGCGGCGTCAGCCGTCGGGTGATCTCCTGCTCGTTGGGGCCGGTGGGCGCCACCTGGCCCGCGAGGGCGGCACACAGGATGATCACGCCCAGCGTCGTGCCAGCCCCGAGCACGGGCAGCCGCCGGCGCAAGCGCATCAGTCGAGCCGGATCCGGGGGTTCAGCGCCACGTAGGCGAGGTCCACGGCCAGGTTGGCGGCGACGAAGATGAGCGAGATCACCAGGGTCACGCCCTGCACCACGGGGAAATCGCGATTGAAGACCGCCTCCGCGGCGAGGACCCCGACGCCGGGCCAGGCGAACACGGTCTCCGTGACCACCGCGCCGCCCAGGAGCTGGGCGAGCTGGAGCCCGACCACGGTGACGATCGGGATGGCGGCGTTCTTGAGCGCGTGGCGCAGCACCACGTACCCCTCGCCCAGCCCCTTGGCGCGCGCCGTCCGTACGTAGTCCTGCTCCAGCACCTCGAGCATGCTCGAGCGGACGAGCCGGGCCAGGCGCCCCAGCACGATGGTGGAGAGGCTCACCGCCGGCAACACCAGATGCGTGGGCGTCCCCGACCCGAAGACAGGCAGCCACTCGAGCCGCACCGCGAAGAGCCAGATCAGCATGAGCGCGAGCCAGAAGATGGGCACAGCCTGTCCTGCCACCGACAGCACCATGGTCACCCGGTCGACCACGGTGCCGCGCCGCAACGCGGAGACGATCCCCGCGGGGATGCCGAGCGCGACGGCAAGCGCGAGCGCCGCCGCCGCCAGGAGCATGGTGCGGGGCAGCCGCTCGCCGATGAGCTGCGCGACCGGCCGGTTGTGCCGCAGCGAGGTCCCGAGATCGCCTGTCGCCGCGCGCCACAGGTAGACGAGGAACTGCTCCGGCAGGGGCCGGTCGAGCCCGAGTGCCCGCCGCGTGTCCTCCATCACCTCCGGGGGCGCGTCCGCCGGGACCAGCAAGGCCACGGGGTCCCCGGAAAGGTGGAGCAGCACGAAGATGACTGCCGCCACGCCGACGGCGACGGTGACCGTGCTCCACAGCCGCCGCAGGACGTGGACGAGCACGGGAGAGGCTAGCCCTCACCCGCGGTGATCAAGCAGGAAGCGGTGCAGCTCCTCGGCGCAGCGGTCGGGCACCGCGTCGGTGATGTTGTGCGGCAGGCCGTGGTAGACCACGAACTTCACGCGCGACACCCGGTCCCGGATCACCTCGTACTGGGCCATGGAGCTGATGGGGTCGTGATCGGGAACGACGGCGAGCATGGGGCAGCGGATTTTCGCGAGGTCGTCCGTGAGGTCCAGCGTCCGCATGAGCGGGACGAAGCGCGCCAGCCACTCCGCACTGGTCTTGCCCGACTCGTCGAGGAACCACTCGACGAAGCGCGGATCGACGCGCGCGAGGTCGAAGCGGTCCGCGATCGTGTCCGCCAGGAAGCCCCGTACCCCCCGCCGCTGGATGTGAGCGATCCACCGCCCCGCGTCCACGTTGGACGGCTTGAGCCCGGGGGTCGACGCGAAGTCGGCCAGGGTCAGGATGCGGTCCGGGTAGTCGATCGCGACCTTCATCGAGATGATCGCCCCGGCCGACGAGCCCGCGAGGTGGATGGTGTCCACACCGAGATGATCGATCAGCTCGATCACGTCGCGGGCCAGCCGCGGGAGCGTCAGGGGCACCGACTCGCCCGGCACCTCCGAGCGCCCGTGGCCCCGGAGATCGAGGCGCACCACCCGGAAGTCGCGGGCCAGCTTCGGCACCCAGGCGTAGAGCCGCCTGGAACTGCCCATGGCGGCGTGGAGGAGCACCAGGGTCTCCGGCGACGTCCACGGGTCGGTGAAGTCGTCCACCACGTACGCCAGGCGGACCCCGTCGCTCGTCGAGAAGTGGTCCATCACGAGCGGCGGCGCCGGGCGCGCGGCCGGGCCTTCTTCGTCTTCTTCTCCTCCTCCATCTCCTTGAGCACGTCGATCAGGGCGATCATGCCGTGCACGAGCGTCAGGGCGCCGGTGTGGAAGTAGGCGCTCTGGAGCACCTCGACGATCTCCTCCTTGCTGGCGCCGAGCCGGAACGCCCGCCGGATGTGGTCCTTGATCCCGGGGCCGTAGCCGCCGATCGACACCGCCGCGATCACGATCATCTCCCGGAACTTCGGCGGCAGCTTGCCCCGCCGCACCGCCGTCAGCTCGTAGATGCGCTCGTAGGCCTCGAGGAAGTCCACGTCCACGTCGCCCATGACCCGCAGCCAGTACGGCACGAACCCCCGCCGCCGCTCGCCCCGGCGGACAATCGCCTCTCGCCGGTCCACTCAGACCTCCACGTAGGCTTCGCGCGTCCAGAGGATGTGATCGGGCCGCATCCGGAACCCCTTCACAGTGCGGCTCATCCCGAAGATCTCGTCGAGCTGCCAGAGGTAGAGCCAGCCCACTTCCTCCTGCAGCCCCTTCTGCAGCTGCGCGGCCAGCTCGCGCCGCTTGCCGGCGCCGAAGGCCTGCTCGTGCTCCTCGATCACGCGTTTGAGGTCGCCGGCGGCGTCGAAGTATCGGAAGGAGCCGTAGGTCGGCAGGAAGCGCTGGGTCAGGTAGGACGGGTCCCAGGTGCCGTTGACGAAGGCGTAGTAGCCCGCGTCCTTGAGCAGCCCGCGCCCCGCCCGCCGGTTGTACTCGCCCCACTCCAGCGTCTGGAGTGACACGCGCACGCCGATCTTCTCCCAGTACCCGGCGATCAACTGGGCCGCCTCCTCGGCCTGGGACCAGCGGCCGGTGGCTTGCCAGAGCGTGAGGTCGACGCCGCCCCCCTGGCCGGCCTCCGCGAGGAGCTTCTTCGCCCGCTCGGGGTCGTAGGCGTACGGACCGGGGTCGATGGCGTTCGTCACCTGGCGCGCCACGACGGAGTTGGCGAGCTGTCCGCGGCCCGCGTAGAGGCTCTTGAGGATGGTCGGTCGGTCGATGGCGTGGGCCAGGGCCTGCCGCACCCGTCGGTCCTTGAGCGCCGGCGACTGGTTCGCGTTGAGCAGGAGCAAGTGCACGGAGGAGCCGAGCTCGGAGTAGACCGCGAGCCTTGGATCGCTCTGCACGGTGGGGATCAGCGGCACCGGCAGGTTCACCATCACGTCCACCGCCCCGCGTGTCAGCGCGGCCACCCGGGTGGCGGCGTCGGGGATGATCTGCCACACGATGCGGGCGGTGGTCGGCTTCGGCCCCCAGTAGTCCGGGTTGGCCTCCAGCACGAGCCGGTCGCCGACGACGTACTCGACGAATCGGTAGGGCCCGCTCCCGATGGGCCGGTCGCCCAGGAACTTGTCGCGGTACTCGGCCATCGCCTTCGGCGCGACCATGCTGACCGACTCCGCCGCCACGCGGTTGGGCAGGATCGGATCGGGCACCTTGGTGGTGATGCGCACGGTGGAGGGATCGACGACCCGCACCTCCTGACCGATGGACGGCGGCCAGAGGACCTTGCCGAGGGTGTTGAGCTTCGAGCCGATGATGCGCTCGATGCTGACCTTCACCGACTCCCCGTCGAACGGCTCGCCGTTGTGGAACTTCACCCCCTGCCGCAGCTTGAACTCCCAGGTCGTCGGATTGACGTTCCGCCACGAGGTGGCGAGCAGCGGCTTGAGCTCCATGGTCCGCGCGTCGCGCACGGCCAGCGTCTCGCAGACGTTGGTCAGGATCGAGCCGGTGAGCACCGAGCGGAACTGGTGCGGGTCGACGGTCTCAGGGTTGGACGGCAGGGCGATCGTCAGCGCGGGCTTCCGCCCGCCCTGTGCCCGGGCCGACGCCGGCCCGAGGCCCGCGAGCGCCCCGGCCCCGAGCACACTCGCCCGTTTGAGCGCCTCGCGACGTGTCAGCATGGGCGTCTCCTCCCGGGCGCGCCGAGTGTTTCACGATCACCTTGGCGCGGCCCCATCAGCAGTCTAGCATCTCCGCGCACCCGTGCCTTCCGGAACCGGAAAGGAGTCGTTCGCATGCGCGAACCCATCGCGCGACTCGACGCCTGGCAGGGCGAGCAGGTCGAGTTCCTCGTGCGTCTGGTGCATCACGACAGCGGCACCGACTACGTCCGGCGCTCCTCCGCCGCTGCGGCGCCGGCATCCGGGCGCGCCTCGTCGCCGATCATCTGGAGCAGCGCGCAGCGGACCACCCCGATGGGGATGCACGACCACCAGATCGAGCCGAAGCTCCCGGTGAAGTCGAGCAGCGGGCCGAAGACGATGCCGGAGAGTGAGGACCCGGTCTGGCCGATCGCGTTCACCATGCCGACGGCCAGCCCCGACGAGCCCGCGCCGAAGCGCTCGCTCGCGAAGACCATCATCGGGGCGGTGGTCATCGAGGAGGCGGTGCCGGCCAGCACGCCCGCCACGAGGGCCAGCGGCACCGCGCGCGTGGTGGCGAGGATGGCGAAGGCGGCGAGGCTGCAGAGGGCGCCGATCTGGAGGATGAGGCGGCGGCTTCTGACCACGTCCGAGAGCTTGCCCACGAGCGGCGACGACACCGTCATGGTGATGTTCGCAAGGGCGGCCAGGGCACCCGCGCGCGACGGGCTGACGCCGAGGCCGTCGCTCAGGTACGCGGGCAGCCAGGTCAGGAGCGCGTAGGTGTTGAAGAACCCGAAGAAGCTGAAGCCGAGGAGGCACAGGAACCCACCCTGCCGGAGAAGGCTCCGCGGCGTGGACGGGGCAACCGGGCGCTCCTTCCGCCGGATCGCCAGGCCGAACGGGGTGAGGACGGTCATGAAGGCGGCGAAGCCGGCGAGACAGAGGAGCGCCCCCGTAAGCCCGATCCAGTCCACCAGGACGGGGAGGGCGGCCAGCGACGTCGCGGTGCCAAGCCCCACTCCGGTGTAGGCGACGCCTATCGCGGCGCCGCGCTTCGCGGCCGGGAACGACCCGATGCCGAAGGTCATGGCCGGCGTGTAGATCATCGCCCCGCAGACACCGGCCACCAGGCGCGCGGCGAGGCCGACGCCGTAGCTGTCGGTCAGCGCGAAGACCACGCCCGCCACCGTCGCGCCCGCGGTGCCGAGCAGGATCAGCCGCCGCGGGTCGAGCCGGTCGGCGAGGAAGCCCACCGGGATCTGCGAGCAGGCGTAGGCGAGCGGGTAAGCGCTGAAGAGATTGCCCACCGTGGCGTAGGCCCCACGGTAGCGGACGCGGAGCGGCCCGAAGAGGCCGGCGATACCGAAGCGATTCGCGTTGTGGAGGGCGAGGAGGAGACCGATGGTGAGGAGGATGAGCCAGGTGCCGCCCAGCTCGTCGCTCACGACGCTCGGCCTCCCGGACGAGCGAGGGCGGGCGTGAGCGCCGCCCCCTGTGACGCAGCCGCGCGCGGCACGTGATCATACATAACGGTGTTCATGGGTCGGCTGTCCCGCCGGAGACAGCGCTCGCGAGTATACAGCCTATTCAGGCCATCGTGATGGGCCGGAATGGGCATATACTGCGGCCTGGGCCGAACCTGGCGCGTTGCCGCCCTCGCGATCATCATGCGCCGGTCAGATTGCCGGACGGCGCTCGTGTATTCGAACGGACAACTCACGAGCCAGCGAGAATCGCGTGGGCCGCGTACAGGATCAGGCGGCGCCGGGTGGGGCCGGGGGCCCTCCCCGCGGAACCGTGGCCTCTGCGCGATCCCGGAGCCGAAGACCCTCTCATCTCGTGCCTCCTGACGAGACGTCGCCGCGGGGTGCGACTCAGCGTGTTCCGCGGGGAGGGCCCCCTGCCCCACAGGAGAACCGCGCCATGACCAAGACCGAGCTGGGGGCTGAGCGATGATCC
>Ga0154317_1049_pt2 | contig 55092 bp, 57 predicted proteins | sample RifGroA2_FD_105611 | JGI IMG/M metagenome (GOLD analysis project Ga0154317, IMG submission 105611) | Candidatus Rokubacteria bacterium GWA2_70_23 | reverse complement strand
CGGTCAACAGATTGCGAGCGGACACGAAGTCGCGAAGGTCGAGATCAACGCCGCGAGGACCTCACGTCCAGCGGCGTTTTTTGTTTGTCCTCCACTCACGGAGGGCCCCCCGCCATGGTGGCGGGGTAACACCGAGGCGCAAGCCTCGACAGAAAGAGGTAGCAGTCAATGGCACAGGGGACGGTCAAGTGGTTCAACGACGCGAAGGGGTACGGCTTCATTTCCCAGGAGGGTGGCGAGGACGTGTTCGTGCATTTCAGCGCCATTCAGGCCCAGGGCTTCAAGAGCCTGGCCGAGGGCGAGAGGGTGGAGTTCGAGGTGACCCGGGGCCCCAAGGGGCTCCAGGCCGCCAACGTTCGGAAGGCCTGATAGCATATCCGGCGTCAACCAAGAGGCCGGGCCCCGTTTCCGGGGCCCGGCCTTTTCCACGTTCTCGAGAGGGTGTGGAGTCTGGTCCCGGGAAGAACAGCCTTGACAGGCCTTCGACGGGGTTGGTAACGTAGCGGCGGTTTTTCGGTACCGTCGACGTGTCGCTTGATCCGTACGTGAACGAAACCGATCAGTTCTGAAGGGCGCGAGCGCCGTGAGGACATGAGTCCTCGCAGGCGCTCGTTTTGTTTCCCCCCGATCCCGGGGGAGACCCCGGCCATGGTGGTCCGGGGATTTCGTGGGCGGCTCACCCCCGCTCAAGGAGAGAGGGAAGCGAGGCATGGCACAAGGGACGGTCAAGTGGTTCAACGACGCCAAGGGGTACGGCTTCATCCAGGTCGAGGGCGGGGAGGACGTCTTCGTCCACTACAGCGCCATCCAGGCCCAGGGCTTCAAGAGCCTGGCCGAGGGCGACAAGGTCGAGTTCGAGGTCACCAAGGGCCCGAAGGGGCTCCAGGCCTCAAACGTGAGGAAGGTGTAGGGTCGGCGCGAACCAACTGACGGCCCGCCGGGCTCTCCGGCGGGTCGTTTTCTTGTCTGACCGGGGCTCCGGACCGGGCAAAGAGAAGCCCCGACGGTGTTTGCGGCTTCATGCTGCAACGCCGCCCCGCTGGTGAAAAGCGGGACCGTCGGGGCCGGTGGTTCCTGGGTCCTCCAGGGCCACCTGCAACGACTGACTACCGGGCCTTAGGAGGTGACCACCTCACAGATCACCGTAGGAGTACACATCGGCTGGATCACCTCCCTTTCTCGGCGCGGCCCGGCTCAGGGCCCAGAACCCACAACCTCGCACCGGACGCCGACTCCCGGAACGAGGCTCGGCCACGTCGCCGCCGGCTGGATTACCCGCGGGGACGCCAGGGGAGCCTGTGTTCGCTCCGACCGATTTCGCCCACATGCTACATGAGCCGAGCGCTGTGGAAAAGACTTTTTCACTTCACCGTGAGGCGGCCCTGGTTCTTCTCGAGCACGCCTTTCCCGACCCCCTCCACCTTCTCGAGATCCTGCACGCGCCTGAACAGCCCGTGGGCCTGGCGGAACGCGAGGATGCGCTCGGCGGTGCTCGCGCCCACGCCCGCGAGCTTCATCAGCTGCGCCTTCGATGCCTCGTTGATGTTGATCTTGGCCTCGCCCTTGGCCGCCTTGTCCTCGGAGCCCGCGACGGCTCCCGGGACCAGCGCGCACGACACCGCCAGCAGCCCCATCGCGATCCATCCCGTCCGCATCCTCATGGTCTCCTCCTCTGTGGTGAGTGGATGATGCGACCCCTTGCTGGATGCGATTGCACTGCGGCGGGCGCGGACCGTCAATGTCCAGAATGCGATACACGACAGGTGGACCCGGGGGGATACAGCGGTCAGGGCGCGACGCGGAAGGTGAAGCGCCCCTCGCTCACGTGGCTGTCCACGGACACAACGCGCCAGCGCACGATGTAGGCGCCGGGCGCCAGCGCTCCGAGCGAGACGCGGAAGAGCCTCGGCGCGGAGCGGTCGACCCGAGCCTCGCCCCCGTCCACCCGCCGGCCATTGTCGCTCACCACCTGGATCCGGCTCCACGCCGGCTCCAAGGCCTCGGTGAACCAGAGCCTGACTTCCCGCGGCGGCGTGCGCACCGTGCTCCCCGCGCGAGGATCGGTGCGCTCGAGGAGCGCATGCGCCCCGGCCCCGGTCGCCCCGAGGAGGGTGGCCAGCAGACCGAGCGCTGCGACCAGCGCGGGGACGCGATACTCTCTCCGCACGACGCGGCCATCGTACCAGCGAAACCCGGCCTCAGCGCGCCGATCAGCGCGCGAGGGGGTGGGACCCGGCATGGGAAGGGAGGAACAGGCGCCCCGCGACGACGCCGTGGACCTCGAGCCCGAGTCGGGCGGCTGTGCCATCGGCATCGGTGGGAGCATTGGGAGCATTGGGAGCGATCCGTGGGGGGGCCGGGTCCGCACGCGCCGCCCCGTCCGCGTGCGGCTCTTGTGTCAGGGCCACGCCCACGCCCGGCTCGGCCGCCCTCGGGCCGCGAGCCCGACCGCGGGGACTCCGTTAATGATGGCTACGCTCGCCCCCCATGTACGAGGTCTACGCGCTCAAGTACGGTGAACGCGACACCACCACCTGCCAGTTCTCTTACCGGGACTCGGCGCACGATCCCCTCACGCTGCACTACTTCGTCTGGCTGATCCTCGGCGGTCCCCATCCCGTCCTCGTCGACACCGGGTTCCTCGACGACGACGCGGAGGCGCGCGGGATCCGCAACTACGTGCGCCCGTCCACCGTGGTCGAGCGCGTCGCCGGCGTGAAGGCGAACCAGATCCCGATGGCCCTCATCACCCACCTGCACTACGACCACTGGGCCGCTCACAGCCTCTCTTCCCGGGCGCGGAATACTGGGTGCAGAAGGACGAGGTGGCGTTCTGGACGGGGCCGTACGCGAGCAAGCTCGCCTTCCGGGGATCGGCCAACGTGGAACAGCTCGCGAAGCTGGTGCCCTTGAACTACGGAACGACGCTCAAGATCATCGAGGGCGAGCGGGACGTGCGGCCCGGCATCACGGTCCATCGCGTGGGGCGCCACACCGCGGGGCTGCAGATCGTCAGCGTCAAGACGGCGAGCGGCACCGTCGTGCTGACGTCCGACGCCTCCCACTTCTACCGCAACGTCGAGACGGGCCAGCCCACGCAGATCATCGCGAGCCTGCCCGAGATGCTGGCGGGCTTCGACACGATCCACGCGCTCGCGGGCGAGGAGAAGCTCATCATGGCCGGCCACGACCCGCTGGTCGCCGACCGCTTCAAGCAGGTGGAGCCCGGCATCATCAAGATCGCCTGATCTGGATTGACGCGGGCTCTCTCTGTGAGTACAGTAATTACATCATGCGTCGCCAGGGAACGGCACGGAGTCGACGGAGCGCTCGCTCGCTGGAACTCAAGGTGGTCCCGATCGGGAATTCGCGTGGCGTGCGCCTGCCCAAGGGGGTCCTCGACAAGTACGCCATCCGGGACGCCGTGATCGTCGAGGAGCGCGAGGACGGGCTCCTGCTTCGAAGCACGAAGGACCGGCGGCTGTCCTGGGAGGAAACCTTCAAGGACATGGCTCACGAGCGCGAGGACTGGAGCGACCTCGACGCTACCCTGAAGGACGGTCTCGACAAAGAACCCTGGTGAGCCAGACGATCGAACGTTACGGCATCTATCTGGCCGACCTCGATCCGACCCGTGGCCGCGAGATCGCGAAGACCCGGCCCGTGGTCGTGATAAGCCTGGACGCGATGAACCGTCACCTCGATACCGTTGTCGTCTGTCCGCTCACCACGCGACTTCACGCGCGCTGGCGTAGCCGCATCCAGTGCGCATGTGCGGGTCGGAGGGCGGAGGTCGCCGTGGACCAGATCCGAACGGTCAGCAAGGAGCGTCTCGGCCGGCGAGTGGACCGGCTTGCGCCAGCGCTCGCGGCGCAGCTTCGCCGACTCATCACGGAGATGTACGGAGAGTAGGCTCTTCGGCAAGATCTGTGGGTCAGAATGTCACCTGTAGGCCTCAGTTCTGAGCTGTGGAATCTGCCAGGCTGGTTCGCAGCCCTTGGAAAACACGGTTCCCCACAGATCCCACAGCTTCGGCGGGTGCTGCCTGGCACGAGTCAAACGAGTACGAGAACATCCGTGTGAGTGTGGGCCTGGAGGGCTTCAATATCACGCACTGACGCCACATCACCACCCAGAAGCCCCCACACATTCTGCTGAGGAGCCAAACAATCAGGCGGTGTGAAGCACCGAGAAGCTCTCGCCTTCGACGCGCAAGGCGAGGTCGTCGGCGCCCGCTTCCCGGAGATCGACCGCAGCGACGGCCGCCGCCGGCGGCCCGCGCCCACAGGCCTCGATCATCGCGGTCACCGTCTCGTCGGAGCCCGCGACCACCGCCTCGACCGCGCCGTCGCGGCGGTTCCGCACCCAGCCTTCGAGGTTCAGCCGCGCCGCCTCGCTCTCGACGACATAGCGGAAACCCACACCCTGATCCCGAGTCGGGCGGCCCGGGGCCGCTGGCCCGTCTCCTCGGCATTCGCCGGACGGCCTTCGGCGATGGACACGCCCCCTCAGTCGTCTGCCCTGCGGCCGAGCCCGCGCAGGGAGGCGTCCCACTCCCAGGGCAACAGCGACTGCTTCTTCGAGTTGCAATCCTTGCAGGCGGGCACCATGTTGCCCCGCACCGATTTCCCGCCGCGAATGAGGGGCACGACGTGGTCCGCGGTGAGCGCCTTCGGCCCCACGCGCCGCCCGCAGTAGTGGCAGACCCCGCCGGCGATGCGCCGCTTCCACCAGGTGCTCTGGCGCAGCTCGCGGGCGCGGCCCTTCTCGCGGTTGAGGTCGGCGTCTGACGCTTCGGGGGTGAAGCGGTCGGCCGGCATCACGGCCCCTCCGCGGCGGAGGAGAGGCGGGCCGACAGCTCCTCCCACTCCTTCATGAGCCAGGCCACCCGCTCCTCGGCCACCCTCCGCGACTGGGCGATCTCGCGCGCGCGGGCCCCATCGCGGTAGAGGTCCGGATCGGCCAGGGCGAGCCCGATCTCCTGGAGGCGCGCCTCCATCTCGCCGATCTGCGCCTCGACGGCCGCCAGGCGCGTCTGGATGGCCTTGATCTCGCGCTCCAGGCTCTTCCGCTTCGGGCCGCCGGAGCCGCGGGCGGGCAGCGCTCCGGTGGGCGGGGCGGCAGCGCGCGGGCGCCCGGATGGCGCGGCGGGGACCGGCGGCTCGGCCACGGCCCCCGCGCGGCGTGACAGGTAGTCGTCGTAGTTCCCGAGGAAATTCATCAGATGCCCGGCTCGGACCTCGACCACCCGGTTCGCGATCCGGTTGATGAAGTACCGGTCATGGGAGATGAACACGATGGTCCCGGTGAACGTGGCGAGCGCCTCCTCCAGCACTTCCTTCGAGGCCAGGTCCAGGTGGTTGGTGGGCTCGTCCATGCAGAGGAGCGCGGCGGGACGCACGAGCATCTTGGCCAGGGCCAGGCGGGCCTTCTCGCCGCCCGACAGGACCGAGACGTGCTTGTCCACGGCGTCCCCTCCGAAGAGGAAGGATCCGAGAATGGCGCGGAGACGGCTGTGGGCGGCGTCGGGGGCCGCCGCGGTGATTTCCTCGAGCACGGTCCGGGCGGGATCGAGCGCGTCGAGCTGGTGCTGCGCGTAGTGGTGGACCTCGACGTGCTGGCCCAGCACGCGCTCCCCGCGCTCGAAGGGGAGCAACCCCGCCAGGATCTTGAGCAAGGTGGACTTGCCGGCCCCGTTGACGCCGACCAGCGCCACCCGCTCGCCCCGCTCCACCAGGAAGTCGAGCCAATCGTAGACCACGTGGTCGCCATAGGCCTTGTGCACGCCGGCGAGGCGGGCCACCACGCGCCCGGTCCGAGGGGGCTGCGGGAACTTGAAGTGGATCTTCCTCGCGGCCGCGTCCACCTCGACCCGCTCGATCTTCTCGAGCATCTTGACGCGGCTCTGGACCTGGCGGGCCTTGGTGGCCTTGGCCCGGAAACGCTCGATGAAGCGCTCGATCTCCTCGATGCGTTTGGCCTGGTTGCGCGCCTGGGCCTCGGCGAGCGCCTGCCGCGCCTCGCGCTCGACCATGAAGTGATCGTAATCGCCCGCGTAGACCTGGATGCGCCCCCCGCTCAGCTCGGCGATGGAGGTCACCATGCGGTTCAGGAAGTACCGGTCGTGGGAGACGATCACGACGCTGCCGTCGTAGGACGCGAGGAACCCCTCCAGCCACTCGAGCGACTCGAGATCGAGATGGTTGGTGGGCTCGTCGAGGAGCAGCAGATCGGGACGGAGGAGGAGCAGCCGGGCCAGCGCCGCGCGCATCCGCCAGCCGCCGGAGATCTCGCCGAGCGGCCGATGGACGCCGGCCGGCTCGAAACCGAGACCCCCGAGGATCACCTTGGCCTGGGCCTCGAGCCGGTACCCGCCCAGCGCCTCGAAGCGGTGCTGGATCTCTCCGTAGCGGTCGGTGAGTGCGGGGTCGGCGCCGGGACCCGCCATGGCCAGCGCGAGAGCCTCGAGCGCGGCCTCGAGCTGCCACACCTCGTCGAACCCGGACAGTGCCTCGGCGAGCACCGTGCGCTCGCCTCCGCCGCCTCCCACCTCCTGCGGGAGGTAGCCCACCGAGATTCCTCCGTCGCGGTGAACCCGGCCGGCGTCCGGCTCCTCGACCCCGGCCATGATCCGGCAGAGCGTGGTCTTGCCGGCGCCGTTGGGCCCCACGAGGCCGATGCGCTCGCCGCGGACGACGCGCCAGCCGCAATCGCGCAGGAGCTCCTGCCCGCCGTAGCCCTTGGACACCGACTCGAGGGCGATCACCCGCTGCTCTTCCCCGTGGTGTCCGCCCTGAGCGCGTCCATGACCGCGAACGCGTGGCGGACGGACTTGATGGCCAGCGTGCCACCCATCAGCACGCCGATGTCGAGCGTCTCGGCGATCTCCGCGGCGCGCGCGCCCTGGTGGAGGACCTCCTCCACGCGGTGCTCGATTCAGTCGAAACAGTTCTGCGAGACCGCCACGGCCAGCGCCGTCAGCTCCTTGTGCTTCTTGGAGAGCGCGCCGTCGGCGAACACGCGGCGGCCCAGATCGCCGAAGGCCGCGGGCACCTGCATGGGGCTCTTCGCCACGAGCCCGTTCAGTCGCCTGCGCTCGGCATTCTTCTCGTGGAGATGGATCATGAGGTCTCCTTGGTGGCGGACCCCCCGCGCGGTGGGGGGTGTGGGTCCGTGAGCGCCCGGGCGCGCGCCTCAGCGAGCCCGCGGAGGGCGAGCAGCAGCCGGACGAGGCACTGCTGCACGAGCGCTCCGTCCTGGGCGGTCGGATCGGCCATCCACGCCCTGGCCCACTCGCGATTCTCCGCCTGGAACCCGAGCGTCGGGGAGAGGGCCTCGAGCCGGAGGAGCAGGTCGTCGGGCGGCAGTCCACCCGCCTTGAGGCGCGCGACGACGGCGCCCCGGACCGCGGCATTCCAGATGCCGGTCAGCGCCTCGATCAGCGCCGCGTAGCAGGTCGCATCGGGGCGCGTGTGGAGCTGCTCGAGCACCGCCGCCGCGAGCGGGTGGAGCGCCGGCTCGCCCTCCTCGTCGACGCCCACGAGCCCGGCCAGCAGCGGATCCTTTGCCAGGCTCGCTCCCCGATCGAGCAGCGCGGAGATCTCGGAGACGGGCACCGGGGGCAGTGCGGCCAGACGATCGAGAAGCGGCGCGTCCCCGGCCATGGCAGTCACATCAGCACCGCGTCGGCGCCGCTGGCTCCTGCGCCGCGGCCAGGTCGCGCGCCTGGCCCGCGGGCACCAGGAAGGCGGAGGCGAGCGCCACGACGCACACGGCGAGGCCCACCGTGAAGACGCCGCCCACGGCGTGGGCCATGGCCGGGCGAATCTGCATCAGCACGTCGGGACCGAGCCCCGCGCGTGTCATGGGGTTCACGAGCACGTCGGGATGCTCGACCACCCAGCGCAGGCCCTCCTGGAGAGAGGCGGGCGCCGCGGCCAGCAATCCGCCGAGCTCCGTGTTCAGGCGGTGCGCCATCACCGAGCCCATCACCGCCACCCCCACCGTTCCCCCGATGGCGCGGAAGAAGGAGATGACCGCGGTGGCGGAACCCAGGGCAGCGCGCGGCACGGCGTTCTGCACGGCGATCAGCATGGGGACGAAGACGAGCCCCATGCCGACCCCCGCCAGCACGACGTGGCTCGCGGCAGTCATCCGGGTGAGCGACTCGCTCCACCCGCTGAAGAGCAGGAAGCCGAGCGTGAGCACCGCCATGCCCGCCACCACGACCCCGCGGTATCCGACGCGCAGGCACAGGCGGGCGCCGAGGATGGAGAACGTCACCCACCCCAGGATGAAGGGCGTGAGCACGAAGCCCGCCTGCGTCGCGGTGCTCCCGACCACGGCCTGCAGGAACAGCGGAATATAGGCGATGGCACCGAACATCGCCATGCCGGAGAGCAAGCCGGTGGCCGCGGCGGCGCGGACCATCGGGTTGCGGAAGAGCCCGAGGGGGATGAGGGGCTGGGCGGCCCGCCGTTCCACCAGGACGAAGGCCGCGAGCAGCACCGCGGAGGCGATCAGCAGCCCCACGACAGGCCTCCGCGTCCACGAGGCCTCGCGTCCCCCTTCCACGAGCCCCAGCAGCAGGGAGGAGACCGCGCCCGTGAACAGCAGCGTGCCCGCATGGTCGAAGATCACGGGCCGGTGCGAGGATGGCTCGTCGTGGAGCCCCCAGGCGATGGCCCCGGCAGCCAGGAGACCGAACGGGATGTTGATGTAGAAGACCCAGCGCCACGACACGGTGTCGGCGAGGACACCGCCGAGCAGCGGCCCCACGAGGGAGGCCACGCCCCAGACGCCCGAGAAGTACCCCTGCATCTTCGCCCGGCGCTCGAGATCGTACAGATCGCCGATGATGGTCATGCCGAGCGTGATCAGCGAGCCCGCGCCCAGCCCCTGAAGGGTGCGGAAGGCGATGAGCTGGCTCATGCTCTGGGCGAGCCCTGAGAGGGCGGAGCCGATCAGGAAGATGGCGAAGCCGGCCAGGTAGGTCCGCCGGCGGCCGAGGAGGTCGGCCATCCGGCCCCAGATCGGCATGGTGACGGTGGAGGCCAGGAGAAAGGCGGAGAACACCCAGGAGTAGATCCGGATGCCACCGAGGCTGGCGATGACGGTCGGCATCGCGGTCGCGACAACGGTGGACTCCATCGCCGCCAGGAACACCGCCCCCATGACCCCGGTCAGGACGAGGCCACGGCGAGTCGTGCCCCCCACGGGGGGCAGGTGCACTAGTGGCCGCCTGTGCATCCCGCGCAGCGGCACAGCGCGCGGAGCCCCGCATACGGATAGAGGCTCTCCCGTCCGTCCGCCCAGACGACGCGCAGGGCATCCGGGAGCTTCTTGATCTCCCTGGGCCAGGCCATGGCGTCGGTGAGCGCTTCGGGGGGCTGGCCCTCGAACGCCGGATCGTCGAGCCGCAGCCGGTCGAAGGGGTAGATGCTCGAGTGGTTGTCCGCCCAGGAGATGCCGAGCGCGTAGCGGCCGACCAGATGGACGTCCGTCGGCTGCTCCGGGTTCGGCTGTCCCAGGATCGGCAAGATCTTCTTGATCGTCATGTCCCGCCTCCACCAGCCGCTGCCTCGAGCCGCTGCCCGGCCAGGAGATAGTGGACGGCCAGGCTCTGATGCTCCCCCCAGGCCGCCGCGCGCCGGCGGACGGCCTCCTCGCTCGGCAGCCGCCCGCGAGCGAAGAAGTGGCCGAAGGCCTTTCTCACCGCGAGGTCCCCCGCGGGGCAGACATCTCCGCGTCCCAGGCTTCGTGCCAGGAACCACTCCGCCGTCCACCGCCCGAAGCCGCGGATCGCCGTCAGGGTGCTCATGATCTCGTCGTTGGAGCGCTCACCCAGCCCGTTCAGGTCGAGCTCGCCGGAGGCGACCTGCCGGGCGAGCCCGATGATGTACTCCGCCTTGCGCACCGTGAACTGCATCGCGCGGAGCTGACGCACCTGCGCCCGGGCCAGCCGCTCCGCCTCCGGAAAGGCGTACACGGTCTGACCTCCGACCGCGACCTCGGTGCCGAAGCGCCGCACCAGCCGCCCCCGCACGGTGAACGCGAACGCGAGATTCACCTGCTGCGCGCATACGGCCCCCACGAGCATCTCGAACGGCTGCGGCATGAGCGTGGGCCGGAGGCCGTAGAGCCGCGGGACCAGGGCCCCGAGGACAGGCTCGCGCCGCGCGGCCTGGTAGAACGCCGCCAGGTCCAGGTCGAGGCCGCAGATCCTCCGCACCTGCGCCAGCGCCGCGTCCATCACGCGCGTCCTCCGCGTCCCCGGCACGCGGACCGTCAGTCGAGCGTCATCAGGGCCGCCGGCCCAGCGAAGCTCGTAGCCGTGCCAGCGGCCATCGACCCGCACCGCGCGCCGGAAGACGCCGTCGGCGAGCAGGCTCGCCGGATCCTCGCCCCAGAGGCGAAACCTGGCCAGCGTGCCAGAAACATCCAGCGGTCCGGGAGCAGCGAGCGTGGCCTCCATCGCGGGGATTCAGTGTACCAGACCGCCCTCTCGAGGGGAACGCGACCCGCCGGCCCCCCCGTCGGCAGCGAGCCCCCGGAGGCCGGCTTGCGGCCGTCTCCGGGCCTCAGGTATGGTGGGGATACTCTCACTGTGAGGTGCGGCCCATGACCGATGTCGTCCGTGTCGCTCAAGCCGACGGAGTGCTGACGCTCACGCTGAACCGCCCCGACTCGCTCAACGCCCTCACCGTGGAGGTGATGGGCGCGCTCGCCGACCGGCTCGAGGCGGCCGCCGCCGACCGGAGCGCTCGCGCGGTGGTGATCACCGGCGCCGGCAGCGCCTTCTCGGCGGGCGGCGACCTGGCCTTCCTGCAGGAGCTTCCGGGCATGCCTCCGGCCCGGGCCAAGGAGGTCGTGTACGGCAACTTCCAGCGCGTGCCGCGCCTCATCCGCGCCATGGACAAGCCGGTCATCGCCGCCGTCAACGGCGCGGCCGTGGGCGCCGGCTGCGAGATTGCCGTAGCGTGCGACTTCCGGATCGCGTCGGAGAAGGCGCGCTTCGGCGAGGTCTGGATCACCCTGGGCTGCATCCCGGCGCTCGGCGGGATGTACCTCCTGCCGCGCCTCGTGGGATTCGCCAGGGCCACGGAGCTCGTGCTGACGGGCGAGATCATCGACGCCAGGGAGGCGCTCCGCATCGGCCTCGTGAACAAGGTGGTCATGCCGCCGGATCTGCCCCGCGCGGCGGAGGAGCTCGCGCGGAGCCTGGCGCGCGGCCCCGCGCGCGCCATCGCCGCCGCCAAGGAGGCGCTCAACCGCGGGCTGGCGTCCACCTTCTCGGCTGAGCTCGATGCCACCGTGGACGCGCAGGTCATGTGCTTCGGCACGCGCGACTTCGCGGAGGGGGTCCGGGCGCTCACCGAGAAGCGCCCACCGCGGTTCACCGGGGAGTGAGGGCCGTCAGCGGGAGAGGTGGTACGGCACGTCGGCGACCACGACGTTCTTCCGGAAGAGGAGCGCGCCCTTGATGAGGAGCGCGGTCTGGTTGTGCAGCAGGTGCTGCCACCATTTGACGGGGATGAACTCGGGGATGATGATCGTGACGATGTGGTTCTCCCCGTGCGCCAGCAGGTGGTCCAGGTACTCGAGGAACGGCGTCAGCAGCGAGCGGTAGGGCGAGGTCAGGACCACCAGGGGCAGCCCGCAGCCCCACTTCCCCCATTTCTCTTCGAGGCGGCGCGTCTTCTCCGGGTCCATCTCGACGTAGACCGCCTTTGCGGACGGCGAGAGCGTCTGCGCGTACTGCAGCGCCTGGATGACGCCCTTGTGGAGATCCCCGACGAGCACCAGCACCGTGTGCTGCATGGGGCCCCGGCCCTCGAACCCCTCCAGCGAGAGCTCGCCCGCCACGTGCTGGTAGTGCCGGTTGATGGCCAGGAAGTGCGCGATGAGCGCCCCCGCGAGTATCACGACGATCCAGGCCCCGTCCATGAACTTCGTGATGCCTGTGATCATCATCACGAGGCCCGTCGTGGCGGCTCCGACCCCGCTGATGGCGGCCCGCCACCACCACCCCACGGGCCGCTGGCGGAGCCAGCGCCGCACCATGGCGCTCTGGGAGAGGGTGAAGGAGGTGAACACCCCGACTGCGTAGAGGGGGATGAGCGCGTGAGTGCTTCCGTGGAAGACCACGATGAGCGCCGCCGAGGCCGCCGCCAGGATGATGACGCCGTTGGAGTAGACCAGCCGGTCCCCACGGCTGGCGAACTGGCGTGGCAGGTACCCGTCCCGCGCCATGAAGAACGCCAGCCGCGGGAAATCGGCGAAGGCCGTGTTGGCGGCCAGGACGAGGATGACCATGGAGACGGCCTGGATGAAGTAATAGATGAGCCCGCCGCCAAACACCTGCCGGGCGAGCTGGGAGACGACGGTCTCCTCGTCCCGCGGAGCGATGCCGAAGCTCGCCGCCAGCACCGTGATCCCGACGAAGAGCGTGATCATGATGACGCCGAGCGCCACCAGCACGGTCTGCGCGTTGCGCACCTCCGGCGGCTTGAACCCGGTCACGCCGTCCGACACCGCCTCGATGCCAGTCAGCGCCACCGCGCCCGACGCGAAGGCGCGGAGCAGGAGGAAGATCCCGAGGGTGGAGGACGGCGAGGGCTCGGCGGGCGGCGGTGGGGGCGCCGTGACGCCCCAGAACAGGTGGGCCACGAACCCGTACACCATGAGCATCAGGTACCCGCCGATGAAGAGGTAGCTCCACACCGCGAAGAATTTCGCCGACTCCCGGATGCCCCGCAGGTTCGCGAACGCGACGCCGGCCACCAGCCCGGCGCCGAGCAGGACACGGTACGGATAGAGGACCGCGAATGCGGACGTGAGAGCCGCCACCCCCGCCGAGACGCTCACCGCCACCGTGAGCGTGTAGTCGATCAGGAGCGCCGCGCCGGCGATGAGGCCCGGGTAGACCCCCAGGTTGTCCTTGGCCACGATGTAGTCGCTGGCGCCCTGGGGGTACGCGGCGATGGTCTGGCGGTACGAGGTGATGACCACGGCGATCACCACGCCGATGGCGATGCCGATGGGCACCGACAGCGACAGCGCCGCCGTCCCGGCGACCAGGAGGACACGCAGGATCTCTTCGGTGGCATACGCCACCGAAGAGAGATTGTCCGACGCGAAGACGGCGAGGCCGCTGACCTTCCCGAGGCGCTCGTGGCGCGCCTGGGCCGTGGCCAGCGGCCTCCCGACGAATATCTTCTTGAGCGTGTTGATCTTCAGGGGCGGTCTCCGAAGGCCCTACGCTAGTGTCCTGACTCTCGCTTGTCAAGCAACCGCGCGAGGCCGATCGGTGGGGTGAGGAGATGACGGCCTCGGCCCTGGATCAGGCGCGCCCGGCAGGACCCGCCGCGGCAGGTCAGAACGCCTGCGGCATCCGGTCGGTCCGGGCCATCCGCTCGAACGAGGCGTACTCCGAGATGAAGGTCAGCTTGACGGTGTCCACGGGACCGTTGCGCTGCTTGCCGATGATGATCTCGGCCACCTTCTCGCCGTCCTCGGACTGCAGCCCGTACCGCTCCGCCCGGTACACGAACAGGATGACGTCGGCGTCCTGCTCGAGCGCGCCCGACTCCCGCAGGTCCGAGAGCTGGGGCCGGTAGTCCTTCGACTGGCGCGCCTCCACGGCTCGGGACAGCTGTGACAGGGCGATGACCGGGACGTTCAGCTCCTTCGCCAGCGCCTTGAGCGAGCGGGAGATCTCGGAGATCTCCTGCTGGCGGTTCTCCGGGTTGCGCCCCCGCATGAGCTGGAGGTAATCGATGACGACGAGGTCGAGGCCGTGCTCGGCCTTGAGACGCCGGGCCTTTGCGCGTGCTTCCAGGACCGAGAGCGCCGGTGAGTCGTCGATGTAGATGGGGGCCTCCGCCAGTCGGCCCGCCGCGTGCGTGAGGCGCGTCCAGTCCCGCGGCTCCAGGTAGCCGGTGCGCACCTTGTGGGAGTCCACGCGCGCCTCGGCGCACAGCAGGCGCTGGACCAGCTGCTCCTTGGTCATCTCCAGGCTGAGCACGAGCACGGTCTTGTGCTGCTCCACACCCGCGTACTTGGCGACGTTCATCGCGAAGGCGGTCTTGCCCATGGAGGGTCGCCCCGCGATGATGATGAAATCGCTCGACTGGAAGCCCGAGGTCAGGCGGTCCAGGTCGTCGAACCCGGACGCCAGCCCGGTGATGTGCTCCTTCCGCTCGTACAGCCGCTCGATGTGCTCGAAGGTATCCTTCAGGATCGAGCGCACCGGGAGGGCGGACCCCTGCAGGCGGCGCTCGGAGATCTGGAAGATGAGCCGCTCGGCGTCGTCGAGCAGCTTCTCGACGTCGTCGTCGGCGGCGAAGCTCTGTCCGATGATCTCCGTCGCGATGCGGATCAGGTCCCGCAGGAGCGCCTTCTCGCGGACGATCCCGCCGTAGGCGAGCAGGTGGGCGGAGGTGGCGGCCTCCTCCACGAGCGCGGCCAGGGCCGCCGGGCCACCGACGTCGTCGAGGGCGTTCCGGCGACGGAGCTCCTCCGACAGCGTGAGGAGGTCCACCGGGTCGTTCCGCTCGAAGAGCGCGATCATGGTGTCGAAGATCTTCCGGTGGCCCTCCTTGTAGAAGTCGGAGGGCCGGAGCAGCTCGACGGCCTTGGGGAGGCTCTCGCGTTCGAGCAGGATGGCGCCGAGCACGGCCCGCTCCGCCTCCAGACTGTGCGGGGGGATCTTGGAGGTGAGCAGATCCTCGAGCGTCGCCACCCCTACTCCCGGCTGACGGCGACCTTGAGGTGGGCGGTGACGTCTCCGTGCAGGCGGATCGGCACCCTGAACTCGCCGAGGGCCTTGATGGGCTCCTCGAGCGCGATGCGGCGCCGCTCGATCTCGATGCCGTGCTGGGCGAGGAACGCGGCCACGTCGGCCTTGCCGACGGACCCGAAGAGCCGTCCCTCGTCGGAGGCCTGCCGGCTCTGCGTGAACGCGAGCGCCTCGATGGCCAGCGCCTGCGTCTCGGCCTCCGCGCGCAGCGTGGCGGCCTGGCCCTCGTGGCGCGCCTTGATCGTGTCGAGGTTCTTGAGATTGGCTGCGGTCGCGTTGAGCGCCAGCTTCTGGGGCAGGAGGTAGTTCCGCGCGTACCCGTCTGACACATCCCGGACCTCGCCCCGACGGCCCAGCGTGGCCACGTCGTCCAGCAGGATGATCTTCATCGCGAACTCCCGGTCCTCACTCTGCCGTGTACGGAACGAGCGCCACCGTGCGCGCCCGCCGGATGGCGTGGGTCAGCTGACGCTGGTGCCGGGCGCAGCTCCCGGAGATGCGCCGCGGGGTGATCTTGCCCCGCTCGGACACGAAGTTCCTGAGCCGCCGGACATCCTTGTAGTCGACCGGACCCACCTTGTCGACGCAGAACTTGCAGACCTTGCGCCGCCCGAACCGGCGGCGCTTGACGGGCTTGCTTGCAGGGGGAATGGCGTGATCCTCCTAGAAGGGGACTTCCTCGTCCCCTTCACTCAGTGGTTCAACGGCGGCGGGCGCTCCGGGCGCGGCCGGGGCCTTCGTCCGGCCCATGAACTGCACGCGCTGGGCCACCACCTCGACGACGTTGCGCTTCTGACCGTCCTTCGTCTCCCAGTCGCGCGTCTGGAGCCGTCCCTCGACCATGATCGGGCTCCCCTTGTCCAGGTACTCCCCGCAGCTCTCGGCCTGCTTGCCCCACACCACGACGGTGAGAAAGCAGGTGTCCTCCCGTTTCTCGCCACTCTGCGTGGTGTAGTTGTGGTTGACCGCGAGCCGCAAGTCCGCCACCGCGGTCCCGCTCGGCGTGTAGCGGAGCTCCGGCGCACGCGTGAGGTTGCCCATGAGAAACACCCTGTTCAGGCTCGCCATCAGACGACCTCCTCGACGACCGGGGCTTCCGGCTTCGGCGCGGACCGAACCCGCTTGCGCACAGGGACGCGGGTCGTGAGGTAACGCAGCACCTGCTCGTTCAGCCTGAGCTGCCGCTCGAACTCCTTCACGACGGCCGGCGTGGCGGAGGCCTCGATGAGGGCGTACGTCCCTTCGCGTTGCTTCCGGATGTCGTAGGTCAACCGGCGTTTGCCCCAGTTCTCCGTCTTGCCGACCTGCGCGCCCAGGGCGCCGAGGTTCTCCTGCAGCCGCGCCAGCAGCGCTGCGATGTCCTCGTCCGTGGGCCGTGGATCGAAAATCACCAGGATCTCGTACGGATACAGTGGCTTCACCCCCTCACTCATGTGAACACCCGAATCTGAAAGCGATTCACGGTACCAGAGCCAGCCCCGCAAGACAAGCGCAGCACCCATGACCACCTCCACCTCCTCTGGTACAACGCCGGGCCGGAGGCGGTCAAGACGTGGACAAAAAATGACACGGCCCCTGCCGGTACCGGCAGGGGCCGTGCACTCTGCCCCGTCCTGCTCTGGGTCTAGTACATGTCCCCGTGCGGCATCGCCGGGGCGCCCGCGGCCTTCTCCTCGGGCAGGTCAGTCACGAGCGCCTCCGTGGTCAGCAGCAGCCCGGCCACCGACGCCGCGTTCTGCAGCGCCACGCGCTCGACCTTGGTCGGATCGATGATCCCCGCCTGGATCATGTCCACGAACTCCAGGCTCTCCGCGTCGAACCCCCGCGTGGCCACCTTGTCCGCCTTCACCTTCTCCACGATCACGCTGCCCTCCAGCCCCGCGTTCTCCACGATCTGGCGGATGGGCTCCTCGAGCGCGCGCCTGACGATGGTCGCGCCGACCTTCTCGTCGCCCTCGAGCTTCAGCGCGTCGATGCTGGCAGCGGCCCGAAGCAGCGCGACGCCACCGCCGGGAACGATCCCCTCTTCCACCGCCGCCCGGGTCGCGTTCAGCGCGTCCTCCACCCGGGCCTTCTTCTCCTTCATGGCGGTCTCGGTCGCGGCGCCCACCTTGATCACCGCCACGCCCCCCGCCAGCTTCGCCAGCCGCTCCTGCAGCTTCTCCTTGTCGTAGTCCGAAGTCGTGTCCTCGATCTGCGTCCGGATCTGCTTGATCCGCCCCTCGATGGTTCCCGTCTTCCCGGCGCCCTCGACGAGGGTGGTGTTATCCTTGTCCACCACGATCTTCTTCGCCTTGCCCAGGTCCTCGAGCTTGATGTTCTCGAGCTTGATCCCCAGGTCCTCGGTGATCGCCTTGCCGCCCGTCAGGATGGCGACGTCCTCCAGCATGGCCTTGCGCCGGTCGCCGAAGCCCGGAGCCTTGACCGCCGCGCAGTGCAGCGTGCCCCGCAGCTTGTTCACCACGAGGGTCGCCAGCGCCTCGCCCTCGATGTCCTCGGCGATGATGAGGAACGGCTTGCCCGAGCGGGCCACCTGCTCGAGCAGCGGCAGCATGTCCTTCATCACGCTGATCTTCTTCTCGTGGATCAGGACGAGGGCGTCTTCCAGCACGCACTCCATCCGCTCGGTGTCCGTGGCGAAATAGGGCGACAGGTAGCCCCGGTCGAACTGCATGCCCTCGACCACGTCCAGCACCGTCTCGGCGGACTTGGACTCCTCCACCGTGATCACGCCGTCCTTTCCCACCTTCTCCATCGCTTCCGCGATCAGGCTGCCGATGGTCTTGTCGTTGTTGGAGGCGATGGTGGCGACCTGGGCAATCTCCTTCTTGTCCTTGGTGGACTTGGACATCTTCTTCAGCTCGGCCACGACCGCGTCGACGGCCGCGTCGATCCCCCGCTTCAGCCCCATGGGGTTGGCCCCGGCGGTGACGTTCTTGAGCCCCTCGCGGAAGATCGCCTGGGCCAGCACCGCCGCCGTCGTCGTCCCGTCGCCGGCGATGTCCGAGGTCTTGGAGGCCACCTCCTTGATCATCTGGGCCCCCATGTCCTCGAAGTTGTCCTTGAGCTCGATCTCCTTCGCGACCGTCACCCCGTCCTTGGTGATGGTCGGGCTGCCGAACTTCTTGTCGATGACGACGTTACGCCCCTTGGGCCCCATCGTGGCCTTGACCGCCATCGTCAGGATATTGACTCCGCGGAGCAGGGCGGCCCGCCCCTCGTCGCTGAACATCACCTGCTTGGGCATCGTGACTATCCTCCTCGATTGTTCGATGGAATGGACCGGACGGACGCCGCCCGGTCGGGTTGACGGGAGATCGGTCCGCGGCTAGCCGATGATGCCGAGCACATCCTCTTCACGCATGATCAGGTACTCCTCGTCCTCGACCTTCACCTCGGAGCCGGAGTACTTGCCGAACAGGATCCGGTCGCCGGCCTTGACGTCCAGGGGGATCTTCTTGCCCTCCTCGTTCACCTTGCCGTTCCCCACGGCGATCACCTTGCCCTCCTGGGGCTTCTCCTTGGCCGTGTCGGGGATGATGATTCCCCCCTTCTTCACCTCACCCTCCTCGACGCGCTTGACAAGGATGCGATCGTGCAATGGACGAATCTTCATGGTCAACTCGCCTCCCGATGGATAAGATGTTGGACTTGGTGGCTGCCTGAGGCCACGGGATCGTTAGCACTCATCGAGTGCGACTGCTAATATACGTTCCGGTCCTGCCGAAGTCAATATGGATGTTTGTGTTGTTAATCAATATCTTAACCAGGAGAACACGATGGCCGAGACGGCACCCAGGCCGGCAATCCTGATCTCGAGGGTTCTCCCCGAGGAGTCACTTCGGCTTGCGCGGAGCCGGGCCGACGTGGACCTGCACAGCGGCGATCGGCCCCTCCCGAGGGAGGAGCTCGTGGCTCGGCTCAGGGGGCGCCCCGGGCTCGTCTGCCTCATCACCGACACCATCGACGAGCCCCTCCTGGCCGCCTGCCCGGATCTCCGCGTGGTCTCCAACGTGGCGGTGGGCTTCAACAACATCGACGTGGCCGCGGCAACCAGGCGGGGGGTGGTGGTCACCAACACCCCCGATGTGCTCACCGAGACCACAGCCGACTTCACCTGGACCCTCCTGATGGCGACAGCCAGGCGGCTCATCGAGGCCGACCGCTACGTGCGGGAGGGCAAGTTCACCCAGTGGGAGCTCATGGTCCTGCTCGGCGGCGATGTCCACGGCAAGACGCTGGGGGTCCTGGGCTTCGGCCGGATCGGCCGGGCCGTGGCCCGGCGCGCCCTCGGCTTCAACATGCGCGTCCTCTATCACGACGCCAGCCCGGCGGTGGGCGCGGTGGAGCAGGAGCTTCGCGCCTCGGCGGCGGACCTCGAGACCCTCCTGCGGGAATCGGACTTCGTCACCGTCCACACCCCGTTGCTGCCGGAGACTCACCACCTGATCAATGCCCGGACACTCACGTTGATGAAGAAGACCGCCTACCTGATCAACGCCTCGCGCGGCCCGGTCGTGGAGGAGGCGGCGCTGGCCCAGGCTCTCAAGGAAGGCTGGATCGCAGGGGCGGGGCTCGACGTCTACGAGCACGAGCCGAAGGTGCACCCGGAGCTCCTCGGCCTGCCCAACGTGGTGCTGGCGCCCCACATCGCCAGCGCCTCCCATGACACGCGCATCCAGATGGCGAACCTCGCGGTGGAGAACTGCCTGGCCGTGCTCGAGGGCAGGACGCCCCCGACACCGGTAAACCCCGAGGTGCTCACGCGCCGCTGACGATGGATCTCCTCAAGCTCTCCCGGCTGAGCAAGCGCTACGCCGCGGACGGATCGCCGGCCGTGGACGGGCTCTCCCTCGCGGTCGAGCAGGGCGAGATCCTGGCCCTGCTGGGTCCCTCCGGGTGCGGAAAGACCACGACCCTGCGCCTCATCGCGGGCTTCGAGGCTCCGGATGCCGGCACCGTGACCATCCGCGATCAGGTGGTGGCGGGTCCCGGCCGCGCCGTGCCGCCCGAGGAGCGCGGGGTCGGCATCGTCTTCCAGGACTACGCCCTCTTCCCGCACCTCACCGTCGAGGACAACGTGGGCTTCGGCCTCCATCGCCTGGATCGGGGCCCGCGGCGGGAGCGTATCGCCCAGATCCTGGAGCTGGTCGGGCTCCCTGGCTTCGGCGCACGCTACCCCCACGAGCTCTCCGGAGGACAGCAGCAGCGGGTGGCGGTGGCCCGGGCGCTCGCCCCGGCACCCGCTCTCATCCTGCTCGACGAGCCCTTCTCGAATCTCGATGCCGACCTTCGCGCGCAGATGCGGGACGAGGTCGAGACCATCCTGCGGAACACCGGCACCACCGCCATCTTCGTCACCCACGACCAGGAGGAAGCCTTCACCCTGGCTGACCGCGTGGGCGTCATGCACGCGGGGCGAATCGAGCAGCTCGCCTCCCCGGAGGACATCTACCACCACCCCGCGTCGCAGTTCGTCGCCGAGTTCGTGGGAGCCGCCGACTTCCTGCCGGGCCTGGTGACCAGCGAAGGCATCGTCACGGAGGTGGGCGTGTTCGGCAACGTGGGCGATCTCGAGCCCGGCGACCGCGTGGAGGTCATGCTCCGCCCCGACGACCTCACCTTCGTGCCTCACCGGGACGGCACCGGGGTCATCATCCGCCGCTACTTCCGCGGCTCGGAGAGCCTCTACTGCATCCGGCTCCCCTCCGGGCACCGGTTGCACTCGTCTCAGCCGTCCTCGTCCATGTTCCCGACCGGGACGCGGGTGCGGGCCGAAGCCCATGTGCTGCACGTGGTCACCTTCCCCGCCCCCCCCCGAGCCGGCGGGTGAGTCGCCCCAGGCGGTAGGTCAGGGCGTCACGCACCGCCTCGGCCGCGCCGGCCCCTCGAGCCTGGACGAGCGCCTCCGACACGACGGCGTGAGCCGAGACGAAGTCGCGGCGGCGGTGCTCGTCGATCTTCGCCATTTCCTCCCAGGGGCGCGGGTCGAACGCGTGCTGGAGCCGGACGATCTCCTCCCAGAGCGCCCGCGCCTCGGGGAAGCGCGCCCGCCGCTTCTCTCCCACCGCCAGGCGGGCCAGCAGGCGCTCGCGACCGGGGCTCTCGAGGCCGAGCGTGAGTGCCAGGCGATAGCACGCCTCGCCCCGCTCGGCATCGCGTGACTGCCAGAGCCGGCCAAGCCCGGCCAGGTCCTCTGCCGAGAGATCGGCGTCCGGAGCACGGGTCAGAGCCCCGACCACCCAGCCGGTCAGCGCCGCCAGCGAGAGAATGTCGTGGCGGTTGTGGTCGAACACACGCGGCAGCTCGCCCGGGTGCTTCCGTCTCAGATAGTCGAAGTACAACCCCGGGATCAACGCCCCCGGCACGTCGTCCTCTCGGGCAAAGCCCAGCACCCGTTGCTCCACCGTGCCCAGCCGGCAGTCCACAAATCTCCCGCTCCAGAGCCGGCGCGCGGGGGGAAGAAGGTCGAGGTGAAAGCGATCGCCCGGCCACCGGCGCCGCCCGAGCACGAAGCGCGTCTCGAGCAGCGGCAGATCGAAGCCCGCGCCGTTGTAGGTGACGAAGCCCTCGAAGTCGCGGAACAGCCCCTCCAGTGCGGCCAGGAGGGCCGGCTCCTCGTCGAGGTCGCGCATGAAGTACTGGCGCACCTCGAACTCCGCGCCGTCCACGAACCCCGCCCCAACCAGAAACGCGTACGTCCCGGTGCCGCCCGCGAGCCCCGTCGTTTCCGTGTCCAGGTAGAGCAGGCGCTCGGGATCGGGAGGCGGAAACCCATCGCGCGCCAGGAGCGCGAGGCACTCCGGATCCGCCAGGCGCAGAACGGCCAGCGACTGGTCCCCGTGAACATGAGCCAGCGGGAACCTCCGGCGCACCACCAGCAGGGGGCCGCGCTCCGTCCCCTCGACGGCGCCCCCCACGGCCTCCTCGATGGAGGTGCCGCGGCGGCCGGGGCGCGGGGCGCGGGCCCTGTCCTCGATGCGGCGGATGATGTCGCGAAGCTCGGCGGGAATGGCCACGGCTGTCGCGGGGCGGGGCTCAGGCCGGCTTCACGATCTCGGACAGGAGGGCTCGGGCCGCGGACTTCGCAACCCGGCCCACCTCGTTCACCGGGCCCACACAGGAGGGGCACCCGCTCCGGCATGGGCAGGCCTCCAGCAACGCGAGGCCGTGCCCCAGGATCTCGGGGAGCACCTCGAAGATGCGCTCGGCGAGCCCCACGCCGCCGGGCTGGCTGTCGTAGAGGTAGATCGTCGGCGTGAACTCGTCGGCGTGAAGCAGGCGGGCCCGCGTGGACTCCCGCGTGGCCACCACACCGGTCTCGGCCGGCCTGCCGTCGCCGAGCCACGCGCCCACGTCCCTCACGTCGCACAGGAGGAAGATCGGGGCGAGGTGGTGGACCACGTAGGTGAGCGCGCGGAGTCCGTCCACCAGCTCCTCGCGGCTCGGCGAGATGCGGGCGAGCACGGCCGGATCGAAACTGAGCCAGACCCCGGTGGTCTGCATCTCCTGCTGCGGCAGCTCCACGTCCCCCGACCCCACGTTCTCGAGCGTGCCCATCTTGATCTTCTTGAAGCCCACGACCTTCTCGGCCACGAGGACCTCGCCCTGCTCCGCGGCGAGCCCGCGGCTGTCCCGGCGGGCGAAGCGCTGGAGGATCCACACCCCCTTGGCGCTGATGGCGTCCGTGAAGTAGTCGACGACGACGCGCTTCACGTAGGCCACCTTCTCCTCGTCCTCGCGGTAGTGGAGCTCCTGCACCTCGAAGGGCTCGCTCTCCACCATGTAGATCGCCTTCGGGTAGATCATGGAGAAGGCGCTCTTCCAGTCCACCTCGGCGATGATCTGGCGTCGCTTCGTCTGCGTCGCGTCCCGCGCGGTGGTATCGATCACGAGGAAGTTGTCCGAGGTCACCGTCCGGAGCGAGATGTGGTCGGCCGGGTACGTCTCCGAGGTCCAGTGGTACCGATCGCCGGCACGGTGCAGGAGCCCGGCTTCCTCCAGTGCGGCGAGATGGGCCGAGACGTCCCCGCCGAAGGGTTCCCCCGCCTCGAAGGGCAGCTCGAAGGCCCCACACTTCAGGTGATTGACCAGGACGAACGGGTTCTCGGGATTGATCCGGGCGTGCTCGGGCGAGGCTCCGAACAGGTAGTCCGGATGCGCGACCAGGTACTGGTCCATGGGCGCGCTCGTGGCCACCAGGATCGCGGCCGACCGGCCGCTCCGCCGCCCCGCGCGCCCGGCCTGCTGCCACAGCGAGGCGATGGTGCCGGGGAAGCCCGCCAGCACGGCGACGTCCAGATGCCCGATGTCGATGCCGAGCTCGAGCGCACTCGTGGCCACGACGCCCAGCACCTCGCCCGCCCGCAGCCCCTGCTCCACTTCCCGCCGCCGCAGCGGGAGGTACCCACCGCGGTAGCCGCGCACGATCCCCGAGTCCCCCGTCTTGTCCTGTACCATCGTCTTGACGGTGGCGAGCACCACCTCGGTGGACAGCCGGCTCTGGCAGAAGACAATGGTGGCGATCTTCTTCTTCAGGAAGCGCGAGGCGAGCGTGGCGGCCTCGCCCAGGTAGGGCGCGCGGATCCCCAGCTCGGGGTTCACCACCGGCGGGTTGTAGCAGATGAAGGTCTTGTCGCCCGTCGGCGCGCCACTCTCGCTGACCTCGGCCACCGGCTCACCCGTCAGGCGCTCGGCCAGCTCACGCGGGTTCGCGATGGTGGCGGAGGCCATGATGAACTGCGGCGCGGAGCCATAGTGGCGGCAGATGCGCTGGAGCCGGCGCAGCACGTTGGCCAGGTGGCTGCCGAACACGCCGCGGTAGGCGTGCAGCTCGTCGATGACGACGTAGCGGAGGTTCTGGAAGAGGTTCAGCCACTTGGTGTGGTGAGGCAGGATCCCGGAGTGCAGCATGTCCGGGTTGGTGAGCACCAGGTTGGCGCGCCCACGCACGGCCCGCCGGGCATCCTGCGGCGTGTCGCCGTCGTAGGTGAACATGCGCATGTCGGGCAGCGTCCTGGCGAGCTCCGTCAGCTCCGCCAGCTGGTCCTGGGCCAGGGCCTTGGTGGGGAAGAGGTAGAGGACGCGCGCCTCTGGCTGCTGGACCAGGCTCTGGAGCACCGGCAGGTTGTAGCAGAGCGTTTTCCCCGACGCCGTGGGCGTCACGACGACCACGTGCTCGCCCTTCGCCACGATCTCGAACGCCCGGGCCTGGTGTGAGTAGAGCTGCGTGACGCCACGGCTGCGGAGCGCTTCCACGAGCCTGGGGTCCAGGGACGATGGGAAGGGCGCGAAGACGGCCGGCCGGGCATCGAAGTGCCGGGTCGCGGTGATCAAGGGGCCCGTCTCGAGCGAGGTGAGCAGCGCATCGAGCAGGTCCTGGAGCGACATGGCTCATCCTATGTTTAGCGGTCAGAGGTTGTCAACTTTCGCGCCGCCGTGCGCGATCCTGATGGTATGGCTGGTGCTGTGAGGGAGAGACCCCGCGCCGTGCGTCTGCTCGCGCCACTGTGCTGGACCGCGCTGATCGCCTGGTTCTCGAGCGACGCGTGGAGCGCCACGGTCACCCGGTCCGCCGCGCTGCCGTGGGTGGCGGCTCTGCTCCCCTGGATGACTCCGGACACCTTCGAGGCCCTCCACGGGCTGATCCGGAAGGCCGCCCACGTCACCGAGTACGGGCTCCTCGCCTTCCTCTGGGCATGGGCCCTGGGAGGCTGGCGCCGCGCGCTTGTCCTGTCGGTCCTCACGGCCTTCCTCGACGAGGCCCACCAGGCGACCACGGCGGACCGGGAAGGCAGCGCCGCGGACTTCGCGCTCGACTCCTCGAGCGCAGCCGCCATGCTCTGGCTCGTCCACCGGGGACTCGGACCGGCGCTCGACACGCTGGCGTGGGTGCTCCTGTGGATCGCCGCGGCGGGCGGCACCGCACTTCTGAGCCTCAACCTGATGGCGGGGGCGCCGAGCGGCTGGCTGTGGCTCTCCGTGCCGGCCGCCTGGATCGCGCTGACCCTCTTCCCCAGGACAACCCGGCGACGGTAGGCGGCGCGTATTCGCGAGCGCCGGCGTCCGACCGGCCTCATCCGCCGGCCTGGAGCCTGCGCAACGCCGCGCGCGTCATCGGCCCCGGCGCGATCCTCCTCGGGATCTCGCTCGGCTCCGGCGAGTGGCTCACACTGTCCCGCCGAGAGCGGACACGCTCGAGGCTCGAGGGAGGGGGGCCACCCGTCGAGCATATGGGCGTCGACGTCCAGAAGGAGGGATCAGGGCTCCTTCCCGGGAACGAGGAGCGGCCGAAACGCTCCGGCCCGGCTCGGAGCAAGCGCTATTGTTCGCACCACATCATAGCCACTCTCATTCAGGAGGGCCTGCAGGAGCTGCTTCGTGCCGCGCCGGAAGAACGAGGAGGCGGACATCACCACGAATCCCCTCGTCAGCGCCGAGGGCGCGCGCCCCTCGCCCGGACTACCGGAGCGCGAGCTGCGGCGGGAGGGCGGCGAGCGCTCGCATGAAGCGGCGCGTGTAGCCGACGACGTCCCGATCGAGCGTGCCCTCGGCGCGGCCCTTCTCCGTCTTGACGCTCACCACGAAGGGCCCGTCCTCGGCGAAGATGCGATCGTAGGCGTGGCAGAGATCGCCCTCCGTCCGCACCTCCAGCGCCTTCTCCACGCCGGCGCCGCGCGCCATGCCGGCCAGACTCGACCGGACCGCCGTGGCCGTCGGCTGACCGCCCGTCGTCTGATGGACCTCGTTGTCCCAGATCACCAGGGCGTAGTTCCTGGGGGCCGTCGTGGCGATGGTGCACAGCGATCCGAGGTTCATGAGGAGCGAGCCGTCGCCGTCGAGGCAGATGACCCGCACGTCGGGCCGCGCCAGCGCGATGCCGAGTCCGATCGACGAGCACTGCCCCATGGCGCCAAAGGTGTAGCAATTGAGCGGACGGTCGGCCAGACGCTGGAGATCGAGCGTCGCCTGGCCGAGGTTCGAGACGACGACCTCGTTGGTGAGGCGCTCGGACAGGCGTCTCGTCGCCGTCGCCCGGCTCACGGACCCGCTCATCCCAGCTTCCCTCCCGTCAGCTCCGCCGGCAGGATGAAGGCCACCGGGAGCGACCGCGTGTAGCCCAGCTTGATCAGGCCGTCGGCCTGCGCCTCGAGATCGGGGATCGAGCGCGGCACGATGTGGCGGATGTCGAGGGCGTCGAGGATCCGCTCCGCCGCCTGCCCGACCGGGACCTGGGCCGGGTTGAATTCGCCAAGATCCCCTCGATGGCTCATGACCAGCACCACCGGGATCTGGCTGGCCACGTTCAGGGAGCCGAGTGTGTTCACGCAGTTCCCGAGCCCGCTGTTCTGCATGAGGAGGGCACCCCGCTGGCCGGCCATGAAGGCGCCCGAGAGGAGGCCGAGCCCCTCCTCCTCACGGCACACCGTGACCACCCGGCACTCCGAATCGCCCCAGAGGGGCTCGAGCACCTGGCTCACGATGGAGTCGGGGAGCGTCGCGAACAGCCGGATCCCGTTCCGGCGCAGCACATCCGCCATGTGTTTCGACCAGCTCGCGTCTGCCATCGGTGCCCCCCTCCTCTCCCCGGGCACCTTAGCCGCGGCCGCGGTGGACGTCAAGGGGCGTCCCCGGCGTGTCGCGCGCCATCACGCAGGCGCAGGGCAAGACCATCCGCTCCGTCGGCGTGGCACCCGCCTCCAGCCCGATCATCGGCCAGACGCTCACGGCCGAGCCGGCTCGAAGGGATACATCGGCTTGGGGCGGTACTTGCAGGTGAAGAGCTGGAGATCCGAGCTGGTGACCCCATCACCGCCGCACATCACGATGTGGCTGGCGATCGGCTCGAAACCGGCGCGGAAGTGCTGTCGCGACTTGATCAGCACGTACTTCTTCCGATATGCTCGCGATCAAGAACGGCAGCGACGTCACGACGTGTCGTCGATGTCACGCTGTCCCAGTTGTCCAAGAGGAGGGGAACCTCATGGGGACGCCGGAGCTCGATCCAGCCCAGCCGCTGATGATGCAGGGATGCCACTCCGCTGCGCCCCGGACGGTCTGCGTGCCGGCGGTGGGCCTGGCGTCTCGAGCGGCAACGGAGCTGCTCCACGCGAGCCAGCCATGAAGCTCTGCCAGTTCCACGTGCCCGGGAAGGGCACCCGTGTCGGCGTCGTCGAAGGCGACGACGTCCTGGACATCACGTCGCCGAAGGCCGGGGCCGGGTCGGTCCTCGCTCTCATCGAGAGCTGTGGCACGGCCGCAGGCATCGAGAGGCGCGCGCGGGAGATCGCGCGGCGCGCCCGGACACGCATCCCCTGGGGCGAGCTCGACCGCCCGCCGTCCCCGCGCCGCGCGCACCTGCTCGCGCCGCTCCATCCGCCGGAGGTGTGGGGCGCCGGCATCACGTACCGGCGCAGCATGCAGTACTACGAGGCGCACACCGGCGAGCACGGCAGGACGAAGGGCATCTACGACTACGTGTACGAATCGGAGCGTCCTGAGCTGTTCTTCAAGGCGACCGCCTCGCGCACCGTGGGCCCGAATGCCCCGATCGGCGTCCGCGCGGACTCCCGGCTCACGGCGGTCGAGGCGGAGCTGGCCGTGGTGGTGGCGCGCGACGGCCGGATCGTCGGCTACGCCGCCGCCAACGACGTCTCCGCCTGGGACATCGAGCGCGAGAACCCGCTCTTCCTGCCGCAATCCAAGGTCTTTGGCGGCTGCTTTGCTTTCGGGCCGGTGCTCGCAACGCCGAGCGAGGTCGGCGACGCCCACGGCCTGGATCTCACCTGCCGTATCTTCCGCCACGGGAGGCTGTCGTTCGAGGGACGGGTCAACACGCGGGAGATGAAGCGGCGGTGCGACGACCTCGTCGGCTGGCTCCGCCGCCACAACCCCGTGCCGCCGGGCACGGTGCTCTCGACGGGCACCGGCATCCTGGTCCCCGACGAGCACGCCCTCGATGAGGGCGATGTCGTCGAGATCGATCTGGAGCGGATCGGCAGGCTCAGGAATCCGGTGAGGCGGCTCCGGTAGCGCGCGAAGTCATGCCCCGCTTCCGCCGAGCTGGCGAGGGGCCGAGCTCAACAACGCGGCGTCCGAGGCGCTGCTCTTCATGCACCCCGGGGACGCCGCGGCGCAGCGCCTCAAGCTGGACGACCTCGCCTGGGTTGAGTCCCGGCGCGGCAAGGTGAAGGCGCGACGGCTCAGCCGACGGGTTCTCCCTCGCTCTGCTCGAGGGCGGCGAGTTGCGCGCGGAGCCGGATGGTGAGCGCGCCCGGGCACGGGATCGGGCGCCCGTCGACCTCGGCCACCGGGTGCACCCGGCTGAAGGACGAGGTGACGAAGGCCTCGTCGGCCGTGTAGAGGTCGTAGAGCCGCGCTACATCGCGCACCAGCCGTCGTCGACGATGAGGTCGACCCCGTGGATCGCCCGGGCGTCCTCGGAGGCGAGGAAGACGGCAGCGCCGGCCACCTCGTCGGTCGAGAGATACGCCCGGCCCGTGGGGGTATAGCTCTGCATGAGCCGGACGAACTCGGGGTCGCGCTGCAGGTGCTCGTTGAGCGGCGTCGCGGTGTTGCCCGGCGAGATGCTGTTCACGTTGATGCCCGACTTCGCCAGCTCGGCGCAGAGCGCCTTGCTCATCATCCAGACCCCGGCCTTGCTCGCGCAGTAGGGGACGGAGTTCGGGAAGGCATGCGTGGCCGCGATCGACGCCATGAAGACGATCTTCCCGGAGCGCTTCGCCTTCATGAGGGGGATCACCGCCTGGGCCATGAGGAACGCGCCCTTGAGGTTGGTGTCGACGGTCAGGTCCCAGTCCTCCTCCGTGTACTCCTCCACCGCCTTGTTGATCATGATGCCGGCGTTGGAGACGAGGATGTCGACGGTGCCCCAGGCGCCCGTGACATCCTCGACGAGCTTCCGGACCTGCTCGCGCCGGGACACGTCGCACTGGAACGCCCTGGCGGTCCCGCCGGCCTCCCGGATCGTCCGGGCCACCGACTGGCCGAGCGCAGGCTTGCGGGCGTTGACCACGGCGACCTTCGCCCCCTCGCGGGCGTAGGCGCGGCAGATGGCCTCGCCGATGCCCTGGGAGCCCCCGGTGACAATGGCGACCTTGTCCTTGAGCGTCATGGGTCGATGTCCTCCCCTCCGGTGCCTGTCACGCCGTCGCGGCGGCGGCGAGGGCGGCGCGCCGGGCCGCCGTCGCCTGCATGTCCGCGTCGCCGTCGTCGGCGAAGACCACGCCATACACCTCCTGGGCACGCTGCCTCGTGATCCACCCCTCCTCGACGTCCTCCTTCACCTTGTGGACGGGCCGCTCGTGGGGCGGGCCATAGCCGCCGCCGCCCGCACAGTAGCTCGCCACCGTCTCGCCGGGGCGGAGCTGGATGGCGGCGATGCCCGGCAGCTCCTTGAGCTCGCCGTCGGCGCCTCGCAGGTAGTTCCGGATGGGCGCGCCCGGCAGCCCTCCGCGGGTGCCGCTGGCGCTGTTCCTGAGGCCGTCGGCCGTGTACACCACATCCAGGCTCGCGCCGGCCACGGGCCCGTACTCGCAGTACCCCGCCGGCGCCCCGACCATCCGGCCGGCCCCTTCCGTGTCCTGGACCAGCCGCCGCTCCTTGACCACGAGGGGGAAGTGCAGCTCGTCCAGCTCGACGCTGTCGATGAAGCACATGCCCGAGTTGCCGGCGTGACAGATGGTGAGCCAGGCGTCGGCCGCGGCGGCGCCTGCCCCGCCGGTGTCCAGCAGGAAGATCTGGTTGACGAAGGGCTCGTTGCCGTGCCGGGGATCCCGGCCCGAGATGACGGCCAGGGAAGCGCCCATGATGGGGCCGCACTCGCCGAGCCCCAGCCCGTCGTGGATCTTCGAGAAGGCGACCTGGACGGGGTTGGTGACCCGGTCCGCCAGGTTCGTCGTGGCCACCGACATGCTGGTGGGGTGGCGGCCGCCGCCAGCCACCGAGCCCTCGCGGATGTGCACCCGGATCCGGCGGAAGCTGCCGGCGTTGGTGGGAACCGACTCCGGGATGCTGTTGAAGATCCCGATCATGGCCGCGGTGCGGGCGCAGGCCTCGCTGAGGTTCAGGCCGCACGGCATGGCATCCGGGTTGTCGCGCAGATCCACCTCGATGAGCGCGTTGTCGCTGTCGATCTTCACGCCCACGGTGATCGTGATGCCGTCCGGCGGCGTCCCGCGCACCGGGTCGTGGGTGCTGGTGGCCCGGGCCTCGCCGCTCGGCATGCGCCGGATGGCGGCGATCATCCGCTGCTCGCTGTAGTCGAACCAGGCCCGCGTGAAGGCGTGCAGCGTCTCCCAGCCGAACTCCTCGGCCATGGCCAGCACCTCGCGCTCCCCGATGCGGGCGGCGCCGACCATGGCGAGGTAATCGCCGCGCCACTGCCCGGGCACGCGGATGCGCATCTGGCAGAGGCGGACGATGTCCAGGATGTCCTCGTAGTCCTGCTGGACCTTGACGCAGGGGAAGATGAGCGCCCCCTCCTCGTACACGTCCCTGGCTTCGGCCATGTACGTCGTCGGGAGCGCATTGCCGATGTCCGCCTGGTGCGCCTTGACCCACACCGTGAAGTGATGGGTGCCCCGCTCGTCGATCACCGGCACCAGGATGGTGTGGTCGGCCGGGTGCGAGCCGCCGTGGTAGGGCGAGTTGTGCAGGAAGGCGTCGCCCCGCCGGAGGACGGGATGGAGGTCGATCATGGAACGGGCCATGAGGTCCGCGCCGCTCAGCACGTGGATGGGCAGGGTCTCGGCCCCGGTGAGGAGCTCGCAGTCCCGGGTGACGATGCTGGTGGAGAAGTCCTTGGCGAGGTTGAGGACCCCGGACCGTCCGGTGCGCAGGAGCGTGTTCGCCATCTTGGTGGTGATGGAGTCGAAGCGCTTGCTCAGCACGGCCAGCGTCACCGGGTCCAGCGCGCGCGGTGGACGCGCCCTGGCCCCGGCCTTTCGCCGCACCGTCCGCGTCTTCCTCGAGCGTCGCATCCCGGCCTCCTCTCTCACGGTTGAACAGCCCCCGACCAGGCATGCCGGCGCGTCGCCGGCCCCATCCTCCCGGTCATGTCAGGGTGTGATCACCAGCGTGCCGCTGCGTTTCCGCAACACCTGGGCGCCAGGGTCGATGACCACCGTCGTGAACGGGGACTCGATGATGGCCGGGCCCTTGAGGGGCCGGTCGGGCCGGAGGGCATCGAACAGCTCGATCCGCGCCTCCACCAGCCCCGTGTCGCCGAAATAGGCCTTCCGGGACGACGGCAGCTTCACCCGGTATCCCTTTTCCCGGGCGAGCCGGCCGAGGCCCCTGCCGCGGAGCCGGCAGCGCACCGTGGCCCGCCACCCCACGAACTCCACCGCCGAGCCGGGGTCCCCGAAGCCGAAGATCTCCTCGTGGGCGCGATGGAAGGCCTCGCGAACCCCGGCCACCTGGTCGCCGCCCTCGAAGCGATGGAAGGGGATCGGCACGTCGATCTCCCAGATCTGATGCCGGTAGCGAGCCTCGGCGACGACGTCGATCGAGTGCTCCGCCGCCCCTGTCCCCGGGCCCTCCAGGAAGCTCCGGCACCGGGCGAGGAGCCCCGCGAGCGTCCTGTTGACCCCGGCGACATCGAAGTTGTCGGTGACGGTGTAGTGCAGCGCGCGATAGCCGGCGTGGAGATCCGACATGATGGCCCCGGCCGCCGAGAGCGCCGCCCCGAGCTCCGGGATGATGACCTTCGTGCACCCGAGCCGCCGGGCGATGGCCACCGAGTTGAGGCCCGCGGCGCCGCCACCCCCGACCAGGACGGCGCCGCGCGGGTCGATCCCCTGGTTGATCGTGATCTCCTCGATGGCCCCGACCATGTTCTCCGTCGCCACGCTCACGATGGCCGCCGCGGCCTCGTGGAGCCCGAGGCCCAGCGGCACACCCACGTCCCGGCGGACGGCGTCCTCGGCGAGTGCCACGTCGAGCTTCATGGCGCCGCCGAGGAAATAGGCCGGGTCGACGTAGCCCAGCACCAGCGCCGCATCCGTCACGGTGGGCCGGGCGCCACCCTTGGCGTACGAGGCCGGCCCCGGCACGGCGCTCGCGCTCATGGGCCCCACCTGGAGCAGGCCGCCCTCGTCTACCCACGCGATGCTCCCGCCGCCGGCCCCGATGCTCCGGACATCCACGGAGGGGAAGCCCAGGATATGCCCCCGGTAGCGCTGCCCGAGCCACGTCTCCGGCGTCATGGGGATCGAGCCCCGGCGCACCAGGCTGACGTCATACGTCGTGCCTCCGGTGTCGGCGACGATGGCCGTGTCGGCCCTGACGTCGAGGCGGGCGAAGTGGCGGCCGGCGATGGGTGCCATGGACGGGCCCGAGCCGACGGCATGGATCGGAGCCTGCGTCAGGTCCTCCGCGTCCATCACCCCGCCCTGGGAGGTGAGCATCAACAGACGGCCCCGGAAGCCGGCCTCGCGCAGCCGCCGGGACAGGCCGCCGAGGTAGCGCGACATGAGCGGCTTCAGCGAGGCGTCGATGGAGGTGGAGGAGGCCCGCCGGTACTCTCTCAGAATCGGGTTGAGCACATGCGAGAGCGTGTGCGGGACCTCCGGGAGATGCTCGGCGAGGAGCTGGCCCACGCGGTCCTCGTGCAGCGGGTTCACGGTGGACCAGAGGAGGCAGACGCCCACCGCCTCGACCCGGCGTTCCCGCAGGCGCCCGAACACCTCCAGCACGGCCGTCTCGTCGAGGGGCTCGAGGATGGCGCCGTCCGCGGCGATCCGCCCGGGGATCTCGAAGGTCAGGGAGCGCGGGACGTACGGACGGGGGAAAGGCACGCGGAAGTTGAAGGGCTCGATCCGCCCCCCCTCTCTCAGCACGAGCATGTCCGGATGGCCCTTCGTGGTCAGGAGAGCCGTCCTGGCCGTGGTCCCCGTGACGATGGCGTTGGTGGCATGGGTTGTCCCGTGGATGAACAGCTCCCCCCGCCCGAGCAGCGCCTCGGGAGCCTCGCCGAAGCTCTGCGCCGCCGTTCGGACGCCATCGAGGATCCCGCGAACCGGATCGTCGGGAGTCGTGGGCGCCTTGAACATGTGCAGGATGCCCTTGTCATCCTCCAGCACGAGGTCCGTGAATGTCCCGCCGGTATCCACCGCGAAGCGCATGGGCTTTCCCCTCCCCATCCTTTCCCGGCCACGGGCGCGCCGCGAAGCGCTTCGGCGTCCCGTGCCCGCCGCCGCCGTGCCCGGGCGTACGCTGGAGGACGATCGGCTGCGCCACGGCCGCCAGCGCCACGCCCGCGATCCTCGTCCCGCGCCGGCCGGGGCGCGCAGGCTTCGCTACTTGCCGTCCTTCAGCGACAGCCAGGCGCCGATGATCTGCTCCGAGGACAGCGCCTGGAAGGTCACCCGCTTGTTCACTCCGTAGAGGTCCATCTGCTGGTACAGCGGCAGCACGGCGCCGTCGTCCAGCATCAGCCGCTGGGCCCGCGCGTAGATCTCCTGGCGCCGCTTCGGGTCCACGGTGGTCTGCGCCTCGTCCATCATCCCGTCGAAGTCCGGATTGTGGTGGTTCGCCAGGGGGTTGCCGGAGCGGAACAGCGGGGTGAGCGTGCCGTCGGCGTCCCAGGTGGTGTTCCCCCAGCCGATGAGGTACATGGGGGTCGCCTTGTGGATGTAGACCATCTGGTTCAGATAGGTCGTCCACTCGAAGGTGCGCACGCGGGTGCGGATGCCGGCCCTGGTCAGCTGGCCCCCCACGGCCTCGGCGACTTCCTTGTCCTTGAGGTAGCGCCCGTCGGGCGAGTTCAGCGTGAGGTCGATGCCGTTGGGGAAGCCGGCCTCGGTGAGGAGCTTCTTCACCCGGTCGGGGTCCTGCTTGACGGGGGCGAGCGTCCTGTCGAAGCCGAAGTGCTTGCTCGTGAGCGGCGTGGCCGTGCGGATCGCCTGCCCCTCGAGCACGGTCTTGATGATCTCATCCGGGTTGGCGGCCGCGATGATCGCCTGGCGCACCCGCTTGTCCTTGGTGGGACCGTCCACCGGCCCCACCAGCTTGTTGGCGGTGTCGAACTGGGAGGTGTAGATCGGGATGAAGAGGGTCCGCACGCTGGGCGCCTTGGAGATGTAGAGCTTGGGGTGCTTGTCGATAATCGGCACGAGGTGCGGCGGGATGTTGACGGCGATGTCCACCTCCCCGCCCTGGAGCGCGGCCACGCGCACGGCGTGCTCGGGGATCGGTCGGTAGACGATGGTCTTCACCTTGGGCGCCCCGCCCCACCACTGCTCGTTGGCCTCGAGCACGAGCTGATCGTCCTTCGCCCAGCGGACGAACTTGTATGGCCCCGTGCCGACCGGATTCCGGTCCGCGAAGGTCTTGTCCTTCCCCGCGAAGTGCTTGGGCGCCATGACGGCGCCGCGGAGTGCCAGCTGGTTCTCCATCGTGGGGAACGGCTTGCTGGTGATGATGCGCACCGTGAACTTGTCCACCACGTCCACGGAGGCGACCAGCCGGAAGTTGCCGGCCTGGCGGTTGCCGAGCTTGGGATCGCGCAGGCGGTCCATGCTGAACTTCACCGCGTCGGCGTCGAGCTCCTCGCCGTTGTGGAACTTGACGCCCTTGCGGAGCTTGAACTCCCACGTGGTGGGGGTGACGAGCTTCCACGATTCGGCGAGCCACGGGATGATCCTGAGGTCCTTGTCCCGGAAGAGCAGCGTGTCGTAGATGTTCAGCAGCACGTTGTAGGCGGGCGTTTCCTCGTGCCACTGCGGGTCGAGCGTCGTCGGGTCCACGCCCTGGGCGATGACGACCTTGCCTTCGGGCGCCGCCAGCGCGGGCGCCGTCCACACGAGGCCCAGCACCGCGCCCGCCAGGGCCGCGCCAAGCCAGAACACACCGAGTCGCGTCATGAGTGGATCTCCTTTCGTAGAGCCCGTCCGCGCAGGAAGACCATGCGCACGTCCGCGAGCGCCTCGACGCGCTCCGCGGGGTTGCCGGCCACCGCGATGAGGTCCGCGGTGTAGCCGGGAGCGATCCGGCCGATCTCCGATCCCAGGCCGAGCGCCTCCGCCGCCACCGACGTGGCGGAGTGGAGGGCCTGGAGCGGCGTCATGCCGCACTTCACCATCAGCACGAGCTCGGGCACGAGGCTGCCGTGAGGGTTGAGCGGGGTGCCGGCGTCGCTGCCGGCCGCGATCGCCACCCCGTTTCTGAGCGCCAGCTGGAAACTCTCCATCCCCCTCCTAGACGTTCAGCCGCGGGTCCAGCGTGTCGCGGAGCCCGTCGCCGAAGAGGTTGATGCCAAGCACGGTCACGAGGATGGCCAGGCCCGGGAAGGTCGCGAGCCACCACGCCGTCGAGAGGTAGACGCGCCCGTCGGCGAGCATGCCGCCCCAGGTCGGCGTCGGAGGCTGGACGCCGAGGCCGAGGAACGACAGCGCCGATTCGATCACGATGACCCGCGCCATGTCCAGCGTCGCCACCACGAGCCAGGGGGTGAAGGCATTGGGCAGCACGTGACGGACCAGGATGCGCCCGTCGCGGCTGCCCAGCGCGATGGCCGCCTGGACGAACTCGCGCTCCCGGATCGAGAGCACCTCGCCTCGGACGACGCGCGCATACACGACCCAGGAGGAGACGCCGATGACGATGATGATGTTCTGGAGGCTGGGGCCGAGCACGCCGATCACCGCGATGGCCAGCAGGATGAAGGGGAAGGCGAGCTGGATGTCCGCCAGCCGCATGAAGAAGTCGTCCACGCGCCCCCCGAAGTAGCCCGACACGAGCCCGATGGCCATGCCGAGGGTCCCCGAGATGAGCACGGCCGCCAGCCCGACCAGCAGCGCGATGCGCGAGCCGTGGATGATCCGCGACAGGATATCGCGCCCCAGGTGATCGGTGCCGAGCGGGTGCATGCGCCCCTGGGCGTCCTGCCAGCCGGGCTCCCTGAGCCGCTCGCCGATGTCCTGCGCCAGCGGATCGAAGGGGGCAATCAGCGGCGCGAAGGCCGCGGCGAGGAGCACGATCCCCACCACCACGAAGCCGAAGAGCGCCGTGCGCCGCCGCGCGAGGCGGGTGAGGAGCATCACCCACTCGCGCGCCGCCGGGGAGCGGGCGGGCGCCAGGGCGAGGGACTCGGTGGCGGCGGGCGTCATTTGGGACGCTTGAATGTGGATGACATCGGGTCGCGGTTGGGCCTCTTCGCCCCTGTGGGGCTCATCGGGGGACGCTTGAATGTGGATGACATCGGGTCGCGGTTGGGCCTCTTCGCCCCTGTGGGGCTCATCAGTGGAAGCGGATCCGGGGGTCGAGGTAGGTGTAGACGATGTCCACAAGGAAGTTGACGACCACGAACGTGCTGGCGAGCAGGAAGACCGCGGCCTGGACCACGGGGTAGTCCCGGTTGAAGATCGCCTGCACGGACAGCCGGCCCACACCGGGCCACGCGAAGATGGTCTCGGTGATGACGGACCCGCCCAGGAGTGTGCCGAGCTCGATCCCCACGATGGTGACGATGGGGATCGAGGCGTTCCGCAGCGCATGCTTCCACACGACGGGGGGCTCGCCCACGCCCTTGGCGCGAGCCGTGCGGATGTAGTCCTGCCCGAGCACTTCCAGCATCCCCGAGCGCGTGAGCCGCGTGATGCGCGCCGTGGTGAAGAGCCCGAGGGTGATGGCCGGCAGGACCAGGTGCTCGAGATCCCCGCGGCCCGACGAGGGGAGCCACCCGAGCCGCACCGAGAACACCAGGATCAGCATGATGCCGAGCCAGAAGGTGGGCATGGCCTGGCCCAGGAGCGCCACGACGGTGGAGACGTAGTCGATGGCGGTGTTGCGGCGGACCGCTGACACGATACCGGCCGGAATGGCCAGGCTCAGGGCTAGCGCCAGGCCGGCCCCCGCCAGCTCGAAGGTCGCGGGCAGCCGCTCCACCACGAGCGCCATGGCCGGCTCGCCGTGGCGCAGCGACTCGCCGAAGTTGCCGCGCACCGCGCCCTTGAGGAAACGCAGATACTGCACCGCCACGGGATCGTTGAACCCCATGGACTCGCGGAACTTCGCGATGTCCTCCGCAGTGGCATCGGGCGGGAGCAGCAGCAGCGCGGGATCGCCCGTGAGGTAGAGGATGAGGAACACCACGACCGACACGCCGAACAGCACCAGGATGGACTGCAGCAGCCGCCGGACCAGATACGCGTTCATCGAGCGGCCACGGGTCCCTCAGGCCCCTCGGGACAGGCGCGCGATCACCTCGATGTGCGACGTGTGCGGGAACATGTCGACGGGCTGGACCCACTCGAGACGGTAGCCCGCCCGCACGAGCTCGGCGACGTCGCGGGCCAGCGTGGCCGGATTGCAGGACACGTACACGAGGCGCGACGGGCGCAGAGTCACCAGTGCGTGGAGCGCCTTGGGGTGGAAGCCCGCCCGCGGGGGATCCGCCACCACGACCTCCGCCGCGACGCCCTTGGCAAGAAGGGACGGCAGCGCGAACCGGACCTCGCCCGCGAGGAAGGTGCAGTTGGCGATCCCGTTGGCCGCCGCGTTGCGCACGGCATCCGCCACGGCTGCCGGCGCCACCTCGATCCCGTAGACCCAGCGGCAGCGCCGCGCCAGGAGCAGGCTGATGGCGCCCGTCCCCGAGTAGAGGTCCACCACGGTCTCGGGGCCCTCCAGGCAGGCGGACTCCAGCACGAGCTCGAAGAGCCGCTCGGCCTGCGCCGTGTTCGTCTGGAAGAACGATCCCGGGGACACCTGGAACGTCAGCCCCCCGAGGGACTCCCGGATGTGGTCGCGGCCAGCCAGGAGATGCTCCTCCACGCCGATGGCCACGCTGGCCTTCTTCGGGTTCACGGTCATCACGACGCTGGCCGTCTCGGGCACGCGCGCCTGGAGTCGCCCGGCCAGCGGCTCGAGCTCGGACACGGCCGGGGCTGCGGTGACCACGTTGACCATCGCCTCGCTGGTGCGCGTGCCCTCGCGGAGCATGAGGAAGCGGAGCAGGCCCTCGCCGCTCTCCTGGTCGTACCCCGAGAACCCGCGCTCGATGAAGAACCGCCGGGCTTCCACGAGGAGCGTGTTCATGCGGTCGGACTGGAGCAGGCACCGCTCGATGTCGAGCACCGAGTCGTAGCGGTCCGCCTCGTGCAGCCCGATGATTACCATGGGGGACGGTTGACTGTCGATGACATCGCGTCGCGGTTGGGCCTCTTCGCCCCTGTGGGGCTCATCGGGACGGGCACCCGGGCTGTCGCCCGCCCGTCCCTGCCTCGCCGCCTCGCCCGAGGACGCGTCGCCCGGGCTGTCGCCCGCCCGCGCCCCCGCCGTCGCATCGCCCGAGGACGCGTCACCCGCCCGTCCCGCCGTCGTCGCATGCGGCGAGGGGCGGTAGACTGCGCGGGCCACGGTGAACTCCATCTTGTTGCGGTAGCCGTAGGGATCCGGGGCCCCGATGATCGGCCGCAGCTCGAAGGAGCCGAGACCGCCGAGGCGTTCGAGGCAGTCCGCGACCTGCTTGGACTTGAAGGCGAGCTGCGCCGGATAGGCGACGTGCTGAAGGCGGCAGCCGCCGCATCGACCGAAGTAGGGGCACGGGGCAGCCACCCGGTAGGGCGATGGGCTCTCGACTCTGGCGATGGTCCCGCGTCCGAACCGGGCCCGGGCCTGGTCGAGCCGCACCTGCAGCCGGTCGCCGGGAATTCCGCCCGGCACGAAGACCACGTAGCCCTCCACGCGGCCCACGCCCTCCCCGCCGAACGCGAGGTCGTCGATGGTGACGGACAGAGTGTCGCCGCGCTTGGCTCGAGCCATGTAGCGCCACTATAAAGGTGCGTCGGAGAGGAGTCAATTTGACCCCCCTTCTTCCCAGTAGCCGCCCGCCAGGGGGTCAAGTATCATTGGAATCCATCATGAAGTGGAGTCTGTCATGACGTTGCTGCGGCCCTCCGCCCCTCAGCGTGTCGGGGACCTGCTGACCCGGGCTGTCCCCGCGCTGGTCGAGCGCATGCTCGAGGAGACGATCCGGAAGGAGTGGGCGCTGGTGGCGGGTCTGGAGGTGGCGCGCCGTTCCCAGCCGGGAGCGCTCGACCGGGGCGTGCTCGAGGTGCGCGCGGACAATTCCCCGTGGCTCATGGAGATGACGATGCGGACCGGTGAGCTCCTCGGGAGCCTCCACGCCCGCTACGGGCCCCGCGTCACGGCGCTCCGCTGCACGCTCGGGCCGGTGCCCCGAGTCCGGGTGTCCACGGGCAGGACGCGGCCCTCGCCTCCCGGGGCGGTCCGATTGAGCACGGAGGAAGCGCAGGAGGTCGAGACGCTCGTGGCGTCGGTGCCGGACCCCAAGGTCGCCGCCGCCCTGCGACGCCTCTTGACGAAAGACCGGCTGGCTCGCCGGCAGCGGGCCGAAGCACCGACGGGGGGGGGGTCTTCCTCATGACGAGCACTCGATGGCCTGCGGCCCTGGCCGGGATCCTCCTCCTGCTGGGCGGAGCCTCCCTCGTGACCGGCTGCGCCGCGGGGGCGCCGCGGGGACCGGGCGCCGGCGCCGAGGCCGCCGCCCCTGTCCCGCGGGCGCGCCCCGTGGATGCCAGCGCCGAGGCGTATTACCACTTCGCCGCCGCGCAGGTGCACGCGCGGGCCGGCCGCTTCCCAGAAGCCATTGCCGAGCTTCGCCAGGCCATCCAGCGCGATCCCAAGACCGCGGCGCTCTGGGTCCAGCTCGCTCAGTGGCTGGCGCGCGCCAACGCGCCGGCCGAGGCCATCGAGGCGGCGCAGAAGGCGGTGGAGCTGGCGCCCGACAGCCAGGCCACCCACCTTACCCTGGCCGATCTCTTCCGACGGCAGCGCAAGTTCGCCGAGGCCGAAGCCGAGCTCGAGAAGGTGATCGCGCTGTCCCCGCAAACGCCGGACGCGTACCTGGCGCTCGCCCAGCAGCACTTCGAGCAGAAGGCCTACGACAAGGCCCGCGTCGTCCTCCTGCGCCTGGTCGCGGGGCGTCCCGGCCTGGCCCAGGGGCACTATCTGCTCGGGCGAATCGCCATCGAGACCGAGGCGTGGGACGAGGCCATCGACCGGCTCAAGCGCGCCACCGAGCTGGACCCCGACCAGGACGGCGCGTGGACGGCGCTGGGCTTTGTGCTCGAGAAGCAGAAGCGTCCCGAGGAGGCCGCCCAGACCTACCGGCAGGCCATCACCGCCAACCCGGGCAACCTGACCTTCGTCGAGAGGCTGGGAGACCTGCTGCTCCGACTCGGGCGCCTCAAGGAGGCCGAGCAGGAGATCGAGACGCTGACCGGCGCGGCGCCCCGGGATCCCCGCGTGTGGATCAAGCTCGGGGCGATCCAGTACGAGCAGAAGGAGTGGGAGCGGGCCGCCGCCGCCTTCCGGCGCGCGCTGGCGCTGGAGCCGGGGAACCTCCGGGCTCGCTACTTCCTCGCGACAACCTTCATCGAGGCCAGCAAGGACGCCGAGGCGCAGACCGAGCTCGAGCGGATCCTGAGCGCGGACCCCCGGTCCGTGGACGCCCGCGTCCAGCTCGGCTTCCTCCACAGCCGGGCGAAGCGCTATCAGGAGGCGGCCGCCATCCTGCGCGAGGCGATCAACATCGAGCCCAAGCGGCCGGAACTCTTTCTCTACCTCGGCACGGCGCTGTACCGCGCCTCGGAGTACGACCGGTCCGTGGCCGTCTTGCAGGAGGGGCTGTCGCTCGACGACAAGCACCGCGACCTGCACTTCCAGCTCGGGGTGGTCCGGGAGAAACAGCAGCGCTTCGAGGAGGCCATCGGCGCCTTCCGGCGCGTCATCGCCATCGACCCCAAGCACGCCGAGGCGTACAACTACCTCGGCTACATGTACGCCGAGCGCGGCATCAACCTCGGCGAGGCGGTGGACCTGATCCAGCAGGCCCTGGCGCTGGATCCCGAGAACGGCTACTTCATCGACAGCCTCGGGTGGGCCTATTACCAGCAAGGCAAGTACTCCGAGGCCCTTCGCGAGCTGCAGCGGGCGGCCGACCGGGCCAAGGAGGATCCGGAGATCTTCGATCACCTGGGCGACGCCTACCTCAAGAACGGCCAGATCGAGGAGGCCATCTCCGCGTGGGAGAGGGCGCTCCAGGTGGACAAGGAGAACCGGACCTCGGAGTCGGTGAAGAAGAAGCTCCAGGAGGCGCGCGAGAAGCAGCTTCGGGCCACGGGTGACGCCCCCAAGTCCGCACCGAAGTAGCCTCCGCCTCGTCGCTGTCCTGCTGCTGGCCCAGGCCCTTGGCGCCTGCGCTACCGCGCCCGCGCCCCGCCAGTTGCTGACCGCCGAGGTGGAGGCAGCCCGCAGAGTGATCGAGCAGCGCTGGCTGACCTTCGGGGACTTCCGGAGCCTCGCCGAGATCAAGATCCAGCGCGACGGCCGCGTCCAGCAGCTGGCGGGCGTCCTGCTGCTGCGCGCCCCGGGAGCACTGCGCTTCGAGGCGCTGTCTGCCTTCGGGCCACCTATCCTCCTGGTCGGCGCCGCCCCCGACCGCGTGACCATCTGGGAGGTCCTAAAGAACCGGGCCTTCATCCTGCCCTCCTCCCCCGACGCCAACCGGCGCTGGCTCGGCCTGGCGCTGGGCGCGGAGGATCTGGTCGGGCTCCTCTCCGGGCGCGTCCGGCCGCTTCAGGCCCCGCTCTCCGGGGCGCTGCTGCCGCCCGATGAGCACGGCCCGTCGTTGAGCCTCACGAGTCGCGAGGGTGCCCAGCGCCTGTGGGCGGACCCCGCCACCGGGCTCGTCCGGCAGGTGGAGTACAACCAGGGGCAGAATCCGGTGCGAGTCGTCATCAGCGGCGGGGGCCCCGCCGAACCGCCAGACGGGGTGACGATGGCCTCGCTCGACGGCAAGCTGCTTGTCGCGATCAGGTACCGGAGGCCCCAGATCGACACAGGTTTCGATCCTGACCTCTTGAGGGTCACTGTGCCGGAAGGCGTGGAAATCCAAGACTTCCGTTGACAGTTCGACGCAGCGCGTGTTAGCCTGCCATGCCTTGTCGAAGCGGTCGAGGGGGACCCGCCGGATCGTGCTTCGAACCTCGGCCAAGGTGAACCTGGCCCTGGAGGTCCTGGGCAAGCGGGACGACGGCTATCACGAGATCGCCACCGTGATGCAGGCGGTGGATCTCTGCGATCGGTTGACGGTGGAGACGGCCGACACGTTGTCGCTCGTCGTGAGCAACCCTGCGCTGCCAACGGACGACGGCAACCTGATCGTCAGGGCGGCGGCGAGGCTCGGAGAGGCCGCCGGCGCGACGAAAGGGGCCCGCATCACGCTTGACAAGCACATCCCCGTGGCCGCAGGGCTCGGCGGCGGATCGAGCGATGCCGCGGCCACCCTGTGGGCGCTCAACCGTCTCTGGGGGCTCAGATGGTCACGCGCCCGGCTCGCGGGGCTGGCGGTGCGGCTCGGGATGGACGTGCCGTTCTTCCTCGGAACGGGACGGGCGCTGGCCACGGGACGGGGAGAGCAGCTCGAGCCGCTCCCGGGCGCGGGCGCGTATGCGCTCGTGCTCGTGAACCCGAACGTCCCGCTGTCGACGGGCGAGGTCTACGGGCGTGTGCCGGCCGGGTGGACGGCCGAGGCCCGCAGCACGCGGCGGATGGTCGAGGCGCTCCGCACGCGGAGCGCGCGCACGGTGGCCGGAGCGTTGGCGAACAACCTGGAGTCGATCGTGGAGCCGATGGTGCCCGCGATCCGCCACATGAAAAGCGCGCTGCTGGCGGCAGGCGCCCTCGGGGCGGTCATGTCGGGCAGCGGCCCCACCGTGTTCGGCGTCGCGCGGTCCTACGACCACGCCCGCCAGATCCGGTCGCGGGTGAACCGGGCGGGATGGTCGTGCTGGGCCGTCCGGACCGTGTCGGGCAGGGTGATCCGGGCGGTATGAACGTGTTCCCTGGGGCGTGGCCAAGCGGCAAGGCGCGGGACTTTGGATCCCGTATTCGGAGGTTCGAATCCTCCCGCCCCAACCACGAATGGAGACGGGGACGTCCATGGGCTATGAGCTGAAGCTCTTCTCCGGCAACGCCAACCGGCCGCTCGCCGAGGAGATCGCCCAGCAGCTGCAGGTGCCGCTGGGGGATGCCGACGTCTCCCGTTTCTCCGACGGTGAGGTCTACGTGCAGATCAACGAGAACGTCCGCGGCCAGGACGTGTTCGTGATCCAGCCCACGAGCCCACCCGTGAACGACAACCTCATGGAGCTGCTGGTGATGATCGACGCGTTCAAGCGGGCCTCGGCGCGTCGCATCACGGCGGTCCTCCCCTACTACGGCTACGCGCGGCAAGACCGCAAGGTGATGCCGCGCGTGCCCATCTCGGCCAAGCTGGTGGCCGACCTGATCACGGCGGCCGGGGCCAATCGCGTGCTGGCGGTGGACCTGCACGCCGGGCAGATCCAGGGCTTCTTCGACATCCCGGTGGACCATCTCTTCGCGGCGCCCGTGATCGTCGACTACCTGGCCAAGCAGGACCTGCACGAGCCGGTGCTCGTCTCGCCCGACGCGGGCGGTGTCGAGCGGGCGCGCGCCATCGCCAAGCGCCTCAAGGCGGGACTGGCCATCATCGACAAGCGCCGCGACGGGCCCAACGTGGCCGTGTTCATGCGCCTCATCGGCGACGTCGCGGACAAGGACGTGGTGATCATCGACGACATGATCGACACCGCGGGCACGCTGATCCAGGCCGTGGAGGCGCTCAAGCGAGAGCGCGCGCGGCGCATCCTGGCCTGCGCGGTCCACGGCGTGCTGTCGGGGCCCGCCATCGACCGCATCGCCGGCTCGCCGCTGGAAGAGGTGGTCATCACCAACTCCATCCCCCTGCCGGCCGGCAAGCACCTCCCCAAGTTCCAGGTGTTGTCGGTCGCCCCGCTCCTGGCGGAGGCCATCCGGCGAATCCACGACGAAGAGTCCGTCTCGGGCCTGTTCATCTAGCCAAGCGAAGGAGCCGAGCATCATGGAAATGCGTGCACTGACCATCGAGAAGCGAGAGGGCACCGGCACGGGGCCGGCCAGGCGCCTGCGCCGGGCCGGCCGCATCCCGGCCGTGCTCTATGGGGGCGCGAGCCCCGTGAGCATCGCCGTGGACCCGCGGGAGATCCTCCGCCTCATCCACGGCCACGAGGGCGGCACCCAGCTGCTGCAGGTGTCCTACGCGGGCGCCAGCGAGAGCCGGATGGCCATCATCCGCGACATGCAGTTCGACCCGGTCTCCGAGGACCTGATCCACGCCGACCTCCAGGAGGTCGCCATGGACAAGCCGCTGCAGATCGCCGTGCCGCTCAGGCACGTCGGCGATGCCATCGGGGTCCGGGACACCAAGGGCATCCTCGAGATGATCCTCCGCGAGGTCCAGGTCTCGTGCCTGCCGGGCGCGATCCCGGAGGTCATCGCGGCCGACGTCTCGGGCCTCCACATCGGCGACGTGTTCATTGTGGGGCAGCTCGTGGCTCCCGAGGGCGTGCGCATCCTGACGGATCCCGGCCAGGCCGTCGCCACCGTCGCTCCGCCCATGGCGGAAGAAGTGGCCGCGCCCACCGCGGCGGCGCCCGCCGCGGCCGCCGAGCCCGAGGTCCTCACGGAGCGCAAGCCGAAGGAAGAGGTCGAAGAGAAGAAGAAGTAAGTGGCCCAGGCGATCATTGGCCTCGGCAACCCTGGGCCGGAGTATCGGGACACCCGCCACAACGTGGGACAGCGCGTGGTGGATGGGCTCGCCCGGACGCTTCACGGGCGCTTCGCGCGCGAAGGCGGCCACCTGGTGGCGCGCGTGAGGTGGCGGGGCGAGGTGGTCTCCCTCGTCAAGCCCCAGTGCTTCATGAACGTCAGCGGCCCGGCGGTCGCCCGCCTGAGCCCGAAGCTCGGTCTGGGCCCGCCCGATGTGATCATCGTGTTCGACGATCTGGACCTGCCGCTCGGCAAGGTCCGCATCCGCATGAAGGGCAGCGCGGGAGGGCACAACGGGTTGCGCTCGCTCATCGAGGCCCTGGGCACGAGCGAGCTCCGGCGCGTCAAGGTGGGCATCGGCCGACCGGGCAGGCCCGGCGAGGGCCGGGACCACGTCGTGGATCACGTCCTCTCGCCGTTCTATCGCAACGAGCTCGACCTGGTCGAGGCGGCCTGCAGCGAGGCCGCGCAGCAGGCCCTGAAGCTGGTGGAGAGCCACTCCTCACCGCCGCTCTGAGCGCACCGCGAGGCCCTCGGGTGACGACAGGGCCAGCCCCGGGGGATGAATTGCGCCGTCCCCGGGGCGCGTGGTATACAGTTGACGTTTAGCCGGCCGCCGAGAGGGGGGGACCTGAGTGACCACAGTCATCGTCGAGCCCGACGAGTCCTTCGAGAACGCCCTCAAGCGATTCAAGAAGCAGTGCGAGAAGGCCGGGCTCATGTCGGAATTGCGGAAACGCCAGCATTACGAGAAGCCCAGCGTCAAGCGGAAGCGCAAGACCCTGGCAGCGCGCAAGAAGGCCAAGAAACGCGAGCGGTTCTCCGAATAGTCGCAGGGGGTGCGGGGGTCGAGTGGGCCCAGGTGCGGGCCCTGCTGGCCCTCGGCACCTACACTCCGATGGGCCGGGAGCGGGCCCTTGCTCTCGATCCCTCGACGGACCTGGGAACGATCCACGTGGCCCTGAGCGACACCCGCCAGGGCCGTCTCGCATTGGCGGCGGCCGGCCCGCCGCCGTGGGATGTCATCCCCGATGTGCGTCCAACGCTTGACCGCGCCCGTACCCCGGGCGCCGTGGTCGATGGCGCGGACCTGAGCGGCCTGCTCCCCCTTCTCGAGGCGGCAGGACGACTCGCGGGCTACGGCCGGAGCATCGGGAGCGTGGCCCCGGACCTGGCAGCCGGGCTCCTCCGGCTGCCCTCGCTCGGCGCATTGCGGGAGGTGCTGCACCGGTCGCTCGATGAGGACGGCGGCGTCAGGGACGAGGCGAGCCCGGCGCTGCGCCGGGTCCGCCGACGACTGCGGGTACTGCGGCGCGATGTGGTCAGGCGCCTCGAGGCCTTCTTCCAGGCCCCGGGGGCCGACACGCTGTTCCAGGAGCGCTACGTCACGGTGCGCCACGGCCGCTACGTGCTGCCGATCATGGCCTCGGCCAAGGGGCGGCTCCGCGGCATCGTGCACGACCGCTCCCAGAGCGGCGCGACCCTGTTCGTGGAGCCGGAAGGCCTCGTCGAAGACAACAACGAGATGGCGCAGACCATCCGCGAGGAGGAAAGCGAGATCTTGCGCGTGCTCACCGCGCTCACGGATCTCCTCCGCGAGGCGCTCCCCGAGCTCGACCCCCTGCTTGCGGAGATGGGGCGGATCGACGTGATCTTCGCCCTGGCCGAGCTCGCCGAGCGCATGGGCGCGGTGGAGCCCACCGTCGGGCCCGGCCCGGGTGGGGCGCGAGAGGTCAGCGTCCAGGGGGCCCGCCACCCGCTCCTCCTGGCCCAGAGGTGGCAGGAGCCGGACCGGCCGGTCGTCCCCGTGGATCTCCACCTCGACGGCGAGCGCCCGCTGCTCGTCATCACGGGGCCCAACGCGGGAGGAAAGACCGTCGTGCTCAAGACGCTCGGGCTCCTCTCGCTCATGGCCCAGTCGGGCTTTCACCTGCCGTCCGGGGAGGGTGCGCGCCTGCCCGTCTTCGAGCAGGTGTTCACCATCATCGGCGATGATCAGAGCGTGGCCGAGAACCTCTCGACCTTCTCGGCGTTCGTGAAGCAGCTCCGCGATGTGCTCGAGCACGTGGACAACCGGTCGCTCGTGCTCCTCGACGAGCTCGGCGCCGGCACCGATCCCGACGACGGGGCCGCGCTGGCCCAGGCCGTGCTCGAGGAACTGGCGGGGCGGGGGGCCTTCTGCGTGGCCTCCACCCATCTCGAGCCCCTCAAGGGCTTCGCCGCGACCGACCCACGGGCGCGCAATGCCTCGGTGGAGTTCGACGCCGAGCGGCTCGAGCCGACCTTCCGGCTGGTCTACGACCGTCCGGGACAGAGCTATGCCCTCGCCATCGGCGCGCGGCTCGGTCTGCCGCCAGCCCTGATCGCAACCGCCCAGGCGCATCGCACGACGCAGGGGCGCGCGCTCCAGGCGCTGCTCGCTCGGCTCGACGCGCGGGACCGCCAGGATGCCGAGCGCGCGGCGCTCATGGAGCGGCGGGAGGTGGAGACCGCAGGGCTGCTCACGCGGGCGCAGGAGGAGCGGGAAGCCGCGCGAGCCAAGGCGCGCGAGACCGTTGCCCGGGCCCGGACCGACGCAGCGCGGCTCCTGAGCGACGTCCGGCGCGCGGTCAACGAGGAGTGGGAGCGGCTCAAGGAGAGCGACCGGACGCGCGAGCACCTCGAGCGGAGCCGCAAACGGCTCCTGGCCGAAAGCCAGCGCGTGTCGGACCCGCTCACGGAGGAGGATGTCGGGTATCGAGCCGGCCCCCCGGCTCCGGGGGATCACGTCCAGATCGCGCATCTCGCCCTCACGGGAGAGGTCATGACGGTGGAGGGGGCGAGCGCCACCGTGCGGGCGGGTGCTCTGACTGTGAAGGTTCCGCTCCAGGCCCTGCGCGTCATCGAGCGTCCCTCCGTCGCCGCAGCCCCATCCCGGGCCGCCGTGCCGTCGCGCCGCGATGTCCGCGGGCCCGAGAAGGCGGGCGTGGCGCCAGAGATCCGCCTGATCGGCCGGACCTCGGACGAGGCGCGGGACCTCCTCGAGAAGTACCTCGATGACGCCTTCCTCGCCGGTCTGCCCACGGTGCGGATCGTGCACGGCAAGGGCACCGGCACGCTCCGCCGCGTCGTGCACGAGCTCCTCGCGGCCCATCCCCTCGTGGCCGAGCACCGGCCTGGCGCTCCCCGGGAAGGCGGCGACGGCGCCACCGTCGCCCAGCTGACGGTCGGGACATGAACATCTTCTCAGCCTCCCTCCTCGAGGAGATCCGCTCCCGCGTGGACATGGTCGAGATGGTCGGCCAGTTCGTGAACCTCAAGCGCGCCGGCGAGAACTGGAAAGGGCTCTGCCCCTTCCACACCGAGAAGACCCCGTCGTTCACCGTCCACCCGAAGAAGGGGATCTTCCACTGCTTCGGCTGCGGCGCCGGCGGCGACGCCTTCGGCTTCCTCATGCGCCAGGACCGGCTCGCCTTCCCGGAGGCCGTGCGGCTTCTCGCCCAGCGCGCGGGCGTGGAGCTGCCCTCCGAGCGCCGGCCCGAGGCCGCCGACGGCAAGATCGAGGCGCTCCGCCAGATCATGGCGCGCGCGGCGGAGTTCTACGCCGAGGCGCTCTGGGCACCGGGCGGCGACAAGGCCCGGCGCTACCTCGAGGGGCGCGGCGTCGATCCGGAGGTGGCGCGGCGGTTCGGCCTCGGCTACGCGCCGGAAGGCTGGGATCACCTCCTGGCCTTCATGCGAGGGCAGTCGGTCGCCGAGGAGGGGCTCGCCCAGGCCGGGCTCGTCCTGCCGCGGCAAACCGGTTCCGGCTTCTACGACCGCTTCCGGGGTCGGCTTCTGTTCACCATCCGCGACGGGCAGGGCCGAGTCGTCGCCTTCGGCGGGCGCGCCCTGGGCCCCGAGGAGCCCAAGTACCTCAACTCCCCCGAGACGCCACTCTACGTGAAGGGGCAGATCCTCTACGCCCTCGATCTCGCCAAGGGGGCCATGCGCGAGCGTAACCGCGCCATCGTGGTCGAGGGGTACCTCGACTGCCTCATGGCGCACCAGCACGGCTTCACCGAGACGGTGGCCGCGCTGGGCACTGCCTTCACACAGGCGCAGCTGGCGCTCCTCCAGCGCAGCGCCGACGAGATCGTCGCGGTCTTCGATGCCGATGCCGCGGGGCAGAAGGCGGCGGCGCGGATCGACGAGCTGATGAGCGGCCCGGCGGACCTCCGGAGCCTCGGCTGGTCCATGGCGCGGACGGGTGGGTTCGAGAGGGCCGGCCACTTCCCCGTCAAGGTCGCGGTGCTGCCTCCCGGCCACGACCCCGACAGCCTCCTGCGCTCCCAGGGCGCCGATGCCTTCCGCTCGCGCGTGGACGAAGCCAGGAGTATCCTCTCCTTCGTGATGGCCCAGGCCCTCGCCGAGGAGAACCTCGCCTCGCCCCGGGGACGTGCCACGGCCCATGCTCGCGTGGCGCTGGTCCTCTCCAAGGTCCCCAATGCCGAAGAGGCCACGGCGCTCGCGCAGCAGGCCGCGCGGGAGCTCGGCGTGGATCCGACCCAGCTCTGGATCGAGGCGCAGCAGCTTCAGCGCGCCCGGTTCTCCCAGGGCCGGGGTGGGGGCGCCTCCGCCCGCGCGACGCTCCCTTCGACGGGCGCGGGGTGGCCGCCGCCGAATCTGGCCGAGCGCGATCTCCTGTCGCTCCTGCTCCAGGTCAAGGAGGCCCGGGTGTCCCTCCTGCCCGGCATCGAGGACGACGATATCGCCCATCCCGGGCTGCGGGCGCTCCTGGCGGCGCTCCGGGAGGCACCCGGCAGCCCTGCCGAGGCGCTGATGACGGCGCTGCCGGGCGACGGGGAGCGCGGACTGCTCGCCGCCCTGCTGCTGGAGGAGCGGAGCTGGTCGGACGTGCGGCAGCAGATCGGCGAGCTACAGCGGCGCTACGAGATCCGGCGCCGGAAGAAGCGGATCCGGCAGGTGACCCAGGCCATCATCGAGGCCCAGGCCACCGGCGACCCGGCCCTGCCCCAGCTCGAGGCCGAGCTCGGGCAGCTCCAGCGCGAGGCCGAGGCGGTGCGCGAGCTGTCACTGACCCCGGCGGCAGGGCCACCGGCCCCCGGCCGGCCGACGCTCGCGCCAGGGTCGACGACGCCCTAACCCATTCAGGAGACGCCCAGAGCATGGCCGACGAACCGAAGCTGGATGAGCTCGACAAGCTGATCGCGATGGGGAAACAGAAGGGCTTCCTCACCTACGACGAGGTCAACGACGCACTGCCGTCGGACATCGTCTCCCTCGACCAGCTCGACGACATCATGATGATGTTCGGCGCCATGGACATCGAGGTGGTGGACTCCGCCAAGAGCAACCGGCTCCCATCGGAGGTCGAGCCCCAGCAGGAGCGCGACGAGGAGGAAGAGCCTGCCGACGCGCCCATCGATCTCACCCCCGGCCCGGTCGGACGCACCGAGGATCCGGTCCGCCTCTACCTGCGCGAGATGGGACGGGTCTCCCTCCTCACCCGCGAGGGCGAGATCACCCTCGCGAAGCGGATCGAGGAAGGCAAGGACGAGGTGACGCGGGCGATCCTCGCGACCAACCTCGCCCTCGAGAAGATCCACGGGCTCCGGGACGAGCTGCGCCGGGAGATCGTCCCCATCAAGGACGTGGTGGACTACCCCGAGGAGGAGTCCACCGAGGAGAAGGAGGAGGAGCTCCGCCGCTCGGTCATCCGCGAGCTCGGCCACGTGGACCGGCTGCTCCGGGAGCGCGAGAAGCTCATGGACCAGACCCGGCGCCTCCGGGCGCGCGCCGGCGGCCGCCGGAAGGGCAAGGGCGAGCCCGCCTGGAAGAAAATCGAGGCGCAGGCCCAGGCCAAGCAGGCCAAGGTGCTCGCCACGCTCCGGGGCCTCACGCTGCAACCCTCCCTGCTGGACGCGTGGGGGCAGGACCTCAAGCGGCTCGTCGAGAAGATCCAGCGCGCCGAGCGCGAGATCGCGCTGTGGTCCGACGGCAAGCGCCCGGCGCCGGCGGCGGTGGACGCCTTCCTCGCCTCTCTCGGGGACGACGATCGCGACGACGGCGACCGCGACCTCTACCAGAAGGCGGCCAGCAAGTACCCGGGCATCAAGGACCGGCTCGTCTGGGTCGCCCAGCAAAAGATCAAGCGCTCGGAGGAGGGGGCCTCGGCCCGGGCCGAGGATCTCAAGCGCATCGTGGGCGTCATCAAGCAGGGTGAGGCCAAGGCCGCGCGGGCCAAGAAGGAGATGGTGGAGGCCAACCTCCGCCTGGTCATCTCCATCGCCAAGAAGTATACGAACCGGGGGCTCCAGTTCCTCGATCTCATCCAGGAAGGCAATATCGGCCTCATGAAGGCGGTGGACAAGTTCGAGTACCGCCGCGGCTACAAGTTCTCCACCTACGCCACGTGGTGGATCCGGCAGGCCATCACCCGCGCCATCGCCGATCAGGCCCGCACCATCCGCATCCCGGTCCACATGATCGAGACCATCAACAAGCTCATCCGGACGTCTCGACAGCTGGTGCAGGAATTGGGCCGCGAGCCCACCCCGGAGGAGATCGCCATCAAGATGGAGGTGCCGGTCGACAAGGTGCGGAAGGTGCTCAAGATCGCCCAGGAGCCCATCTCCCTCGAGACGCCCATCGGCGAGGAGGAGGACAGCCACCTGGGGGATTTCATCGAGGACAAGCAGGTGGGCTCGCCCGTGGAGTCCATGATCGGGCTCTCGCTCCGCGAGCAGACCAACAAGGTGCTCAACACGCTCACCCCGCGGGAGGAAAAGGTGCTGCGCCTGCGGTTCGGCCTGTCCGACGGGTGCGAGCACACGCTCGAGGAGGTCGGCCAGGACTTCGCCGTGACCCGCGAGCGCATCCGGCAGATCGAGGCCAAGGCCCTCCGCAAGCTCCGCCACCCGTCGCGCTCCAAGAAGCTCCGGAGCTTCCTGGAGTCCTGATATGATCACGCGCGGGCCCATAGCTCAATTGGCAGAGCCCCCGGCTCATAACCGGTACGGTCTTGGTTCGAGTCCAAGTGGGCCCACCAGCCTTGCGGTAGTATCGGCGGACGCAGAGCAAGTGAGAGACGGGAAACCAGATTCGCGGCGGGGGCGGGCGTGGCGACAGCCCGGGTGCCCGCCCCAGGTGAAGACTTGGACGGCCAGCTCCGGATCCTGATAGAGCTGCAGACGCTCGATACGAAGATCGCCGGCCTCGAGGGCGAGGCCGCCCGGCTGCCGCAGGAGATCGCCCGCGTCCGGGCCGAGGTGGACGAGATGCGCAACCAGGTCGCGGGCACCAAGACGAAGCTCGACGCGGCCCGCAAGGACACGCGCGCCAAGGAGAAGGACCTCGACGATTCGCAGGTGAAGCGCCAGAAGTTCGAGGGCCAGCTCTACCAGGTCAAGACCAACAAGGAGTACTCGGCCGTCCTCACCGAGATCGAGGAGGTCAAGCAGCAGAAGGCCAGGATCGAGGAGGAGATCCTCACGCTCATGGAGCGTCACGAGCGGCTGGCCGGGGCGATCAAGGAGGCCGAGGCGCAGCTCAAGGCCGCCGAGGCCCAGGGCGCGGCGGAGGAGAAGGCGCTCCGCGAGAAGCTCGGAGCGGTGGAGGCCGATCTGGCCGTCACGCGGAGCGACCGGGCCGGCGTGGCCCGCGAGCTGCCGGTCAACATCCTCGCCGACTACGAGCGGCTGCTCCGCGGTCGTGGCGGGCTCGCCCTGGCCGTGGTGACGATGCCCAACCTGTGCTCCGGCTGCCGGATGACCATCACCCCCCAGCGCCTGCAGGAGCTCAAGCCACAGAACACGCTCCTCCCCTGCGAGGCCTGCGGGCGGTACCTCTACTGGCCCGCCTGACACCCGCGCGACCCCGCACCGACCGGGCCACCCTCTACACCGACGGCGCCTGCCTCGGCAACCCGGGCCCCGGCGGCTGGGGCGCCATCATCCTCGACGGCGGGAGCGAGCGCGAGCTGTCCGGCGCCGAGCCTGCGTCCACCAACCAGCGCATGGAGCTCACCGCGGTTCTCGAGGGGCTCCGCGCCCTTCCGGGCCGCCGCGGCGTGGCCGTCTACAGCGACAGCGCCTACGTCGTCAACTGCTTCCGTGACCGCTGGTACGTCCGCTGGCGCCGGAACGGGTGGAGGAACGCCCAGAAGAAACCCGTGGAGAACCGCGATCTCTGGGAGGCGCTCCTGGCGCTGGCCGAGCAGCACGACGTCGAGTGGCACAAGGTTGCGGGCCATTCCGGCGACCCGCTCAACGAGCGCGCCGACCGCCTCGCCAATGCCGCCATCGAGCGCATGAAGGCGGGCGCCGGCCGAGCAGAACGGTGAAACACTCGCAGGCGGCCCATCAAGGTCCAGGTGCGAGGCGTCGCCCGACGGCAGCCTTCCCCTCGGCTCCCGCATCGGGTAATGTGCTGTCCTTTGATCGCGGCTCGCTCCGCCTCGACGCGCCCCGGACCGCGCGCGTCCCACCGTATCTCGCCTGGGACGACCGGGTGGGCGCCTGGCGCACCGAGGCGATGCACCACGCTCGCCTCTGCGAAGATGCCGCCCGGTACCACCTCTCGCTGACGGACCAGGCCGGGCGCTTCTTCGAGTGCCCGCCGCTGCGGCCGGCGCTGCCGCCGCTCCGGCCCGATCAGGAGGCGGCCGTCCTCGCCTGGGAGCAGGCCGGCCGCCGGGGCGTGATCGTCAAGCCCACGGGCACGGGCAAGACCGAGATCGCGCTGTCGATCATCGCCCGCCACCGCGTGTCCGCCCTCGTCGTCGCCCCGCTGCGCGACCTCATGTACCAGTGGCAGCGGCGCATCCGCCAGGGGCTCGGCTTCGACGCGGGCGTGCTCGGCGACGGCCGCCGCGAGATCTGGCCGATCACCGTCACGACGTACGACAGCGCCTACATCCACATGAAGGAGATGGGCAACCGCTACCGGCTGGTGGTCTTCGACGAGGCCCACCACCTCCCCGGGGCGACGCTGCACGAGAGCGCGCTCGACGCCCTCGCCCCCATGCGCCTGGGCCTCACGGCCACGCCCGAGCGCGCCGACCGGCGCGAGGGGATGCTCGACGACCTGATCGGGCCCGTGGTGTTCCGCGAGGAGATCGCCGCCGCCAAGGGCAGGACGCTCGCCGACTACAGCCTGGTCCGCGTGCCGATCCACCTCGCGCCCGAGGAGCAGGAGGAATTCGACGGGCTCTCCCGGCGGGTGCGCGCGTACCTCATCGAGCGCAGGCGCGAGGAGCCGGGCTTCGAGTGGACCGACCTCACGCGCCGCTCCCGCACCGACACCGAGGCCCGGGAGGTGCTGCGGGCCTACCGGCGGAAGCTCGCCCTCATCCACCGGTCCGCGGAGAAGCTCCGAGTGGTCGAGGATATCCTGCGCCTGCATCCCACGGACCAGTGCGTGATCTTCACGGCGTCCAACCGCATGGCGCTGGAGGTCTCCGCGCGCTTCCTGATCCCGGCGCTCACCGCGCATTCCGACAAGCGGGAGCGCAACGCGGTGCTGGATGGCTTCGCCGCGGGCACCGTCCGGGCGCTGGCCGCCTGCGAGGTCCTCAACGAGGGATGGGACGCGCCCGCCCTCAAGGTGGGCATCGTGCTCGGCGGGGAGAAGGGCGTGAAGGAGGCGGTGCAGCGCATCGGCCGGCTGCTCAGGCGGTCCGGCGACCGCTCCGCGCGGCTCTACGAAGTGGTGCTCCAGGAGACGCCGGACGTCACGCGGGCGCGCCGGCGAGGACGGTCCGGTGCTTACAAAGCAGCAGCGCGTCTATCACTGGGACAGGCGCAGCAGCTCGATCTCTTCTGATCGGCTGACCGACGAGGATACGCCGCACCTCGCGCGGGCCCTCGCCGTCTACCGCGCCGCGCTCGGCGAACGGCTCGCCCGAGTCCGCGACGCCGCCCGCGCCGCGCTGGAAGATCTGCGCCCCGACCGGGTCGAGGCCATCGTCCAGATCCTCGACGACACGGCGACCTACGAGTGGCCCCGCGGCCGCCTCCAGGCGGAGCGACGCGTTCGCGTCTTCGCCCAGGCCGGCAGCCAGCATCCGCTCCTCGAGGCGGAGACGGGGGCCCCGATCGTGGCCGAGGTCTTCGGGCAATGCCCGCCTCGCCTTGACGGGCTGGTCGCCCTCCTCTACGCCGACTACCCGGAGTTCCACCGCCTTCGCTCGTTCCCCGCCGACTACACCCCGGCGGATCTGCGGGCCGACTACGACCTGGGGCAGGCGCAGGCCCTCCTCTACTCGGCTCTCCAGGTCACGGTCGAGTGCCGGGCCGACTTCCGGCACATCGTCCAGTACGCGCGGCTGTCCCGGCTGCTCCACAGGATCGAGCCGGGCCCGGGGCGTGGCTATCGCTTCGTCTTCGACGGGCCCAACTCGATCCTGCGCCACACGCATGCCTACGGGGTGGACTTCGCCAAGTTCCTCGCCGCCCTCGTCCAGGCGCGCGACTGGCGGCTCACCGCCGACATCGCGCTGCGGAAGGGCTGGCGGCCGCTCGTCTTCTCGCTCTCCGGGGACGAGGGCCTGCGCTCCCGCGTGCCGGTGCCGGCGCTCTTCGATTCCACGCTCGAGGCGGGCCTGGCCGACAAGTTCGGGGCCGAGCGCGAGGGCTGGCGGCTCCGGCGCGAGG
>Ga0154317_1060_pt3 | contig 63149 bp, 60 predicted proteins | sample RifGroA2_FD_105611 | JGI IMG/M metagenome (GOLD analysis project Ga0154317, IMG submission 105611) | Candidatus Rokubacteria bacterium GWA2_70_23 | reverse complement strand
GGGCATCTCGAAGGTGACCGTGGCCGGGTCGCAGTCGGTGAGCTGGCCGTAGAAGCGGCCGCCGCCGTCGAGATCGGCCGAGACCATGATCGTCGGTGGGTCGGGATTCGGGACAAGGTGGTCCTTGGTGAAGGTGAAGACCTTCCCGCGGCGGGAGATCTTGTAGTCCGCGAGCCGCGTGGAGGAACACTGCCAGCACAGGTGGCGGCGCGGGTAGGAGACGGCGCCGCAGTCCTGGCACTTCTGGCCGGAGAGCCGCATGTTCTGCTTCTCCTCGCGCACCATGGTCGGCACGCTCGTGAAGGCACGGATCACCTCGGTCTCCACGTGGCGCTTGACGTTCAGGAGCCTGCCGTACTGGGTGAGCGGCCGGCCAGCGGCGAGCTGGGCGGAGACCGGACGGTGGAGCGGCCGCCTGGCGAGGGCATCCGTGCACTGGAAGAGAAGCGCCTCGGCGCCGTTGCCGTAGGAGACGACCAGCACCTGATCGCCCGGCTTGCATTCCTCGAGCGCCGCGACGAGCCCCAGCGGGGCCGCCGCCGATCCCGTGTTCCCCGCCCGGCCCATCACGGCCTCTTTGGGCGCGGCGCCGTCGGCCGAACTTGAGCTGCTTGAGGAGCGTGGCCTGGGTGCGCGCGTCGGGGCCGTAGACGACGATCTTGGCGATGTCCTCGCGCGTGCGACCCGTCTTGGCCAGCAGCCCGTCCACGGTTTCGGGGATATGCTTGTCGAGGCCGTAGCCTTTGACGAAGGTCATGTCGGGCAGGATGTTCAGGTAACCGTCACCGGGAGTGCGCCAGACGTCGGTGAACTCGCGGCTCACGCTGAAGGCGCCCTCGAAGCTGGCGATGACGTCGTCGCTGCCGACCAGGAAGGCCGCCGCGCCGGCGCCGAGCGGCACCTCCTCGGGGGAGCCCGGAGCCACGGGCCGCATGTCGGAGGCCGCCACCAGCCCCTGCGACACCGAGCCGGCGCGCACCATGTCGAGTGCCAGCCGGAGCGCCGTGGTCCCGCAGCGGAGCGAGCCGCCGAGATCGGCCGTGAGCACCTCGGGGCCGAGGTCGGTGGCCGTGGCCAGGAGCGTGGCGCTGGACTTCTCAAGATAGGGCGCGGTGGTGGAGGCGAGAAAACAGGCGCCCACCGTGGAGGCGTCGCGACCGGCGAGCGCGTCGAGGGAGGCCTCGACCGCCATGGTGAGGCTGTCCTCGTCGTAATTGGCCACGGCGCGCTCGCCGCTGCCGCCGCTGCCCCACACGGCCTGGAGCGTCTTGCCACCGAGACGATGCCGATCATCGGAGTCTCCTGTTAACCCAGGAAGTAGCGGCGCGGGTCGAAGAGCCGGATGAGCCCGAGCTCGTCCGCCGTCGGCGCCTCGACGCGGCGGAGGCGCGGGGCGACACGCAAATCCCAGCCGCACGCCGCGCGCGCCTTGCCGACGGCCTCCTCCTCGCTCCCCTCGCCATAGATGGCCGTGAGCTGCAGCTCGCCGTGCTCGTCGTCCTTCTCGTAGACGCCGAGGTCGGAGACCACCGCGCGCACCGCCCGGCCCGGCGCCGTGATGTACGGCACCTTGTCCACGAAGCGCGAGGGCCGCTGCTCGAGGCACACCACCACCTCGCGCGCGGAGGAGGTGATGTCGTTGGCCCCGCCTGAGCCCGTGACGTAGGTGACGCCGGGGATGATGGTCGAGTTGATGTTGCCGTGCTTGTCCACCTGCCCGGCCGCCAGCGAGCCGATGCACTGGTTGTGGCGCCCGCCCATGAAGATCCCCATGACGTGCAGGATGTCCGTGAGCATCTTGGAGGACGGGAAGTTGCGGAAGGAGAAGACGAAGGGCTCGGCGGGGCGCGGGAGGTATCCGACCATTCCCGTCTCGGCCATCAGCTCCACGTCCACCCCGTCCCGCTTGAGCTGATAGGCGGCGAGCCAGGCCGCCAGGTTGGAGTTGCCCACGCCCGCGAGGAAGGTCTTGTAGCCGTTGGCGCGCACCTTGTCGGCGAGGATGCGCGAGGCGGCCACCACCATCCACTCGGCGCCGTTCACCGCCGGCCCCGACGGCAGCCCGTCCGACAAGGACTCGAGCTCCGACACCCAGGCATCGGCATGCGCCCGCCCCTTGGCCTCCATGAGCTTGGCGTAGCCGATCTTGGCGAGGTAGGCCTGATGCGTCGGCACGTCCAGGATCCACTCGCGGATCCAGGCATCCGCCGTCTCGGGCTTCCTGAAGGCCTTGCGGCAATCGAGGATCCAGTCGAGGTCCTCGGCGTAGCCCTCGAGCTCGGGCACGTTCATCCCCCACATGCCGCCCGGATGGGCGCCGTGGGGCGCTTCCACGACGGCCTGGACGTACTGGGACGGGAGCTTGACCAGGCTCGCGTGGCGGCGGATGAGCTCCGTGGAGACGATCTTCTCCACCGTCACCACGGCCCCGCGCCGGGCGGCCATGGCGCCGTAGAGGCTCTCGTTCATGGGCGGGGCGATGATGACGTTGCCCGCCCGGTCCGCCGCCCAGGCGTGGATCAGCGCCACGTCGGGAACGAGCGCCTTCACGTAGCCCACGCGCCCCTCGCTCCCGAACGGATCCTCGGTGGCGATGAAGTCTCCGGCGCGCGTGTTGTCCTCCTCCATGGAGGAGCCCAGCAGCGAGCGCGTCGGCAGGAAGGGCAACCCCATGGCCCCCGCCAGCAGGCGCAGCGGGAAGGTCAGCATGGACCAGTTCTGGACCTCGAGCCGGCCGTCGAGGATCGCGCGCGAGATGAGCGCCTGGGGCCTCGGGAAGGGATAGCCCTCGCCCATGAACGTCGTGATGACGCGCGTGACGAGCCCGCCGTGGATGAGGGCCGTCCAGGGCGAGCCGATGCCGACGGCGGCCAGCGTGAAGCCCGGCCGCTTCCCCCACCACTGGCGGACCACCTCGCGCATGAGCGGGTTGGCGCGCCCGTGGGCGGCGCCGAGGTAGAGCATGTCTGCCGCCTTGACGTGGCGCCCGACCGCCTCTTCGAGGGTCGAGACCTTGTCCGGTCCCTCCTCGTAGGGCAGCGCGAGCCGTCGGCGAATCAGGTCGTGATAGGAGGCGTCCATGGGCAACCCCTGGGGAAGGCTCAGCGGCCCGCGAAGATCCGCGCCTTGAGGCGGCCGGGCACCCAGCGAGCCAGCCGGCGCGCCACGGCGGCCGTGGCGTCCAGCGACGCGACGCCACCAGGCCAGTACTTGAGGAGGAGCGAGCGGTCGAGGTAGTTGAGCAGGCCGTCCACGACCACGGCCACGAGGAGGGCGTCGTCGAGGTAGCCGAGAAACGGGATGAAGTCGGGAATCAGGTCCACCGGGCTCGCCAGATACACGGCCACCGCGGCCAGCGCCACCTTCGCGGCCGTCGGCACCTGGCGGTCGGTCAGGAGCGAGGCGATCATCCGCGCCAGCCGGGGAAGCAGGAGGAGCAGGTCCTTCACGGGCGCCGTCTTGTCGCCTACGGCTTCAGGCTCTCGACGAGCAGCTCGGCGATGTCCCGGGTCTTGATCCTGTCGCCGACCTCCTTCGCCTTCACCCCGTCCTCGAACATGGTGAGGCAGAAGGGGCAGGCCGAGGCCAGGATGTCCGGGTTCACTTCCATCGCCTGCTCCACCCGCACCTGGTTCACGCGGCGTCCCTCGGTCTCCTCCATCCAGGCGCGGCCGCCGCCGCCCCCGCAGCAGAACCCCTTGGACCGGGACAGGGTCATCTCCAGCAGCTCGGTGCGGGCCACGGAGCCGAGCACCCGCCGCGGCTCGTCGTAGATATCGTTGTAGCGGCCCAGATTGCACGCGTCGTGATAGGTGATCCGCTCGCTCCGCTCCCGCGAGACCGTGAGGCGCCCCGAAGCGATCAGCTCGTCCAGGAGCTCCGAGTGGTGGATCACCTGGAAGTGACCGTCGAAGTCCGGGTACTCGTTGCGGAGGGTGTTGAAGCAGTGGGGGCACGCGGTCACGATCTTCTGGAACGTGTACTGCTTGAGCGTCTTGACATTGCCCTGGGCCAGCGTCTGGAAGAGGTACTCGTGGCCGAGGCGGCGGGCCGGCTCGCCCGAGCACTTCTCCTCGTTCCCCAGGATGGCGAAATCCACGCCGGCGGCCTGCAGGAGCCGGACGAAGGCGCGCGCGACCTTCTTGTTGCGCTCGTCGAAGGAGCCGTAGCAGCCGACCCAGTAGAGGTACTCGGCCTCGCGCACGTCCCGCATGACCTTGACGCCCAGCTCCTTCGCCCAGTCGGCCCGCGTCTGCCAGTCCACCTGGAAGGGGCTGCCGTTGTTCTCGAGGTTGCGGAACGTGGGCCCGAGCTCCGCCGGAAAGCGCGACTCGGTCAGCACGAGCCAGCGGCGCATGTCCACGATCTTCGGCACGTGCTCGATGAAGACGGGGCAGGCGTCCACGCACCAGCGGCAGGCCGTGCAGGCCCAGAGGACATTGTCGGCGATCACCCCGCCGACCATGGGCGCGGCCTCGGCGTGCCCGCTCCCCTCCTTGGCCGCGGCGCCCGCCAGGAGCCGGGGGCCGCTCTCGAGGAGATGCTCCCGGAGGTTGAGAATGAGCATCTTCGGATCCAGCTGCTTGCCGCTGATGTTGGCGGGGCAGAGGGAGGTGCAGCGCCCGCACTCGGTGCAGTTGTAGAGGTCGAAGAGGTCCTTCCAGGTGAACTCGGTGATGGCGCCGACGCCGAAGCTCTCCGCATGCTCGAGGTCCGGCGTCGTGAACCGCCCCTTCGGGGTGAGCGGAGCGAAGAAGACGTTGAACGGGGCCGCCATGACATGCAGGTGCTTGGAGTACGGCAGCCACACCAGGAAGCCCAGCAGGATCACCGCGTGAATCCACCACGACACGTGGAAGATCCCCTGCAGGGCGCTCCCCGGCAGCCCCCCGAGCGCGCCGGCGATGGCCTTGCCGGCGAAGGCCCAGCGGTCGGTGGCGGCCGGGGTCAGCGCGAGCTGGGCGCCGTCGGCGAGCAAGTCCGTCACCATGAGGCCGAAGATGAGCCCCAGGATCAGCAACCCCTCGGGGCTGAGCGTGAGCCGCTTCGGCCGCGTCACCAGCCGGCGGAACGCCATGTAGCCCAGCGCGACGATGACGGCCACGCTGAAGAAATCCTGAAGGATCAGGAAGCCCGGCGTGTCGGAGAGGAACGGCAGCGCGAAGGCCTCGGTGACGCCCTTGCCGAAGAACTCGATGGTGCCGGCCGTCAGGACCATGAAGCCCCAGAAGATCGTGGCGTGCATGAGCCCGGGCCAGAAGTCTCCCCGGATGAGGCGCAGCTGGCCCAGCACGAACACGAGCACCGCCCGGAGCCGCGCCGGGACATCGTCCCAGCGGGCGGCCGGCGTTCCCGTCAGCATGACGCGGACGAGGTAGGTCACCCGCAGGCCGAAGAGCACGAGGGCGACGAGGATCAGCGCGTAGAAGGGGAGCCACCCGGGGATGATCCCGTACCACTCATGGGAGGGCGACATTCAGGGAGACCCCTGTTGGTGGAGCTGTTGCAAGTTCACATCGCTCGGCGGTTCGGCCTCTTCCATCTCGCCTTACTGTGGATGACACCGCCTTGCGGCCGGGCCTCTTCGCGCCTCCGGCGCTCTCTCCATCTCGCCTTACTGTGGATGACGCCGCCTTGCGCTTGGGCCTCTTCGGGCCTGTGGCCCTCTCTCCATCTCGCCTTACTGTGGATCACACCGCCTTGCGCTTGGGCCTCTTCGGGCCTGTGGCCCTCATCGGGGCGTCCTGGCGGCCGGGCCCGGCCTGCGCCGCGCAGCCGTAGATTGAAGCCGGCCCGGGGCGCTGTCAAGGGCGGCGGAGGATCCAGGCGAGGATCTCGGCCACCCCGGAGTAGGGATCGAGGGTGCCGCCCGTCACGGCCTCCAGGATGCGCGAGAGGTCCTCGTCAGCGTGGACGCGCTCCATCACCTGCGCGGTGAGCTCCTCCACCAGGAGCGCCTCCAGCTCGGCCCGCCGGCGCGCCTGGCGGCGCTTCTCGAAGGCTCCGCTCGCCTCCAGAGCGGCCCGGTGCCGCTTGATGTGGTCCAGGAGCTCCGCCACGCCCACGTCGTTCACCGCCTGGGTGGCGAGCACCGGGATCTCCCAGTCGATGTCCTTGGGGGAAGCCGTGCTCGAGTAGTGCAGGTGCACGGTGAAGCGCAGGTCGGCCATGAGCTGATGCGCGCCCTGGCGGTCGGCCTTGTTCACCGCGAAGACGTCGGCGACCTCCATGAGCCCGGCCTTCATGGTCTGCACGGCGTCGCCCGATTCCGGGACCAGCGTGACCACGGTGGTGTCGACCTGCTTGATGATATCGAGCTCGGTCTGCCCTACCCCGACGGTCTCGACGATGACCCACGGGAAGCCGAAGGCGTCCATGAGCTTGACCACATTGCCCGTGGCGCGGGCGAGCCCCCCCAGGCTGCCGCGAGTGGCCATGCTGCGGATGAAGACGTCCGGGTCCAGCGTGTGGGTCTGCATGCGGATCCGGTCGCCGAGCACGGCCCCGCCCGTGAAGGGGCTGGAGGGGTCCACGGCGATGATGCCGACGGGCACGCTCTCGGCGCGCAGGAGCGCCGTCAGCCGATCCACCAGGGTGGACTTCCCCGCCCCGGGGGGGCCGGTGATGCCGAGGACATAGGCGCGGCCGAGGCGGGGGTGGATCTCCCGCATGACGGCGGGCACGCCGTCCGCCCGGTTCTCGACGCGCGTGATCAGCCGCGCGAGCGCCAGCCGATCGCCATCGAGCATGCGCGTGACGAGATCCATGGGGTCAGACGGGCGGGAGCGCGGGGGTCGCGGGATGGGATCGCACCCGGGCATTCTAAGATACGCGGCCCCGAACGACAAGAACAGCGAGCGCGAGCCCGACGGTGCCGCCAGCCTCCCGCCCTGCGCGTCACTGCCGGACGAAGGTCAGGTCCATCTCCAGCTGGGTCTCGTTGGACAGCTTGAGGAATGAGGGCTTCCGGTTCCCCGTCACATCTGCTTGTGACACTCCCTGCAGATGGGCTGGACGATCCTCTTCGAGATGAATCGATCCTTCGCGCCGCTGTCAGTGGTGTGGCTCGTGTGGCAGCGGACGCAGCGGACGGTTACCCCGTCATGGTCGCGGAGGGCGTGATAGGAGGCCGCCGCGGCCCCTTCGCCCTGGGACGTAGCGGCGAACGTGGACTCATCGCTCGGGTCGATGGCCCGGGCCGGCAGCGGCGCGCCTCCGGTCAGCGCGGAAGAAGCGGCCGGGCCGCCGGCCACTGGAGCCTTGAGGATCGGACGGTGGCACTGGCGGCACTCGGCGTCCCGGAGTGAGAGTTTCATGCGGGCGGGCTCCTCGTGGAGCCCGACCAGGTACTTCGCCGTGTCGATGGCGGCCAGGGCCCACACTCGGGCGCGCATGCCCGCATCGGCGCCGCCGTGGCAGGCGATACAGCCGACCCCCCGATCCTTGACTTGATGGACACCCGCGAGATCCGTCGCGGCGGTCGAGGTGAAGCGGTCGAACTTCTCTTCGTGGAGATGGCAGGAGACACAGAAGCGGTTGTCACGCTCCTTCGCGGCGACTACCGCGAGGGTGACGGCCGCGACGAGGCACACGCCCGCCGCCGTTGCCGTCCCGAAGACAAGGCGGCGCCGCCACGAGCGCGCCATGCCGACTTCGCCCCGCTGGCCGTCCGGCTAGCGCACCGTCACCATGACGGGCTTGGCGAACATGATACGGGAGGAGGGACCGCCCGGTCCGCCCCTCGGAAGCACGACACCCGTGGCAGTCGTCACGGTCCCGACGGACGAGGCCTTCTCGGTGCCGAACTGGAACGCGATCGTCACCGAGTAGGTGCCGGGCTCCTGCGGCGCCTTCACCGTCCAGACGGCCTTACCCTCGGCGAACTTCCCGGCGGCGAGGTCGCTGACCTGCCCGAAGATGATGGCGGAATTCAGGTTCTTCTTGAGGCCCGACGCCCGGCTGTCCACCCACCGCGTCTGCTCCTTGCCGTCGGTTCCCCAGATCTTCGGCGCGCCCACGATCAGCCAGCCGTCGGACTGGAGAGGCCGCGCCTGGAACCGGAGGTCCGTGTCCACGAGGAGCACGCCCACGATCCCATGGCCTCCCTTGACCTGGGCCGTGATCTGCGCTTCCTGGCCCGGCTTCAGGCTCTGCGGCACGCTGATCGTCACGGAAGCGTTCCGGTCCATCGTCTTCACGTCGGCCAGGAGCTTCTGCCGGTCGGCGGGCGACATCGCCTGGTAGGGGCCGGTGCCGTCCTCGATGGCCTTGTAGTGGCGGGTGTCAGGGATGAGAGAGGCGGCCACGGCATCGGGTAGCTCGCGGAGCTGCTCTCGGTTGAAGGAGCTGTGGCACCCCGCGCAGCTAGGCGTGAGGTCGGTGACAGTCCTCAGCGGTCCCCCGCTGTAGCCGATGGCGGCGGGCGCGGTCAGGACCAGCCAGGCCAGCAGCAGGCTCGATGCGGTCAGCGCTCGTCTCATGGAGTCCTCCTGAACGGGATGAGGTGGGCGGCACACATGTAGTAACTCGGCAACCCGCGAGGCTAGCCAACGGTTCCCAGGGTTTCGTCAGCGGGTGCCGCCCCCTGCGACAGCCTGAAATCTGCCTCCATGACCAGGGCGTCTTCGCCCGTGTCGAAATAGTAGCCCTTTCGCTCGCCTATGATGCGGAAGCCGAGACTCCCGTAGAGGCCGAGCGCCTCGACGTTGGTGGGTCGGACCTCGAGAAAGGCGAGGAGCACACCCCGGGCCCGCCCATCGGCGAGGATCGACTCGAGTAGCGCCCGGGCGATCCCCCGACGCCTCCACTCCGGATGGACGGCCAGGTTGGTGATGTGGATCTCGTGGCCGATCTCCCAGAGACAGAGGTAGCCGCAGAGCCGCGCGCCGGCCCGGGCGACCATGCAGCGAGCGACCCGGTTCTGGGCGAGCTCGTAGCGGAAAGCGGCGCGCGACCACGGGGTCTTGAAGGAGACACGCTCGATGGCCAGGACATCGTCGAGGTCGTCGAGGGTCATGGGCGCCAGGGACAGCGGCGGCCGCGTCTGCGTCTCAGCCACGGCGCCTCGCTCCGCTCGGGGAATTTCCACGTCCGCTCGCCTCGCCTCCGGCTGCGGCTCGCCCTGCCTTCAGCTCCTCCTCCGACGGGCGGAGGTAGAGGGGGAGCAGCGCCTCGCCGGCCACCCCCTGGCCCGCCTCGAGGATGGCGTGGCCGAGCTGGGCGACGACGCCGGGAGACGGCAGGCGGCGCGCGGGCGGGGCCACCCGCACTGCCCCGCCGAGGCGGGCGAGAAAAGGGCGGCACGCCTCGACCCCGTCGCCGAGCACGATCACGGGCGGATCGAGGCGCGCCACCGCGGCCTCGGGCGGCAGCGCGAGATAGGCCCACTCGCGCATCATCCGATCCTCCTGCCACCGGTACAGCGACACGTACACCTCGCCCTTGCGGGCGTAGAGGAGCGGGCACACGGGGACGTCCGCGAAGGGCAGCGTGGAGGCGAGCGCGTCGAGCGTGGGCACGGGCGCCACCGGGAGACCCAGGGCCAGCGCGAGCCCCTTCATCGTGGCCACGCCCACGCGGATCCCCGTGAAGGAGCCGGGTCCGATGGAGACGGCGAGACCTTCCAGATCCTTCGCGGTCCAGTCGCAGTCCCGCAGCAGGCGGTCGGCCATGGCCATGAGCCGCTCGGAGTGGGTCAGCGAGACCGAGAGGACGCTCTCCCCGACGAGGCGATCGCCGTCGAGGAGGGCCGCGCCACCCGTCAGGGTTGCGCTCTCGAGCGCCAGGATTCGCATGGCCGGGCCAGTGTACACCCGGACTCACGGTATAATGCCGGGGAGCGCCCGCAGGCTCGAGGGGCGCTCACCACCCACTCAGGAGGAGGCCTCGATGACCCCGCCGCCCCGCAAGGACGCCACCCTGATGGACGCCGACGTCCGCGAGAAGATCCACCTGGAGATCCTCAAGCGCACCGGGGCCTACCACGCCAACGACCACATCCTCCTCCCCTCGGGGCATCACACCACGGAGTACATCGAGAAGACGCTGGTCACCACCGAGCCCTCCTTCACCGAGGGACTCGGGGCGGTGATCGCCAAGCACTTCGCCCAGTGGCCCATCGACGTGGTCCTCTCCACCGGTCCCGGCGCCCTGATCCTCTCGCACTGCGTGGCCCGGGCGCATCCCTCGCGCCCCACCGTCATGTACGGCACCAAGGGCGTCAGCGGCGGCAAGCGCCGCGTGACCCTGCCCGCGGAGTTCCACCGCCTGATCCGCCCCGGCACCAAGGTGCTGGTCGTCGAGGATCTGGTGAGCTCGGGGCAGACGGTGCGCCTCCTGACTCAGGTCGTGGAAGAGCTGGGCGCCCAGGTGATCGGCATCGGCGCGCTCTGGCGCCGCACGAGGCAAGCGGAAGTGGACGGCAAGCCGATCTTCAGCCTCGTGAGCCGGGACTTCCCCACCTACGCGCCGGACACGTGCCCGCTCTGCAAGAAGGGCGTCGCGCTCAACCAGGAGTTCGTCACGCGGCGCGAAGGCCGCAGACCCTCTGCGGCCCAGGAGCACGACGAGTCCTAGCCCCTGCTGGCCCGCCCGCCTGCCCCCTATATCTCGCCCCTGAGGGGCCCGCGGAACCCTCCATCCTGTATTTTCTTCTTGACACCGTTTCCACCCTCAACTTAGAGTCCGGACAACAGACGATCAACCGCACGGGACGCGCGGAACGGGAGGGGGGTGACACCATGGCGAAGAAGAAGGCGACCAAGAAGAAGAAGAAGTAAGGCGCCCGGTACGGCGCTCGGCCCTGTCGGCCCCATCCCGGCAGGGCCGAACCATTTCAGCCCATGACTCCCACCCGCGCATACGGCCTGCTCCTGCTGGTGACCCTCATGTGGGCCGGGAACTTCCCCCTCGGCAAGCTGGCGCTCCTGGAGCTCGGCCCCCTCACGCTCAGCGCCGCGCGCGCGGCGCTGGCCGCGCCGGTCCTCGTGCTGATCGCTCGACTCGCTCACGGCCCCTTCCCCGCCTTCACGCGGCGCGATCACTGGACCTTCGTCGTGATCTCCCTCACCGGGCTCGTGGGCAACACCACGGTCTGGTACTGGGGGCTCCGCCACACGAGTCCCGTGAATGCGGGGATCCTGGGCGCCTCGGCCCCGGTGATCGTCGCGCTGGCGGGGGCCGCGTGTTGGTACTACCAGGGCATCCGCGTGGTGGGGGCGGGCCGCGCCGCCGTCTTCATGAACCTGATCCCGTTCATCGTGATCGGCCTGTCGTGGCTGATCCTGGGCGAGCCGATCCGCTGGTACCACTTCGTGGGGGCGACGGTCGCGATCGGCGGCGTCGCGCTGGCGACGGCGCGCTAGCGCGCGGTCCCGTCCGCCAGGTGGCCTGGCGGCTAGCAGGCTGCGGAAGAACTCCGCACGCCGCTCAAAAAGGCCCAGATGCGAGGCGGCGAGGGAGGCGACGAGCGAGGCGTCCTCCGCTTGGCGAGCCGAGCCGGAGGCGAGGCGAGCGGATCCGGAGATCCGGGCGAGCGTGAGCGAGCCACGTTGAGCGAGGAGCGACCGAGCCAGCGAAGCAGATGGGTCTTTTTCAGCGGCCTGCTAGCGGCGGGGAGCCGCCTTCACGGGCTTGGCGGCCTTGGGTTTCTCGCCTTCCTTGATGAGCCCCTTCACCTCGTCCATGAACTGCGAGATGTCCTTGAACTGGCGGTAGACCGAGGCGAAGCGGACATAGGCCACCTGGTCGAGCTTCTGCAGGTGCTCCATCACGAGCTCGCCAAGCTCCTTGCTCGTGATCTCCTTCTCGGCGCGCTCGTGCAGCTTGGCCTCGATCTCGGCCACCACGTCGTCCACCGCCTGGACGCCCACGGAGCGCTTCTCGCAGGCCTTGAGGATGGAGCCGCGGAGCTTCTGCCGGTCGAAGGGCTCACGCCGGCCATCGCGTTTGACCACGTGCGGGAGCACGTCCTCGACGTACTCGTAGGTGGTGTAGCGGCGGTGACACTTGAGGCACTCGCGCCGCCGCCGGATGAACTCCCCGTCCCGCCCCACGCGCGAGTCCACCACCCGGTCCTCGCTGTGTCCGCAGAAGGGGCACTTCATGCGCGGAGGCGCTCCGCATAGAGCGGGAAACGGGCAGTCAGCTCCTGGACCTCGGAGCGCACCGCGGCCTCCACGGAGGCGTTGCCGAGATTGGTGAGGACTCTATCGATCAGCGCCGCGATCTGGGCCATCTCGGGCTCCTTCATCCCGCGGGTGGTGACGGCAGGCGTCCCGATCCGGACCCCGCTGGTCACCATGGGCCCCTTCGTGTCGAAGGGGATGCCGTTCTTGTTGACCGTGATCCACGCCCGGTCGAGCGCCTCCTGGGCTTCCTTGCCGGTGATGCTTTTCGGCGTGAGGTCCATCAGCATGAGGTGCGTGTCCGTGCCGCCGGAGACGAGGCGGTAGCCGCGCCCCATCAGCGCCCCCGCCAGCGCGCGCGCGTTGCGGACGATCTGCCCCTGGTAGCCCCGCCACTCGGGGCTCTGCGCCTCGCGGAAGGCGACGGCCTTGGCCGCGATGACGTGCATGAGCGGGCCGCCCTGGATCCCGGGCAGCACGACCTTGTCCAGCGCCGCGGCGTGCTCCTGCCGGCACATGACCATGCCGCCGCGCGGGCCGCGCAGGGTCTTGTGCGTGGTCGTGGTCACGAAGTCGGCGTAGGGGATGGGCGAGGGGTGGAGCCCCGCGGCAACGAGGCCGGCGGGGTGAGCGATGTCGGCCATGAGGGCCGCGCCCACCTCGTCGGCGATCTGGCGGAACGGCTGGAAGTCGATGGCCCGCGGGAAGGCCGAGCCACCCGCGATGATGAGCTTCGGACGGTGCTGGCGCGCGAGATCGCGCACCTGGTCGAGGTCGATGCGCTCGGTGTCGCGCGTCACGCCGTAGGCGACGATGCGGTAGAGCTTGCCGGAGAAGTTCAGCGGGTGGCCGGCCGTGAGGTGGCCGCCGTGGGCGAGGTTCGGCCCGAGCACCGTGTCCCCGGGCTGGAGCAGCGTCATGTAAACCGCCATGTTGGCCTGGGAGCCCGAATGCGGCTGCACGTTGACGTGCTCGGCGCCGAACAGCTCCCTGGCGCGCGCGATGGCCAGCTCCTCGGCGATGTCCACGATCTCGCAGCCGCCGTAGTAGCGCCGGCCCGGGTAGCCCTCGGCGTACTTGTTGGTCAGGACGGAGCCCGTGGCCTCGAGCACGGCCTCGGAGACGAAGTTCTCCGAGGCGATCAGCTCCAGGTTGCGCGACTGCCGCTCCGTCTCGGCGCGGATGGCCTTGGCGATCTCCGGATCCGCCTGCTCGAGCCAGCCCATCCCCGCCCTCGTCACGGGTCGCTCGCCGCCCGATCGGTGTGGCGGCGCTCGACGGCACTGATCTTGTCCACGCGCCCGCTGTGGCGCCCCCCGGCGAACCCGGTCTCGATCCAGGCCTTGACGATCTCCAGCGCCATCTCCCGCCCCATCAGGCGCCCGCCGAGGGCGAGCACGTTGGCGTCGTTGTGCTCGCGGCTCATGCGGGCCGTGTAGAGATCGGAGCAGGCTGCGGCGCGCACTCCCGGAACCTTGTTGGCGGTGATGGCCATGCCGATCCCGGTGCCGCACACGAGGATCCCACGCTCCACCTTGGCGACAGCCACCGCCTCGGCGACCTGCGCGGCGTAGTCCGGGTAGTCAACGGGGTCGGGGGAGTGCGTACCGAAGTCGAGCACCTGATGGCCCTGGTCGAAGAGCCACGCCTTGAGGGCTTCCTTCAGCTCCCAGCCAGCATGATCGGCCCCCAGGGCGACGGAGGTCATGGCGGCCTCACGTTACGCTCTGTCGGGGGCGGGTGTCAAGCGGCCCCCACATGTTGTGCGACGGCCGGGCACTCGGACCCCGCAGCTACCCGCCGCCTCGCCCCGCGTGGGGCGCCACGTGGGTCGGACCCCCTGCGCGAACGCCCCGCAGGAGAACGAGACCAGCCACGAAGAAAAGGCCGATGGCGACGATGGCGATGCGCTGGTTGCCGCCGCTGAGCAGCGAGGCCAGCCCGAAGACCATCGGCCCGAAGATCGCGGCCGTCTTGCCGCACAGCGCGTAGAACCCGAACATCTCGGCCTCATGCCCGGGCGGGATCAGCGTCGCCATGAAGGTGCGGCTGGCGGCCTGGACGGCGCCGAGCCCGGTGCCCGCGAGGACGGCGAGCACGAAGAACTGCATCTTGGTCTGGACGAAGTACGCGGCCACCACGACGACGCACCACTGGACCAGCGTGCAGGTCACGACGAACTTGGGCCCGCGGAGATCCGTGGGCCGCCCCCATATCCACGCCCCGGCCAGCGCCGTGAGCTGGACGACGAAGTAGAGCAGGATCACCTCGGTGGTGGAGAAGCCGAGGGTGTGGCCGGCGAAGACCGACGAGAAGTAGACCACGGTGTTGATGCCGTCCTCGAAGAAGAGGTAGGCGAGGAGGAACCGGCGCAGATCCGGAAGAGCCAGGATGCGGCGCAGCGAGGCCCGGGTCTGGACGAAGCCCACCCCGATCGCCTCCCGGACGCTGAGGGCCCCCGGCCGGTCGGCCGGGAGCCACAGGAACGCGGGGACCGAGAAGACGCCGAAGAGCGCCGCCGCGGAGAGGAAGGCGCCCGCATAGCTCCCCCGGAGCGCGAAGGGCAAGGCCGCGCCCAGCGCGACGGCGGAGCCCAGGTACCCCACTGCGAAGCCATAGGCCGACAGTCGCCCCTGCCGTCCCTGCACCGAGAGGTCGGGAAGGTAGGCGTTGTAGTAGACGATGGCGCTCTCGAAGCCCACCGTGCCGACCACCGCCAGGACCCAGCCCCAGAGCACGTCGCCCGGCCCCACGGTGGCCATGAGCGCGGTGGCCGCGACGCTGATCCAGGTGAGCAGGAACATGAACCGCTTGCGCTGGCCCGTGTGGTCGGCGATGGCCCCCATCGGCGGAGCGGACAGGGCGACGAACGCCATCGAGGTGGTCACGGAGAGCCCCCACCAGAAGTCCCCTTCCCCTCGCTCGTTTCCCACCACGGCCAGCGCGTAGTACTTGGAGTACACGGTGGCGGGGATCACGGCCACGAAGGCCGAGTTGGCGAAGTCGTAGAGCATCCAGGCGATCACCGCGCGCCGATCCCCCACCGCTCGTTGCGCCCCCGGCGCCGTGCTCACGAGAGCCCCACGCGCTGGCCGTCCTGGGCGACCTCCACCGTCCACCCGCGCTCCTGCCGGATGGCCTCGCGCAGGGCCTCGGCCGCCTCCGGCTCGCCGTGGACCACATAGGTCATGGCGGGCGGGCGCTGGAAGCCCCCGAGCCACCGGAGGATCTCGCTCCGGTCCCCGTGGGCCGAGTAGACGTCGCTCACCAGGATCGTCGCGCGGACCGGCACCATCTCCCCGAGCATCTTGATCTCGCGCGCGCCGTCGCGAAGCAGCCGCCCGCGGGTCCCGGCCGCCTGGTAGCCGACGAAGAGCACCGTGGTCGCCGGATCCGGGAGCAGGCGCTTCATGTGGTGGAGGATGCGCCCTCCGGTGGCCATGCCGCTGCCGGCGATGATGATCCCGGGGCCGCCCAGCCCGTTGAGCCGCTTGGAGTCCTCCATGGTGCGCGCCAGGTGGAAACGCCGCGGGGCGAAGGGGCGCGTGCCGGAAGCCTCGACGGCGCGGAGCGCGGTGTCGTGCTCCTCGGGATGGCGCGCGTAGATCACCGTGGCCTCGATGGCCATGGGGCTGTCGAGATACACCGGCAGCGAGGGGATGCGCTCGGCCGCCTCGAGCTCGCGGAGCGCATAGAGCAACTCCTGCGAGCGTCCCACGGCGAAGGCCGGCACGAGCAGCCAGCCCCGATGACGGGCCGCGCGCTGGACCGCCTCCACGAGGCCGACGGCGCGGTCGCCGTCGGGATGGATCCGGTTCCCGTAGGTGGACTCCACCAGGAGCAGGTCGGCCTCGGGCACGGGGTCCGGATCGCGCATGATGGGCACGCCGTAGCGCCCGAGATCGCCGGAGAAGACGACGAGCCGCCCTGCGATGGAGACCTCCACGAGCCCGGCCCCGAGGATGTGGCCGGCGGCCAGGAAACGGGCCTGCGCGGCGCGGGCCGGCTGGAAGCGCCGGCCGAACTCCACGGTGCGGATCTGCTGGAGCGCGCGCTGGGCGTCCTCCGTCGTGAACAGCGGCAGCGCGGGCGAGTGGCGGGAGGTCTTGTGGCGGTTGGCGAAGGCGGCCTCCTCCTCCTGGAGGCTCGCGGCATCGGGCAGCATCACGGCGAGGAGATCGGCAGTGCCGCGGGTGCAGAACACAGGACCGGTGAAACCCGAGCGCACCAGGCGCGGCAGGTAGCCCGAGTGGTCGATGTGCGCGTGGCTCAGGATCACCGCATCCAGGTGCACCGGATCCACGGGCGGCGGCTGCCAGTTGCGCAGGCGCAGCTCTTTCAGGCCCTGGAAGAGACCGCAATCCAGGAGGAGGCGTGCGCCGCCGGCCTCCAGGAGATGCTTGGATCCGGTGACTGTCCCGGCGGCGCCGAGGAAGGTAATAGCGGCGCTCTTCTTTTCTTCATGCTTGAACGTGGAAGACGTCGCGTTGCGGTTCGGCCTCTTCGCGCCTGCGGCGCTCATCGGGGCGTCCGCATCACCGGCGGCCTCTTCACCCCTTCGGGGCTCATCGGGGCCGGGATCCTGCGGCGCGCGCTTCCCGGTTCTCTTTGGCGGGGTAGGGGCCGGAGCCGGGGGGGAAGGCGATGGTCTCCTCACGCGCGCCCTCGACGCCCTGGGCCACCAGCGCCGCCACGTCGAGCCGCGCCTCCATGGCCGCGGCCTCCTCCCGGCTCACGCGCGTGCCCGGGTGCTTGGGCACGAAGAGCGTGCAGCAGTCGGCGTCGGGCTCGATGGAGGTCTCGAAGGTTCCGAGGACTTGCGCCTGGGCCGTGATCTCGAGCTTGTCCATGCCGATGAGCGGACGCAGCACCGGGAGCCCCGCCGCCCCTTCGATGCACGCCAGGTTCTGGAGCGTCTGGGAGGCCACCTGCCCGAGACTGTCGCCCGTCACGAGCGCCGCCGCCCCTGCGCGCCGGCCGAGGGCCTCGGCGATGCGCATCATGAGCCGGCGATAGATCACCACGCGCGCCGGTCCCGGCACCGCCAGCACCACGGAGCGCTGGATCTCGCCGAAAGGCACGAGGGAGAGGCGCGAGTAGTACTGCCACCGGGTCAGCCGCTCGGCCAGATCGCGCGCCTTCCGGATCGAGTCGTCCGGCAGGTACGGCACGCTGTGGAAGTGGACGAAGACCACGCGGCAGCCGCGCTTCATCAGGCGCCACGCGGCCACGGGGGAGTCGATGCCACCCGAGAGGAGGGCCGCCACGGTCCCGCTCACGCCCACCGGGAGACCACCTGGGCCGGGGCGCCGGCCGCCATAGACGAAGGCCTGCCCCGGGAGCACCTCCACGTGGATGTTGAGCTCGGACTGCTCCAGGTCCACGCGCGTGGCGTGGCGCCCGAGCACATGGGCGCCCAGCTCGCGGTTCAGCTCCACGGAGGTGTGGGGCAGCGTCTTGAAGGCGCGCCGCGCCGTGATCCGGAACGAGGCGAAGGTCCGCCCCTGCGTCACCCGGTCAACCCCCCGCTTCAGCTCCTCGAGCGAGGTCCCCGTCCGCTCGGCCAGCGCGAGATTGGCCACGCCGAAGACGTGGCGGAGACGCTCCACCACGACCTCCGGATCGGCACCCGGCGGCGGCTCAAGGACGATGCGCCCGGTGAGCTGGGTCACGCGCGGGGCGCCGAGGTCCTCGAGCGCGCGCACCAGGTTCTGCTGGAGGCGCCGCAGGAAGAGCGGGCGGTTGCCGCGCTTGAGGCTGATCTCGTGGTAGTGGACGATCACGCAGCGGTCGCGGGCCGTCTCCATTACGCCTCCGCCTCCCGGGGCTTGGCGTGCTTGGGACGCCGCCGGTAGGCGGTCTTGGGGATCTCCACCTTCGGGGGCTTGCGCGGCATCGGCTTGCGCACGCGCGCGTGCACCGGCTTCTTGCGTGGCATGGCGCCGCTAGTATAGCGCGTCCGGAAAGGTGCTCACCTGCACGGCGCGCCCGGCGGCCTTGTACATCTTGACGCCGCCCCAGGGATCGTCCGCGATGCCGTCGTGGAGCGCCCAGCTCCGCCGGCGCACGGTGCGTCCGGCGCCCGGTTGGCGGAAGGGGGAGGAGCCGTCGAGCCGCGCGGCAAGGGGCCCGCCTGGACCGAAGCCCTCGTGGATACTCTCCATGGTCTCGCGCCCCATGAGATAGCCGCACCCATGGCGTTCGTAGAGGATGGCCGAGTGGTAGAAGAGCGGGTCGATCAGGTAGATCTCCTTGCCCATGAGCGAGCAGAAGTGCTCCATGGACTCCAGGACCTGCGCCAGCATGCGGAGGCCCCGGCGGACCTGCCCGGGCGCGAGCCCGTCCTGCATGGCCCGCAGCTCCTCCGCCAGGTTTCGCGAGGCCGTGCCGAAGAGGGTGTCACGCCCGTCCACGTCGCTGTCGATGGCGTAGCGTGGCGCCGTGGGGTCGTTGATCTGGACGAAGGCGAGCTCCGGCACCGACAGCGGCGACGTCTCCACATCCACGAGGAGCGCCGGGTCCCGGTCCTCCTCGGCCTGCCGCACCTCCACGCGCACCCACGGCTTGTCCTCGGGCGCCGTGATGCGGACGAGCCGCCCCCCGTCCCGCCCGCGGAGCGTGCCCGGATCGATGGCGAAGCGCTGCAGGAGATCGTCCGGCACGAGGCGCAGATAGAGGGCCTCCGCCATCTCCCGCGGGAGCGCGTTGATCTCCTGGATGGAGCCCAGGCCCAGCCCGTCGACGCGGGCGTCCACGCTATCGCGCCTCGAGGGAGGCGGCGAGGGCGCGCGCTCGATCCAGCTCGTCCGGCGTGTTGACGTTCATGAATACAACCGCGGGGTCGCAGAGGCGCGCGATCTGGGCTTCCGTGATGGCCAGCACCCGCACCTCGTCGAAGAAGCCGATGATCTTGAGCCGGCCCGAGCGGAGCCGCCGCTCGATGGGCCCGAGACAGGACTTGGCGTAGCAGGCGTGGAGCGTCTCCCACTGCCCGGCGATCTGCGGGATGACCACATCGGCCTCGGCCGCGCGCGAGGCGACGAGGCGGACCACCTCCACGGAGAGGAAGGGCATGTCGCAGGCGACGGTGAAGGCGGCGTCGCCCGGCACTGCCGCGAGCCCCGAGTAGATGCCGCCGAGAGAGCCGTGGTCTGGGAAGACGTCGGGCACCATGGGAAGCCCGAGGTGGGCGTAGAGCGCCGGCGTGTTGGTGACGATCAGCACGTCGCCTGTGACCGCCCGCACGGCGTCGACGACGCGCTCGATGATGGACCGCCCCCCGAGGGGCACGAGGGCCTTGGGCGCCCCGCCCATCCGGATGCTCTTGCCCCCCGCCTGGATCACGCCCGTCACGCGCATGGGCAGAGCCGGACAGACCCCTGGCGCACCACGCGGGGCGGCCACGCCGTGCAGTCGGCGACGGTGGAGCCGGCGCCACCCGCCGTGGGCCCGGCGGCGAGGATCAGATCCACCTGCCCCTCGAAGTACCCACGCACGGCCTCGGGTGTGGTGGGCGGCTCCCCGCCGCTCGGGTTGGCGCTGGGCGCCGTGACGGGGAGGGCCGCGGCGCGGACCAGGCCGAGCGCCACCGGATGCCCCGGCACGCGCACGCCGAGCATTCCCGTCCCCGCGGTGAGGGAAGCGGGCACGCCGGGCGCTGCCCGGAGCACGAGCGTGAGCGCGCCGGGCCAGTGACGCGCCATGAGCGCCCTCGCCCCCTCGGAGATTTCCACGCACAGCGCCTCGACGCGCTCGATCCCATCCACCAGCACGAGCAGCGGCTTGGACTCGGGGCGGCCCTTGATGCGGAAGACGCGCTCCACGGCCTCGGCGTTGAGCGCGTCGGCACCGAGGCCGTAGAAGCTCTCCGTCGGGAAGGCCACGAGCCCACCGGACTTGAGCACCGAGGCGGCCTCAGCCAGCGTGGCGGCCAGGGGCTGCCGCGGGTCCACGTCGAGGAGACGCGTCACGGGGACTCCTGGCGAGCGAGCGCGCGGCGACCGATGTCCGTGCGGAAGTGAGCGCCGGCGAAGCCGATCCGCCCCACGGCCGCATAGGCCCGCGTGACGGCCTCGCGGATGTCGCGACCGAGGGCCTGCACGCCAAGCACGCGCCCCCCTGCCGAGACCAGGAGCCCGTCCCGCAGCGCGGTACCCGCGTGGAAGACCTGGACGCCTTCGGCCTCGGGCAGCGCCCCGGCGGCGTCGAGGCCCGCGATGGGGCGCCCGGTCTCGTATGTCCCCGGGTACCCGCCGGAGACCATGACGACGCACACCGAGGAGGCCGCGCGCCATCTCACCGAGGCCGGCAGCCCGCGCCCTCGCGCGACCGCGTCGAGCAGCGGCAGGAGATCCTGGTCGAGCCTGGGCAAGATCGCCTGGCACTCCGGATCGCCGAACCGGCAGTTGAACTCGATCACGCGGGGTCCGTCGCGAGTGATCATGAGCCCGACGAAGAGCAACCCGCTGTAGGGAGCCCCCTCCTTCGCCATGGCCGCGATGGTGGGCCGCACGATCTCCGCCATCACCCGCTCCGTGGTGGCCTCATCCATCACCGGCGCCGGAGAATAGGCCCCCATCCCGCCCGTGTTCGGTCCCTGGTCGTCGTCGCACACCGTCTTGTGGTCCTGGGCAGCCTGGAGCGGCAGCACTGCTGCGCCGTCGGACAGCGCGAAGAATGATGCCTCCTCGCCCACCAGGAACTCCTCGACGACCACCCGGAGGCCGGCCTCGCCGAAGGCCCGCTCATCGAGGCAGAGCGCGACCGCGCGGTCAGCCTCCTCGAGGCTGCGGCACACGATTGCCCCCTTGCCCGCCGCAAGGCCGTCGGCCTTGACCACGAGGGGCGCGCCCAGCTCGCGGCAGAAGGCGCGCGCCGGCGCTGGCGCGTCGAACACGCGGAAGCGCGCGGTGGGGATGCCGTGGCGCGCCATCAGGTCCTTGGCGAAGGCCTTGCTGCTCTCGAGGCGCGCGGCGGCGGCGCCGGGACCGAAGACGGCGAGCCCCGCCGCCCGCAGCCGGTCGCCGAGCCCGAGCGCCAGCGGCGCCTCGGGCCCCACGACCACGAGGTCCACACGCTCTGCCGCGGCCAGCGCCACCAGGTCGTCCACGGCCGTGGCGCGCACGGGCACGCAGCGGCCGTGGCGCGCGATGCCGGGATTGCCGGGAGCGACCACGAGCCCGCTCAGGAGCGGGCTTTGAGCGATTTTCCACGCGAGCGCATGCTCGCGCCCGCCGCCACCGACCAGGAGCGCCTTCATTCGTCCCCCTCCCCGGAGCGCTCCCCACGGTCAGGCCGGCCCTCCACCGCGGCGAGATGGGAGCGGGCGATCTGGGCCCACGGGCTCCCGAGGTCCAGCTCGAGGTAGCGCCGCCAGTGGTGCGCCGCCGTCTCGGCCCGCCCGACCTTGCCGAGCACCCCCGCCAGGTTGAAATGGGCGTCGGCGTAATCGGGCTGCATCTCGATGGCACGGCGGTACCAGGTGATGGCCACGGGGAAGTCGCCCAGGTCCTCGTGCAGCGAGCCCAGGTTGAACGCGGCCTGCGGGCAGGCCTCGTCGGCCGCCAGCGCAGCCTCGTAGCACTGCCCCGCCCGCTCGTAGTGGCCCATGCGGTGCTGCAACAGCCCGAGGTTGTTCCATGCCGCGGCATAGCCCGGGTCGATGGACACCACGCGCCCGTAGGCCTCCACTGCCGCCTCCCACTGCTCGGGATCGCCGTCCCAGGCCGACGCGCGCGCGAACCACGCCTCCGCGTCGTGCGCCGGCGGGATCAGGGGACGGACCATTCCCCACGAGAGGGACTCGGTGGCCTCTCGCGCCAGCTCCGCCTCGGAGAAGTCAAGGAGCCCCTGCCCGGTGCGCGGATCGAACCGCAGGCGGTCCTGCTCCATGATCACGCGCCGGTCCTCCACCAGCAGGCGCAGCTCGGCGAGCGGCGCCTCGGCGTCGGGGGCGAGCCGCCGGGCGCCCTCGAGCGCCTCGCGCACCTGCCGCACGGTGGCCCCCGCCTCGAGCAGGGCAGCGCCCACGCGGCAGGCCACGAGATCGCGGAAGCGGTAACCCTCGCCGTCGGCGGGCAGGAGGCCGAGGCGCCGGAGCTGGGCGGCTCGCCTGGCAGTGAGGCGCAGCAGGCGAGTCAATTCCCGCAGGGTGAAGACGCGCTCGGGCTGGGCCACGGTCACAGCATCAATGCTTGAAGTGGCGGATGCCGGTCGTGACCATCGCCATGCCGTGCTCGTTGGCGGCGGCGATCACCTCTTCGTCCCGGACCGATCCCCCGGGATGAAGCGCCGCCGTGGCGCCGGCCTGCGCCACCACGTCGAGCCCGTCGCGGAAGGGGAAGAAGGCGTCCGAGGCGCAGACCGTGCCCCGCGTCTCGAGGCCCACCTCCTTGGCGCGCATCACCGCGATTCGGGCGGAGTCCACCCGGTTCATCTGCCCGGCGCCTACCCCGATGACCTGGTCCGCCGTGGCGAGCACGATGGCGTTGGACTTGGCGTGCTTGGCCACGCGCCACGCGAAGCGAAGCGCCCGCAGCTCGGCGTCAGTGGGCGGGCGCCGGGAGACGACCTTGAGCGCGGCGGGATCCAGGTCGGCGAGGTCGGCGTCCTGCACGAGGAGACCGCCGAGGACGCTGCGCGTCTCCATCATCCGCACCGGGTCGTCGCTGCGCAGGCTCGGCAGCCGGAAGACCCGGCACTTCTTCTTGGTGCGCCGGAGCTCCTCCAGCGCCTCCGGGGCGAAGTCCGGCGCGAAGAGGATCTCCAGCAGGATGCCCGACAGCTCCTTCACCACCTCGAGGTCCAGCCGGCGGTTCACGCCGACGATGCCGCCGTAGATGGAAACCGGGTCGCATGCCTTCGCCTTGCGGACGGCCTCGCCGGCACTCCTGCCGAGGGCGACGCCGCAGGGGTTTGTGTGCTTGAAGACCACGGCCGCCGGGTCGTCGAACTCCAGCAGGAGCCCGAGCGCCGCCGACCAGTCGAGCAGGTTGTTGTAGGACAGCTCGGGGCCGTGCAGCTGCGCGGCGGCCGCCAGCCCCAGAGGCGTGCCCGGCGGGCGGTAGAAGGCCGCCGCTTGATGCGGGTTCTCGCCGTAGCGCAGCCCCTGGACGCGCTCGAACTCGAGGACGACTCTCGCCGGGAGCCTCGCCTCGCCCGCCGCCGGGCTCTGTGCCGGGGCGGGCTCTGCCGCCGGCCGGTCGAGGCCGCGCGCGCTGGGATCGCGGAGGTACGCGGCGATGGCCGCGTCGTACTGGGCCGTCCGTCTGAACGCCTCGTGGGCGAGCCTGTACCGGGTCTCCGCAGAGAGCGTGCCGTCGTTGCGCCGGATCTCCTCGAGCACGGGGGCGTACTGCGAGGGATCGGTCACCACGCCGACGCTCTCGTGGTTCTTGGCGGCCCCGCGGATCATGCTCGGCCCGCCGATGTCGATGTTCTCGACCGCCTCCGCGAGGGTGACGTCCGGGCGGGCCACCGTCTTCTCGAAGGGGTAGAGCGCCACCACCACGAGGTCGATGGGACGGATCTGCTGCGCCGCCAGCGCCGCCATGTGGGCAGGCGACTGCCGCCGCGCCAGGATGCCTCCATGGACCTTCGGGTGCAGCGTCTTGACCCGCCCGTCGAGCATCTCGGGGAACCCCGTGACCTCCGCCACATCCACCACCGGGATCCCGGCGCCGCGCAGCAGCGCGGCCGTGCCGCCGGTGGAGAGGATCTCCACGCCGAGAGCGGCGAGCCCCCGGCCGAGCTCCACGACGCCCGTCTTGTCATGCACGCTGATGAGCGCGCGCTGTACTCGACTCATGGCTCCTCCAGGATGCGAACGTGGCGGTCTTCGAGCCGGAGCCGCCCCTCGGCGAAGAGGCGGATGGCCTCGGGATAGATCCGGTGCTCCTCGGCCAGGATCCGGTCGGACAGGCTCGCCTCGGTGTCGTCCTGCCGCACGGGCACGGCGGCCTGCAGCACGATGGGCCCCGTGTCCACGCCCTCGTCCACGAAGTGGACGGTCGCCCCCGCGATGCGCACACCGTGCTCGAGCGCCTGGCGCTGGGCGTGGAGCCCGGGGAAGGCGGGGAGCAGGGCGGGGTGGATGTTGAGCAGGCGCCCCTCGAAGTGGCGGACGAACACGGGCCTCAGGATGCGCATGTAGCCGGCAAGGCAGACGAGCTCCACGCGACGCTCCTCCAGCAGAGCGATGAGCGCCTGGTCGTACCCCTCGCGGCCGGGGTGCAGCGTCGGGTCGAGGACGAGCGCCTCGACGCCATGGTCCCGCGCGATGTCCAGCGCCCCCGCCCCCGAGCGGTCCGAGAGGACCACGACGACCTCGGCGCGAACGCGCCGCGCCTCGACCCCCGAGAGGATGGCGCGCAGGTTGGAGCCGCGGCCCGAGGCCAGCACGCCGACGCGCAGGCGGGGGGCGTCAGACATACTCGACCCCGCGTGCCCCGGCGCGGATCTCCCCCACCTCGAAGACCTGCTCCCCCGCCGCTCGCAGGTGCGCGGCGGCCGGCGCGGCATCGCGCGGGCGTACCACGAGGAGGTAGCCGAGCCCCATGTTGAAGGTCCGCCGCATCTCGACCTCGTCCACCTGGCCAGCCTCCTGGATGACGCGGAAGACGGGCGGGACGGACCAGGCGCTCCGGTCGATCACGGCGCGAGCGCCCTCTGGCAGGACGCGCGGAAGGTTCTCGGTGATGCCGCCGCCGGTGATGTGCGCCATGGCGAGGACGGGCACGGCCTGCAGCAGCGACAGCACCGGCTTGACGTAAATCCGGGTGGGCGTCAGGAGCTCGTCGGCGACGGTCCGGGAGGCCCCTGGCATTGGGGCGTTGATCCCGAGGCCCAGCCGCTCCAGCAGGACCTTGCGCGCCAGTGTGTAGCCGTTGGAGTGTAGCCCCGAGGCGGCCAGCCCGAGGACGCGATCGCCGGGCTCGACCTCTGCGCCGGTGACGATCCCGCTCCGCTCGACCACGCCCACTGCGAACCCGGCCAGGTCGTACTCGCCGGGGGCGTAGAAGTCACCCATCTCCGCCGTCTCACCGCCCACGAGCGCGCATCCCGCATCCCGGCACCCCGCCGCGATGCCGGACACGATGGCCTCGATCCGCGACGGATCCACACGGTTCACCGCCAGGTAGTCGAGGAAGTAGAGCGGCTCGGCGCCATGCACGAGCAGGTCGTTGACTCCCATGGCGACCAGGTCGATGCCCACCGTGTCGTGCCGGTCGGCCAGGAAGGCGATCTTGAGCTTGGTCCCCACGCCGTCCGTGGAGGAGACCAGGACCGGCTCGCGATACCCGGCCGGGATACGGCAGAAGGCCGCGAAGGCGCCGACCCCACCCAGGACCTCGGGCCGATGGGTGGACGCGGCCAGTCGGGCGATGCGCCGTACCGCCTCGTCGCCGGCGGTGATGTCCACGCCGGCCGCCCGGTACGTGAGCGGATCTGGACTCAGGAGCCTACCCTCGAGCGTCGGGCGCATGAGCGCCGCGACGGCAGATCATGCTTCGAACAGCCGGAGCTGGGAGCGGTCGGGAGACTCGAAGCCCACCTTGTACTGTCCGGTGAAGCAGGCGTGGCAGAAGTGGTGGGGGTCATTCCCCGTGGCCTTGAGCATCCCGTCGAGCGAGAGGTAGCCCAGGGAGTCGGCGCCGAGATAGCGCTGGATCTCCCCCACGTCGTGGCTCGCGCCGATCAGCTCCTTCCGCGTCGGCGTGTCGATGCCGTAGTAGCACGGCCACTGGATGGGCGGCGAGGAGATGCGCACGTGCACTTCGCGCGCGCCGGCCGCCCGGATCATCTTCACGATCTTCCGGCTGGTCGTCCCGCGGACGATGGAGTCGTCCACCACGACCACGCGCCGGCCACCGAGGACCTCGCGGTTGGGATTGAGCTTCACCTTCACCCCGAAATGCCGGATGCCGTGGCTCGGCTCGATGAAGGTCCGCCCCACGTAGTGGTTCCGGACGAGCCCGATGTCGTAGGGCAGCCCCGCCTCCTCGGCGTAGCCGAGCGCGGCGCCCACGCCCGAGTCGGGCACCGGGATCACCAGGTCGGCCTGCACCGGATGCTCGCGCGCGAGCTGGTGGCCCAGCGCCTTGCGAACCACGTGCACGTTGCGCCCCCAGAGCATCGAGTCGGGACGCGCGAAGTAGACGTACTCGAACACGCACGAGAGCCGCTCCTGGGGCCGGAAGGGGTGGTAGCTCGTGAGCCCGCTCTCGTCGATCACGAGGACCTCGCCGGGCTCGATGTCGCGCACGAACGTGGCTTCCATCAGATCGAGAGCGCAGGTCTCCGACGCGACCACCCACGCCTCCCCCAGCCGTCCCAGCGAGAGCGGCCGGAAGCCGGAGGGATCGCGAACGGCAACGATGGAGGAGCGCGTGAGGAGCAGGAGGCTGTAGGCCCCCCGGACCTGCGAGAGCGCGTGCGCGAGCTGCTCCACGAGCCCCGGGCCCTCGGCGCGGGCCAGGAGGTGGAGGATCACCTCCGTGTCGGACGAGGACTGGAAGACGGCGCCGGCTTCCTGCAGCTGCCGCCGCAGATCCTGGGCGTTGACCAGGTTGCCGTTGTGGCCGATGGCCACCGGCCCGTGCACCGTCTTGGCGCTGATGGGCTGGGCATTCCGGAGGTTGGAGCTGCCCGCCGTGGAGTAGCGGACATGGCCGAGGGCGCGGCTGCCAGGCAGGCGCTTGAGCCGCTCGCGGGTGAAGACGTCCGCGACCCACCCCATGGCCTTCTCGACGTGGAAGTGGTCGCCGTCGGTGGCCGCGATCCCGGCCGACTCCTGGCCGCGGTGCTGGAGCGCGTACAGCCCGAGGTAGGTGACGTTGGACGCCTCGGGGTGATTCCAGATGCCGAAGAGCCCGCACTCGTCGTGGAACTTGTCGTCGGCCGGGAGCCGCGTCCGCTCAGCTGACATGGCGCTCAAATCCGTTCCTCCACTCGCGGGCGATCTGCATCACCGGCACGCTGACGGCCAGCTCGCCGCCCATCCGGACATCGAGCCGCTCGCCGCCGACCACCCCGATCCAGCGCCACGGGATGGCGAACTCCGCCATCAGCGCCTCGAGTGCCCGGCTCGCATCGGCAGGAACGGACACGACGATGCGCGACGGGCCCTCTCCGAACAGTGCCAGGTCCGGCCGTGGGGCCGCCGGCAGGCCGATCTCGGCGCCGATGGTCGCCGGCCCGCTGACGCACGCCTCGGCCACGGCCACGGTCAGGCCCCCCTCGGAGCAGTCGTGCGCCGAGCGCACCAGGCCCGCCTCGATGGCCGCGCGGCACGCCTCCTGCGCGGTCCGCTCGAGGTCCAGATCCAGCGGAGCCAGCCGGCCCGCGAGCGTGCGATGAAGCGTCCAGAGGTACTCCGATCCTCCGAGGCTCACGGCATCGGGCCCGAGGAGGGCCACCCGGTCCCCGGGCTCCTTGAACCACTGGGTGCAGCGGCACTCCGCATCCTCGATCAGCCCGGCCATGCCGATCACCGGTGTCGGCAGAATCGCCTGCCCCAGCGTTTCATTGTAGAAGGACACGTTGCCGCCCACCACCGGGATTTCCAGCGCGCGGCACGCCTCGGCGATGCCGGCCACGGCCTCCTTGAACTGCCAGAGGATCTCGGGACGCTCCGGCGAGCCGAAGTTGAGGCAGTCGGTGAGCCCCAGTGGCCGCGCCCCGCTCACGGCCAGGTTGCGTGCCGCCTCGGCCACGGCCATGGCCGCGCCACGGCGCGGATCCAGATAGACGAAACGCGCGTTGCAGTCGGTGGTGAGGGCCACGGCCATGGGAGTTCCCTTGATGCGCAGAACCCCGGCGTCCGACCCGGGGAGGACGAGCGTGTTGATCCCGACCTGCTGGTCATATTGCCGGTACACCCACTCCTTCGAGGCAATCGTGGGCGAGCCCATCAGAGCCAGCAGCGCCCGCCCCGGGGCAGCCGCGTCGGGGAGCGTGAGGGGATCGAAGGCCTCCAGCGCGTCCTGCCAGTCGGGACGAACGGTCGGCCTCTCGTAGATCGGCGCCTCGTCGGCCAGCGCCGTGACGGGCACCTCGGCCACGACCTCGCCGCGCATGCGTGCACGGAGCACCCCGTCGTCGGTCACGGTGCCGATCTCGACCGCGTCGAGCTCCCACTTGGCGAAGACGCGCCGGACCTCGGCTTCACGCCCGCGCGCCGCCACCAGGAGCATGCGCTCCTGGGACTCGGAGAGCATGATCTCATAGGGCGTCATGCCCAGCTCGCGCTGCGGCACTCGGGACAGCTCCACCTCCATCCCCGTGCCGGCGCGGGCCGGCATCTCCGAGCAGGCGCAGGCGAGTCCGGCGGCGCCCATGTCCTGGATGCCGACGATGGCCCCTGTCTGCATCGCCTCGAGGCACGCCTCGAGGAGGAGCTTCTCCGTGAAGGGGTCTCCCACCTGCACCGTCGGGCGCCGCTCCTCCGCCCCCTCGTCGAAGGTGGCCGAGGCCATGGTGGCGCCGTGGATGCCGTCGCGCCCGGTCTTCGCCCCCACGTAGAGCACCGGGTTGCCGGGTCCCTCCGCGCGCGCGCGCAGGATGCGGTCCTTCCGCACGAGGCCCACGGCCATGGCGTTCACCAGCGGGTTGCCCGCATACTCCGGCCCGAAGTTCACCTCGCCGCCCAGGTTCGGGACGCCGAAGCAGTTGCCGTACCAGCTGATGCCGGAGACGACGCCGTCGATCAGCCGGCGGGTTTTCGGGTCTTCCGGGGCGCCGAACCGCAGGGAATCCAGGATCGCGATGGGGCGGGCGCCCATGGTGAAGATGTCTCGGAGGATGCCGCCCACGCCCGTGGCCGCGCCCTGGAAGGGCTCGATGAAGGAGGGGTGGTTGTGGCTCTCGATCTTGAACGTCAGCGCGAGATCGCCGCCCAGGTCCACGATGCCCGCGTTCTCCCCGGGCCCCTGGAGTACGTGGGGCGCCTGGCTGGGCAACCCGCGGAGAAAAATCCGCGAGTGCTTGTAGGCGCAGTGCTCGGACCAGAGCGCGGAGAAGAGACCGAGCTCGGTGAAGGTGGGCTCCCGGCCGATGCGCCGGATGATGCGATCGTATTCCTCGGCCGTGAGGCCGTGGGTGAGAGCGAGCTCCTGCGTGACCTTAGGCTCGACCCCGGGCACCCCGGCCCCACTCCATCGCCGTGTCTCTTACCGCTTGAGGAAGCTGCCGTCCTCGACGAGGCTGCCGAGGAGCGAGTGGAAGATGAGCAGGCCGTCCGTGCCCCCCATGGCGTTCTCGGCAGCCCGCTCCGGGTGGGGCATCATGCCCAGCACGGTGCCGTCCTCGTTCACCAGGCCCGCGATGTGGTCCAGCGAGCCGTTCGGATTGGCCTCCTTCGCGAGCCGCCCATCCTCCGTGCAGTACCGGAACACGATCTGGTGCTTGTCCTTGAGGGCCCGGAGCGTCTCCCAGTCGGCGTAGAACTTCCCCTCACCGTGAGAGATGGGCATCCGGAGAACCTGCCCCGGCCTGAGGGCACGCGTGAACGGGGTCTCCGCATTCTCGACTCTCAGGTAGGTGGACTGGCAGCGATACTGCAGACACTCGTTGCGCATCAGCGCGCCGGGGAGGAGCTTGGCCTCGCAGAGGATCTGAAAGCCGTTGCAGGAGCCCAGCACGACACCGCCCCGGGCGACGAAATCCGGGAGCGCCTCGACCACGGGCGACCGGCCAGCCACGGCGCCGGCACGGAGGTAGTCGCCGTAGGAGAACCCGCCCGGGAGCACCAGGCAGTCGAAATCGGCCAGGTTCGTCTCCCGGTGCCAGACATAGCTGACCGGCTGGTGGAGCACCTCGCTGATGACGTAGTGGAAGTCGCAATCGCTCCACGTCCCGGGGAACACGACCACGCCGAATTTCATGGGGCTAGAGGCTCCTCCTCTTGTCGCGGCACGTTCAGTCTAGCTCGCGCCCCCCGTTCTGGCAAGGCCGAACGGTCCGACATCAGCTCCCGGGCAGGCTCTCCACCGTGAAGTCCTCGATGACGGGGTTGGCCAGGAGCCGGGCGCACATCTCGTCGATCCGCTGCCTCGCCGCCGCGGCATCCAGCCCGTCCAGTTCCAGGTCGATCACCTTCCCGATCCGGATGTCACGGACCTCGGTGAAGCCGAGCCCGGCCAGGGCCCGCTTCACGGAGGCGCCCTGGACGTCCAGGATCCCCGGCTTGAGCCGCACGAGCACCCTCGCCTTCATGCGACTCCCACGATTCTACGGGACCCCTCGATCTTCTCGCGCTTCTCCATGGTGAGTGGCCCCTCACCCAAGCCCCAGGCGCTTGTAGATGGCGTCCACGTTCCTCACGTACCAGGCGGCGTCGAAGCAGGCGTCGAGCTCTGCCGGGCTGAGCCGCGCCATGACCTCCCCGTCGGCCGCGAGCAGGTCGCGGAAGGCGGTGCGGTCCTGCCACGCGCGCATCGCGTTGCGCTGGACCATCTCGTAGGCCCGCTGGCGCGGCAGCCCCTTGTCCGTCAGCGAAAGGAGCACCCGCTGGGAGAACATGAGGCCGTAGCTCCGCTCCATGTTCTCCCGCATCTGCGCGGGCGACACCCGCAGCCCCTCGATGACGCGCGTCATCTGGTGCAGCATGTAGTCCACCAGGAGCGTGGAGTCCGGCAGGATCACCCGCTCCACGGACGAGTGGCTGATGTCCCGCTCGTGCCAGAGCGCCACGTTCTCCAGCGCCGCGTGCGCGTTGGCCCGGACCAGCCGCGCCAGGCCGCACACCTGCTCGCAGGACACCGGGTTGCGCTTGTGGGGCATGGCGCTCGAGCCCTTCTGCCCCTCGGTGAACGGCTCCTCCGCCTCGAGCACCTCGGTGCGCTGGAGCGACCGGATCTCGAGCGCCACCTTCTCGAGGGAGGCGGCGATGATCGCCAGGGTCGCGCAGAGCTCGGCGTTGCGGTCGCGCTGAAGCACCTGGGTGGAGATCGGCGCCGGCTCGAGCCCGAGGAGCTGGCATACCTCCTCTTCCACGTCGGGAGCGACGTGGGCGAAGGTTCCGACCGCGCCCGAGATCTTGCCCACCCGCACGGCCTCCCGGGCGCGGCGCAGCCGCTCCAGGTTCCGCCCGGCCTCGGCGTGCCACCCCGCCGGCTTGAGCCCGAAGGTCATGGGCTCGGCGTGGATCCCGTGGGTGCGGCCCACGCAGAGCGTGTCCTTGTGCCGCACCGCGAGCACCCCGACGGCGCCACGGAAACGCTCGAGGCCCGCCAGCAGGAGCTCGCACGCCTGCTGCAGCTGGAGCGCCTGGGCCGTGTCCACCACGTCGGAGGAGGTGAGGCCGATGTGAACGTAGCGAGAGTCGGCGCCGATGGCCTCTTCCAGGTTGGTGAGGAACGCGATGATGTCGTGATGCGTCGTCGCTTCGATCTCGTCGATTCGCTGGGGGTTGAGCGTGGCTCGCGCCTTGATCCGCCCCAGCGCCTCGGGCGGGATGAGCCCCCGCCGCCCGTAGGCCTCGCACACGGCCAGCTCGACGCGCAGCCAGGCCTCGTACTTCGCCTCCTGGGTCCAGAGGCGCGCCATCTCGGGGCGGCTGTAGCGCTCGATCATCCTACCGGAGAGTGAGGTCGCGGGGGAGGCTGTGCCGATCCACGGGCCCGAGGGCCAGCAGGCAGAGCTGCTCGTCGTCGAGCACCCGGTGGATGAGAGCCTCGATCTCCTCGAGCCGGACGGCGTCGATGGCGGCGAGCATCTCGTCCACCGACAGGAAGGAGCCGAAGCGGAGCTCCTGCTTCGCCAGGCGGTTCATGCGGCTCGAGGTCGACTCCAGCGACAGGATGAGGTTGCCCTTGAGGTGATCCTTGGCGCGGCGGAGCTCCTCGGCCGTGACCCCGTCCTTCTTGATCGCGCGCAGCTCCTTCATGAGCGCCGTGAGCACCTTGCCGAAGTTGGGCGCGTCGGTGCCCGCGTAGACGTAGAGGACTCCGGCGTCGTGGAACGCCTGCGTCCCGGAGTGCACGGAGTAGACGAGGGCCTGGCGCTCGCGCACCTCCTGGAACAACCGGGACGACATGCTGCCCCCGATGATGTCGTTCAGGAGATAGAGAGCGTAGCGCTCCGGCGCCCCGTCCGGGATCCCCGGAAACCCCAGGACCAGGTGGACCTGCTCGAGGGCCTTGTGCACGACGTGGACGCCGGGGTGCAGCACCGGGGCCGCGCTGCGCCGGGGGATGGCCTGGCGCCGGAAGCCCTCGAAGCGCGGGGCGAACAGGTCCACCACGCGCGCGGGATCCGCATGCCCCGCCGCCGCCACCATGATGTTCGTGGGGGCGTACTCCTCCTCGAAGTGGCGCAGGATCGTCTCCCGCCCGAAGCTCCGGACCGAGTCCCAGGTGCCGAGGATCGGCCGCCCGAGCGGATGGTCGGCCCAGACCCGCTCGGCGAAGAGGTCGTGGATGAGATCGTCGGGCGTGTCCTCCACCATCTTGATCTCCTGGAACACGACCGACTTCTCCTTCTCGATGTCGTCCTCGGCGAAGCGCGGGCGCATCAGGATGTCCGTCAGGAGGTCGGCGGCCAGGGGGAGGTGCTCGTCGAGCACGCTCACGTAGAAACAGGTGTGCTCCTTGGCGGTGAAGGCGTCCATGTGCCCACCGACCGAGTCGATGGCGCGGGCGATCTCCTCGGCCGACCGCGTGGCGGTCCCCTTGAAGACCAGGTGCTCGATCAGGTGGGAGATCCCGCCGCGGTCCTCCGGCTCGACTCGCGAGCCGGTCTCTACCCAGACACCGACGGCCACCGACCGCACATGAGGCATCGACTCCGCAACCACACGAATGCCGTTGGGCAGCACATGCTTGTGGTACCGGTCCCCCACTAGGCCTGGTCTCCGGCCGCCGCCAGCTTGAGCTTCTCGCGATCCGCCAGCGCCGGCTGCTCGCGCAAGGCGGTCTTCCGCGACAGCCTGACCTTCCCGCTGCTGTCGATCTCGATCACCTTCACCAGGACCTCGTCGCCCTCGGTGAGCACGTCACCCACGGCGCGGATGCGGTTCTCGGCGATCTGCGAGATGTGCAAGAGCCCTTCCGAGCCCTGGATCACCTCGACGAAGGCCCCGAACTCCTTGATGCTCTTCACCTTCCCGACGTAGATGCGGTCCAGCTCCACCTCGCGGCAGATGTCCTGGATCATCCCCAGTGCCATCTGGGCCGCGTCGTTGCTCGACGAGAAGATGGTGACCTTGCCGTCGTCCTCCACGTCGATCTTGGCGCCGGTCTTCTCCTGGATGCCGCGGATGACCTTGCCGCCGGGGCCGATGATCTCGCGGATCTTCTCGGGGCGGATCTTGATGGTGACGAAGCGCGGAGCGTAGGGCGAGAGCTGTGTCCGCGTCGCCGTGATGGTCTCGGCCATCTTCCTGAGCACGAACAGCCGCGCCTCCCGGGCCTGGGCCAGGGCCTGGCGCATGATGTCCACGGAGACGCCCTTGATCTTGATGTCCATCTGCAGCGCCGTGATGCCCTTCTCGGTGCCGGCGACCTTGAAGTCCATGTCGCCATAGTGGTCCTCGCTCCCCATGATGTCCGTGAGGATGCCGACCCTGTCCCCCTCCTTGACCAGGCCCATGGCGATGCCCGCGACGGGTGCCTTGAGCGTCACGCCGGCGTCCATGAGCGCCATGGAAGCGCCGCACACCGTGGCCATGGAGGACGAGCCGTTGGACTCGAGGATATCGGAGACGATGCGGATCGTGTAGGGGAACTCCTCCTTGGTCGGCAGCACGGCCTCGATGGCCCGGTGGGCGAGCGCCCCGTGCCCGACCTCCCGGCGACCGGGAGTGCCGAAGCGCTTCACCTCGCCCGTCGAGAAGGAGGGGAAGTTGTAGTGGAGCATGAAGCGCCGGTACGTGTCCCCTTCGAAGGACTCCATCTTCTGCTCGTCGTTCTTGGTCCCGAGCGTGGCAGCCACCAGCGCCTGGGTCTCGCCGCGAGTGAAGAGGGCCGACCCGTGGGCCCGCGGCAGGTACTCCACCTCGGACCAGATCGGACGGATCTCCTTCACGCTGCGGCCGTCCACCCGGATGCCCTTCTCCACGATCAGCCGGCGCACCTCTGCCTTTTCCACTTTCTCGAAGTACTCGCGGGCCTTGGGCCGCCCGGCCTCGTCGATCCCGAGCGCCTGGCAGATCTCACCGAAGACCGCCTCGAGCGCCTGCGCCCGGACCTGCTTCTCGTGGATGGACAGGGCCTGGACCACCTTGGCCGCGGCGGCGTCTCTGACCCTGGCCTCGAGGGCCGGATCCGCCCCGGCTGCGGCATCGAAGGCCCAGCGCGGCTTGGCCGCCTTGGCCATGAGCTCCTTCTGCATCCGGGCGAGCCGTTTGCACTCCTCTTGACCGAAGGCGAGAGCCTCGAGCATCTGCTCCTCGCTGATCTCCTTGCCGCCCGACTCGACCATGAGGATCGCGTCCTCGGTGCCGGCGATGACGAGCTCCAGCGGGGAGGCGGCCACCTGGGCATACGTCGGGTTGGCGACAAGCTTGCCGCCCGCGAGCGCCACACGAACGGCGCCCAGGGGCCCGTCGAACGGGAGGCCCGACAGGGAGAGGGCGGCGGAGGAGCCCACCATGGCGAGCACGTCGGGGTCATGCTCGGTGTCGGCCGAGATGACCAGGTTGATGACCTGGATCTCGTTGCGGAACCCCTTCGGGAAGAGCGGCCGGACCGGGCGGTCGATGAGCCGGCAGGTCAAGGTCTCCTTCTCGTCGGGCCGGCCTTCACGCTTGAAGAATCCCCCCGGGATCTTCCCGCCCGCGTAGGCGCGCTCGCGGTACTCGACCGTGAGCGGCAGGAAGTCGCGGCCCTCCATGGGCGTCTTGGTCGCGACCACCGTGGACAGCACCATGGTCCCGCCACAGCGGACGACCACGGCCCCGTCGGCCTGCTTGGCGACCTTGCCCGTCTCGATGGACAGGACGGTGCCGTTGATCTCGGATTGAACAGAGTGAATCATACGCTGACTGAACCTCCAGCTCGGGGTGATGCAGGAATGTGATGGGCCCGGCCCAGCCGGGCTCGCTGCGGCAGAATGAGGTCTGGGTCCGCGGTCACTTGCGGAGCCCGAGCCTCTCGGTCAGGGCGCGGTACCGCTCCACGTCCTTCTTTCGGAGATACTCCAGGAGCCCCCGGCGCTTGCCGATGAGCATCAGCAGCCCGCGCCGGGAGTGATGGTCTTTCTTGTGGGTCTTGAAGTGATCGGTGAGACCGTTGATGCGTTCCGACAGGAGGGCGACCTGAACCTCGGGAGAGCCGGTGTCCCCATCGTGCACCTTGAACTGCTCGATGAGGCTCTTCTTCTTGTCGACGGACAGACGCATGCAGGTCTCCTTCCGGGGGGTCCCCCCCCAATCGCCACGCCCCCAGAGTCCCTGCTGCGACTCCGCCAGGACGGGTTCCAGAGCGATGCAAAACCCAGACGTTACCCAGCGACGCTATCATGGAACCGCCCGACTGTAAAGGCGAATGCCGCGCTCACCCGTTTCTGGCCTCGAGAGGCCACGAGCCCGCGAGGCGGCGTCCCGTCTCGATATCCGCAGCCACCTGCCGCGTGAGGGCATCCGCGCTCTCGAACTTCATCTCGGCCCTGATTCGCTCCACGAAGGAGAGCGTGAGGGTCTCGTCGTAGAGGTCGCCATCGAAGTCGAGCAGGTACGCCTCCACCCAGTAGTCGTTCTCCCCGAAGGTCGGACGGTACCCGACGTTCACGACCGCGGCCGCTTGCCCGCCAGACCAGGACGCCCACGCCGCATAGACACCCGGGGCCAGGATGAGCGGGCGATCGGGCCGCAGATTGGCCGTGGGAAAGCCGAGCGTCCGGCCGCGCCCGGCCCCGCGGAGGACGGGACCGCTCGCCAGGTACGGGTGGCCCAGGAACGCCCGAGCCCGGCCCAGGTCCCCGTCCCGGAGGGCCTCCCGAATGGCGCTGGAGGATACCGTCTGGTCGTCGACCTGGAGCGGGGGCACGACGTGTGCGACGAACCCGTGCCGGTCACCCAGCTGGCGCAGCAGCGCGGCCGTCCCGCGGGCGCCCCGCCCGAAGGTGTGGTTGTATCCCACGACGACCTCCCTGACCCGCAGCGTGTCCACCAGCACGGTCTCGACGAACGCCTCGGCTTCCAGCCTCGAGAATTCCAGGGTGAACGGGATGACCACGGCGGCATCGAGGCCGTGCCGTGCCATCCGAGCGAGATTCTCCTCCGGGGCCGCGATGGGCGCCGGGGCACGCTCCGGGCGGAGCACCGCGGCGGGGTGCGGATGGAACGTGCAGGCCAGTGCCGCGACCCCGAGCGCGCGGGCGCGCTCGACGGTCGTCGCGAGGATCTTGGCGTGCGCCAGGTGGATGCCGTCGAAGGCCCCGAGGGCCGTGACCGACGGCGTCAGCTCAACCGGGAAGGACGCGAGGCCGCGGACGATCCGCATGGAGGAGTCTTTCGGGCTTGACGGTGGCGCCGCGGCCGACACCCAGACCGAGGAGACCGCCGTCGGACGCGTACACCCGGAGCACGCCCTGGGCGGCAGCGGGAGCCGATACGGCCTGTCCGTGCAGGAAGGCCGGCACGACGGCCGCGTCGAGGGTGATCGCCGGGAGCCCCTGGATGGCCGAGTCGAGGGGAAGCACGCGCTCCCAGAGCCGGGCCCCGTCCCGCGCGTCCCGCACCTCCACCCACGGCACGGCGGAGGCCAGATCGTAAGGCCCGACGCGCGTGCGCACAAGCGCCGACAGCACGGCACCGCATCCCAGAGCCTCGCCGATGTCAGCCGCGATGGTCCGCACATACGTGCCCTTGCCGCAGTGGACGCGGATGGTGAAGCGCGGGGGCGCGAGCGCCTCGAGCGTGATGGCGTGCACCTGGATCTGTCGAGGCTGACGCTCCACCTCGCCGCCCTGCCGGGCGATCTCGTAGAGACGCTTGCCGCCGTGGTGGAGAGCCGAGTACATGGGCGGCACCTGCGTGATGTTGCCGACGAAGCGCTGGACAATGCCCCTGAGCCCATCGGCCGTCAGCGGAGGCACCTCACGCGTCTCGATGACCTCGCCCGAGGCGTCCTGGGTGTCGGTGACGAGCCCCAGCGTGACGGTGGCGAGGTATTCCTTGTCGAGCTCCGCGAGGTACGGCGTGAGCTTGGTGGCCTCGCCGATCAGGATCGGCAGCACGCCGGTTGCATCGGGATCGAGCGTCCCCCCGTGGCCCACCTTCGGCGCACGCAGGAGGCGGCGGAGATGCGCCACGACCTGGAACGAGGTGACGCCAGACCCCTTCTCGACCGACAGCACCCCGGAGCGCTGCGCCTGGCTCACCGCGCGCGGGATGCCAGCGCGTCGCGCACGGCGTCCAGCACGGTGGCGGTGGCCTCGTCGAGCGTCCCGGTCACGGTGCAGCCGGCGGCGTTCTCGTGCCCGCCCCCGCCGAAGCGCGCCGCGATGCGGTTCACGGGCACCTCGCCCTTGCCTCGCAGGCTCACCTTCACCGCGCCCGGCGCCTCCTCGCTGAAGAGCAGCGCGACCCTGACCCCGCGCAGCGAGCGCGGGTAGCTGGCCAGGTCCTCCGCCGCCATGAACGACCCGGAGACGAATCCCCGCGGCACCGTGAGCCAGGCCACCTGCCCGTCGTCGCTGACGCGGATCCCCTCGAGCACCACGCCGAGCTGGCGAAGCGCGTCCGGCGGGCGCTGCTGGTAGAGCCGGTCGGACACGAGAGCCGGCTGGGCGCCGGCGGCCGTGAGCTCGGCCGCGATACGGAAGGTGCGCGCCGTCGTGTTGGAGTAGCGGAACGACCCCGTGTCCGTGTGAATGGCCGTGAAGAGGCACAGCGCGATCTCCGGCGTCACCGTGAGCCCCAGGGCCCCGAGGAGCTCGTGGATCATCTCGCCGGTGGCAGCGGCCGATGGGTCGACCCAGTTCACCGTGCCGTAGCGCCGGTTGTCCGGGTGGTGATCGATGTTGAGGACCCGACTCCCGGCGGCTCGCGCCTGCTCGAGGAGCCCTTCCGTCCGCGCGTGATCCGGGCAGTCGGTGAGCACGATGACATCGAAGATCCGCGGCGCGACGGTCCACACCTCCCACCGGGCGGCCCCCGGCAGGAAGGCGAGCACATCGGGCACGGGGTGCGGTCCGGCGAAGGTGACCGTCCACCCTGCGTGCTCCAGCGCGAGGCCGGCTCCGAGGAGCGTGCCCAGCACGTCGCCGTCCGGGTGCACGTGCCCGAGTAACAGCGCCTGACCGCGCGGCTGGGCCAGGGCGTCGAGGAGGGCCAGAGGAGGGGACGAGAAGAGCTCGGTCACGGGATCACTCCTGGGGCTCGGGCGGCTCCTGCCGGTGGAGGCCCGCCAGGAGCGACTGCATGCGGGCGGCGTGCTCCATGGAGCGGTCCGGGCGAAAGAGCAGCTGCGGCGTCACCCGGAGGTCCAGGTGCTTGCGCAGCCAGCTCCAGATGAAGCCTCGCGCGTTCTCGAGGGCCGTGAACGAGGACACCCACTTCTCCTCGGGCCCGAGGACGGACACGAACACCTTGGCCTGCTTGAGATCCGGCGTGACGTCCACCTCGGTGATCGTGACGAACCCGAGCCGCGGATCCTTCAGCTCGCGCTGCACGAGGGTGGAGATCTCCTCCTTGATGAGCTGGTTGACACGTTCCAAGCGCTTGCCTTGCATGCTAGAGAATCTCCACCTGGACGTCGATCACGTAGCCGTCCACGTTGTCTTCGATGAAGTCGAGGGCCTTCGAGATGACCTCGTTGGCATGACGGGAGTCGGCGGAGACGCACGCCAGGGCCAGGGTGGAGCGCTGCCAGGAATCCTGGTGATCCACTTCGGCGACCGAGATCTCGAACCGGTGCCGGAGCTTCTCCTTCAACCCCTTCAGCGCGTGCCGCTTGCCCTTCAGCGACCCCACGCCCGGCAGGTGGATCTCCACCGTGCCGACTGCGACGCGCGCCGCGGACATCTCAGAGCGTCCGGGCCACCTCTTCGGTGGTGAAGGCCTCGATGATGTCCCCCGGCTGGACGCTCTTGACGCCCTCGACCCCGATGCCGCACTCGAGCCCCTGGAGAACCTCGCGCACATCGTCCTTGAAGCGTTTCAGCGAGCTGACCGTCCCCTCGCCCGCGACGGTCTCGCCGCGCTTGACCCGCACTCGCGCCCCGCGCACCATCTTGCCCTCGGTCACCGCCGATCCGAGCACCAAGCCCAGCTTGGTGATGGGGAACAGCTGGCGCACCTGGGCTCGTCCCAGGATCACTTCGCGGATCTCGGGAGCGAGCATCCCGGACAGCGCCGCCCTGACGTCGTTGATCACGTCGTAGATGACGTTGTAGCTGCGGAGATCCACACCGTCGGCCTGCGCCTGCGACGCCGCCTTGGGATCGGCCTTGACGTTGAAGCCGAGGACGATGGCGTTGGAGGCCGAGGCCAGCATGACGTCGGACTCGTTCACCGCACCCACGGAGCCGTGGATGACCTTGAGCTTCACCTCGTCGGTGGAGAGCCGCTCGAGGGATTCCGTGAGGGCTTCCACCGATCCCTGGACGTCGGCCTTGAGCACCAGCCGGAGCTCCTTGACCTCGCCCGCCTCGATCTGCTTGTGCAGCTCCTCCAGGGTGATCCGCGTGCCGCCCTTGCCCTTGAGCCTGTCTCGCTCCGAGCGCACGGTCGCGATCTGGCGCGCCTTGCGCTCGTCGGCGACCACCAGCAGGGTGTCGCCGGCCTGGGGCACGCCCGAGAGGCCGAGGACCTCCACCGGATCGGAGGGCCCGGCCTTCTGGACCTTCTTGCCGCGATCGTTGAACATGGCGCGGACCCGGCCCGACCGGGAGCCGACCACGACGGCGTCGCCCTCTTTCAGCGTCCCCGACTGGATCAGCGCCGTCGCCACGGGGCCGCGGCCGCGATCGAGCCGCCCTTCCACGATCACCCCGCGGGCCGCACGACTCGGGTTGGCCTTGAGCTCCAGGATGTCCGACTGCAGCGCCGTCATCTCCAGGAGCTGCTGGATGCCGTCGCCCTTCTTGGCCGAGGTGTGCACGAAGATCGTCTGCCCGCCCCAGTCCTCGGGCACGAGCCCCAGATTGGAGAGCTCCCGCTTGACCCGATCGGGATCGGCGCCCGGCTTGTCGATCTTGTTCACCGCCACCAGGATGGGCACGTTCGCGGCCTTGGCGTGATTCACGGCCTCGACCGTCTGGGGCATGACGCCGTCGTCCGCGGCCACGACCAGGATGACGATGTCCGTGGCCTGGGCTCCGCGGGCCCGCATGGCGGTGAAGGCCTCGTGGCCCGGCGTGTCGAGGAAGGTCACCTTCCCGTGAGGGGTCTCCACCTGGTACGCACCGATGTGCTGGGTGATGCCGCCGAACTCCTTCTCCGCGACCTTCGTGGTGCGGATGGCGTCCAGCAGGGACGTCTTCCCGTGGTCGACGTGGCCCATGACGGTGACGACCGGCGGCCGCGTGACAAGCTGGCTCGGGTCAGTCTCTTCCTCTTCGAGGATGTCGCCCTCCAGCGACCGCACCTCGACGTCGAAGTGGAACTTGTCGGCGACCAGCTTGGCGGCCGTGGGATCGAGCACCTCGTTGACGCTGGCCATGACGCCCAGATCGAGTAGCGCCTTGATCACCTCGCCGGACTTCCGCCGCATCGCCGCCGCCAGCTCACCCACCGTGACGGACTCAGGCAGCTTGACCAGCTCGCGCTTGATCTCGGCGGGCGGCTCGGGCTCGGCCGGAGGCGCAGCGACGGCAGGCTTCGGCTCGACCTTCGCGGGCGCGGGCGGCGCGGGCGAAGCGACCGGCGCGGCCGGACGGGCGGGCGGCGCGGCGACCGCCGGCGCCGCCGGTGTCACCAGACGACCCGGGACCGCGGGGCGCGCGGGAGGGACCGGCATGGCGGGCTTCACGCTCGGTGCCGCGGGCGCGGCGGCCGTGGCGGTCGGCGTCAGGACTCGCGGCGGCGCCCCGGGGGGTTTCGGGATACCCGGGACCATCGGCGGCGCGGCAGCGGCGGGACGCATCGGGTCGCCGGGCGCAGGCCTGGCCACGGCCGGCTTGAGCGGCTCGACCTTCGGGGGCTCGAACCTCGTCGGCTCGGCGGGAGCGGCAGGAGCAGCCGGGGCCGCTCCCGCCGCAGGGATCACCTCGCCAGCGGGCGGCGGAATTGGAACGGCAGGGGCCGGACGGAAGATGATGGCGGCCGGCTTGACTACCTCGGCGGCCGGCTCCACCTTGGGAGCCCTGGTGGCTGGCTTTCGTGCGGCCGGCTTCGCCTCGCGTTGTCCTGCGGCTCGCTTCTTCGCCGGCTCGGCGACAGCGACGCCCTCCCCACCCTCGGGAGCGGTCTTTGGTTTGGCCGCGCGCTTCGGCTTGGCCTCCACGGGCAGCTCTCGCCCTCGGCCGAGCTTGACACAGAGCTCGTTGGCGGTGGCCGTATCCAGCGGGGTCATGGCCCGCTTTCCCTTGTGCCCCATCCCTTCCAACGCCACGAGCAGATCCTTGCTCGTCACGCCGAGCTGCTTCGCGAGGTCAATGACCTTCAAGCGTCCTGCCAAAGCCTGTCTCCCCCTTGCCCGGAATCCTACCCCGCATGTCTGCACATCGCACGAGCCCTCGGGCTCGACTCTCTCCCATCAGCGGGGGCCCAGAAATGGCCCCCGCCATGCCTTCACCGCCCGCCAGGCCTCAGGCTCCACTCTCTCCCATCAGCGGGGGCCCAGAAATGGCCCCCGCCATGCCTTCACCCCCCGCCAGGCCTCAGGCTCCACTCTCTACCATCAGCGGGGGCCCAGAAATGGCCCCCGCACTCCCCCACGAACCGTGGCCAGGATCGTGGCCGGACCGTCAGCGGGTGGCTCGGTCGCCCGCTTGAAGGCGTGACCGAGCCGGCCCTTGCTGAGCGCCTTCCCCAGGCACTCCTCCGACGGGCACACATAGGCACCGCGCCCTGTACCCGTCGCACCCACCTGTGCCCGACCATCCTCGCCTCGACTCAGCCGGAGGAACGCTGCCTTGGGGCGAACCTGCCGACACCCGAGACAGGTCCGCTCGGGTCCCGCTCTCACCCCGCCGAGGCTCGCGGGGGATGTTCCGCAGTGCTGCCCTCCCCCGCACTCTCCGCGCGGTCCTCGACGCGCGGTTGCCCCTCCGGTTCCGTCTCGACCGCAGCCTCGCCGGCAGCGGCCTCAGCCTCGGAAACGGGCTGGGGCGTGGGATGCTGGGCCACCCACTCCGTGGCTGACGCCAGCAGGCTGGTGGCCTTCTTCTCGCCGACCCCGGCCACGGTCTCCAGAGCGCTCAGGCCTCCTCGCACGATGCGAGCGGGCGAGGACAGCCCCGCCTCGACGAGGCGCTCGACGAGCTGCGGCCCCACGCCGGGAAGCTCGACCAGCGCCTCCCGTCCGAGGATCCGCTCCTCCTCCTCGCGGCGCCGCTCCTCCTCCACCTCGGTCTCGCTCTTGATGTCGACCCGGAGACCCGTGAGCTTGGCGGCGAGACGGGCGTTCTGGCCGCGCTTGCCGATGGCGAGGGAGAGCTGGTTGTCCGGCACCACCACGAGGACGGAGCGGTGATCGCCCTCCTCCTCGAGATCGCCCACCGTGACCGACGCCACCTTCGCGGGGGAGAGCGCCCGGCCCACGAACGTCGCGGGATCGGCCGACCACTCCACGATGTCGATCTTCTCCCCGCGCAACTCGCGGCTGATGACCTGGATGCGCGTGCCGCGAAGCCCGACGCAGGCGCCGATCGGGTCCACGTCGCGCTTGGTGGAGGCGACGGCCACCTTCGCCCGCTCGCCGGGCTCCCGTGCCGCCGCCCGCACCTGCACGATGCCCTCGGCGATCTCCGGGATCTCGGCCTCGAAGAGCCGCGCCAGCAGCCCCGGGTGGGTCCGGGACAGCATGATCTGCGGGCCCTTGGCCGTCTTCTTGACCTCCAGCACGTACGCCCGCACCCGATCGCCGGGGTTGTAGCGCTCTCCCGGGATCTGCTCGCGCTCCGGGATCACGCCCTCGGTCTTGCCGAGCTCCACGATGACGTTGCGCTTCTCGATGCGGTGCACGACGCCCCGGGCGATCTTGCCTTCCTTGTCGATGAACTCCGCGTAGATCGCGTCGCGCTCGGCGTCGCGGACCCGCTGGAGGATCACCTGCTTCGCCGTCTGCGCGGCAATGCGACCGAACTCCTTGTGCGGCAGCTCCACTTCGATCTCGTCCTCCAGCCGCGCATCGCTGTTCAGCACCCGGGCCTCGGCCACGCTGATCTCGAGCGTCGGATCGGAGACCTCCTCCACGACCTTCTTCCGGGCGAAAACCTGGAGGGCGCCCGTTTGCCGGTTCAGATGCATCCGCACGTTGTCGGCGGCGCCCATGGTCTTCTTGGACGCCGAGAGCAGGGCAGACTCCAGCGCCTCGAAGAGGACCTCGGTCCCGATCCCCTTCTCGTTGCCGATCTGCTGGATCACGTAGATGAGCTCTTTGTTGATCATGGCCCCTGCTGCGCCCGCCGGCCGGCGGACACGGGCACCAGACGCGCCTTGGTCACGAGATGGCGCGGCAGCATGCTCGTCTCCCCCTGTGCATCCTCGACGATCACCTCTCCGGCCGTGACCGCCACCAGCCGACCGCAGAACTCGGTGCGCCCGCCGACGGGCTCGCGCACCCAGCACCGCAGTTCCTTGCCGATTGCCCAGGCGAACTCCCGGTCTTTCCGCAACTCGCGGTCCAATCCCGGAGAGGACACCTCGAGGTCATACGCCTCCTGGAGGAGGCCGGAGACATCAAGCACGTCACCCGCCTCGTGGCTCAGGCGCTGGCAGTCGGCGATCGTGACCCCCCCGGGCTTGTCCACGAACAACCGGAGCACCCACCGCCGGCCTTCCCTGCGCCATTCAGCGTCCACCAGCGAGAGCCCGTGCTCCTGCACGACCGGGGACAGCACAGCCTCGATGCGCCCGAGCTGGCCTTCCGGGTCACTCACGGCCCACGCCCCCCAGGAAAACGCCAGAAAAAAAAGTGGGCTTCGCCCACTTTTGACGACACCTTAGCACACGCCGAGGGACTCCCGCAAGGGAGCCCGGCGCGATCAGCCTCCGGACAGCTTTCTGCCGACGTCTCCGACCGTCGCGACCACCTCCGCCCGCGTCACCCGCCGCTCCCGGCGGGTTCCCCGCTCGCGGATCTCCACCAGCCCTTGCTTGATGAACCCCTGTCCCACCGTGACACGGATGGGGACGCCCAGGAGGTCGGCGTCCTTGAACTTCACGCCGGCACGCTCGTCGCGATCGTCCATGAGCACCTCGAAGCCCGCCCCCGTGAGATCCCGGTAGATCTCCTCGGCGGCACTCGCCTGGGCCGCGTCCCGGATGGCCACGGGAATCAGATGCACCTGAAAGGGCGCGATGCTCCACGGCCAGATGATGCCATCCGCGTCGTGGCGCTGCTCGACGGCAGCCGCTGCGATCCGCGCCGGCCCGATGCCATAGGAGCCCATGACGATCGGCCGCTCCCGACCCTGCTCGTCGAGATAGACCGCGCCGAGCGGGACGGAGTACTTGGTGCCCAGCTTGAAGATGTTCCCCACCTCGATGACCCGTGCCACCCGGAGCGGAGTGCCACATGCGGGGCAGGCTTCTCCAGGCAGGACGGTCTGCAGGTCGGCCCACTCGCACTGGAAATCGCGGCCCGGAACGACACCGGTGAGGTGGCAGCCGTCACGGTTGGCTCCGGTTGCGTAGCTCCCCTGCCGGAGCGACTCGTCGGCCACGATGCGGCTCACGCCGCTGACCTTGACGGGCCCGACGAACCCGACCGGCACCCCGAGATGCTCCCGCACCTCGTCGGCCTGGGCGGGACGCGGCTCCGCGCGGAGCGCGCGCGCGAGCTTCCGCTCGTGCAGCGCATGGTCGCCCCTGACCAGGGCCAGTACCGGGCCCTCGGGCCCCATGAAGACCAGCGACTTGATGGTCACCGCCGGCTCGATCCCGAGGAGCGCGCAGACCTCGGCGATGGTCCGGGCATCGGGCGTGGCCACCTCCCCGAATGTCCACGCCGGCGGCACCCCCTGCGCCGGAACGCCCCGGGCCAGCTCGACGTTGGCCGCATACCCGCACCCGTCGCAGAGCGCGACGTCGTCCTCACCGGCCGCGCTCGGCGCCATGAACTCGTGGGAGCCCGAGCCACCCATCATGCCGGGGTCCGAGTCCACCACCACGTACTCGATGCCGCAGCGGTCGAAGATGCGGCAGTACGCGCCCTTGTGGTCGTTGTAGGACTTGTCCAGCGCAGCGTGGTCTGGATCCAGCGTGTAGGAGTCCTTCATCAGGAATTCGCGTGTTCGGAGCACGCCCGAGCGGGGCCGGGCCTCGTCGCGTTCCTTGGTCTGGATCTGGTACCACACCTGGGGGAGGTTCCGATAGGAGCGGATCTCGTGAGCCGCGAGCCACGCGATGACCTCCTCGTGGGTCATGCCGAGACACATGTCCCGCTGGTTGCGGTCCTTGAGCCGGAACATCTCACCGCCGATCGCATCCCAGCGGCCGGACTGCTGCCAGATTTCCGCTGGGTGGAGTACCGGCATCGTCAGCTCCTGGCCCCCGATGGCGTTCATCTCCTCGCGGATAATGGTGTTGACCTTGTTCAGGATGCGAAGGCCCACCGGCAGGTACACGTAAATCCCCGCCGCCAGCTGCCGCACCAGCCCGGCGCGCACCATGAGTTTATGACTGATGGCCTCCGCATCTGCGGGGTCTTCCCTGAGTGTGGGAATGAGCGATCGGCTCCACCGCATGGACGCTACCGGGCCTCCGCGCGCTTGTTGGGCCCCGGGACGCCGGGGTCGTAGACCAGCCGCTCGACGGGCGTGCCACCGAGGATGTGGGATTCGAGGATCTCCTGGAGGTCCGACACCTGCACGCCCCCGTACCAGACATTCTCGGGATAGACGACGATCATGGGCCCGTGTCCGCACTGGGAGAAACACCCGGCCTTGTTGATCCGGATCTCTTGTCGCTTCCCGGCCGCGGCCGCACCCGTGCGCAAGGCCTTGACGTACTGCTCCACGTCGCCCTGGGTCGGGCAGGTCTCCCCGGAGGTGCAGACGAACACGTGCCGCTCGTACTGTCCCACGGACCCCGCTCCTATGGCCCCGCCGCGCCCTCGGCGGCCTTCCTCTCCGCGATGAACGACTCCACCTCTTCCCACATAGCGTCCACGATCTGCGCCTCGGGCACCTTCCGGACGACCTCGCCCTTCCGGAAGATCAGGCCGATGCCCTTGCCTCCGGCCACGCCGATGTCGGCGGCCCGCGCCTCGCCTGGGCCGTTGACCTCGCAGCCCATGACGGCCACGTGGATCTCCTCGTTGAGCCCCCGGAGCTTGTCCTCGCACGCCTTGGCCAGCGCCACGAGGTCCACGTCCGCGCGCCCGCACGAGGGGCACGAGACGAAGGTGAGCCCGCCCTGGCGCAGGCCCAGCGCCTTGAGGATGTCGATCCCGACACGCACCTCCTCCGTCGGGTCCGCCGACAGGGAGACGCGGATGGTGTCGCCGATCCCCTCGGCCAGGAGCGTCCCGAGCCCCACGGCGGACTTGATGGTGCCGACGCCCGGAGTGCCGGCCTCGGTCACTCCCAGGTGGAAGGGATACTCCACCTGGTCTGCCAGCAGGCGATACGCCTCGATCATCATCGCGGGGTCCGAAGCCTTCAGCGAGACCTTCATCTCCGGGTAGTTGCAGTCTTCCAGAATGCGGATGTGGCGGAGCGCCGACTCCACGATGCCCTGGGCCGTGGGCCCGCCATACGTGGCCAGCAGGTCCTTCTCGAGAGAGCCGCCGTTGACGCCGATCCGGATCGGGATCTTCCGCTCCTTGGCGGCGGCGACCACCTCCATGACGATCTGCTTGCCGCCGATGTTGCCGGGGTTGAGCCGCAGGCCATCCACACCCTGATCGAGGGCGATGAGCGCGAGCCGGTAGTTGAAGTGGATGTCGGCCACGAGAGGGATCCGGATCTGCCGCTTGATCTCCCCGAGCTTTTCCGCCGCTTCCTTGACCGGCACGGCGCAGCGGACGATGTCGCAGCCCGCCGCCTCGAGGGCCCAGATCTGCAGCAGGGTGGCCTCCACGTTGCGGGTGTCGGTCTTCGTCATCGACTGCACGGTGACGGGAGCGTCGCCTCCCACCTTGAGCGTGCCCAGCTCGATCTGCCGGGTCTTGCGCCGTTCAAACATGGATCGCGCTCCCTCCCGCCCGCCGGGCGCCGCAGCGGCCGGGGCCGGATGCTCAGCGGAAAAACTTGAAGACATCGATGCGCGCCAGGTCGTTGTAGACCGCGTACACCATCAGGAGCATGAGCAGCACGAAGCCCACCTGCTGCGCCATCTCCCGCTTGCGGAGCGACAGCGGGCGGCCGAGGATCGCCTCGCACACGAAGAAGAGCAGGTGCCCGCCATCCAGCATGGGCACCGGCAGGAGGTTGAGCAGTGCGAGGTTCACGCTGATCACCGCCGTGAAGAAGGCAAGGCTCGACATCCCCTGCCGCGCCTGTTCGCCCGCCGCCTGAGCGATCTGGATAGGGCCCCCGATGTTGGAGCTCGATAGCTGCCCGACGACGATCTTGTAGAGCCCGACGGCCGTGAGCGCGGTCACCTCGACCGTGCGACTCACGCCCTCCAAGACGGCCATGGCAGGATTGGAGCGGACGTAGATCCCCGTCGGGGCGGGCGAGATGCCGATGCGCCCGACCTCGACCTCCTTGCCGTCCGGGCCGCGGTCCTTGACGGGGGTGGGCACGACGGTGACCGTGAGGATCTCCTGTCCCCGGCGGACCTCGAGGCGGGTCGGTTGACCCGCGCGCTTGTGGATCGCCTCGGCTAGGTCCTCCCAGGACGAGACGGGCTTCCCCCCCAGGGCAATCACCGCGTCGCCGCCCCTGAGGCCGGCCTTGGCGGCCGGATAGCCGGCGATCACGTCACCGATGGTGGCCGGCGTGAAGGGGCGCACCCCGAGATCCCACATCTCCCGCTCGTCACCGAACACGTCCCGGACGGTAGTGCGCGAAGGCGTCACCGTGACCGTCCGCTGGCCCCCCGGGCCCGAGACGGTCAGCCCGAGCGGCCGGCCACGCCCCTCCTGGACCGCGCGCAGCACCTCGTCCCAGTACTGCACTGGACGGCCGTCCACTGCCACCACGCGATCACCCGGGCCGACCCCCGCCCGCGCCGCGGGCCCGCCCTCGGTCACGCGACCCAGCACCGCGGGGAAGACCGGCCGCCCGACGACCATGAAGACCAGGGCGAAGATCACCGCCGCGAGCACGAAGTTCATGCCCGGCCCGGCAAACACGATCGCGAAGCGCGCCAGGAGGGGCTTGAGGTGGAAGGACTTGGCGGGATCGACGATCTCCCCCTTGCCGCCTTCCAGCGGGTTCTCGTCGTCCCCCATCATCTTCACGTATCCGCCCATCGGGATCGCCGAGAGGCAGTACTCGGTCTCCTTGCCCTTGAAGCGCCAGAGAACCGGGCCGAAGCCCAGGGAGAAGCGCTCCACCCCCACGCCGCACAGCCGCGCCACGATGAAGTGGCCGAGCTCGTGGATCAGGATCAGGAGCCCGATGACCACCACGAACGCCAGGATCGTCGTCACAACCCTGCCCCTCCATCGCCGGCCGCTGCGCGGACGGCAGGACCTCTCCCGGCCGGGAGCCATTCGCTCACGCGCCGGCGCGTTTCCCCGTCCACCTCGACGCACACCTCGATGCTCGTGAGCGCCCGGCCAGGCACGCACGCGAGCGCGTCCTCTATCAGCTCGGCGATCCGCGTGAACGGGATGCGTCCCTCCAGGAAGGCGGCCACGGCCACCTCGTTGGCGGCGTTCAGGATGGCGGGCGCGCAGTCGCCCCCCAGGAGGGCTCGGCGCGCGAGGCCCAGGCACGGGAAGCGCTCCAGATCGGGCTCCTCGAAGGTCAGCGCCCCGACGCGCGTGAGGTCGAGCCGCTCCGAGGCGCCGGGGAGACGGTTCGGGTAGGTCAGCGCGTAGAGAATGGGGATCCCCATGTCGGCCACGCCGAGCTGGGCGATCACCGAGCCGTCCACGTACTCGACCATGGAGTGGACGATGGACTGGGGGTGGACGATCACCTGCACCTGGCCGGGCACGAGGTCGAAGAGCCAGCGGGCCTCGATCACCTCGAGCCCCTTGTTCATGAGCGTGGCCGAGTCCACCGTGATCTTGGCGCCCATCTTCCATGTCGGGTGATCGAGGGTCTCCGCCACCGTCACGCGAGCCAAGTCGGCCTTCGATTGCCGTCGGAAGGGCCCCCCTGAGGCCGTGAGGAGGATGCGGTGCACCTCGGACCGGTTGTGCCCCTGGAGGCACTGGAAGATGGCGCTGTGCTCCGAGTCCACTGGCAAGAGCGGCACCCGCCGCTCCCGTGCCGCGTGGGTCATGAGGGGGCCGGCCATCACGAGCGTTTCCTTGTTGGCCAGCGCGATCGCCTTGCCCGACTGGATGGCCGCCATCGTCGGCAGGAGCCCCGCCCCGCCCACGATGGCGGAGAGGACCACGTCGGCGTCCACCTGCGAGGCGAGCGTCACGAGCCCCGACGCGCCCGAGAAGATCTCCGGCCGGGGGTGCGGCAGCGCCCGCACGACCGCGTCCACGGCCCGGGAATCGGTGATCGCCAGAGCCCGCGGCCGGTGCTTCAGGCAGAGGTCGGCGATGAGCTCGGGGTTGGAGCCCCGGGCCGCGAGCCCTTCGACGCGGAACCGGGTCGGGAACTGGTCGACCAGCTCGAGCGTGCGGCGGCCGATGGAGCCCGTCGCGCCCAGCAGGATGACGCGCTTCATGCGCCGACGAGCCTCCCATAGGTGACGTAGTAGAAGAGCACCGGGGCGTTGAAGAGCAGGCCGTCCAGGCGGTCCAGCATGCCGCCGTGGCCCGGGATGATGTGGCCCGTGTCCTTCGTGCCGACGCTCCGCTTGAGCAGCGACTCCACGAGATCGCCCAGCTGTCCCACCACGCCCAGCAGGAGTCCCACCACCACGGCATCCCACGCCGAGCGCTCGGGGAAGAGCCACGCCCCGGCCACCAGCGCGGCGGGGGCCGAGACGAGAAGCTGCGCGAGGGACCCCTCCATGGTCTTCTTCGGGCTCACCACGGGGGCCAGCTTGTGCCGGCCGAGCGTCGAGCCCACGAGATACGCCGCGGTCTCCCCGATCCAGGTCACCCAGACGAGCAGCAGCACCCAGCCCACGCCTGCCGGAAGGCCCCGGAGCCACAGGGCGTACCCGAGGAGCCAGTTCACGTAGCAGATGCCGAGAAGAGTGATGGCCGCCGGCTCCCAGGACGCCGGCTGCGACCCCCGGGCGAGCCCGACGGTCAGCACGCCCAGCACCACCAGGCTGAACGCCACCGGGACGGCCTCCGGCAGCCCGAAGCTCGCCGTCACCGCCGCGCCCCCCACGAGAGCGAGGCCGCTGAAGGGGCGCACCCCGGCGTGCTCGAACATCCGCGTGAACTCCCACTGCCCGAGCGACGCCACCAGCACGATGACCAGGGTGAACACCCAGGCCGGGGCGAACGCCACCACCCAGACGAAGGCCGGCAGGAGGATGAGGGTGCTGAGCACGCGCTTGCCCAGGGCGGCAGCCGCCGGCGGCGTCGGAGTTTCCATGGGCGTGGGGAGCGGCACGTGATGCGTCCTGTCCATCACACCCGCCCGAAGCGGCGGTCGCGGCACTGGAACTCGGCCACGGCCACGTAGAGGTCGCGCCGGCCGAAATCGGGCCAGAGCGTGGACGTGATCCAGAGCTCCGTGTAAGCGATCTGCCAGAGGAGGAAGTTGGAGACCCGCATCTCGCCGCTGGTCCGGATGAGGAGATCGGGGTCGGGCACGCCGTCGGTGTACAGCGCCCGCGAGAGCCGTGCTTCATCGATCTCCTCGGGCCTGAGCGCGCCTGCACGGACGTCCTCGGCGAGCCGCCGGGCGGCGTCCACCAGCTCGTCGCGGCCGCCGTAGTTGAGGGCCATCAGCAGGGTGAGGCCCGTGTTGTCGGCAGTCGCCTTCACCAGCCGGTCGATCCTCCGCTTCACCGCCGCAGGCACCCCGTTGGGCCGGCCGATGACGCGAAAGCGGACGTTGCGCGCCATGAGCTCCGGCAGCTCCCGGGCGATGCTGCGCTCGAGGATGGTCATCAGGGTGGAGACCTCGGCGATCGGGCGGTTCCAGTTCTCCGAGGAGAAGGCGTACAGCGTGAGGAACTTGATCCCGAGCTCGCCGGCGGCGCGCACGACCTCGCGGACGGCCTTGACCCCCTCACGATGGCCAGCCACCCGGGGCAGACCGCGGCGCGTGGCCCAGCGGCCGTTGCCATCCATGATGATCGCCACGTGGCGGGGAAGAGGGCCGGCCAGCACCCGCTCCCGGAGCTCCTCGTCGGCCAGAAGGGAAGGCTCTGCCGAGGGGACGCCTGTTCCGGGGGTGAACGCCATGGCGGTCAAGTGTACCTGAGGAGCGGGTGGCCTTCCAGGAAAATCAGGGCCATAGACGAGGGCGGTGCCCCAAGAACACCTCTACATCGCCAGGATCTCGTGCTCCTTCTTCTTCGCGAGCTCATCCACCTTGCCGGTGAACCTGTCGGTGGTCTTCTGGATCAGGTCGTGGCCGCGCCGCTCCTCGTCCTGGGAGACCTTCTTGTCCTTGGCGAGGGCCTTGAGCTTGTCATTGGCCTCCCGGCGCACGTTGCGGATCGCCACGCGCGCCTCCTCGGCCAGCTTGCCCACGGTCTTGGCGAGCTGCTTCCGGCGCTCCTCCGTGAGGGTCGGCATGTTCAGCCGGATCACCTTGCCATCGCTGGCCGGGGTGAGTCCCAGGTCCGACTTGAGAATGGCCTTCTCGATGGCGGGCATCTGCGACACATCCCAGGGCTGAATGACCAGGGTCTTCGGATCCGGCACGGACAGCGAGGCGATCTGGCTGATCGGGGTGAGCGTGCCGTAGGACTCGACCCGCAGCGCGTCCAGCAGGGCCGTGCTGGCCCGGCCGGTCCTCACTCCCGCGAACTCCCTCGTCAGGAGGTCCGCCGCCGCCTGCATGCGGGCTTCCATGTCCCTGAGCAGCACTTGCATGGTCGGTCACCCCCTGGGAGGCGTGAGATCGGCGGAGACGACCGAGCCCACCGGCTCTCCCATCACGATGCGGCGGATGTTGCCGCGACGGGTGAGGTCGAACACCACGATGGGGAGCTTGTTCTCCATGCAGAGGGAGATGGCCGTGGTGTCCATCACCTGCAGCCCCCGGTTCAGCACCTCGATGTACGTCACGCGCGGGAGCCGGGAGGCGGTCGGGTCCTTGGCCGGGTCGGCCGTGTAGATGCCGTCCACCTTCGTGGCCTTGAGGATCGCCTCGGCGCCGATCTCGATGGCCCGGAGCGCCCCCGCCGTGTCCGTGGTGAAGAACGGGTTGCCGGTCCCGGCCGCGAACACCACGACCCGGCCCTTCTCCAGGTGCCGCATCGCGCGCCGGCGGATGTACGGCTCCGCCACGGCCCGCATCTCGATGGCTGAGAGGACCCGCGTGGGCACGCCCACCTTCTCGATGGCATCCTGCAGCGCCAGCGCATTGATCACGGTCGCGAGCATCCCCATGTAGTCGCCGGTGGCGCGCTCGATCCCGCCGGAGCCGGCGGCCATGCCGCGGAAGATGTTGCCGCCTCCGATGACCACCGCGATCTGGACCCCGAGGTCCACCACCTCGCGGATCTCCTCGGCGATCCGCCCGATGGTCTCCGGATCGATCCCGTAGCCGCGCGCGCCGGCGAGCGCCTCGCCGGAGACCTTGAGCAGGACCCGGCGGTACGCGGCAGGGTGGGCGGGGGCGCCCACTACGCCCCCTCGCCGACCTGGAAGCGAACGAAGCGCTTGACGACCACCCGCTCGCCCATCTTCGCGGTGGCCTGGTCCACCAGGTCCTTGACCCTGGTCTTGCCCGTGGCGTCCTTGATGAACGGCTGATCGAGCAGGCACTGCTCCGCGTAGAACTTCGCGAGCTTCCCCTCGATGATCGTGTCGATGACCTGGGGCGGCTTCTGCTGGTCCGCCATCTGCTGGCGGTAGATCTCGCGCTCCTTCTCCACGACCGCCCCGGGCACCTCGTCGCGCGACACGTAACCCGGGCTCGCGGCCGCCACCTGCATGGCCACGTCCCGGACGAGCTGCTGGAACTCATCGGTCCTGGCGACGAAGTCGGTCTCGCAGTTGATCTCCACCAGCACGCCGATCCTGCTCCCCGGGTGGACGTAGGACGCGACGACGCCGTCACGGGACTCGCGATGGGCCTTCTTCGCCGCGTCGGCCAGCCCCTTCTTGCGCAGATACTCCACGGCGCCCTGGATGTCCCCGTGGGCTGACTCCAGCGCCTCCTTGCAGTCCATCACCCCGGCCCCGGTTCGCTCCCGGAGCTCCTTGACCAGCAGAGCCTGCGATGCCATGAGCGGAGCTCTCCTTTTCGCGCGCGCTGCGACGCGGTCTCAGGCGCCGGTCTCAGCCGGGGCCGCCATCTCCGCCTCGGTCACCACGGGCAGATCGGCGGCAGCGGGGATCTCCTCGCCCGTCTCCTTCGCCAGGGTGCCGCGACCCTCGTTGAGGGCATCGGCCATCCGGGCCGTGATGAGCCGGACGGCGCGGATCGCGTCATCGTTCCCCGGGACCGGGTAGTCGATCCCGGTCGGATCGCAATTGGTGTCCACGATGGCCACGATGGGGACGGCCAGTCGCTTGGCCTCCTCCACCGCGATGGTCTCCTTCTTCGGGTCGATGATGAAGACCGCCGAGGGGAGCCGCTCCATGTTCTTGATGCCGGCCAGGGTCTTCTCGAGCTTCTCGCGCTCGCGCTCGAGCCCGAGGACCTCCTTCTTCGGCAGGCGCTCGTAGTCCCCCATCTCCTTCATCTCATCGAGCTTCTTGAGCCGCGCGATGGACTTGCGGATGGTCGCAAAGTTGGTCAGTGTGCCGCCCAGCCAGCGGTGATTCACGTAGAACATCCCGCAGCGCGTGGCCTCTTCCAGCACCGCCTCCTGCGCCTGTTTCTTCGTCCCGACGAAGAGCACGGTGCCGCCGCCAGCGGCCAGGTCCCGCATGAAGGCATAGGCCTCGCGGAACTTCTTGAGGGTCTTCTGCAGGTCGATGATGTAAATACCGTTCCGCTCCCCGAAGATGTACTTCTGCATCTTGGGGTTCCAGCGCTTGGTCTGATGGCCGAAGTGCACCCCGGCCTCGAGCAGCTCCTTCATGGTCAAGCTCGCCATGGATCCTCTCTTTCCTTCGGTTTGCCTCCGACCCCGAGCGGCGCGCGCCCCGTCATCCGGGCCGCTGCAGCGCTCACCCCGGGAGGCGTTCCCGCACCGCCGGGGACCGAAGCTCGAGATCGTGCGTGGTTGTGGGCGGCCCGCAGGGCCGCCCATGTCAGGTCGTGTACTTCGAGTTTATCCGAACGTACTCCTCCGACAGATCCGATGTCCAGACCCGCTCCTCGCCGCGACCCAGCCCCAGGTCGATGGCGATGGCGTATTCGCGCCGGCCCATGATCTCACGGACCCGGTCGAGGCGGGCGCCGGGGCCCAGCATGCCCCGGTCCGCCAGCAATTCCTCGCCGATCCGGATGGCCACCCGGTCGGGCAGGATGCGGGCCGCCGACTTGCCGAGAGCCATCATGATCCGCCCCCAGTTGGGGTCGGCCCCGGCGACGGCGGTCTTGACCAGGAGAGAGTTCGCCACGGCCCGCGCGGCCACCAAGGCCTCCCTCCGCGTGCGGGCACCACGGACCGCGATCTCCACCAGCTTGGTGGCCCCTTCCCCATCCTGGACGAGCATGCGGGCCAATCGCCCCGTGATCGCCTCGAGCGCCAGGCGGAACTGGCGGAGCCCCCGCCCCCCCTTTTCCAGGGGCGCGTTCTCTGCCAAACCGTTGGCCAGCACCGCCACGGTATCGCTGGTGGACTGGTCACCGTCCACCGTGATGCGGTTCAGCGATCGGTCCACGGCGTGCCGGAGCGCGGTCTGCAGGGCGTCCGCCGCGATCGCGGCGTCCGTGGCGAGGAAGCAGAACATGGTCGCCAGATGAGGCTCCAGCATGCCGACGCCCTTGGCGATCCCCCCGATGGTGATGGGCCGCCCCCCCACCTCGACCCGCAGCGCAGCCTCCTTGGGAACCCTGTCCGTGGTCATGATCGCCTCGGCGGCGCTCCGGCTTCCCTGGGGCGAGAGCGCCTTCACCAGCTTCGGCAACCCCGCCCGGATCCGGTCCATGGGAAGCGGCTGGCCGATGACGCCGGTGGCGGCGATCAGCACCTGCTGCGCGGGCACGTGGAGCAGATCGCCCACGATGCGGGTCATCTCGCGAGCGTCCTTGATCCCCTGCTCGCCCGTGCAGACATTGGAGCAGCCGCTGGAGGCGAGGATGGCCTGGGCCTTCCGGCCACGTACGTGCTCCTGCGACACGAGGACCGGCGCGCCCTTGACCTGGTTGGTGGTGAAAACCGCCGCGGCCCGGGCCGTCGAGGAGGAGTAGATGAGCGCCAGATCCTTCTTCCCGCTGGGCTTGATTCCCCCGGCGACGCCGGAGGCAAGGATGCCGGGGACGGCGGTGATCCCTCCGTCCAGCCACTGGATCTCCGGCATGCGGATCGGCGGGATCGTCAGGGGTAGACCGGAGGGGCTTCCAGCCCGCTCCGCTCGTCCCACCCCATCATGATGTTCAGGCTCTGGATGCCGTTGGCGGAGCCCCCCTTGCCCAGGTTGTCGAGTGCCGAGACGCACACCGCCCGGGAGGCGCGCGGGTCCGCAACGACGGTGACGTCGCAGAAGTTGGACCCCACCACCCGCCGCGTGGTCGGCCGCTCCCCTTCGGGGAGGACCCGGACGAAGGGCTCGCCGGCGTAGAACTCCTGATAGAGGGCCACGAGCTCGGCGGTGCTCGCGGCCTTCCCGAGGGGCACCGAGGCCGTCGTGAACAGCCCGCGGTTGAGCGGGACCAGATGCGGCGTGAAGCTCACCACCACCGGCTGGCCGCAGAGCGCGGAAAGCTCCTGCTCGATCTCGGGCGTGTGGCGATGGGTCGCGATGCCGTAGGCCTGCACGTTCTCGTTGGCCTCGGTGTACAGGTACATGGGGTCCGCCGTGCGGCCCTGCGCGCCCGCGCCCGTGACCCCGGACTTGCCGTCGATGACGATGCCCTGTGGCAGTCCGAACCCGCTCTTGAGCAGCGGGGCGGTCGCCAGGATCGCCCCCATGGGGTAGCAGCCGGGAGAGGCCACCAGACCCGCCTTGGCGATGGCCTTCCGGTGGAACTCAGGCAGCCCGTACGCGGCCTCGGCGAGGCCTTCGGCGTCCACGTGCGGCGCCTTGTACCAGGTCGTGTACAGGGAGGCGTCTCGCAACCGGTAGTCGGCCGACAGGTCGATGACGCGCCGCCCGCGACGCCGCAGCACGGGCACGGCCCGCTGCGACTCCATGTGCGGCAGCGCCAGGAAGACCACGTCGGCCTGCTCCGCGAGCCGGTCGGGATTGACCTCCTGGAAGACGAGAGCGGACAGGCCCCGCAGATGGGGGAAGACCCGGTCGAGGCGCTCGCCAGACAGTCTCTCCGAGGTGACGGCTGTGAGCTGAACCTTCGAGTGGACGCTGAGCAAGCGGAGGAGCTCCGCCCCCATGTACCCGCTCGCGCCCCCGACGGCGACCCGGACCACCAGCCGGTCCCCTACCTACCGCTTGGAATACTGGAACTTGGACCGCGCGCCCGGCTGCCCGTACTTCTTCCGCTCCTTCATTCTCGGATCCCGGGTCAGCAGCCCCGCCCGCTTGAGCGTCTGCCGGAGCTTCTCATCGAACATGAGCAGCGCCCGGGCGATCCCGTGACGGGCAGCGCCGGCCTGGCCCGTCGGACCGCCGCCGCCGACGTTGATCGTGGCGTCGAACTGGGCCAGGGTGTTCGTCACCTGGAGCGGCTGGCAGATGATCATCCGCAGTGTCTCGCGGGGGAAGTAGTCCTCGAAGGACCGGCGGTTGACCAGGATCGTGCCGCCCCCCGGCCGGAGCCACACGCGCGCCACGGATGTCTTCCGCCGCCCCGTCCCGTAATACGCCATCGTCTGAGCCATGTCCTTCCCTTACGAGGATGTCCGGCCGCTCTTGAGGAGCGGCTCGGGCTTCTGGGCCGAATGCGGATGCTCCGACCCCCGGTATACCTTGAGCTTCTTTGCCATCGCGCGGCCCAGCCGCCCCTTGGGGAGCATCCCCTCGACGGCCCACTCGATCACGCGCTCCGGGTGTGCCTTGATCATCTTCTCGGCGGGGACTTCCCGCAAACCCCCGATATACCCCGAGTGCCAGCGGTACATCTTGTCCGTGAGCTTGCGGCCGGTCAGGTGCACCTTCCCCGCGTTGATCACGACCACATGGTCCCCGACGTCCAGGTGGTGGGCGAAACTCGGCTTGTGCTTGCCCCGGAGGATGGCGGCCACCCGCGAGGCCAGGCGTCCGAGCACCTGGCCCTCGGCGTCGACCACGTACCACTTCCGGTCAATTGCGTTGACCTTCGGCATGACGGTTGGCATGATCCCTATGTCCCTGTCTGGAGCTCCCCCCGGTACGGCACACTGGCACACATCAGCAACACGCCATACTAAAAGGGCAATCTCTCACTGTCAACCCTTTCGTCCCGGCCCCTGGCCCATCGGCTTCAAAGGCCATGGGCAGAGGGCCCGGATGGGACAGCCCGGACAGGCTGGGCGACGAGCGTGACAGGCGCGCCGGCCGTGGATGATCAGGAGGTGGGTGGTGCCAGTCCACCCTGCGCGGGGAAACACCTGGCAGAGCTCGTCGTGGATCGTCTCGGCGTCGGGCCCCCGGGCCAGCCCGAGCCGCTGTGAGACCCGCGAGACGTGGGTGTCCACGGCAAGCGCCGGGATCCCGAAGGCATTGCCCAGCACCACATTGGCCGTCTTGCGCCCGACTCCCGGCAGGGCCGTCAGGGCCCCCACGGTCCTGGGCACCTCGCCGCCGTGCCCGGCCACGAGGGCCTTGGCCGTCCCGATGATGGCCTTGGCCTTGGCCTTGTAGAAACCGGTGGAGAAGATCTCGCGCTCCAGCGCTGCCGGTCGTGCCCGGGCCCAGTCCCTCGCGGTGTGATAGCGCTTGAACAGCGACTCCGTCACCTGGTTCACGCGCTCGTCGGTGCACTGGGCCGAGAGGATGGTCGCCACCAGAAGCTCCAGCGGGGTGCTCCAGCGCAGCGCGATGGCGGCATCGGGATAGGCCGCGCCGAGCGTTCTCAGGATCCGGCGAGCCCGCGCCTTCTTCTCGCGATCCGACTCCGTCATCGTTCCCTCCGCTCCTGCGGCCGGCCCTCGGCGGGGCCGTCCGGTGAACCCACCTCGAGGCGCCCGGGAAGGATCGTCACGGGTGCCAGCGACACCTCGACGGGCAGCCGCCTGAGGCGAGGCGTCGGATCGAGATGGCGCACCACCCAGCCCACGAGAGGCCCCGGCACGCTGATCCCTCCCACGCTCACCGCCTCGACGCCCAGGGTGAACGGGCCGGCGCCCGAGGCCGGCAACAGACGCAACCGCGCCGACAGGGTCGGTCCGGACCACACGAGCCCGACGTCGGCCGACCCCTCCCCCAGATGCAGGTCGGCGCGCGTGAAACCCTTCTGTGCCCGAACGAACTCCAGCAGCTCAGCCTCGGTGACGGTGAGGCGGTGGACACGCAGCGCCCGGAGGCCCAGCAGCTCCAGCCGCCCGGTCTCGACAAGGCGCTGGGGATGGAAGAGCACACCCTCCACCGACAGGCGCACGTTGCGCGCCCGGAGTGGAGTCCGGTTCCGGACGAATTCCCCCACGAGCGCCGAATCGGCCTCGACGACGAGCCGGTCCACCTCGCCCCGGAGGAGCGCCTCCGGCCGGTACGCCATCGACACCCGGAAGCCGACGGCCTCCCGCGCGTAGTCGTGGAGAAAACCCTCGGCCGACAGACGCAGGCGCCGCGCCAGCTCCTCGGCGGTGGGCCCCGCCACTGGCACCAGTCGCCTCATGCGGACCATGCCGCGACTGCCGTCCGGCAGCGGGAACTCGGCGATCACGGGAAAAACCGCCGCCAGCCACGGGTCGCCCCCACCGAACGCGGCCATGATGCGGTCGGGCTTCGCGGAGGCGAAGTCCGGTCCCTGATCCCCGGTCTTGACGATCACGAACTGGACACCGAGGGGCGAGCCGTCCCAGGCCCGCATCATCGTGAGCGGCAGCCGCTCGCGGACCACGTCGTAGCGGAAGTTGGAGACCGAGAAGTAGTTGTCGTTGGCGACGACAGCCACCGTGGCCGGCCGACCCTCGGCGGCTCGCAGGATGGCGTCGAGCGCCTCGCGGTGGCGCCAGTCGCTCCCGTCGGGGGGGCGCGAGAAGACCACGGGGCCCAGCAGCGGCTTGACGGAGGGAGGCGGCGGCACCGCGAAGGCGGCAGACGAGACCTGCAGGACCCCGAGGGCGAGGCAGCCCCAGGTGATCGCGCGCCGCCACGACGGGGCGAGCTGCGCGAGGCCCGCGGCGGCCAGGAGCGCAGCGGCGGGGAGCAGCGGCAGCGTGTAGCGCAGGTTCTTGTTCTGGATCAGGAGGAAGATGACGAACGGCAGGAGCGCTGACCACAGAAGCCCGCGGGCGCGCGGCATCCGACGGACTGCCCAGAGGCCCCACGCCGCCAGCGGAGCCGCCAGAAGCCCGAACTGCGGCTGGAAGACGCGCGGGTAATAGAGCAGCGAGCCCGACGTGAGCGCCGGCGCATGCCCGGACTCGGCGGCCTGCTTGAAGGAGCGGTTGACGATCTGCATCGGCAGGCCGGCGAGCCGCGGCCCGTACCACGGCAGCGAGATGACCAGCCCGATGCCGAGCGCGAGGAGGAATCGGCGGAGCCGCGGCCCGCGGTCCGGCGCGCGGAAGGCGAGCCATGCGCTCCAGGCGAGCGGCGGAAGCGCGTAGGCCGCGAAAGGAGGCTTGGTCAGCATCCCGAGCCCGAGCGCCGCCCCCGCGAGCACCGACCACCCGGGTCGCGAAAACCCCTCCGCGCGGACGAGTGCATACAGGCTGACCGCCACCATCGCCAGGAGCGGCAGGTCCAGCTGGAAGTTGGTGAGCGAGAAGATGACGAAGGGCGCCGTCCCGAGAAAGAAGGCGGCCGCGAGCCCGGCCTCCGCATCCAGGAGCCGGCGCCCGACCCCGTACACGGCGAGCACACCGACCGCGAGGAATCCAAACATCACCGCCTGGGCCGTGAGCGGCACGATCGGAAGGACGAAGTAGAGCAGCCCCGCCGCACACGCGACCACGGGTGGGTAGAAGCTCGACATGGCGATGATCTCTCCCACCCGGTCGCGCCCCGGGTCGGCCAGGACGCGATGGCACGCGACAGCCCGCTCGAGGTGGTTGGCGTGGTCCCACTCGGGCGGGCGGCGGTCGATCATCACCCACGCTGCCGTCACCGCGGCCAGGAAGAGGAGCAGGAGAGCCAGAAGGACGCCGTCGCGCCGGCTCATTCGCGGCGCCCCGCCACCATCAACAAGGAGATCCCGAAGGGCGAGGCGGTCCAGCGGAGCAACCGGGCCTCGAGCGCGAAGCACTGGGCGAGCAGACGATTGACGGGGGCGGGCGGGCGGCTGAGATCGTGGGTATCCCGGCCCATGGCCCGGTGGAAAAGACGAACGAGGACGATCGGCGCGGCCAGGAGCGTATTGAAGTACGTGAGGCGCTCCACGTGAAAGCCCGCTCGCTCCGCCAGGAGGCGCAAGCCCCGCGCCGTATAGCGCCGGCGGTGGCCGAGGATCTCGTCGTGGCGACTCCACAGCCACGGATACGCCGGCACCGTCACGAAGAGAAGCCCGCCGGGCGCGAGCAAGGAGCGGATGCCCGCGAGCGCCCGGCCGTCGTCGTCCAGGTGCTCCAGGACGTCGAAGAGGCAGGCCGCATCGAGCGTGCCGGGCCCCAGCGGAATGTCGTCCGGCAGCGTGCCCGACAGCACGGGGAGCCCGCGCCGGCGAGCCGCCTCGCGCAGCGCCGGATCTGCCTCGACGCCGACGACCTCGCCGAAGCGCGCCAGTCCGGTCAGGAGGCCCCCGCTTCCGCAGCCGAGCTCGGCCAGGCGCAGCCGGCCGGCCGGGAGCCAGCGCGCCATCTCCGCGAAAATGATGGCCTGCCGGCCGAGGAACCACCAATGGCGCCGGTCCTCCTCGGCGTGGACGGTGACGTAGCCCGGATCCATCCGGGTCACGTCCCGGCTCCCGGCCTCGAGGCCGGGGCGGCTGCTCGCGCGGATCCCCGAGGGCCCGTCGGATGGCCTCGATGCGGTCACGAAGCCACGCGCTCGCACATCGCGCACGGCGCCTGGCTCACGGGCGGCGCGCCTCCAGGAAGCGCCCGATCCGCGAGAGCGCCTCCTCGATGCGCTCGAGCGAGTTGGCGTAGCAGAAGCGCAGGTACCCTTCCGCGTTGCGCCCGAAATCGATGCCCGGCGTGAGCGCGACACGGGCCTCGCGGAGGATCTCGAACGCGAAGGCCAGCGAGTCGCCGGTGTAGCGGCGGGCATTGGCGAGGACGTAGAAGGCCCCCGTCGGCGGCGCGCCGACGCCGAGGCCGATGCGCCTGATCCCGGCCACCATGGCGCGGCGCCGCTCGTCGAACACGCGGCGCATGCGCGCGGCGTCCTCGCCCGCCTCCCTGAGGGCTGCCAGCGCCGCCCACTGGACGAATTCGTTGGTCGAGATGAAGAAGTTGCCGTGGGCGGCCGCCAGCGGGCGGATGAACTCCGGGGGCGCGATCACGTAGCCGAGCCGCCATCCGGTCATGGCATAGGCCTTGGAGAAACCGTTCAGCACGAAGGCGTGGTCGGTGAACTCGAGGACCGAGTGCTCCGGCCCCTCGTAGGTCAGCCCGTGATAGATCTCGTCGGAGACGATCCAGGGGCCGAGATGGGCCAGCGCCGCCATGCGCTCGGCCGAGAGGACGGTGCCCGTGGGATTGGCCGGCGAGTTGATCAGGATGGCCTTGGTGTGCTCGGTGAGCGCCTCCCGCACGATCTCCGGCTGGAGCTGGAAGCCGTCATCCTCCTCCACGGGCACGTAGAGCGGCTCCCCGTCAGCGTACTTCACGAACTTCGGATAGCACGCGTAGTGGGGATCCGAGAGCAGGACCCGGTCGCCCCGCTCCAGGAGCGACATGAAGAGCAGGAGCATGGCCGGGGACGTGCCGGCGGTGACCAGGATCTGGTCCGGCGACACGGTCACACCATAGCGTTCGTGGTAGTGCTCCGCGATGGCCTCCCGCAGGGGGAGGATCCCCTGCGTGTGGACGTAGCGGGTGCGGCCATCCTTGAGCGCCTTCTCCGCGGCCTCGCGGATGACCGGGGGCGTGTCGAAGTCGGGCTCGCCGTACTCGAGGTGGATGATATCGAGCCCCTGCCGCTCGAGCTCCTGGGCCTTCTGGAACACCTCCACCGCGAGGAACGGCTCGATCTCGAGGGCGCGGCGAGCGATCACGGGGCGCTCCCGGGGTCCGGAGTGAGGGCGAGCCGGAGCCGGGCAGCGACGATCTGCGCCAGCATGCGCGGGCCGTCCTTCAGCACGCCCACCTTGGATCCGGGCTGATCCGTCCAGTTGATCGGGACCTCGACGATCCGGTACCCGCGGCGCCGGGCGAGCAGGAGCAGCTCCACGTCGAAGCCGAACCCCTCGGTACGCAGGGGCCGGAAGAGATCGTCCGCCACGGGCCCGCGGAACAGCTTGAACCCGCACTGGGTATCCACCACGCCCGACACGCCGAGGGCGCGGACGAGGCGGCTCCACACCTGGCCCGACAGCTTCCGGTGCGTCCGGGCCCGCACCACCACGGACGGATCGGGCAGGGCGCGCGAGCCCACCGCCAGATCAGCCCCGGCCTGCATGGCGGCTTCCAGCCGCTTGACCTCCACGATGGGAGTGGCC
>Ga0154317_1221_pt1 | contig 85940 bp, 83 predicted proteins | sample RifGroA2_FD_105611 | JGI IMG/M metagenome (GOLD analysis project Ga0154317, IMG submission 105611) | Candidatus Rokubacteria bacterium GWA2_70_23 | reverse complement strand
ATCAATGCGTATGGCTTCCCGTGATGTGTGACGATGATGGCTTCCTTCTTCTTTCTGGCTCGGGCAAGATACTCGGACAGCTGGTTCTTGACGTCGGCCACACTGGCAAATCGCATGACACGCTCCCGTTGCCACCTTTTTCGATCTGGCTATAAGTATAGCCAGCACTTCCCGTGGCGTCCAGGTTTTCCGGGACAAGGGACACCCGAAGAAGCGCACATCATACGGCAATGTCCAGATTGATCGAGTCGTACGCAACCAACGGCTTGACCTTGCCTCGCGGCGTCTTCGTCTTCTTCAACTCGACCAGTCCCAGCTCTTCGAGTATCGCCAAGTCCGCCGAGACATTCTTGACGTCCCGCTTGACATGCTTGGCCAGCTCATAGACCGATCCCGGGCTACTCGATTTGATCGCGCGCAAAACAGCAAGCCGCTGGTCCGTGATCGCCCGACGGAAGGCTCTCAGGTCCGTAAAATACAGTCCCTCTCTTTTCGCAACGTTCTCACCCATCTGCAACGCCTTGGCCGCCCGTGCGAAATCCTCCATGACCTCATCCAGGCTCCTTATTCCGATGCTGAGTTTCTTCACCTTCATTTTTCCCTCCTCCATCTGTCCACGTCGGCCATAAAATCGGCGATCAAGTCATCCACCGTCATGAATTCGTAGGATTCCTCTTCACCCTCGTAATGGCGATGATCCCCGCGACGTTCCCCGTTGTCGTACCCGATGATCCGTTTCCTCCGCTCGATATAGACCAGCGAATATTTGAAGCCATGTGGTTTGTCGGGTGACGGAGACACGCTCCACAGCTTCACCTCGATCAATCCCCCATCCGCAAAACGTAGCCGTGAATGGCGGATCAAGGTCGCCCTCATATGGGTGACAGTATCACCCCTATCGAAGGGATGCACGGAACACTTGTGGCGGAGGGAAGTTTCAATGCGCGCGCTGCGGTCTTTCACACGGAGTCCGATTACCGCGCGTTCATGGGTCCGACGCGTGGACCGTCCGCACAGCCGAGCAACTCGGCCTTGAAGCGAGCCTTCGCCCGCGGGGCCGTCCTCTTCAGAGCAGCGGGGGGACAAGCAGCGTACCGGCGGGGCCGCGCACCGCAGCCAGTCCCCTGAGCCGGCTCTGGACCGGGGCGCGCGTTGATTGACACTCTGTGCCAGGCGCGACATCATGTGCATCGAATTTTCTAGGGGGAGCAAGGACCCATGCGGACCACGGAGAAAAAGCGGGTGATGGGTCCAGCGCGGCGTCGCCGCTCTGGGCTCGGGATCGGGAAGCGCAGCAACGGGTTGGCCAACCCGTTTCGCAAGCTTCGGGGGGCCGGGCTTCTGCGGGTGGACGTGGACTCCTACCTTGAGCGCCTCCGTGGCCGATGATCACGGCGCTGGATACGTCCGTTCTGCTGGATGTCCTCGTCAATGATCCTGAGCACGCTGATCGTACCGTAACCCTTTTTTGTCCGCGCCGTATCCTGGAGACGGGAGATGGGCGAGATGGGACGACGAGGAGGAAGCGGTAGCGATGCCCATCAGTTACGACAAGGTTGCCGAGCGCGGGGAGGGGTCCTCATCCACGAGAAAGCGCACTCAGGGGACTTCATGCGGCTCCATCTCTCCGACTTCATCGTGGGCCAAGCGGGCGGCGTAAGCAATGGCGGCCTGAATATCCTCCCGGGTTAGATCCGGATAGTCGCGAGAATCTCCTCATGGGTCGAACCCCCAGCCAACAGATCAAGGATCGTTGTCACAGGGATACGAGTGCCCCGAATGCAAGGCTTGCCATGCCTGATCGCGGGGTCTATCACGATGCGGCTGAGATCAGCCATCCCGGCGCCTCCTCGGGGAGGTCAATGCTGTTCTGGTCTTCATGGAAAAAGGCGGCATGGGTCCGCGGGGAATGAAGGTGGCCTACAATTTCAACCAGGTTTCTAACCGGAGGGCAGGCAGGCGTTCATAGTGTCTTGTGTTTCCAGTCAGCAGGATCAGATCGTGCCGCAGGGCGATGCTTGCGATGTAGAGGTCGTTGTCTTCGATCAGCTGGCCTCGTTCTCTCAACTCAGCCTTGAGCCTCCCGTAAATCTCCGTCCCCTCCAGGTCTAACCCGAGGGTATCCACGTCGGCGAGGAAACGCTTCACCTGTTGAATCCTGCGTGACGCGTCTTGCGCCAGATACGCGCCGTAGAACAACTCTGCTGCCGTGATGATGCTGATGTGGAGTTCAACGTCATCCGGGAGGGCTTCGATTCTGGACCGGACGGGAGGATGATTACGGAGCAGAGCAACGGCGTGATCGGTGTCGACGAGGTACCTCACATGTGAGGTCCTTCGACCTTACTGGTTCTCGTGCGATAGATGTCCCGCAGAATCTCGTCCGGTTCCTCCCGGTCCACCCACACGCCGGCATGCTTCAACCAGGACTCCTTAGAGGAGAGTCGAACCGTCACGGTGGCCCCGTCGGGAAGAGCTGCTCCTTCCTCGAGCACGACGACGTGACCTTTCACCGTACCTTTTACCATCCTCGCCATGGCCGTTCCCCCTCCAGGCTCGTTTTTTTCTCTCGGTGTCGGTAAGAACATAACACATTTCCGGCGGCGGGTTCCCCCATCGCCTCGGGCGTGGTCGAGGGGGCGTGTCGGTCCCTCGTCCGCGACCGCATGGAGCTGAATGATTGCGCTCCGCAGGTGTGCCATACCGCAGGCGAGGATACCAACCGAGAGGGACGAGTGATGCCCTCCACCGACACGTGACCTTCCTGTTCGATGACGACGTCCCCGACGACTCCTGGCCGGGTTCACCCCCGGTGTCAATGCCCAGGCCACGGGGTCAGTCAAACTGACCCGCTACCGTCCCCTCACCCTGCCCTCTCCCCAGGAGGGAGAGGGTTCTCTGGACCCCCAGCGGGAAGGGGGGGAGTCGTCTGGCGCTGGGCGGCGAGGAGCGTGTTGCGCATGAGCATGGCGACGGTCGTGGGCCCGACGCCGCCGGGCACGGGCGTGATGGCGCGCGCCTTCTGGCTCGCGGAGGCGAAGTCCACGTCACCCACCAGCGTGCCGGAGTCGAGGCGATTGATGCCGATGTCGATGATGACGGCGCCCTCCTTGATCATGTCGCCGGTGATGACCCCCGCGCGCCCGGCCGCCACGCAGAGCACGTCGGCGCGGCGGCAGTGGGCCGCGAGATCGCGGGTCCGCGTGTGGCACATGGTCACGGTGGCATGCCGGGCGAGGAGGAGCTGGGCCAGCGGCTTGCCGACGAGGCGCGAGCGGCCCACGACGACGGCCTCGGCGCCCTTGAGCTCCACGCCGTAGTGGTCGAGGATCTCGAGGCAGCCGGCCGGCGTGCCCGGCACCATGACGGGGGCGCCCGCCAGGAGCCGGCCGAGGTTCATGGGGTGCAGGCCGTCGGCGTCCTTCTCGGGCGCGATGGCGGTGACCGCCTCGTCCTCGTCGAGACCCGCAGGCAGCGGGAGCTGGAGGAGGATGCCGTGGACGGCCGGATCGCGGTTGATGGCGGCGATCGTCTCGAGCAGCGTCTCCCGCGAGCACCCCTCGGGGTAGAGGAAGTCGCGCGAGGCGATGCCGACCTCGGCCGCCGCCTTCTTCTTGTTGCGCACGTAGATCTTCGACGGGGCGAAGTCGCCCACCAGGATCACGGCCAGCGTCGGCGTGACGCCCGTGCGCCCCACGAGATCGGCGACGCCGGCCTTGACTCCGGCCAGCACCTTCGCCGCAACCGCCTTGCCGTCCAGGATCTGCACGGGGCGGGGGGTCAGGCGGGGAGGGGAACGCGCAGGCGTTCGATGGACAGGGCCCGGCCGGTGTCCGGATCGATGCGGATCACCGCGCCGTGGAGCGCGGCGGGCCCCTTGGCGGGCTCGAACTTGTTCGGCATCTGAGTGAGGAAGCGGCTGATCGCCAGCGCGGGCTCGACGCCGATCACGGAGTCCACCGGGCCCGTCATGCCGAGGTCGGTGATGAACGCGGTCCCCAGGGGGAGCAGGCGCTCGTCGGCCGTCTGCACGTGCCGGTGGGTCCCGACCACCGCGCTCACCCGCCCGTCGAGGTACCAGCCCATGGCCTGGGCCTCGGAGGTCGCCTCGGTGTGCATGTCCACGATGATGATCGGCGTGTCCTGGCGCAGCCGCGGGATCTCCTCGTCCGCCTTCCGGAAAGGGCAATCGAGGTGCGGCAGGAACACGCGGCCCATCATGTTGAGGACGGCCACCTTGTGGGGCCCCGCCTTGACGACGACGGAGCCCGTCCCCGGAGTCCCCGGCGGGTAGTTCGCCGGGCGCAGCAGGAGGTTCTCCTTGACGATGTACCCGATGACCTCCTTGCGATCCCAGATGTGGTTGCCGGAGGTCATCACATCCACGCCCTGGTCGAGGAAGGTGCGGGCGATGAGCGGCGTGACCCCGAAGCCGGCCGCCGCGTTCTCGACATTCACCACCGCCAGGTCCACCTCGTACTGCTTGCGGAGCCGGGGCAGGAGCGTCTGGACGGCCTTGCGACCGGGTTCACCGAAGACGTCGCCCACACAGAGGACGGTCACGGGACGCGACATGGTTACCTGGCCACCTCCACCGCGCGCGTCTCGCGGATCACGACGACCTTGATGTGGCCCGGGTACTGCATCTCGGCCTCGATGCGCTTGGAGATGTCCTTGGCGAGCTGGTGCGCGTCGAGGTCGGAGATCATCTCCGCCTTGGTCATGATGCGCAGCTCGCGCCCGGCCTGGATCGCGTAGCACATCTCCACGCCCCGGTAGGACATGGCGATCTCCTCGAGCTTGGCGAGCCGCTTGATGTAGCTCTCGAGCACGTCCCGGCGCGCGCCGGGCCGCGCGGCCGAGATGCCGTCGGCCGCCTCCACGAGGACAGCCTCGATGGTCTCGGGCTCCACGTTCTCGTGCCCGCAGAGGGCGGCGTTGATGACCTGCGCCGACTCGCCGTACTTGGTCAGCACCTGGAGCGACAGCTCCGGATGGCTCCCCTCCTGCTCGTGGGTGAGCGCCTTGCCGACGTCGTGCAGCAGCCCCATGCGCTTGGCGAGCTTGACGTCGACCTTGATCTCGGCGGCCATCATCCCCGCCAGCCACGCCACTTCCTTGGAGTGCTGGAGGCAGTTCTGGCCGTAGGAGGTCCGGTACTTCATGCGCCCGACCAGCTTCACCAGCTCGGGATGCAGCGCGTGCACGCCGACCTCGAAGCAGGCCTTCTCGCCCTCCTCCTTGATGTGCTCCTCCATCTCCTTCTTGACCTTCTCCACCACTTCCTCGATGCGCGCCGGGTGGATCCGCCCATCCGCGACCAGGCGCTGGAGCGCCAGGCGCGCGATCTCGCGGCGGTACGGGTCGAAGGCGGAGATGAGCACGGCCTCGGGCGTGTCGTCCACGATCAGGTCGACACCGGTGTGCAGCTCGAGCGCGCGGATGTTGCGCCCCTCGCGGCCGATGATGCGCCCCTTCATGTCGTCGGAGGGCAGATCCACGATGGAGACCGCGGTCTCGACCGTGTAGTCGGGGGCGAGGCGCTGGATCGTCGTGGCCAGCACCTCCTTGGCCTTCGTGTTGGCCGTCTCGCGCGCCTCCTCCTCGAGCCGCATGACGAGGAGCTGCGCCTCGCGGCGGGCCTCCACCTCGACCTGCGCCATGAGCTGGCGCCTGGCCTCCTCGGCCGTGAGTCCGGCGACGGCCTCGAGCTTCCGCCGGTGCTCCTCCAGCGCGTTGGCCAGGCGGGCTTCGGTCTCGCCCAGGCGCCGCTCGCGCTCGGCCAGGGCGCGGTCGCGCGCCTGGACGTCCGACTCGCGCCGGTCGAGCTGGTCGAGCCGGCGGCCCAGCTGTTCCTCCTGCTGGAGGACGTGGCGCTCGACTTCCTGGATCTCCTTCTGGCGGGTGCGCGTCTCCTGCTCGAGCTCGGAGCGCGCCCGGAGGGCGGCCTCCTTGGCCTCGAGCTCGGAGCCACGGATCCTGGCCTCGGCCTCGCGGGCCTTGGCCTCGGCCTCGCGCGCGGCCTGCTCCACGTGGCGCTTGGCGTCGTCGATGATGCGCCGGGCGCGGGTCTCGGCATCGCCGATGGTCCGGACCGTGGTGATCTTCTGACCCAGGTAGCCGACGAGGAAGGCGAGGATGGCAACGAGGGGGAGCAGCAGGAGCATCAAATCCATCTGTCTCTCCACCCCGGGAGGCGCCCCGGACGGATTATGTGCACTTTTCGGCACGCGCGGCAAATAGCCGCGGAATTTGCCAAAGTATAGGGCGCGCCCCCGCAAAAGTCAACGAAACGGCCGCAGAGAACCCAGGGAAGACCACAACTCAGATCGGGGAAAAGATCAACCGTGCGGGGGATTCCGGCGGGCACGGGCGGGCGACAGCCCGGGTGCCCGTGCCAGGTGAGAGTCAGCCCGGGGGCCCGCCCCAGGTCAGAACGCGGGCGGCCGACAGGCCGGGGGCCCGCGCCGGGTCAACAGATCAGCCCCGCCTCTGCCGTGTGCCGACGGTGTTTCGAACCTGGTATGACCAGGTGGGCGCCAAAAGGAGGGCTTCAGGCTTCCCCTTGTCGAAGGGGCATGCGCACCACCCTCTGTACGGCGTCCTGCGTAGAAACGAGGTTGAAACTTCCCCCCGACATCACGCACAGCGCAGGGCAACTTCTGTGTACCTCCCCTGACGCGATCCAGTCAAGGGGATTGTGGCCGGGCGCTCGCGCACAGCGTCAACGCGGCGGGACCACCGACTCCAGGAGCCTCAGCAGGGCGCCGACGCGCGCGCTCGCGTCGCCGTCGCTCCGGGTGCGATCGTCGCGCAGCCGGAACAGCTCGTCGGTGATGTCGAGGGCCGCGAGCACGAGGAACTTCCCAGGATCCTGCCCTGCCGCCTCGCCACGGATCTCCTTCACGCGCCTCTCGAGGTAGTCGACGAGCTGCCGCACGTAGTCGGGCGGGGCGGCGCTGCGGATGGCGTAGCGCTGCCCGAGGATCTCCACATCCACGCGCTTCGGCTCGCTCATGGGCCCCCCTCCCCGGTCGAGCTACAGGTCCAGCTTGTCGAGCTCCTTGAGGATGCCGTCCACCTGGGCCAGCACCTCCTTGTGCTCCTGCCGCAGGGCCCGGAGCTCCGCGCGCTCGCTCTCCAGCGCCTCGATCCGCGCGTGGAGGCCGTCGCGCTCCGCCCGGACCTTGGCGATGGTCTCCGCGGCCCGTTTCACCGATTGCTCGAGCTGCTCGAGCCGTTCCATCAGATTCTCTGTCATGTCGTCCCTCTCACCTCGCCCCGGAAACGCTCGGTGAGCTCCTTCACGATCCTGGCGTGAGTGTCGTTGACCTCGGCGTCCGTGAGCGTGCGGTCGGGCGCCTGGAAGGTGAGGCTCCAGGCGAGGCTCCGACGGCCGCTCCCCACCTGACCGCCTGCGTAGACGTCGAACACCTGCAGCCGCGCGAGCCACGGGACATCCATGGCGCGGATCGCGGCCTCGATCTCCCCCGCCGTCACGTCGGCCGACACCACGAGGGCCAGGTCGCGCTGGACGGAGGGGAAGCGCGGCAGCGGCTGGTAGCGGGGCGTGACGGCGGGCAGCGCGCACAGCGCCGTCAGCGACAGCTCGGCGAGGAAGACCGGGGCGGGCAGATCGAAGGCCTCCCGCGTCTCATGAGTGACCTCGCCGAACCAGCCCACCCCGGTCTCACCCACCGAGAGGGCCGCGGCGCAGGCGCGCGCCAGATACCCCGGCAGTCCGCCGGCGGGCTCGGCCACGACGTCGAAGGCCGAGATCCCCGCCGCGGCGAGCACCAGGGTCGCCGCGCCCTTGACATCGTAGATGTCCACTCGCTCCCGCCCCGCGTGCCAGGCGCGCGGCTGGCGGAGGCCGGTCAGCGCGATGCCGAGCCACAGCTCTTCGTGGGCCGGCCGATCGCCGTCCGACTCGACCTGCGGCGAGAAGACGTGTCCCACCTCGAAGACGCGCGCGTCGGGCAGCTGGCGGCTGGCATTCAACGCCAGCACCTCGAGCAATCCCGGCGCGAGCATCGGCCGCAGCACCGATCGCTCGCGCGAGATCGGGTTCTGGAGCGCGATGAGCCCCTGCTCCCCCGCCCAGCCCATCGCCTTCAGCCGGTCGGGATCCACGAAGGCGTAGGTGATGACCTCGGAGAGCCCGGCAGCGTTGAGCGTGCGGCTCATCTCGCGCGCCAGCCCGAGTTGCGGCGGCCGCTTGACGAGGGCCTGGGCCCCGGCGCCCAGCGTCAAGGGAATCCGCTCGTAGCCCCAGACACGGATGATCTCCTCGACGAGGTCGGCCTCCTGGGCGATGTCGCGCCGGAAGCTCGGCACCACGACCTGGAGCGCGGGCGCCGAATCGTCCACGGCGAAGCCCAGGGCCTGGAGGATGCGCACCGCCTCGGGGCGCGGCGGACAGGCACCGATGAGCCGCTCGACGCGCTCGAGCCGGAGCGCGATGCGGGAGTGGGGTCGCGGCGCCGGGTACACGTCCACGACTCCGCGCGCCACGGTGCCGCCGCCGAGATCGGCCATGAGCTGGGCCGCTCGGTCCAGCGCCGCCCGCAGGCCCTCGATGTCGGCTCCCCGCTCGAAGCGGTAGGAGGCGTCGGTGCTGAGCCCGAGCGCCCGGGACGTTCGCCGGATCGAGCCCGGGGTGAAGCAGGCCGCCTCGAGGAGCACCGTGGTGGTCCGCGGCGTCACCTCGGTGGCGGCGCCGCCCATGACGCCGCCCACCGCGACGGCGCGCTCGGCGTCGCAGATCATCAGCATGTCGGGCTCGAGCGCGCGCTCACGCCCGTCGAGCGTGGTCATCCGCTCGCCCGCCCGCGCGCGCCGCACGACGATGCGTCCGCCGGGGAGTGTCGCGTGATCGAAGGCGTGCAGCGGGTGCCCGAGCTCCCACAGGACGTAGTTCGTCACGTCCACCAGGTTGTTGATGGGGCGCAGCCCGACGGCCCGCAGCCGCTGGGCGAGCCATGGCGGCGAGGGGCGCACGCTGAGCCCCGTGATGACGCGGGCGGCGTAGCGCGGGCAGAGGTCCGGGTCGGTGATCTCGACTGCGGCCAGCGCCGCCGCCGCCTGCTCCCCGTCCCGCACGGCCGCCTGCGGGAAGCGGAACGGGGCGCCCGTCAGCGCGGACAGCTCGCGCGCCACGCCCACCACGGAGAGCGCATCCGGTCGGTTCGGCGTGATCTCGATCTCGAGGATCGTGTCGTCGAGCCCGAGATAGGTCGACAGATCCGCTCCCACGGGGGCGTCGGCGGGCAGCTCGAGGATGCCGCTCGCGTCCTCGCCGATCCCGAGCTCCTTCTCCGAGCAGAGCATCCCCTCGGAGACCACGCCGCGGATCCTGGTCGCCGTGATCGCGCGCCCCCCGGGCAGCGTCGCCCCGGGGGGCGCGAAGGCGGTCCGCAGCCCGGGCGCGGCATTGGGCGCGCCGCAGATCACGGAGAACTTCCGGTCGGGCAGGGCGACGCGGCAGAGGCGATTGTGGTGGCCGGCCGGCGTCGGACCGAGATCCGTCTCGATGGCCTCGATCTCGCCCACCACCACGCCCGACAGCCCTTCGACCACCGGGCTCGCCGACGCGACCTCGATCCCGGCGTGGACCAGCCGCTCCTTGATCTCGGCGGGACCGAGGTCGGTCTCGACGAACTCCTTGAGCCACCGGTAGGATATCTTCACCGGCGCCTCATCCGTGTCCCTCTCCCCGCGGGGGAGAGGGAAGGGTGAGGGGGAAGGGTGAGGGGGGCGAACTGGCCCAGGAAGCGCAGGTCGTTCTCGAAGAAGAGCCGGATGTCGTCGATGCCGTACTTGAGCATGGCGACGCGCTCGACGCCCATGCCGAAGGCCCAGCCCATGACCTCTTCGGGGTCATACCCCACGTTGCGCAGCACGTCGGGATGGACCATCCCGGAGCCCAGGATCTCGAGCCACCCGTCCTGCTTGCACACGCGGCAGCCGCCGCCCCCGCAGAGGAAGCAGAGGACGTCCACCTCGGCGGAGGGCTCCGTGAACGGGAAGAACGAGGGACGGAAGCGGATGCGCGAGCGGCTGCCGAACATCTCCCGCGCGAACAGGTCGAGGGTGCCGCGGAGATCGCCCATGGAGATGTTCCGGTCGATGGCGAGCCCCTCGACCTGGTGGAACATGGGCGAGTGGGTGATGTCGGCGTCGCGCCGGTACACCTTGCCGGGGCAGATCACGCGGACCGGCGGCGGCTGCGCCTTCATGGTGCGGATCTGGACCGGGGAGGTGTGGGTGCGCAGGAGCGTGTCCGGCGAGAGGTGGAAGGTGTCCTGCATGTCCCGCGCAGGGTGATCGTCGGGGAAGTTGAGGGCGGCGAAGTTGTAGTAGTCCGACTCCACCTCGGGCCCCTCGGCGACGGAGAAACCAAGCCCCTCGAAGATGGCGATAATCTCGTCCTGCACGCGGGTGATCGGGTGGACGGCCCCCGCGGGCGTGACGCGCCCGGGGAGGGTGAGGTCCACCCGCCCCGCCTCCCGCTGCCGGCTGCGCTCCTCGACGCGGAGCGCCTGGAGGCGGGCCTGGATCTGCTCCTCGAGCTCGGCCTTGGCGCGGTTGGCCGCCTGCCCGACCTGCGGGCGCTCCGCCGCCGGAATGGCCCCCAGGGAGCGGAGCCGGGCGGTGAGCTCCCCGGAGCGGCCGAGCACCCGGATGCGGATCTGCTCGAGGTCAGCCGTGGACCGGGCGGCGGCGATGTCCGCCAGGGCCCGATCGCGGATCTGCTGGACCCGCGGGTCCGGCGCCACGCTCAGGCGCGGCTCGCCGCTCGCGCCGTCTCCGCCAGCTTCGCGAAGGCGGTCGGGTCCTGAACGGCCAGCTCCGCGAGGATCTTCCGGTCGAGCCCGATGCCCGCCTTCTTCAGCCCCGACATGAAGGCGGAGTAGGAGAGGCCCAGCTGCCGGCACGCCGCATTGACGCGGATGATCCACAGCGAGCGCGCCCGCCGCTTCTTCTGCTTGCGCCCCCTGTAGGCGAAGGCGCCCGCGCGGAGCACCGTCTCGGCCGCGGTGCGGTAGAGCTTCCGCCGGCCGCCGAAGTAGCCCTTCGCCCGCTTCAGTACCTTGTTCCTGCGCTGGCGGGTCTTGGCCCCGCCCTTGGCCCGTGGCATGGTTCGCCTCTCCTCTTACGTTACAGGTATGGGACGAGCTTCTTGAGCCGCGGCTGGTCGGCCGCGGAGATGAGCGAGGCCTTGCGGAGTCGCCGCCGGCGCTTGGGGGACTTGGCCTCCAGGAGGTGACTCTTCCACCCGCTGTGCCGCTTGAGCTTGCCGGACGCGGTGACCTTCAGCCGCTTGGCCGCGGCCCGCTTGGTCTTCATCTTCGGCATGGTGAGCCTTCTCTCCGTGTCCCCCCTCTCCCCGCTGGGAGAGGGTAGGGTGGCGAGCCTTCCCTCCGTGTCCCCCTCTCCCCCCGGGGGAGAGGGCAGGGTGAGGGGGCTCTCAGTGTGCTTTCGGGGAGAGGATCATGCTCAGCATGCGCCCCTCCATTCGCGGGTGGCTCTCCACCACCGCCATGTCGCTCATGATCTCGGTCATCTTGTTCAGCATCTTCCAGCCCAGCTCGGTGTGCGCCATCTCGCGTCCCTTGAAGCGCACCGTCACCTTCGCCTTGTTGCCTTCCCCGAGGAAGCGCCGCACGTGCTTGGCCTTGAAGTCGAAGTCGTGCGTGTCCGTCTTCGGCCCCAGCTTGACTTCCTTGACCACGATGGTGGTCTGCTTCTTCCGCGCTTCCTTCTGCCGGCGGGCCTGCGTGTACTTGTACTTGCCGAAGTCCATGATCCGGCACACCGGCGGGGCCGCCTCGGCGGCCACTTCGACGAGGTCCATGTCGCGCTGCTTCGCCAGATCCAGCGCCTGGGCGATGGGGAGGATCCCCAGCTGCTCGCCCTCGGCGCTCACCACCCGCACTTCCCGGACGCGAATGCCTTCGTTGACCCGAATGTCCTTGGGCTGTATCGCCGTGACTCCTTACTGTGCGGGGCTCAGGCCGATCGCCCCACGGTGAGGGTGGCGGAACGACTGCCGATCTCGGCCGCGAGGTCCGACACGATGCGCTCCACGGGAATGGCCCCGGCGTCCTCGCCGGTGCGCCGGCGCACGCTCGCCGTGCCGTTCTGCGCTTCGCGCTCCCCCACGACGAGCATGTAGGGGACCTTTCGCACCTGGGCCTCGCGGATCCGGTACCCCAGCTTCTCGTTCCGGTCGTCCAGCTCCGCCCGGATCCGCGCTTCTCGCAGTCGGGCGAAGACGACGCGTGCGTACTCGAGGTGCTTCTCGCTCACGGGCAGGACGCGGGCCTGGACGGGCGCGAGCCACGTGGGGAACGCCCCCGCGAAGTGCTCCGTCAGGATGCCGATGAACCGCTCGTAGGACCCGAAGATCGCCCGGTGGATGGCCACCGGCCGCTTCGGCTGGCCGTCACGGTCGATGTACTCGAGCTTGAAGCGCTCGGGCAGCATGACGAGGTCCACCTGGACCGTGGCGATCTGCCAGCTCCGCCCCAGGACGTCCTCGACGTAGATGTCGATCTTGGGCCCGTAGAAGGCGCCGTCGCCCGGGTTCAGGTCGTAGGCGAGCCCAGTGACCTTGAGCGCCTCGGCGAGCGCGTGCTCGGCCGCGTCCCACTGCGCCTCGGCCCCGAGCTTCTTCTCGGGCCGTGTGGAGAGCTTGAAGGTCGGCTGGAGGTTGAAGGTCTTGTACCACTCCCGGACCAGATCGAGGATCCCGACGATCTCGGCCTGGAGCTGATCCGGCCGGCAGTAGATGTGGGCATCGTCCTGCGTGAACTGGCGGACGCGGACGAGACCGGTCAGCGTGCCCGAGCGCTCGTTGCGGTGGCAGCGCCCCATCTCGGAGAAGCGCAGCGGCAGATCCCGGTAGGAGCGCAGCGCCCGCCGGTAGACGAAGGTCGACGGCGGACAGTTCATCGGCTTCAGCGTGAAGATCTCCTCCTCCACCTCCACCTTGAACATGTGCTCGCTGTAGTGCTCCCAGTGCCCCGACTCCTCCCAGAGCCGCTTGTGGATGAGCAGCGGCGTGGAGATCTCCTGGTAGCCCCGGGCATCGAGGTGCTCGCGCGCGAACTTCTCCAGCTCGCGGACGAGGATCATCCCGTTGGGCAGCCAGAAGGGCGCCCCGGGGGCGACGTCGTGGAAGTCGAAGAGGTCGAGCTCCCGCCCGAGCTTGCGGTGGTCGCGCTTCTTCGCCTCCTCGAGGCGCCACAGGTACGTGTCCAGATCCTCCTGCGTGAGCCAGGCGGTCCCGTAGATCCGCTGGAGCATCGGGTTCCGCTCGTCGCCGCGCCAGTAGGCGCCCGAGGAGGAGAGGAGCTTGAAGGCCTTGATGCCCCGGGTGGAGCGCACGTGGGGCCCGCGGCAGAGGTCGAGGAAGTCGCCCTGGCGGTACACGGACACCGCAGGCACGTCGAGTCCCTCGAGGATCTCCACCTTGAACGGCTCGTCCTGCTCCTTGAAGTGGCGGATGGCCTCCGCGCGCGCCCACTCCTCCCTGACGAAGGGCAGGTCCGCCTTGACGAGCTCCCGCATCCGCGCCTCGACGCGCGCGAGGTCCTCGGGGGTGAAGGGCGTGGCCCTGCGGAAGTCGTAGTAGAAGCCGTCCTCGATGGCAGGGCCGATGGCGACGCGCACCTCGGGAAAGAGCTGCTTCACCGCCTGGGCCATCACATGCGAGGTGGAGTGGCGCAGGGTCGGCAGCGGCTCCGGGATGCAGTCGAGGTCCCCGGCGAGCTTCAGATGTCGGTCTTCTTCCTGCTCAGCCATCAGGTCCTTTCGTGGTCCAGAGACAAAAAAACACCACACGGACGGCGCCCGGTGATGCTCTCGACTGCCCTAGTCGTGCACCCGCTGTTGCCTCGCGATGGGCACCCCTCGGTCAACGAGATCGGATGGTAGGCTCGGGCGGTTTCGAACCGCCGACCTCTTGCGTGTCAAGCAAGCGCTCTCCCACTGAGCTACGAGCCTGCCCCCCCAGGGAAAAACACTGAGCATGCTACAGGATACGCGACACGCCTGTCAAGGGAACGCCCCGGCCGCAGGGCCTCCAGGACCGTGCCGATCAGCCCGGGCCCTCCTCGGGGCTCACGGGAAGCGCGACTCCTTCATCCGATCGAGCAGGGTGGCCGGGCGATCACGGCGGGGAGGGAGGTGCGCACCAGGAGCCCCGCAGACTAGCGCGCCTCCAACGAGTTTCGCCCACTCCACGCGTGCCACCGCACGGTGCCGGGCCAAGGAACGAGCCAGACGAGGCCCGAGGGAGGCGCGGGCGCGAGGCGTACTCGCTGTACGTTGAGCGCCCGCGCCGACCGAGAACGAAGTATGGCGAAGTTACTTGGACCGGCACTAGCGGAGGAACTGATTGACGAAGCTATTGCCGACGATCTGGTAGTTGAAGAGGCCGTTGACGGCGAGGACCTGCTTGGCGAGGTTGTCGGGCACGGGCGGGAAGGGCTGGGCCAGGCGGACCGCGTTCAGCGCGTAGTCGTCGAGGATCTCCACCCCCGAGGAGCGCCGGAGCTCCAGGAGCTGCAGGCGCCCGTCCTTGGCGATGTGGAACTCGATGAGGAGCTGCCCGCCGATGCCGCGCTCGCCCGCCTCGCGCGGGTAGCTCCACTTGGACTTGATCCGCTCGCGGAGCTGGCCGAAGTAGTCGACGTACTTCGGATCCTGGGTGTCCAGCGGAATGGGCTCCCCCTCGACGCCGCCGCGCCCGTCCTTGAGCCCTCCGCCCCCCCCGGGCCTTCTCAGCATGGCGGCCGGCAGGTCGAGCCCCGACTTGGTCCGCGCGAGCACCTGCCCCGCCGGCTCCGACGGTGCCGCGGGGCGCGAAGGGCCGGCGGCACCCTCGGTCGTGGAAGGCTCGGCTGGCTGAGGCTGGGAGGGGAGAGTCTGGCGCTCGGGAGCGCGGGCCTGAGGCCCGGGAGCGGGCGCCGGCTCCTGGGTGCGCGGCGCGGGAGTCTCTGGCGCGGCGGGCGGGGAGGCCTTCGCTACCTGTGGCGGCGCCGGCGCCGTGGGCGGAGCCCTCCTGGGGGCCTCGGCGGCCTTGGGCTTCACTTCCGCCATCTTGGGGGCCGGAGGCTCGGGAGCGCGGCGCTCGGGCGCGGGCGTTCCCGGGCCGGGCGGACGCGCGGGGTTGCCGCGCGGCGCACGCTCCTCGGGCCGGTCGGGGGCGATGTCGACGAAGAGCGGCTCACCGCGCGTGGCGACGATCTTGGGCCCGAAGGCGCCAGCCAGGTACACCGAGGCGGCCACCAGCACGTGGAGGAGCACCGAGCACACGAGGGCGACGAGCAAGGCCCGCCGCGAGGGATCCGCCGGCAGCCAGATCTTCATACCCCGTGATTATGCCACGGGGGGGCCCGGGGCCGGGCCTACCCCGCCAGCCCCCTACAGGGTCCGGCCGACGGCCTCCGCCACCGGGCGCAGTTCACGCATGAGCTGGGCGAACTTGGACGGCTTGAGGGACTGCGGACCGTCCGACAGCGCCTCCTCCGGTCGCGGGTGTACCTCGATGATGAGCCCGTCCGCGCCACAGGCCACGGAGCCCTTGGCCATGGGCGCCACCAGGTCCCAGTGGCCCGTGCCATGGGACGGGTCCACGACCACCGGCAGGTGGGAGAGCTTCTTGAGCACCGGCACGGCGTTGAGATCGAGGGTGAAGCGCGTCGCGGTCTCGAACGTGCGGATGCCCCGCTCGCAGAGGATCACGTTGGGGTTGCCGGCCGACAGGATGTACTCGGCCGAGAGGAGGAACTCCTGGATGCTCGTCGCCATGCCGCGCTTGAGGAGCACGGGCTTGCCCATCTCTCCCACGCGCCGCAGGAGGGTGAAGTTCTGGATGTTGCGCGCGCCGATCTGCAGGATGTCGGCGTACTCCGCCACGAGCTCCACGCTCTCCGTCTCCAGCACCTCGGTGACGACGGGGAGCCCCGTGCGCTTCTTCGCCTCCTTGAGGTACCTGAGCCCCTGCTCCTTGAGCCCCTGGAAGGCGTAGGGCGAGGTGCGGGGCTTGTAGGCGCCGCCCCGGAGGATGCTGGCGCCGGCCTGCTTGACGGCCTCGGCCACCTCGAGGACCTGCGGCTCCGACTCCACCGAGCAGGGCCCCGCCATCACGATCACGCGCTGGCCGCCCACGGTCACGCCGTTGACCCGCACCTCGGTCGGCTCCGGCCGGATCTCCCGGCTCGCGAGCTTGAACGGCTGCTGCACCGGCATGACGGCTTCCACCGTCTCCAGCGCTTCGAGCAGCCGGAGATCGGGCTTGCCGCGCTCCTCCCCCACCGCGGCGACGATGGTCTTGAACTCGCCGCGGATGGTGTGGGGCTGGTATCCGAGCTCGACCACGCGCTGACACACATGGTCGACGTCCGCGTCCGTGACTCCCGACTTGAGCACGATGATCATAGCGACCTCCCCAGGACCTCCGCCAGGGGGCGAAGCTCGCGCATGAGCGCAGCGAAGCGGTCGGGCTTGAGGGACTGCGGCCCGTCCGAGAGCGCCTCCTCCGGCTTGTTGTGCACCTCGATGATGAGCCCGTCGGCGCCGGCGGCGAGCCCCGCCCGGGCCATGGCGGCCACGTACTCCCAGTGCCCCGTCCCGTGGCTCGGGTCCACGAACACCGGCAGGTGAGAGAGCTTCTTGACGACAGGGATGGCGTTCAGGTCGAGGGTGTAACGCGTCGCGGTCTCGAAGGTGCGGATGCCCCGCTCGCAGAGGATCACGTTGGGGTTGCCCCCCGCCAGCACGTACTCGGCGGAGAGGAGCCACTCCTGGATGGAGGTGGACATGCCGCGCTTGAGGAGCACGGGCTTGCCGCACTCGGCCACGCGCTTGAGGAGCGAGAAGTTCTGGACGTTGCGCGCGCCGATCTGCAGCACGTCGGCGTGCTCGGCGACCACCTCCACCTTGTCGGGCTCCATCACCTCGGTGACGACCGGCAGCCCCGTCTTGCGGCTCGCCTCGGACAACAGCGCGAGCCCCTCCTCCTCGAGGCCCTGGAAGGCGTACGGCGAGGTGCGCGGCTTGAAGGCCCCGCCGCGGAGGATGTGGGCCCCGCCTTCCTTGACCGCCTCGGCCACCGCCAGGAGCTGCGGCCGGGACTCCACGGCGCAGGGGCCCGCCATGACGACGATCTGCCTGCCGCCGACCGGCACGTCGCCGATCTTGAACTGGGTGCTCTCGGGATGGGCCTCGCGGCTCGCGAGCTTGAAGGGCTGGAGGATCCGGACCACGCCTTCGACGGCGTCCAGCGCCTGCAGCGCGAGGAGCTGTTCCTTCGCGCGATCGTCGCCCACCACGCCGATGATGGTCCGCACCTCGCCCCGGGAGAGATGGGTCCTGAACCCGAAGTCTGCCACCCGGCGACAGACGTCGTCGATATCCGCCTCGGTCGATCCCGGCTTCATGATGATGATCATGCTGTGCCTTTCTTTGACCTGGGATGGGCACCCGGGCTGTCGCCCGCCCATCCCCGCCGGAAAACCGCACCCGGTTGCTCCCTCGCCCGATCTCGCCTGTTGTCATCCGCGGCCGCCGCCCTCGGCCCGTGGAAAAAGAAAAACGCCGCGGGTGTATTGCCCGCGGCGTTGGGCTCGATCTCGATCGCCACGGGCCGGCGGCTCGTCCGCCCGTGGCTCCTGGGTGCTAGCTCAGGGAAGCCAGTAGGCGGACGGAGGGAAAGTAATAAAAGTAGAACCGCCAGCCCTGCGCGATCCCGTTCCCCTTCCGTGCCACTGGCCTGCCTCCTTTTTGACATCCTCCCACGGCCCAAGGGCCGGGGATTCCCGCCCCAACATCGGAGCGGAGGTTCGCGGTTCATCGCCCGGCCTCGCTGCGCCAAAGGCTCCCCGCGCTGCCACGGGCTGCCCGCCCGCGGGACTGCTCGACACGATACGCACTCTCGGCGACCTTGGTTATCGGCCACCTGCGGCGAGTTTACCCGCTGGGGGCTTGGCTGTCAACCCGCGAGATCGGCCCCCTAATCCCGCGGCAGGGTTTTTGCAGCGGCCGCCGAAGCGCCCGTGAATCACCTGGGAGTACCCCCTGGCGCTGGCGACAACACCCTCAGGAACACTGCGGAGCGTGCGAGTTGGCCGACGAGGGCAGGGCCCGCGCATCCGACGGTAGAGACGGCTAGGAGGAGAGACACTCCCGCGCGGGCGCCCACGGCGCCGCGGATGACCCGGGTGAATCCGAATCGAGCGGGCTCAGCCCGAGGCGATGCGGGGCCGCAGGCCGGCCAGGCGCGTGCGGGCGGCGACCAGTCCGACGACGCTCTCGGCCTCCTCGCTGATGCGCAGCACGAGGCGCCCCGCATGCGTGAGGATCCGCCACGCGAGCGTGAACACCACCTCCGCCCCCATCACCGTCTCGTCCCCGCGCTCCTCCACCAGCGTCCACTCCGCCTCCGGCACCGCCACGCACAGCTTGTGCAGCGGCTCCGTCATGTCCGCACTGATCGTGAACCCGATCGGCCCCGCCGGCCCCCCCCCGCCCGCTGCGCATTGGCCAGCCACTTCAACACCCGCGCGTCATAGCACGCGCTGTCGGCCCGGAAGTAATACTCCGTCACCGTCGCCGGCAAGCTCGCAAAGCCCCGCTGAATGAGCGGCAGGTTGTCCATCGCCGCCGGGACGTTACCGTCCCGGTACTCGTCCGCCACCACAGATTGCTCAGTTAGCGGGTTGCTGCGGGATCAGGGTTTGCCCGACCCCTGACCCTTGCGCGACCCGAACCACTCGACGATGCGGTGGCGGTAGTAGTAGAGCGGCAGGGCCACGGCCACGGCAATGGCGGAGATGAGCACCACCTGGACGTACTGGCCGGCCGCCGTCTGGGAGCCCTGGGCCGACAGGACCCAGGTGCCGGGCATCCGGCCGAGCCCCGAGACCACCGCGAACACCCACATGGGCATCGGGCTGATCCCGAAGAGGTAGGAGACCATGTCCTTCGGCAGGCCGGGAATGAGGTAGATGATGAAGCAGAGGATCGCCCCTTCGGCCTCGACGATGAACCCGAGGCGGTCCCACATCGCCTTGCTCACCAGGTTGCGGACGAAGCGCGCGCCGAGCCAGCGGCCCACGCCGAAGGCCGCCACCGAGCCCGCCGCCAGCCCGATGGTGGAGTAGATGAAGCCGAGCCACACCCCGAAGAGATAGCCCCCGAGGAAGCCGGTGGCCTCGCCGGGGATGGGAGAGATGATCACCTGCAGCGCCTGGATGATCATGAAGATCACGGGCGCCAGGATTCCCCACTCCCGGAGCGTCCGCTTGAGGAACTCCTTGTCCTGGTAGAGGCGGAGGAGAAGGCTGTAGCCGGCGAGGTTGCGGGCGAGGAGCAGCCACAGAGAGAGCGCCGCGAGGAAGACGGAGCCGGCAACGACGATCGTCCAGCGGTAGCGGGAGATCAGGCCGCGCATCGCCTCATGGCCGGCGCGCGGCCCCCGTGCGGGCCCTCATGTCACGATGGCCACGGGCGCCGGGTCCATGCGGCCGAAGCGCGCGTAGCGGGGCCACCAGCGGGGAAGCACCGGATGCCGCGCGGCCAGGCTCGTGAAGGCCGCGAACCAGCGCGTCGGGGCGTGCATCGCGAACAGCTGCGCCAGCCAGAGGACGCGGTACGCGCGCCGGTAGCGTCCCACGAGCCGGCGGTAGCGCTCGAGGCCGTCGGCCAGGGTCAGCCGGCCCTCGATCACCTCCTGCACGATCTTGCCGCACTCTCCACCGAAGTAGAGTGCCGGGCGGATGCCCTCGGCGGTGAACGGCATGCACTGCCCGGCGGCGTCCCCCACGGCGAACAGGCGCCCGACGGTGGGCCGCAGGAGCCGGTTCGGGAAGTAGGTGCCGTGGAAGCTGGTGGCGGCCACGCCGTGGTCGGACAGGAAGCGCTCCAGGGCAGGCTTGAGCTTGGAGGCGCCCGCGTAGGAGCCCAGGCCGACGAGGCTCTGCGCCCCGGCCGGGAAGATCCAGCCCAGCCCGCGGTGGATCAGCCCCTTGTCGAGCCAGAAGGAGAGCCCCTCCCCCGTGAGATCGGCGCGCGCCTCGAGGCCGAAGGAGTAGGCGCCGCCGCGCGGGCGCTCCGCCTCGCCGCCGTTGACCACGGCGCGGCGCCACCCGGAGCAGTCGATCACCACCGGCGCGCTGAACCGCCCCTCGCCGGTGATCACGGCCCCCTCCTCGACCCCGGTCACCGGCGTCCGGAGAAAGCGGGCGCGGCACTGGCCGAGCAGCCCCTGGCAGAACGCCTTGTAGTCGAAGGTGCAGAAGGGCACGGCCGACAGGTCGTAGGTCACCGTCCGCCCCGGGGTGCGAACCGTCAGGCGCTCGTGAACCTGGAGCACGCTGTCCGCCACCCCGAGCGTCTGGGGGACCCAGAGCGGCGTGCCACACGCGGAGGTCTGGACGGCGCCCACCTCGTTGCGGTCGAGGAGCAAGACGTCGCCGCGGAGCTGGCGCGCCACGCCGAGCCCCGCGAAGCTGGCTCCGACCACGATGGCATCGTAACCCCGCGCCGGCATCTGTCTTCCGAGGCCTCCCTGACTCACCCACCCCGCGGGGCGCGGGGCGCCAGAGGGATACTCCGACAAGCATCGGGCGATGTCAATTGCGCCCCTTCGGCTTGTCGTACTTGAGCATGCGCACCCTCTCCATGGTGATGAGCCCGCCCTGCATCATGCGCCCCGCCGAGACAGATGAGGATCAGCCGCAACCGCGAGGCGGGCGGAGATCGGGACCCGGCCGGTGATGGCTCCACGGCGCGGCGGCCTCGAACGCGGCGGAGGCGGCGAGCACGGTGCGGTCCGCGTGCCGCCGTCCGACGATCTGGAGCCCCACCGGCAGCCCCGCCGCCGTGAAGCCCGCGGGGACCGTGGCCGCGGGCTGCCCGGTGAGATTGAAGGGGAACGTGAAGGGCAGCCAGCCCAGCGGCGAGATCTCCCGGCCGTTGATCTGCTTGGGCGGGAGCCCTGCCGCCGCGAAGGCCGGCACCGGCATCGTCGGCGTGATGAGGAGATCGAAGCGCGCCAGGAAGCGCTGCGCCTCGCCCCAGAGCTCGCGCCGCCGGCGCGCGGCCGTGAGGTACTGCTCCGCCGTGACGGTACGGCCGAAGCGCAGCAGCGCAACGAGCGTCCGGTCGAGGTCCCGCGAAGCATCGGCCAGCCGGTCGCCCCAGGCGGCGAACGTCTCGGCCGCCGCCATCACGCGGAAGATCTCCTCGGGATCATCCCAGGTGGGCATGACCACTTCCACGTGGCAGCCGAGCGACTCGAGCTGCACGGCGGCCCGCTCGCACAGCTCCGCCACCTCGGGGTCCACCCGCGCGCGGCCGAGATCGGGGGACCAGGCGACGCTCAGGCCGGCGATGCCCGCATCACACGCCGCGAGGAAGGAGCCGCCCGGATCGGCCGGCAGCGAATGGCGGTCTCGGTCGTCGGGACCGGCGAGGGCGTCGAGCATGAGCGCGGCGTCGCGGACCGTCCTCGTCATGGGCCCGGTGTGGGAGAAGGTCTCCCACCCGGGGAAGCCGGGCCCGGAGGGCACGCGCCCGAATGAGGGCTTGAGCCCGTAGACCCCGCAGAACGAGGCGGGGAGGCGGATGGAGCCGCCGCCATCCGTCCCCAGAGCCAGCGGGGCCAGCCCGGCCGCCACGGCCGCGGCGGCGCCGCCGCTCGACCCGCCCGGCGTCATCTCCAGGTTCCAGGGATTGCGCGTGACGCCGCAGAGGGGACTGTCGGTCATGCCCTTGTGGCCGAACTCCGGCGTCGTGGTCTTGCCGACGATGACGGCGCCCGCCGCCCTGAGCCGCTCGACGCTGACGGCGTCCTCCTCGGGATCGTGGTCGGCGAACAGGCGGGAGCCGCCCGTCGTCCGGATGCGCCGGGTGAAGATCAGGTCCTTCACCGAGACCGGCACGCCGTGGAGCGGCGGCAGCGGCTCCCCGGAGAGCACGGCCACCTCCGCCGCCAGGGCCGCGTCCCGCGCCTCTTCCTCCGCGACGGTGCAGAAGGCGTTGATCCGGGGGTTCAGCGCGGCGATCCGCGCCAGGACGGCGTCCGTCACCTCGACCGGGGAGGCCTGCTTGTCGCGGATGAGCCCGGCCAGCTCCATGGCCGAGCGCCAGGCCAGGTCGGCGCCCGCCATCAGCGCGTGGCCGGGCGCCGGGCGAGAGTCAGGTCCACGTGGGTGGCGCTCGCCCCCTCGATGACGGTCACGCGGCAGACATCCGCGCCCTTCGCGTATTCCGCCCACTGGCCCTTGAAGCCCTCGGGGTTCACGAAGCGCTCGGTGGCCCTCTCTTTCCACCCGCTCTGGGGCATGAGCCGGCGCACCTCGGCGAGGGTCGCATCCACGCCGGTCTTGGTGAAGTAGATCAGCTTGGCGGCCGTGACACCGGGCGTCTCGATCACGACCCAGTCGCGCGAGTACGGCTGCCACTCCGCGCCGACGGGAACGTCGGTGAAGGGCTGGCGCGGCAAACCGCCCGTGGACGCGCAGGCGCCGAGCAGGAGGCCGCACACGACCAGGAGGGCTCGCACGGGTCGCATTGTACCATCAACGCTCGGGATGGACCGCGCACTCACCCGTAGATCGCCTCGAGGCAACGCCGCGTGCGCCGCGGACCCTCGCCCGCGAGGAGCGCGGCGTGGAGGCGCCGCAGGTCCGCCTCCGTGTCCACGTCGAACCACTCGGGCAGGAGGTGCGTCCTGAGCCCGAGCCGGCCGGCCTTCTCGATCGTCAGGGGCAGGACACGATCCGTGCTCCAGGGGATTCCCTCGAAGAGGCCAGGTGCTCCCCGGCGGAGCCCGACGAGGTAGTAGCCGCCGTCGTCTGACGGGCCCAGCACCAGATCGGCCGCGCCCCGGGCCAGGACCTCCGCCGCCTCGCGCACATGCGCCATCGGCAGTGTCGGGCTATCGCTGTCGATGGCCATGGCGCCGGGGTGCCCGCTGGCGAGGAGGCCCGCCAGGAGATTCGACAGCCGCTCTCCCAGATCTCTCCCCTGCTGGGCCACGAGCCGGAAACCCTCCGGGGCGAGCGCCACCATGCGCGCCCGGCCGGTGGGCGGCGTGAAGGCCGCCAGCGCATCGATCCCGGGCAGCGTCGCAAGCGCTTCGAGCCGGTCCAGGAGGAAGCAGCGGTAGAGGACCGTGGCCATCTCCTGGGTGAGCGCCTGATGGAGCCGCGACTTCACGGGCTCGAGCCCCGGGACCTTCGCCATCACCCCGACCGCGGGCTTCAGGAGGCGCCCGCGCGGAACAGCACCCACACGTTGAGCCCGACGAAGGCCACGATGGAGGCGGCCGAGAGGAACACGTAGGACACGTAGACGACTTCCTGGCGGTTGAGCCCGACCCCCTTCACGAGCCGCCGCCAGAGCGAGTGGCGGACGAAACTCACGGACTCGTGGTTGAGGGTGGGCATGCCCAGCAGATCCACCAGGACGTGATAGCCGTCCATCTCGAGGAAGCAGAACGGGTAGAGGCTCACGAACAGCGACTGCAGCTGCAGGATGGCCGAGGCGGCGAGGAAGCCCTTGAGCAGCCCGGGCCCCAGCAGGCTTGCGATCCAGAGGTAGAAGGCCCCGAGGAACAGGTGCACCAGCGGCCCCGCCAGCGCAGCCACGAGCCGGGCGCGGCGCGTGCCCATGAAGATGTCGGTCACGTCGGCGTAGAAGGTCGGGATAAAACCGTGGAGCATGGTGAAGCCGAACTCGCGGACTCGCCGCCCGTAATGGACGAGGGCCAGCGCGTGCACCATCTGGTGGCTGATCACCGTGAGCCAGAAGAAGAGCTTGACGAGCAGGATCGCCGCGATGGGATGGGCCGCCAGCGCCGCGGTCACCTCGCTCCGGTCCGCCCAGAGCAGGACGGCCCCGCGGACGCCGAGCCCCGTGATGAGGACGAGCCCCGCCCCCATGAACGGCGTGAAGAGGAGGAAGGCGCCGTAGCGGTACACGCGCTCGAAGAGGGTGTGCGCCCGGCGGCTTGTCACGGTGAGCTTCTCGAGGGCCTTGAGGGCGGCCTCGGCCGCCCGCACCGCCGGGTTGCGCCGGTGGCGGGACAGCACCTCCCTCAGCCGTGACGCCGGGCGCATCGTCAGGAGCTCGGCGCGGCGGAGCTTGGAGATGAGGCTCGGAATGATGTCGAAGTCGAAGGCGCCATAGCGCAGCACGTAGGCGGTTGCCATCTCCTGGAGCGAGGCCTGCCCGTCCATCTGCTCCCACAGGAACTTCTCCGGCTCGGTCAGCTGGATGTAGTGCTCGGTCTTGCGGTTCTTCAGCACGTAGGACGTGGCCTTGCGCAACCCGGAACGCATCTCGGCGAGCTCGCACTGCTCGAGGGGAATCCGCTGGGGACGATGCTGGAGGTAGGCGAGCCCGCTCTCAACCTTCTGGATCCGGAACCTGTCACCGGCCTCGTCCCGGACGAGGAGCTCGATCTTGGACTTGCGGGCGGTCACCGCATCATCCGGGCGAGGTGTGCTCGATGTCGAGCCCCGTGGCCTCGAGCCCCCAGCGCGTCACCTCCGCCACGAGATCGCCCGAGTCGCGGAGCCGCTTGATGAACACCTGGACGAGCTGGTAGAAGAACGCGGTGGCCGCGCGGGGGCTGCTCTCGATGAGCCGGTCGAGGTTGTCGCCGGTGAGGCCGAGGAGCACGGTGTCGGTGTCGGCCTGCACGGTGGCCGAGCGCGGCAGCCGGTCGAAGAGGCTCATCTCCCCGAAGAAGTCGGCCGGCCCGAACCGCGCCAGCACCTGCTCGACGCGCCCCGTGACGCGCTTGGAGATCACCACGCTCCCGGACCGGATCAGGAACATCTCGCTGCCGGTATCGCCTTCCCGGAAGAGCACCTCCCCCGCGCGCAGCCGCCGCTCCTGGAGCCAGGGCCACAGGGCCAGCAGCTCCGGGTCGGCGATGTCCCTGAACAGGAGCACCTGCCGCAGGAAGGGGAGGTCGGCCGGCTTGGCCACTCAGCGATGTCCGCTGATCGAAGGAAGGCAGCGCACGCCGCTACGTCGCCCAGCGCTTCATCATGATGGTCTGCAGTGCCCGAGTCCGCTCCGCGTCCGACGTCTTGCCGGTGCGGGCCACGGCCTTCATCACCGCCGCACGCTCCTCGGCCTCGAGGCCGTAGCCGGCAAGCACGGCCGACGGATCGCGCACGAGCTCGGCCAGGAACTCCTTGTCGAGCATCGCCCGCCCGACCAGCTCACGGATGCCCGGCCTTTCCATGCAACCCCCCAACCACGAGGAGAGTGGTGACCCCGGCGGGATTCGAACCCGCGATCTCGACCTTGAAAGGGTCGCGTCCTTGGCCAGACTAGACGACGGGGTCGAAACGCTCATCCCTGCGGGCGAAAGCACGCGCATCATACCAAACGGGGGCACCCGTGACAACCACCCCCAGCGCCAGGAGTCCCTACAGGCAGGCCTCGAAGAGGCCGGCTGCGCCCTGGCCGCCCCCGATGCACATCGTCACCACGCCGTAGCGCGCCCGGCGCCGGAGCATCTCGTTGGCGATGGTGCCCACCATCCGCGAGCCCGTCATGCCGAAGGGATGGCCGATGGAGACCGAGCCCCCGTTGACGTTGAGCGTGTCGGGATCGAGACCGAGCCGGTCGCGGCAGTAGACCACCTGCACGGCGAAGGCCTCGTTCAGCTCCCACACGTCGATATCGTCCACCGTGAGCCCGTGCCGCTTGAGGAGCTTCGGCACCGCGAACACGGGCCCGATCCCCATCTCGTCCGGCTCGCAGCCGGCCACCGCGAAGCCGCGGAAGATGAGCTCACACCTGCGTGAGTCAGCGACCGGGGTTCCGGGCGAGTATAACGCGATCCCAGGACCCCAGCGGAGACCCCGTTCCGAGCCCCAAGGAGTGACGCTAGATCTGGCTCCCGGCCCAGGCGCCTTCGTAGAGCGCGTCGGCGATCATGCGCGGCTCGACGCAGTCCCCCACCACGTAGACCTCAGGCACCTTCGTCCGGAGCAGCTCCAGCCAGGTGGGCTCGGGCATTGACCCGCGGGCGAGGATCACAAGGTCGGCGCCCACGGCCTCTTCGCGGCCGCCCGCCTCCACGACGATGGCCTGGCCATCCCTCACCTCGCGGACATCGCAGCGCGTGCGGAGCGCAACCCCCAGCCTTCGCAACCGGGCCAGGAGGGGCCCCCGGTAGCTCGCCACCACATCGCCGGCCAGCTCCGCTGTCCGCGAGCGGGAGACCAGGGTGACCCGGTTGCCGCGCTCGGCCAGGAACTCCGCCGTCTCGCAGCCCAGCTGCCTTCCGCCCAGCACGACCACCGCCAGGTCCCTTGCGGGCGGACGGCCCTCCAGCACCTCCCAGGCCGAGACCACTTGGCCCGCACGGGCGCCTGGCACCTGCTCCTCGACCGGGCGGGCGCCGGTTGCCACCACCACGGCGTCGGCCTCCCCCTCGGCCAGCCCTTCGGGCCGGAAGATCGTCGAGGGAGACAGCTCCGCCCCGGCCTTCCGCGCCTGGGTGACGAGGCATCGCCTGAGCCACTCGATCTTCTCCTTGTGGGGAGGGAGCGCGGCGAGATGGAGCTGACCGCCGAGCTCGGCGCTGCGCTCGGACAGCGTGACGTGGTGGCCCCGCACGGCCGCGGCCCGCGCCGCCTCCAGGCCGGCGGGGCCTCCGCCCACGACGATGACGCGCTTCGGCGCGGCCGCTGGCCCGAAGGCGGAGAACTCCCGCTCTCGGCCCACCTCGGGGTTCACCAGGCATCGGATCGGCCGTGTCAACAGCAGGGCCAGCCGGCAATAGTCGCAGGAGATGCAGAGGCGAATCTCGTCGTCCCTGCCGGCCTCGGCCTTGGCGGGCCAGTCCGGGTCGGCCAGGAGCTGCCGCCCGAGGGCGATGAAGTCGGCCTTGCCCTGAGCCAGAACCTCTTCCGCGAAGACAGGGTGACGGATCTCCCCCACGACGATGATCGGCACGGAGACGCGCTCCTTGAGGGTCGCGGCGTAGCCGGTGAGCCAGCCCTCGGGACGGGCCATGGGGCTGGTGTCCGGCGGGACCAGGGTAATCGGGGCAGTTCCGCCGACCGAGACATGGATGGCGTCCACACCCCACGCCTCCAGGGCCTGCGCGATCTCCACGGCCGTCTCGATCCCGTAGCCGCCCTCGGCGCTCATCCGGAAGAGGACCGGAAAGCGCGCGCCCACCGCCTCGCGGACCCGCCGGATCACCAGCCCGGCGAAGCGGCGGCGGTTCTCCGGGCTCCCCCCGTAGGCATCGGAGCGGCGGTTGGAGGCGGGCGAAAGGAACTCGTGAATCAGGTAGCCGTGGGCGCCGTGGATTTCCACGGCATCGTAGCCCGCGCGCTGCGCCCGCCCGGCGGCGCGGGCGTAGCTTTCCGCCAACGTCTCGATCTCCTGCGGGGTCGCCTCGCGGGGGACGACGGCATGGGCGTCCTGAGCGACAGGCGACGGGGCCACGAGAACGCCGCCCGTCAGCGCCGGGTCGGCGCGGCCGCCGCCGTGATGGATCTGGATGGCAACCTTCGCGCCGTGGCGGTGGATCGCCTCGACCAGCTCGAAGTGGCCGGGGACAAGGCCGTCGCGGTCTATCCCGAGCTGGCAGGCGTAGGCCTTGGCCTCCGGCGCGATGTAGCTGGCCTCCACGATGACGAGCCCCGCGCCGCCCGCGGCCCGGCGCACGTAGTAGTCGACGGTGCGCTGGGTGACCGCCCCGCTCTCGGAGCCGAGCTGCACCACCATGGGCGCCATTACCACCCGGTTGCGGAGCTGCATCGGCCCCATCCTTCCGGGCGAGAAGAGCCGCGGACGAACCGTCGCTTCCACCATGTCAGCCTCCTGTGGCCCTCAGCCGCGTCTCGGGCTGAGCATGACCGGAACATTGCGCCAGGACGCATCTTAGCGCAACCCGGGCGGGGCTTGGCTGAGACTCGAGGGAGCGAAGAGTGTTCGCACACCCCTCAATCTGGTGTCGTGCACCCGTTCGGGAAGAGGCCGTTGCCCGGGGGCGCAGGTGGTGTACCATCCTGCCGTCATGTCTGTCCCCCGCACCGCCAGCGTGGTGATCATCGGCGGCGGCGTGGTCGGCTGCTCCATCGCCTACCATCTGGCCGGTCGCGGTCTGCGTGACGTCGTCGTGATCGAGCGCGAGGCCGTCGGCAGCGGCACCACCAGCAAGGCGGCCGGCGGCATCCGCGCCCAGTTCCCCACCGAGGCTGAGGTGCGCTTCTCGCTGGAGTCCATCGCGGTGTTCGAGCGGTTCGAGGAGGAGTTCGGCGTCGATCCCGGCTACAAGAAGATCGGCTACCTCTTCCTCGTCTCCGACCCGGCCGACCTCAAGGGCTTCGAGGAGCGCATGGCGCTGCAGCGGCGCTGCGGCGTCGACGTCCGCGTCATCGCGCCGGACGAGGCGCAGCGGCTGGTGCCCGCCCTCCGCGTGGACGACCTCGTGGCGGCCGTGTGGGGGCCCGACGACGGCCTGGCCGGCCCGGCCGAGGTCACCAACGCCTTCGCCCGGCGCGCGCGCGGGCTGGGCGCGCGCATCGTGGAGGGAGTGACGGTCACCGGCATCGCAACCGCGGGGGGCCGGGTGACCGGCGTGACGACCACGAACGGCGCCATCGCGGCGCCGATCGTCGTCAACGCGGCCGGCCCGGCCGCGGCACGCGTGGGCCGGATGGCCGGGGCCGAGGTGCCGGTGCACCCGCGGCGGCGGCACATCTTCTACACCGAGCCGTTCCCGGAGATCCCGGGGCCGGTGCCGCTCACCACGGACCGCGCCAGTGGCTTCTACTTCCGCAAGGAGATGGAGCAGGTCCTGCTCAGCCCCGGCGACGTGCAGGACATCGGCGAGGACGTCGAGGTGCCGATGGACTGGTCGATGGTGGAGGAGGCGGTGACGAAGGCCGTCCACCGCGTCCCGCTGCTGGAGCAGGCGAAGATCGCCGGCGGCTGGGCAGGCCTGCGGCCGCTCACGCCGGACGACCACGCGATCATCGGCTGGGCGCCGGAGGTCGAGGGCTTCTTTCTCGCCGTCGGCTTCGGCGGCCACGGCTTCCAGCACTCGCCGGCCACCGGGCGCCACGTGGCCGCCTGGCTGGTGGAGGGCAAGCCCGCCGCCGACCTCTCGCTCTTCGACCCCGGGCGCTTCGCCCGCGGCGCGGCGAAGGCGCATGACGAGGGGCCGGATGCCGAGTGACCTGACCATCGCCGAGGTGCGCGTGGTGCTGGCCGACATCCCGGTCAAGCGGCCGCACAAGATGTCGTTCACCACGCTGGAGGCCGTCAACTTCGCCTTCGTGCGGATCGAGACGCGCGGCGGTCTCGTGGGCTGGGGCGAGGCGGCGTGCCTGGGCGGCCCCACCTGGAGCGAGGAGTCGGCGGAGTCGGTGCAGGCGGTGATCGAGCGCTACGTGGCGCCGTGGCTGGTGGGCCGCGACGCCGCGGAGATCGAGCCGCTGCGCCGGGAGATGGCGCGCCGGGTGCAGGGCAACCCCTTCGCCCGCGCGGCGGTCGAGATGGCGCTCTGGGACCTCAACGGCCGGGCGCTCGGCGTGCCCGTCCACCGCCTGCTGGGCGGCCGCGTGCGCGACCGCGTGCCGCTGTCGTGGTCGCTCGCGGTGACGAGCCCCGAGGCCGAGATCGAGGAGGCGCGCCAGAAGGTCGCACTGGGCCACCGCATCTTCAAGATCAAGACGGCCGCGCACCCGGTCGCCCACGACGTCGAGCGGGTGCGGCGCATCCGCGAGGCGGTCGGCCCCGGCGTCTCGCTCCGCGTGGACGCCAACCAGGGCTGGGACCGGCCCACCGCCCTCGCCGCCATCCGCGCGCTCGAGCCCTACGATCTCGACTTCGTCGAGCAGCCGGTGCCGCGCTGGGACCTGGACGGCATGGCGGAGATCGCGCGCCGGGTGACGGTGCCGGTGATGGCCGACGAGTCGTGCGGCTCGCCCCACGAGGCGCTCGCCATCGCGCGGCTCGGCGGCGTGTCGATCCTGGCCCTCAAGCTCACCAAGTCGGCCGGCATCCTGGGCACCATGGCCATCGCCCGCATCGCCGAGGCGGCCGGCATGAGCTGCTACGTCGGCTGCATGATCGAGACCTCGCTCGGCACCGCCGCCTATCTGCAAGTGGCGCTGGCGGCGGCGCCGGTCACGTGGGGCTGCGAGCTGTTCGGCCCGCTGCTGCTCAAGGGCGACGTGGTCCGCCGCCCGGTGCAGTACGCCGATGGCGCCATCCTGGCGCTCGACGACCCGGGCCTGGGCGTCGAGGTCGACGAGGCCGCATTGAGGGAGTGCACGCGACGATAAAGGAGGACGTGATGCGACGAGCCATCGGAGTGCTGTTGGCGTTTGCCCTGGCCGCGTGGGCGCTGCCTGCGACGGCACAGCAGAAGACGCTCACCTGGACCGCCGGGCAGGTCGGCGGCGGCTGGTACGCGCAGGCCGGCGGGTTCGTGGAGCTCCTCAAGTCCAAGGACCCGAGCTTCAACATCAAGGTCATCCCCGGCGCCGGAATCCAGAACATGAGCAAGATCCAGCAGGCGGAGACCGAGATCGCCTGGGGGCTGCCGCCCTTCATCGCCGCCTCGTACAACGGCCAGGACCCGTACAAGGACAAGCACGGCGACATGCGGCTGGTGATGAACGGGCTCGGCTACGTCCACGTGCAGTTCTCCGTGGCCGACGACCTGCCCGTACAGTCCATCCGCGAGGCGTTCGACAAGAAGCTGCCGCTCAAGATCGGCACCACGCCGCCGGGCGGCTCGGACGAGTGGGTGATGCGGAAGATCTTCGAGTTCTACAAGACGTCCTACAACGACGTGCGCAGCCGCGGCGGCAAGGTCATCTTCGTCTCCTACTCCGACCTTGTCACCCAGTTCCGCGACCGCAACGCCGACATCCTGGTCCCGAACCTGGCCGTGCCCGCCGCCGCCCTGCAGGAAGCCTCGCTCGGCCGCAAGATGCGCATCCTGCCCATGGACGAGGACCTGCTCAAGTACCTCGAGCAGTTCGGCCTGAGCCGGGGCGTCATCCCGAAGGGCTCCTACAAGGACGTCGTCAACAACGACCGCGACATCCCGACCATCGCCATGGCCAACACCATCGTGGCCAACGCCAAGATCGCGCCGGCGGACGCCATCTACCAGTTCACGAAGCTGCTGCTGGCCAACGTCGACGGCGTGCGGAAGGTGCACCCGGCCTTCAAGGACTTCGACCCCAAGGACGCCGTCAGGCTCGGCAACGTGCCGCTGCACCCAGGCGCCGAGCGCGCCTACAAGGAAGCTGGCCTGCTGAAGTAGTCATGCGCCGTCTGCAGGGCCGGGTGGGCGGGGCGGTTGGCGGCTGGGCCGCCGCCGCCGCCCTGTTCCACATCTGGACCGCGTACGCCGGGGCCTGGGAACCGCGCGAGATGCGGGCGGTCCACCTCATGTTCCTGCTGCCACTCGCTTTCCTGCTCTTCCCCGCCGGCAAGCGGTCGCCGGCCAACCGTGTCAGCGCCGTGGACGTGCTCTGGGTGGTCGCCGCCCTCGCCCCCACCCTCTACGTCATTCGGAACGCCGAGGAGCTGACCCAGCGCTGGGAAGGCGTCCACCCCGTCGCCACGGGACAGGTGATCCTTGGCACCCTCCTCGTGCTGGCGGTGCTCGAGGCCGCGCGGCGCGCCGTGGGGTTCTGGTTCTTCGTCACCACCCTCGTGTTCATGGCCTACCTCGTCACCGCGCCCTGGCTGCCGGGGTTCCTGCACTCGCCCCGCGCCTACAGCTACCCCAAGCTGATCGAGATGTTCTTCCTCTACGCCGACGAGGGCGTGCTGGGGACGCTCACCGGCATCTCGTCCAACCTGCTGATGATCTTCATCATCTTCGCCGCCTTCATGCTGCACTCGGGCGTCGGCCAGTTCTTCATGGACATCTCCATCGCGCTGGCAGGCCGGTACCGCGGCGGGCCGGCCAAGGTCGCCGTGCTGTCCTCGGCGCTCTACGGCACCGTGAGCGGCTCCTCGGTGGCCGACTGCTACGCGACGGGCACCTTCACCATCCCGCTGATGAAGAAGATCGGCTACCGCCCGGAGATCGCGGGCGCCATCGAGGCCACCGCCTCGTGCGGGGGGCCGCTGATGCCGCCGATCATGGGCGCCGGCGCCTTCATCATGGCCGAGCTGACCGGCGTGCCGTACTCCAAGATCATCGTGGCGGCCGCCCTGCCGGCCGTCCTCTATTACGTCTCGATCATGGCCACCGTGCACTGGGAGGCGCTCCGGCAGGCCATCGGCACCATGACCGCCGACATCCCGCCGCTCGGCAGCCTGCTGCGGCGCGCGCTCCTCTTCTCGCCGTTCCTGACGATCGTCTACTTCCTGGAGGCGGGGTACTCGCCGTCCAAGGCCGCCCTCTACAGCTTCCTCACGGCTATCGTCGTCTCCTGGTTCGCGGGCGAGCAGCCGATGACGCCCCGGCGCATCTACTTCACCCTGCAGGAGTCCATGCGCTCGGGCGTCATCATCGCCGCCGTCCTCGCGGCGTCTGGCCTCATCGTCGCCGCCATAAGCCGCACCGGTTTCGCGCTCTCGTTCTCCAGCGCGATCATCAACCTGTCGGGCGGCCACCTGATCGTCGCCCTCCTCCTGGTCTTCGCCGTCGTCTCGGTGCTCGGCACCGGTATCCCGACCACCCCGGCCTACATCCTCGCCGTCACCGTGGGCGGGGCCGCCCTGCAGAAGCTCGGCGTCGACATCCTGGCCGCGCACCTGTTCGTCTTCTACTACGCGGTCCTGGCCGACGTGACGCCGCCGGTGGCGGTGACCGCCTTCGCCGGAGCACAGATCGCGGGCGCCAGGCCCATGATCACCGGCCTCCACGCCTCGCGCATCGCCATCGGCGGCTTCCTGGCGCCGTTCCTGTTCGTCTACCAGCCAGCGCTGCTGATGCGCGGCGAGTGGACCGAGGTGGTCATCACCTTCGCCTCCGCCGCCGTCGGCATCGCGTCCCTGTGCGCGGCCATCGCCGGGCACATGTTCACGCCGCTCGGCCGGGGCAAGCGCGCGTTCCTGGCCGCCACGGCGCTGGCCGCCATCTCGCCCAACCTGGCCGTGTCCGTCGCCACCAGCGTGGCGCTCGTCGCCTTCGCCGCGTGGGACTACCGCCTCGAGCGCCGGCGCCCGGTGGCTCCCACCCGCCCCCTCGCCGTCGCCGCCGAGCCCCGGGTCGGTGCCGCTCCGCCCACCGTCGCCGACTGACGCCGTCCTGTCGCCCCGACTGCCGGGTCGCCCCTTCCGTCAGCCGGGAACCTGAGCGATCCTGTCGTCCATGCACCAGAAGGAGCGGCTGAGAGCTGCAGGTGTAGGGGGATGTAACGCGCGTGTCGCGGAAGTCCGCGAGAAGCAATGGTGAGCCGTCCGGGGATCGAACCCGGGACCCCCTGCTTAAAAGGCAGGTGCTCTCCCGATTGAGCTAACGGCTCACGCGGGGGATGATATCACGCGCCCGGGGCACGGCGTCCGCGCCGGGCCCGCGCGCGGAAGGCGGCTAGGAGCGCGCCGGCGGTGAGCCCGCCTCGCCCGGGAGCACGACCAGGCCCCGCAGGCGCAGGGCGCCGTCACCCGAGCCGGGGTAACGGCGCTCGGCGCGGCCCCGCTCGGCGGCGGAAGGCTGCCCGTCGCCCCGGCGCTCGCTGCGCCGCCGATCCAGGATCACCGTCACCTCGCCATCGCCGGCGAACTTCTCCTTGAGGAACTCGTAGAGGCCGAGGTTATGGTGGGCCACGACGAAGATGTGCCCGAGGCGCTTGAGCTCGCTTGTCGCCTGCGCGAGGAAGAAGCGCATGTCGAGCGCGCGGAGGAGGGCGAGCGCGGCGATCAGGTGGTCCTCGGCCTGGGCGCGGTCCCCCCTCTCGAGGTGGAGCTGGCCGAGCCCGAGGCGGATTCGACCGACGAGCGGGCGCATGCCGAGCTCCTCCGCCAGCGCGAGGGCCTGGGCGAAGTCCTGCTCCGCCTTCGCCAGATCCGGCGGATCGCTACGCAGGGCGACCTCGCCCAGGAGCCGGAGCGCGCGGGCCTGGTGGCCGCGCTCCTTGTGGGCGATGGCGAGGCTGAGCGCTTGCTCGCCCGCCGCGAACGCGCGGGAGGGCTGGCCGGCGGCGACGAGCCCCTCGCCGAGCTGCGCCGTCCAGAGCGCGAGGTACGCCTTCACGCCGAGGGCCTCGGTGCGCGCGACGCCGTCCTCCAGCAGGGAGAGCCCCTCGTCGTGTCGGCCCAGCAGGACCTGGGTGAGCCCGAGCAGCGATGAGGGGATCGGCTGCCATACCGTGAGCTGCTTGCTCCGGCAGGTCTCGAGGCTCTTCTCCAGGAGATGCAGCGCCCGGTCCAGATGCCCGCGCTGTAGCGCCACGAGCCCCCCGAGGCTCCATGCGATCGCCTGGGCGTAGGCGTGGCGCTCGGCCTCCGCCGCCCGCTCGGCCATGTCGGCATAGGTGCGCGCCTGGTCGAAGTCCCCCAGCTCGGCCAGCGTGAAGGCGAACCAGCCGCTCGAGCTCACGTAGGAGATCGCGGACTGAGGTCCGGCGCCCTCGGCCGCGCGCAAGGCCTCGAGCTTCTCGACGTTCCGGGCGAGGACGGCCTCGGCCTCTCGGTACTGGCCCTGCGCGTGATAGCTGTAGCCCATATAGCCGCGCGCCATCGCCTGCAGCGCCGCGTCGGCCCCGGCCTCGCCGATGGCCAGGCAGCGCTCGCCGTAGGCGATGGCCATCTCCGGCTCGCCCTTGAGGTAGTGGTAGTTGATCAGGTAGCTGTACACGCGCGCCAGCCGCGCCTCGTCGCCGATAAGCTTGGCCATGTTCTCGGCCTGCTGCGACACCGCGAGCACTTTCGGGAGATGGCCCAGCTGGAGCAGCGGGGGCCGCAGCTCCAGGCGCACGTCGATCCCCTGTTCCGTCGTCTCGCGGCTCTCCGGCAGCTTCCCGAGCGCGGTGAGCGCCCGCTCGAGATACACGACGGCCTCCACGTTGGCGGAGCGCGCCGCCGCCTTGGCGCCGGCCTTGCGGAGGTGCGTCACGGCCGTGTCCCACGCCTCGCCGCGGAAGGCGTGATCGGCGAGGACCTCCGCCTGCTCGGCGTGGCGGGTGGGGTGCAGGCGCTCGATGGTCCGGAGGATCTGGGCGTGGAGCCCGCGCCGGCGGTCCTGGAGGAGCGTGCCGTAGGCCACGTCGTGCGTCAGCGCGTGGGTGAAGGTGTATCCGAGATCGGGGTACAGCCCCGTCTCGTAGAGGAACTCGGCCGCCTGAAGCCGCATGAGGCTCTGGCTGAGGGCTTCCTCCGGCAGGTCCGCCACGGCGCGCAGGAGGACCAGCGGCACGTCCTTGCCGATGACGGAGGCGGCGTGCAGGAGCCGCCTCTCCTCGGGGGCGAGCCGGTCGATGCGCGAGGCGATCACCGCCTGCACCGTGGCGGGCACCTCGATGGTCGTGAGCGCCTTTGCCAGCCGGTGGACGCCGCGCTCCCCGGCGAGGACCTGCGTCTCGATCTGCCCGTGGCCGGCCTGCACTGGCTCCAGCGACTGGCGCAGCACGTCGATCTCCCCATCGCGCCCCACGAAGGGGGAGAGTCCGCGGGCGGCGGCGGCCTGCAGCCGGGAGCGCACCGGACCCGCGCGCACGATCTCATAGACCTGCACGGCATCGGCGAGGCCCTTCACCGGCACGGGCCCGAGCGGATTGACCTCCACATAGCCCTCGGCGAGCCGGAGGGTGTCGGCCGTCATCAGCGTCGTCCCGGGACGGGCGAGCTGCTCCAAGCGCGCGGCGAGGTGCGTGGTCTGCCCCACGGCCGTGTAGTCCATGTGCAGGTCGTTGCCGATGGAGCGGACCACCACCGCGCCGGAATTGAGGCCCACGCGGATCTGGACGTCGAGCCCCTGGGTCCGTCGCAGCTCCTCGGCGTACCCCCCCACCGTCTCCTGCATCCGGAGCGCGGCATAGCAGGCGCGCACCGCGTGGTCCTCGTGGGCGAGCGGCGCCCCGAAGAGCGCCATGATCCCGTCGCCCATGACCTGGTTCACCGTGCCCTCGTAGCGGTGGACGGCCTCCATCATCCGCTCGAGGACCGGGTCCAGGAGCCGGCGTGCTTCTTCCGGGTCGCGGTTGGCGAGCAGCTCCATGGAGCCCTTGAGATCGGCAAAGAGCACGGTGACCTGCTTGCGCTCGCCCTCCAGCGCACTCTTGGAGACGAGGATCTTCTCGGCGAGGTGCTTCGGGGTGTAGGCCCGTGGCGAGGCGGCCCGGTCGGCGGGCTTCTCGGCCAGGGCCCCGCCGCAAGAGCCGCAGAACTTCCGGTCCGGGAGGACCTCGGCGCCGCAGGAGGGGCATGCGAGGGCCAGGCGGGCCCCGCACTCCTCGCAGAACTTGATTCCCGGGCGGTTGTCGCTCTGGCACCGCGGACACGTCACACCCAGCCCTCCATTGCGCCCAACCTACCCGCCGCGCAGAGCCCCGTCCAGGACGGGCGGCTCGAGCGCCCGCTACGGGGAGGCCGCGCTGCCGAGCGACGGGAACCAGCGGGGCAGCGCCGAGCCCCCGACGATGATCGTGTCGTCACGGACGGGGCCGGTGGAGACCAGCGCGATGCCGACGCCGACGATCTCGGAGAGCCGCTCGAGATACTCCCGCGCCTTGGTGGGCAGCTCGGCATAGTCCTGCATGCCGTGGGTCGAGGTCTGCCATCCCGACAGCTCCTCGTAGACGGGCACCGCCTCGTGCCAGATGCGCTCCTCCTCGGGGAATTCCGTGAAGACCTCGCCGCGGTGCCGATGCCCCACGCAGATCTTCACCGTCTCGCAGGCGTCCAGCACGTCGAGCTTGGTGATGGCGAACGCGTCGAGACCGTTGATGCGGGCGGCATACCGGAGCCCGACGGCGTCCACCCAGCCGCAGCGCCGGGGCCGGCCGGTGACCGAGCCGAACTCGTTGCCGCGGGTGCGCAGGAGGTCGGCGATGTCGCCCGAGACCTCCGTCAGGAACGGGCCGCCGCCCACGCGCGTGCAGTACGCCTTGGAGATGCCGAGCGCGCCGTGGATCTTCGTGGGCGGCACCCCGGTCCCGGTGCAGGCGCCCCCCGCCGTGGTGCTGGAGGAGGTGATGAACGGGTAGGTCCCGTGGTCCACATCCAGCAGGGTGCCCTGCGCTCCCTCGAACATCACGGAGGCGCCGCCGTCGATCCAGCGCGAGAGCAGGAGTGCCGTGTCCGTGATGTAGGGCGCCAGCCACCCGGCGTAGCGGAGGTACGGCCCGAGGATCCCCTCCACCGTGAACTCCTCGGCATCGTAGATCTCGCGCAAGAGCCGATTCTTCTGACGGATGTTGAACTCGAGCTTGTCCCGGAAGAGCTGCTCGTCCAGGAGGTCCGCCATGCGGATGCCCACGCGCGCGGCCTTGTCCGCATAGGCCGGCCCCACGCCCTTGCCCGTGGTGCCGATGCGGCGCTTGCCGGCCTGGGACTCCGCCGCCCGGTCCAGTGCCGGGTGATAGGGCATGATGAGGTGCGCGTTCTTGGAGATGTAGAGGTTGCCGTCCAGGGAGACGCCCCGCCGCACCAGCGCCTCCATCTCATCGATGAGCGAGGCCGGGTTGATGACGACGCCGCAGCCGATCACGCAGCGGCAGCCGCGGTGGAGGATCCCCGAGGGGATGGTCTGGAGCACGAACTTCTCCTTCCCCACGACCACCGTGTGCCCCGCGTTGTTGCCGCCCTGGTAGCGCACCACCACGTCCACGTGCGGGGCCAGCACGTCCACGACCTTCCCCTTGCCCTCGTCGCCCCACTGGGCGCCCACCACCACGATGTTAGGCATGGCTGCGACTCCCGCTCTCGGGCCGGAATACGGGGAAGTGCCGCGCGGGATCGGCGAGCAGATCGGCGACGGCACACGTCCGCTCCTCATCCACCGACAGGTCCACCACGCGCACCTCGTCGGGCTCGGTCCGGCCTCCTCCGATCACGAGCACCCAGCGCGCGCGCTGCTGGCGCGCATGGGCGATGGAGTCCTCGATCCCTCGACTGATGATGTCCCGCGCCACCGCGGCGCCGAGATCGCGGTACCGGCGCGCGAGCGCCAGTGCTCGCGTCTTGTCCGCGGTGAAGTCGATGATGAAGAAGTCCGGCCCGGGCAGCGCCGCCGCCGCACCCTGGGAGTCCATGGCCAGGAGCGCCCGCCCCACCTCGACGGCAAAGCCCGTCGCCGGGCAGTCGTAGCCGAAGCGCCCCAGCATCTGGTCGTAGCGCCCGCCCCCCGCCAGCGCCGCCCCGAGCCCGGTGACGTAGGCCTCGAAGTGCACCCCGGAGTAGTAGTCGAAGCCGCGCACCTCGCCGAGATCGAGCAGCACCGCGTCGGCCAGGCCGTACAGCCCCAGCAGCCGGTACACCTCGGACAGGTTGCGGAGCGCCGCCTCCGAGCGGGCGTTCTTCACGAGCCGCTCGGCGCGCGCGATCACCTCGCCGCGGCCGTACAGCGAGGGCAGCGCCAGGAGCAGCTCGGTCACGGCCGCCGGCGCGCCCAGCTCCTCCACTCGCCGCTCGAGGGCCGAGACGTCCTTGCGCGAGAGCGCCGAGCGGAGCCGGCGCGCCGTCGTCTCGTCCACGGCGAGGTCCTCGAGGATGCCGCGAAAGAAGTCCGTCTGCCCGACGTCGAGCTGGAACTGGTCGAGCCCGAGAGCGCGCAGGCACTCCACCGTCATGGCGATCATCTCGGCATCGCCCTCCGGGTTCGGCAGGCCCACCTGCTCGACGCCCGCCTGGTAGAACTCCCGGTAGCGGCCCACCTGAGGCTCGTCGTACCGGAAGACATTGGTGACGTACGCGAGACGGAGGGGCTTGGGCTCGTCCCGCATCCGCGTGGCCACGATGCGCGCGATCTGGGGCGTGATGTCCGCGCGGAGAGCCAGGAGCCGCCCCGACTCGCGGTCCACCATCTTGAACATGCCCTCCTGGAGGTCGTGGTCCGTCCCCTGGGAGAGCACGTCGAAGTACTCGTAGGTGGGCGTCACCACCTCGCGGTACCCCCAGCGGCGGAAGACGCCCAGCAGGCGCTCCTCGACGACGCGCTTCTGCGCGGCCTCGTCGGGGAGGTAGATCTTGACGCCCTTGGGCAGCTGGGTCTGGTGCGACCGGCGCTCCACCGCGCGGGCTCCTACCGCCCGGCCAGGGCGCCGTCGAGGTGGACGAGGGTGTTCATCCGGTGCAGCGCGGTCCAGTCCGGCCGGAACTCGAGCTCCGAGATGCCCGCCGAGGAGACGTGGAGCGACCAGATCCGCGCCAGCGGCAGACCCAGGGCCTCGAGGATCAGGATGCGCGCCGTGATGCCGTGGGCCACGAGGCAGACCGTCTCCTCGTCGTGCTCGTTCCGCAGCGCATCGAGTCCCGCCAGCACCCGCCGCTTGACCTCCTCGAGGCTCTCGCCCCCCGGCGGCGAAGCCAGGTGCGGCGTCTCGAGCCAGGCGCGATAGAGGGCAGGGTCCTGGGCGCGCGCCTCGTCCACCGTGAGCCCCTCCCAGCGGCCGAAGCCCATCTCCTTGAAGGCCTCGGCCGCGCGCACGGCAAGCCCATGGGGCGCAGCGACGGCGGCGGCGGTGTCCTGCGCCCGGCACAGCGGGCTCGCGTAGACAGCCTGCAGCGGGGTGCCGGCGAGCGCGCGCCCGGCGGCCTCGGCCTGGCCGCGCCCGGCATCGGACAGAGCGGTGTCCGTCCAGCCCTGGTAGCGGCGCTCCCGGTTCCAGGCGGTCTCGGCGTGACGGAGGAGCAAGAGTCTGAGTCCCATGGTCAACGGCTGATTCTACCAGACCGCTCCCGGCTCAGGCGCGCTCCGCGAACACCTTCTGGGCGGCCCTGACGGCCGCACCGAAGTCCACCGGGTGGCCGAGCTCGTGAAGCACCTGCTCCAGTGCCGAGAGCGCCGTGATCACGTCGAAGTCGCCCACGTAGCCCATGTGCCCGAGCCGGAAGACCCGGCCCTTCATCTCCCCCTGGCCGCCGGCGATGGTGATGTTGTGGGAGGCCGAGTAGGCGGCGAGCACCTTCTCGCTGTTCATCCCGGGGGGCGCCACCACGGCGGTCAGCGCCGGGCTCGGACTGGCCTTGGCGAAGAGCTCGAGCCCGAGCGCCTCCACGCCGGCCCGCGTGGCGCGCGCCAGCCGCTCGTGGCGCCGGAAGACGTTCGGCAGCCCCTCGGCGTCGAGCATCCGCAGCACCTCGCGCAGACCCAGCATGATCGACACCGCCGGCGTGAAGTGGGCCTCGTTCTTCGCCACCGACTTCCCCTCGGCGGCGAGGTCGAAGTAGTACCTGGGCAGCCGCGACGCCGTGACGTGCCCCCAGGCCTTCTCGGACAGCGCGCAGAAGGACAGGCCGGGTGGCAGCATCAGGCCCTTCTGGGACCCCGCCACCACCAGGTCCACGCCCCACTCGTCCAGGCGAAGGTCGGCGATGCCGAGGCTCGAGACGGCGTCCACGATGAGGATGGCCGGGGTCCCCCGCGTGGCGGCGGCGATCCCCTGGACGTCGTGGAGCACGCCCGTCGAGGACTCGCTGTGCTGCATGAGCACGGCGCGCGCCTCGGGGTGGCTGCGCAGCGCCTCCGCAACCGTCTCCGCGGACACCGTCTGGCCGAAGGGCGCGGCCATCGGCACCACGGTCACACCGTAGGCGCGGCAGATCTCCTCCCAGCGCTCGCCGAACTTGCCGGCCCGGAGCCCCAGCACGGTGTCTCCGGCCGAGAGCGTGTTGACCACCGCGGCCTCCATGGAGCCCGTCCCGGAGGACACGAAGGGGATCACCTCCCGCGTCGTCTGGAAGAGGCGCTTGAGCCCCGCCCGCACCTCGGTGAAGAGGCCCTCGTACTCGGCCGTCCGGTGGTGGATCATGGGCTGCGCCATGGCGAGCAGCACGCTGGGCGGCACCGGGGTCGGACCCGGGGCCATGAGGTAGTACTTCTTCATCGAGGGCTCCTTCCGGAAGCGAGAGTGGTCACGCGACTCACCGTATCAGAAGGCGCGCGGCGCTGGCAATGCCGCCGACCGCCCGAGGGCGGTGACGAAGATCGCGTCCTTGCCGGCCGCGTGGGGGGAGAAGAAGGCCAGAACCGCAACCGCTGATGCTACGTGAACGCGTACGGGGGGCGGGAGATGCCGCGCTCGGTGATGATGGCCGTGATCAGCTCGGCCGGCGTCACGTCGAAGGCCGGGTTGAAGACGGGCGAGTCCGCGGGCGCCGTCTGGCGCCCCGCCACTCCGCGCACCTCGGCCGGGTCCCGCTCCTCGATCACGATGGAGGCGCCGGTCGGGATGGACGGATCGATCGTCGACAGCGGCGCCGCGATGTAGAACGGGATCCCGTGGTAGCGGGCGAGGACCGCGAGCCCGTAGGTGCCGATCTTGTTGGCCGTGTCCCCGTTGGCGGCAATGCGGTCGGCCCCCGTGACCACGAGGTCCACCTCGCCTCGCTTCATGACAAAGGCCGCCGCCACGTCCGAGATGAGCCGGTGGGGGATCCCCTCCTTGACCATCTCCCAGGCCGTGAGCCGGGAGCCCTGCATGACGGGGCGCGTCTCGTCCACCCAGACCAGCGCCACGCGTCCCCGCTCGTGGGCCGCGCGGATCACGCCCCCTGCCGTCCCGTAGCCGGCCGTGGCCAGGGCCGCCGCGTTGCAGTGAGTGAGAATGCGCGCCCGCTCGGGCACGAGCGTCGCGCCGTGGGCCCCCAGCGCGCGGTTCGCCGCCACGTCCTCGTCGAGGATGGCCTGCGCCTCGGCCAGGAGCCGGTCGCGGAGCGCGGGCACCGGCAGCTGTCGGTGGGCGAGCGCCACGCGCCGCATGCGCTCCAGCGCCCAGAAGAGATTGACGGCCGTGGGGCGCGTGGCCCCGAGGCCCTTGACGGCCTCCTCCAGGTCCGCCATGAGGCCGTCGAACTCGCGGGCCGCGCTTGCGCGCGCGGCCAGGACCACGCCGAACGCCGCCGTCACCCCGATGGCCGGCGCCCCTCTGACCACGAGCGTGCGGATGGCCTCGGCCACCTCCTGCCAGGTCGTGCAGGGACGCTCCAGTTCCTGCACGGGCAGCAGCGTCTGATCGAGGAGCAGGAGACGGTCCCCCTGCCAGCGGATCGGCGAGATCATCGGGACGATTCCTTGCCGAGACGGGCCTTGAGGCCGGCGGGGTCGAGGCCGCGCACGCGGAAGAACTTGTCCCGGGCGGCGCCACCGCGCACCAGCTCCACCGATGACGGCGGCACCCCGAGGGCCGCCGCGAGCAGAGCGGCGACGGCCCGGGTGGCCCGCCCCTCCTCGGGGGGGGAGGTCACGCACACGCGGAGCGTCTCGCCCTCCCAGCCCAGCACCTCGCTCCGCGAGGCGCCGGGCCGGACGCGGACGTGGAGCAAGCGTGCCTCTCGCGTGCTGGGAGGAGCGGTCATCATTCCTCTTCGGCGCTGGCGGATGGGTCGGCGCCGGGCGAGGCGTCCTCGGGCGGGCTCGAGCGAAGGTCCTGCTCCACCATGCGCTGGTACATCTCGATGGTGGACCGCAAGCCTTCCGCGAGCTGGCGGCGGTTGCGCTTGAGCAGCATGATCTCGCTCCGGATCACCGCCTCCTCGGTCCGGGCCGCCTCCAGGAGCTTCTCGCCCGCCACCTCGGCCTCGCGCACCGTGAGCGCCGCCTCGCGCCTCGCACTCTCCTTCATCTCCTCGGTCAACCGCTGGGTGGTGACGAGCGTCTGCTGCAGCACCCGCTCCCGCTCCTCGAGGCCGCGGGTGCGGTCCTCCAGCACCTGGAGCTGCTCCTTGAGGAGCGTGTTCTCCCTCATGAGGGCCTCGTAGTCCTGGGCGACGTCCTCGAGGAAGGTGTCCACCTCCTGGACATCGAAACCGCGGAACATCTTCACCGTGAACTGCTGCTGCCTGATGTCCATGGGCGTGATGCGCACGGTCCCCTCCTCAGTACAGCGCCGGCAGGATGACCCGCTCCACGAACTGGATGGCGATCAGCACGATGAGGGGCGAGAGATCGAGCCCTCCCGTCTTCCACGGGGGCAGGAGCTGGCGCACGGGCCGCAGCACGGGCTCGGTGACCCGGGAGAGGAACTGCACGACGGGGTTGCGGGGATCGGGGCTTACCCAGGTGATCAGCGCCGCGGCGATGATCACCCAGGAGTAGAGGCTCAGGAGCCAGCCGATGAAGTTGACGAGACTGTAGGGGAGCACGTTATCGCCCTTTCCCGAGCTCGCGGGAGCGCAGGGTCGCGCGCTCCACGGCATTGATGAAGGTCCGGCGCACCCCGCCCTCCTCGAGGGCGGAGATGCCGGCGATGGTGGTCCCGCCCGGGGAGGCGACCATGTCCTTCAGCTGCCCCGGATGCGTGCCGGTCTCGAGGATGAGCTTGGCCGAGCCCAGCACGGTCTGGGCGGCGAGCGTCATGGCCGTGGCCCGGTCGAGCCCCATCTTCACGCCGCCATCAGCCAGCGATTCGATCACGATGGCCACGTAGGCCGGGCCCGAGCCCGAGAGCCCCGTGACCGCGTCCAGCGCCTCCTCGTCCAGGACCACGACGCGCCCCACGGCGCCGAAGAGCGCCTGCGCCGTCTCGAGGTCGCCCTTCTCGAGTCCGTCGGCGCGCGCGATGGCCGTCACCGCCTCCAGCACGAGGGCGGGGGCATTGGGCATGACGCGGATGAGCCGCTCCACGTGGGGCAGGTGCTGCCGGAGCGTGGTCGTGGAGACGCCCGCCGCCAGCGAGATGATCAGCTTGCTCTTGTCCACGGCGCGAGCGACCTCCTCGCACACGGCCGCCATGATCTGCGGCTTCACCGCGAGCACGATCACGTCGGACTCGCGGACCAGGGTCGCGTTGTCGGCGCAGGGGCGAATCCCGTGCTGCCGCGCGACCTGCGCCAGGCGCTCCGGCCGGGCGTCGCTCGCCGCGATGTCCTGGGCGGGGACGAGGGCCGCCTGGAGCAGGCCCCTGATCATGGCCTCTCCGATATTGCCCGCGCCCAGAAACCCGATTCGCTTGCCCGTGATGCTCATCGCTGCGATACCCCCGCTCCGGACTCTGGCGAACCGCCCGGCGGCCGGCCCAGGCCCGGCCCCTGACGAGGACCGAAGATCGCCGTCCCCACCCGCACCATCGTCGCCCCTTCGTCGATCGCGACCTCGAAATCGCCGCTCATGCCCATGGAGAGGTGCTCGAGGCCCACGGCGTCCCTCAGCTCGCGCAGCCGCCTGAAGTACGGGCGCGCGGCCTCGGCATCCGGGACCAGGGGCGGAATCGCCATGAGCCCGCGGATGCGCAGGCCCTGCAGCGCCGCGACCTGGTCGAGTACCGCCTTCACCTCGGCAGGAGGCAGGCCGCCCTTCTGTGGCTCCTCGCCCAGGTTCACCTGGAGGAGCCCGTCCACGACGCGGCCCGCGGCCTGGGCCCGGCGGTCCAGCTCATGGGCCAGCTCCAGCCGATCCACCGACTGGACGCAGTCGAAGATCCGCGCCGCATCCCTGGCCTTGTTCGTCTGCAGCGAGCCGATCAGGTGCCACGGCACCGGGTGGCCGAGGGTGGCGACTTTCTCCTTCGCTTCCTGCACCCGGTTCTCGCCCAGCGCGGGCACCCCCGCCTCCACCGCGAGGCGGATGCGCTCGAGGTCCACCGTCTTCGACACGGCGATCAGGAGCACCTCGCGCGGATCGCGGCCACACCGACGGCACGCCCGCTCGATCGCGGCCTGAACCCCCTCGACGTTCTGCCTGATGTCCAGCATGAATCCCTGTCCGGCTGCGCGATTCTAGCATGCCGGCCCGCCCTGGGCCTCCTCAGGACGACGGAGGAATGGCAGCCACCGTCGCGAGGCTGCCGCCCTTCCCCTCACGACGATAGGAGAAGAAGAGGTCGAGCCGGCAGGCCGTGCAGAGCCGCGGGTTCTCGATCCTGGACGGCGCCACACCGGCCGCGCGGAGCTGGTCCTCGTTGGCCTTCCACAGGTCGAGCATCCACTTCCCCGGTCCGACGGGAGTCACCCAGGTCGGCCACGCGCTCGGAAAGCCCGTCCTGAGGCGCTCGATCACGGGGAGATCCACCTCGTAACAGCAGGGGCCGATGGATGGGCCCACCGCGGCCAGGAGCCCCCCGGGCGGAGCACCGGCCCGGGTCAGCGCGGTCACCGCGGCGCGCGCGACCGACTGCACCGTGCCCCGCCAGCCTGCGTGCACCACGGCCAGGCGGCGCCCTTCGGGATCGAAGAGGACGATGGGAAGGCAGTCGGCGGTGAACACGGAGAGCGGCAGGCCGGGGCGCTCGCTGACGAGGGCGTCGGCGACGCCGGCGTGCCCGCCTGCGCGGGCCTCGGCGACCTCGGCTCCGTGCACCTGGCGAGCGAAGGCCGGCAGTTCTGCGAGGAGCCCGCGCTCCGCGAGGAGCGCCCGGGCCGCGGCGCCGAAGGGCGACCGGCCGTTGGCGCCGCGCTCGAGCCCCGGGAAATGGCGCGTCGTGAAGAGATGGGGCAACCCCGCGGCCTCGAGCAGGGGCGAGGTGAGGAAGGCGGGGCGTCCTGTCATGACACCCCAATTCTCTCACGGCCGCCCCGGGCCGCGCGGGATCAGTCGGCCTGGCGCCGCAGGAACGCGGGGACGTCCAGGTCCTCCTCCATCTGGTCGTCCGTCTCGGCGCGCGGCCCTACCGCGGCCGACCGGCGCCAGGACGGCGAGGACGGCCCGCGCGGAGCGCGCGGCATCTCGACCACCTTGCGCCCCGGGTCCACCGCCTCCTTCCGCTCGGTGAACCCCGTGGCGATCACCGTGATCCGGACCTCGTCATGCAGGCTCTCGTCGATGACGGCGCCGAAGATGATGTTGGCGTCCTCGTGGGCGGCCTCCTGGACGATCTTCGCAGCCTCCACCACCTCGTGGATGGACAGGTCGGGGCCCCCGGTGAAGTTGATGAGAATGCCGCGGGCGCCGTCGATGGACGTCTCGTCCAGGAGCGGGCTGGCCACGGCCTTCTGCGCGGCGTCGAGCGCGCGATGCTCGCCCTTGCCGGTGCCGGCGCCCATGAGCGCCATGCCCATGCCGGACATGATCGTCCGCACGTCGGCGAAATCCAGGTTGATGAGCCCCGGCACCAGGATGAGATCCGAGATGCCCTGGACCGCCTGGAGCAGCACCGTGTCGGCGACCTTGAAGGCCTCGAGCAGCGGCGTGCCGCGGTCGACGACGGCGAGGAGCCGCTCGTTGGGGATGGTGATGAGCGTGTCCACCACGCTGCGCAGCTCGCCAAGCCCCGCCTCCGCCTGCTGCGCCCGCCGCCGCCCCTCGAACGAGAAGGGCTTCGTCACCACCGCCACCGTGAGAATGCCCAGCTCCTTCGCGACGGCGGCCACCACGGGCGCCGAGCCCGTGCCGGTGCCGCCGCCGAGGCCCGCCGTGACGAAGACCATGTCGGCGCCCTGGAGGATCTGCTTGATCTGCTCCCGGTCCTCCTGGGCGGCGTTGCGGCCGATCTCGGGGTCGGAGCCGGCGCCGAGCCCGTTCGTGAGCCGAGCCCCGAGCTGGATCTTCGTAAGGGCCGGAGAGGCACGCAGCGCCTGCACGTCCGTGTTGGCGATGATGAACTCGACTCCGGTGAAGCGTGCGGCCATCATCCGGTTCACGGCGTTGGAGCCACCGCCGCCGAGGCCGATCACCTTGATCTTGGCCACCTCGCGCTCCTCGTCCAGCTCGAACATCGGCCGCCGCCCCTTTCCCTGCTCCATTCAGGCCTCCTGACGGTGTGTGTCGTTCACTCCCCTCCTGCCCGTGTCACCCGCCCCCGTCGACCCGCTAATGCTTCTCGCGGAACCGGTTCACGCTGGGGTCCGGGGGGCGGCCCCCCCGGGTGCACCCTGTGGCGAGCCGTGGCGCCTTCCTTCGCTCCGGGCGGGGCGAGCGCGCGATCGCGGGACAACAGCCCTCGCGCCGCCCCCTCCGGGGGATGGGGGGTCGCGCTCGGCCCGCCCGAGCGAGGTGCGGCGTCCAGGCGAGCCACCCGGCGTGCGCCCGGGGGGCCCGCCCCCCGGACCCCGGCGCCTCGCGGGCAAGGTATCCGGCGAGACGCATCAGAAGAGCCGGGCGAGCCAGGCGCGGAGGCGATCGGCCAGCGACCCATCGCCGGCATCCAGCAGCCCTCCGCCCGTCTGCCCGCGCGATCCATACAGCGCAAGCCCCACCGCCGTCGAATAGATGGGGCTGTGCACCACATCGGCGAGCCCCCCCACGCCCGTGGGCAGCCCCCGGCGCACCGGCAGGTCGAACACCTGCTCCGCCAGCTCGGGGACCCCGTGCATGATCGAGGTGCCGCCGGTCACCACCACGCCTGCGGAGGCGACGTCCTGCAGCCCCGCCCGCGTCAGGTCGCGCGCCACGAGCGTGAAGATCTCCTCCACCCGGGGCTGGATGATCTCGGAGAGGATCTGGCGCGACAGCTGGCGCGGCTTGCGCCCGCCCACCGAGGGCACGTCGATGGTCTCGTCCTCCCGGACCAGCGCCGTGAGCGCGCAGCCGTAGCGCTTCTTCAGCTCCTCGGCGTCCCCGGTCGGCGTGCGCAGCCCCACCGCGATGTCGTTGGAGATGTGGTCGCCGCCCAGCGGGAGGATCCCCGTGTACCAGACGGCGCCGTCCCGGAAGAGCGCCACGTCGGTGGTGCCGCCGCCCAGGTCGATCAACAGGATCCCCAGCTCCTTCTCCTCGGCCGAGACGACAGCCTCCGCGGAAGCCAGCGGCTCGAGGACGATGTCCTGCACCGAGAGCCCGGCCCGGTTCACGCTGCGGATGACGTTCTGGACCGACGTGACCGCGCCCGTGACGAGGTGGACCTCGACCTCGAGCCGCACCCCGGACATGCCCAGGGGCTCCTTGATGCCGTCCTGGTCGTCCACCACGAAGGTCTGCGGCAGGACGTGGATGACCTCGCGGTCCTGGCCGAGGTTGATGGTCTTGGCGGCCTCGAGCGCGCGGTCGATGTCAGTCCGGCTCACCTCCCGGTGCTTGCCCGACACGGCCACCACGGCCCGGCTGTTGATCCCGCGGATGTGACCACCGGCCACCCCGGCCACCACGGTGGCGATCTCGATGCCCGCCATCTGCTCGGCCTCGGCTACCGCCTGCTTGATGGCCTCCACGGTCGAGTCGATGTTGACGACGACGCCCTTGCGCAACCCCCGGGAGGGGCTCACGCCGATGCCGACGATGTCGAGGCCGCCGCCGGAGGAGGCGTCCGCGATGACGCAGCAGATCTTGGTCGTCCCCACGTCGAGCCCCGCGATCACCTGCCGCGCTCTCCCTCTCGCCATGCCGCTCCTCACCGGACCACGGGCCGGAGAACGACCTGGTCGCGGAACCGCAGGTCGATGCTGCTCACCGCCTGACCCGACGACGCCACCTGCGCCAGCACGCCCAGCAGCCGCCCGAGCCGCGCCTCCCACTCCTCGGTGCCGATCCGGACCTCGATCCCGTCCACGGTGTAGAGCACCGGCCCCTCCTTGCGGCTGACGTCGATCTCGGAGATCTGGCTGGTGAGCGGGCTCCCGGAGCGCAGCAGCAGGCGGAGCAGCGACACGCCGGCGGTGAGCCGCTCGGAGGGCTCGCCGGGGGCCGCGGCCAGCTCCTCCGGAGACAGCCCGCTGATCACCGGCAGCCCGACAGCCACGGCGCGGGGCTCCTGCGCCACGGGCATCCCCTGCTCGTCGATCCAGTGCAGCCGTCCTGCGTGCACGAGCGTGAACGGCCGGCGCTCCTCGACGACGATCGTGAGGCGGTTCGGGAAGGTCCGGATCACCTCGGCGCGGCGGATCTGTGGCAGCGTCTCCACCGCGAGGGTGGCCACCCGTGGATCCACCCGGAACAGGTTCACACCGGGCGCGAGCCCGGAGGCCGCGACGATCTCATCCGGGCTGAGGCGGGCGTGGCCCCGCACCTCGACGCGCGCGACGGCGAAGCGGGGGGCGGTGAGGAGCCAGCCCACGCCGAGGGCGCCCGCAGCCAGGAGTCCGGTCCCCACGGCCAGGACCACCGCGAGCCGGCCCATCCGGCGCGCGCGGCGGTTCGTCCGGAGACGGTGCTGCCGCCGGCCCACGCGCTGCCGCGTGATCAGGGGACTCGGAGAGGCGAGGTCCTCGAGCCCGTGGTCGAGCCCGCGCGGCGACAGCATGGACAGCCGTCCCGACATCAGGCGCCCACCTGCGGTCTGGCCTCCCTCATCCCTCTCCCCTCATCCCTCTCCCGCGATGCGGATCTCCGGCTCGAGCGTGATGCCGAACTGGTGCTGCACCCGCTCGCGCGTCATGTCCATCAGCGCCAGGATGTCGGCGGCCATGGCGCCGCCCCGGTTCACGATGAAGTTGGCGTGCTTGGCCGAGATCTCGGCGCCGTTGAGCCGCTTGCCCTTGAGCCCCACCTTCTCCACGAGGCGCCCGGCCGCATCGCCCGGCGGGTTCTTCCACACGCAGCCGGCCGAGGCCAGCGCCAGCGGCTGCGTGGCCTTCTTCTGCTTGAGCCGCTGCTTGATGTCCTTCTGGATCTCCGCCTGCGGCCGCCGGTGGAGCCTCAGGCGGGCGCCGATGAGGACGGCGCCGGGCGGCGCGGCGAACAGGCGGTAGCCGAAGGTCCCCGGGCCCGGCTTGAACTCGCCGAGCGTCCCGTCCGGGTGGAGGAAGTACACGGCGGAGACGAAATCGCCGATCCACCCATCCGGAGTGCCCGCGTTCATGGCGACGGCGCCGCCGATGGTGGCGGGGATGCCCACGAGGCACTCGACGCCGCCCAGGTTGAGCGCTGCCGCCTCGCGGATGAGTGCGGAGAGGCTCACGCCGGCGCCGGCCACGGCTTCCTCGCCGTTGAACTCGGCGCGTCCGAGGCAGCCTTCGAGCCGCAGGACCACGCCGCGGATCCCGCGGTCACGGACCAGCAGGTTGTTCCCGCCGCCGATCACCTCCACGGGAAGCCCTTCCTTGTCCGCGAAGGCCAGCGCCAGGCGGATGTCCTCCACGTCCTGGGGGACGATGAAGAAGTCGGCGGGCCCTCCGATGCGCAAGGACGTGTGGAAGCTGAGAGGCTCCTTGAACCGCACCTCGCCGCGGATCTCTCCAAGCATTCGTTACCTCCTGTTCGACTGGTCGCGGGCGTCGCCCAGGCGCGCCAGGAACTCGGCGCCCAGCTGCCCCACGTCGCCGGCCCCGAGGGTGAGAACCAGGTCCCCGGGTCGGGTGGATGCACAAAGATGGTCGACGATGCCGCGCCGGTCACCGTCCATGTAGAGCACCTCGCGGTGCCCGTGGGCGGCGATGCCATCGGCCAGATCGCGCGCGTGGACGCCCGGGATCGGCGCCTCACCGGCGGGATAGATGTCCATCACCAGGAGCACGTCTGACTGGTAGAAGGCGGTCAGGAACTCCTGACGGAGATGGTGCGTGCGGCTGTAGCGGTGGGGCTGGAACACCGTGATGACGCGCCGGTCGAACCCGGCCTTGGCGGCAGCCAGGGTCGCCCGGATCTCGGCGGGGTGGTGGCCGTAGTCGTCCACCACCAGCACGCCCTGCGCTTCCCCCCGGATCTGGAAGCGGCGCTGGACGCCGGAGAATCCGGCCAGCGCCTGCTGGATGCACGCGAACGGCACCTCGAGGTCGAGCCCTACCGCCACGGACGCCAGCGCGTTGAGGACGTTGTGGCGCCCGGGCACCTGGAGCGAGGCCGGCCCGAGGACGCGGCCGCGATGGACCACCTCGAACTGCGAGCTGATCCCCGAGAATTGCAGCCGCCGCGCCGTGAGGTCGGCGCCCGACTCGAGCCCGTAGGTCACGACGCGCTTCTCGACGGCGGGGATCATCTGCTGGATGTTCGGCTGGTCGAGACAGAGCACCGCCGCGCCGTAGAACGGCACCTTGTTGACGAAGGCAAGGAAGGCCGCCCGGATCGCGTCCAGGTCGGAGTAGTGATCCAGGTGCTCGGCGTCCACGGTCGTGACGACGGCGATGGTGGGCGACAGCTTGAGGAAGGAGCCGTCGGACTCGTCCGCCTCGGCCACCAGGAACTCGCCCTGGCCGAGCCGGGCGTTGGCGCCGAGCCCGTGCACGCGCCCGCCCACGACCACCGTGGGGTCGAAGCCCCCCGCCCCGAGCACGGCCGCCACGATGGAGGTGGTCGTCGTCTTGCCGTGGGTGCCCGCAATGGCGATGCCGTACTTGAGCCGCATGAGCTCGGCCAGCATCTCGGCCCGCGGGATCACCGGGATGCCGCGCTGCCGCGCCACCTGCACCTCGACGTTGTCGCGGGCCACGGCGGAGGAGTACACGACGACGTGGGCGCCTTCCAGGTGGGCAGGCTCGTGGCCGCTGAACACCTTGGCCCCCAGGCGCTCCAGCCGCTCGATGGTCTCGCCCCGCTTCATGTCGGAGCCCGTGACGCGGTACCCCAGTGTGAGCAGCACCTCGGCGATCCCGCTCATGCCGGCGCCGCCGATGCCCACGAAGTGAATCTGCTGATACTTCTTAAACATGTCCGCTCCCCGCCGGCCTGCTCGCGGCGCTCGTCCGTCGTGGTGTCATCAGGCGGCGCTCGCGTGCTGGGAGATGTTCAGCAGCACGCCGGCAGAGAACATGGTCATGAGCAAGGCCGACCCTCCGAAGGAGATGAAGGGCAGCGGCAGCCCCTTGGTGGGGAGCGCTCCCATCACCACTGCCAGGTTCACCAGCGTCTGGGTGGCGAGCATCAGGGTGAGGCCCAGCGCCAGGTAGCTGCCGAAGGCGTCCGGCGCCCGGAGCCCCACCCGGAGCCCACGCCAGATCACGACGGCGAAGAGCGCGATCACGAACATCCCGCCCAGGAGTCCGAGCTCCTCGCCGAGGATGGCGAAGATGAAGTCGGTATAGGGCTCCGGGAGGTAAAAGAGCTTCTGCTTCGACTCCCCGAGCCCGCGCCCGAGCCAGCCGCCCGACCCCAAGGCGAGAAACGACTGGATGATCTGGAAGCCGCTGCCCTGGGGATCGTCCCACGGGTTCACGAAGGCGACCATGCGCCGCCAGCGGTACGGCTTCATGGCAACGAGCAGCGCCAGGACGGGCAGCGCCGCCGCGACCACCGCCGCCAGATGACCGGAGCGGGCCCCGGCCAGATACGCGAGCACCATGGTGAGGACGACGAGCGTGAGGCTGTTGCCGAGGTCGGGCTGCAGGATCGTGAGCCCGGCCATGGCCCCCGCCATCAGCAGGATCGGCAGCGGCCCCCGGCCGAAGGTCCGCAGCGTGTCCGGGCGGCGCGCGAGGAAGGACGCCAGGTAGAGGACGAGGGAGAACTTGGCGAGCTCCACCGGCTGGAACGACAGCGGGCCGATGCGGAACCAGCGCCGCGTGCCGTTGATCGCCTGGCCGAAGGGCGGCAGCAGCACCAGCACGAGGAGCACGAACGACAGCGCCAGGAGCGGGATCACCAGGCGCTCGAGGGTCCGGTAGTCGAGGCGCATGGCGGCCCAGAGGCACCCGGCGCCCGCCAGCGCCCAGACGAGCTGCTTCCTCACGAAGAAGAGCGGATCGCCGAAGCGGTCGGCGGCGATGATGGCGCTGGCCGAGTAGACCATCACCACACCGAGGGAGACCAGGACCACCACCACCCCGAAGAGCCAGAGGTCGGGGCTGAGCTTGCGGGGCATCAGCGCGTTCCGCCCTGCAGGAGGGCCCGCACCGCCGCCTTGAAGACCTCACCGCGGTGCTCGAAGTTCTGGAACATGTCGAAGGACGCGCAACCCGGCGACAGGAGCACCACGTCCCCCGGCCGGGCGGCGGCGGCCGCGGCCCGGACGGCGGCCTCCATGGAAGCGGCCTCCTCGATCCCGATGCCAAGCCCCGCGAGAGCGGCCCGGACCTTGTCGCGATCCTCCCCGAGGAGCACCACGTGCCGGACCCGCCCACGGGCGGCCGCCGCGAGAGGCGCGAAGTCCTGCCCCTTGGCCTTGCCCCCCGCGATGAGGACGACGGGCTCGCTGAAGCTCTCGAGGGCCGTGATCGTGGAGGCGACGTTCGTCCCCTTGGAGTCGTTGTAGAAGGTCACCCCCCGGCCATCGAGGACGCGCTCGATCCGGTGCGGGACGCCACGGAAGGCCACGATCCCCTTCCGGATCGCGTCCGCCCCCATGCCCGTCCAGAGGGCGCAGGCCGCCGCCGCCAGCACGTTCTCCACGTTGTGCTGGCCGCGCAGCGGGATGTCGGCCGTGGGGCAGAGGGGCTCGGTGTGGCCGTTGAGCTTCGCCACGATCCAGCCATCCCGGACGAACACGCCATGGTCGAACGCCCGGCGGCGGCTGAACCACACCACGCGCGCGCGGGTCCGGCCGGCAAGCGCCGCCGTGGGCGCGTCGTCCGCATTGAGCACCACGCAGTCGGCCGTCGTCTGGTTGGCGAGGATCCGGGCCTTGGCGTCGACGTATCGCTCGAAGGTGCCGTGACGGTCCAGGTGATCCGGCGTGAGGTTCAGCACCGCGGCCACCCGCGGCCGGAAGTCCACGGTGGCCTCCAGCTGGAAGCTCGACGCCTCGGCGACCACGAGCTCGTCGGGCGGGCAGTCAAGCGCCTGCGCCGAGAGCGGGTTGCCGATATTGCCTCCCACCAGCACGGGCCGCATCTGGCCCCGCAGGATCTCGCCGGTGAGCGCCGTGGTGGTCGTCTTGCCATTGGTCCCCGTGATCGCGATGACGTCCGAGTCCATGACCCGCCACGCGAGCTCCAGCTCGCCGATGACCTCCACACCCCGCGCGCGCACCGGGGCCAGCGCGGCCAGGTCGAACGGCACGCCCGGGCTCACCACGACGAGGTCCACGCCGCTGAAGGCGGCTGCCGGATGTCCGCCCGCCCAGATCGCATGCCCCTCGCGGGCCAGGGCACGCGCCTCAGCGGACCACGCCTCGAGGGGCGCCGAGTCGGAGGCGAGCACCCGCCCGCCCAGACGCGCCACGAGCCGGGCGGCGGCGATCCCGCTCCGGGCCAGGCCGACGACGGCCACGGTCCGACCCGCGAGCCACTGGCGATACGCGGCGCCGCGCATCACCAGATCCCCACCAGCGAGGTGGTCCCGGCTCTCGGTTGTGAGCACCTCATCCCCTCAGCGCAGCTTGAGCGTCGTGAGCGCCAGGAGCGCCAGCATGAAGGACACGATCCAGAAGCGGACGATGATCTTCGGCTCCGCCCACCCGCAGAGCTCGTAGTGATGGTGCAAGGGCGCCATGCGGAACACGCGCCGGCCGGTGAGCTTGAACGAGGCCACCTGGATGATCACCGAGCCGGCCTCCACCACGTAGATGCCCCCGATGAGGGGCAGCAGGAGCTCCGCCTTGGTGAGCACCGCCAGCGTGCCGATGGCGCCGCCGAGCGCCAGCGACCCCACGTCCCCCATGAAGACCTGCGCCGGGTAGGTGTTGAACCAGAGGAAGCCCAGCGCCGCCCCCACCAGCGCGCCACAGAAGATCGTCAGCTCTCCCGTCCCCTTGACGTTCAGGATGCGCAGGTACTCCGCCGCGCGGAAGTTGCCCGTCAGGTACGCGATGATGGCGAAGGCGCCTCCGGCCATCACGATGGGCCCGATGGCGAGCCCATCCAGCCCGTCGGTGAGGTTCACGGCGTTGGAGGCCCCCACGATCACCAGGAGGGCGAACGGGATCCAGAGCCAGCCGAGCGTCAGGAGCCACCCCTTGAAGAAGGGGATCGCGAGCCCCGTCGTGAAGCCGTCCACCGGCCAGAAGAAGAGCCACGCCAGGATGAGCCCGACGAGGAGGATCTGGGCACCGAGTTTCTGCCGCGCCGAGACACCCTTGCGCGTGCGGAGCTTCCGCCAGTCGTCCAGGAACCCGATGCCGCCCAGACCCGCCGTGGCGAGGATGACCGTCCACACGTAGCGGTTCCTGAGATTGGCCCAGAGGAGCGTCGCCCCCAGGATGGCCGCCAGGATGACGAGCCCGCCCATGGTCGGCGTGCCCGCCTTCGCGCGGTGCCGCTCCGGGGTGTCCTCGCGGATCGTCTCGCCGCCCTGCTGCATCTGGCGGAGCCGCCGGATCAGCCACGGCCCCAGCACGAACGAGATGATGAGCGCGGTCACCGTCGCCATCGCCGCCCGGAACGTGATGTACCGGAAGACGTTGAAGACGATGTGGTCCCGGGCCAGCGGCACGAGGAGATGGTAGAGCATCAGGCATCGTCTCCTCCGAACCGGGCCAGGAGGGCATCCACCACCCGCTCCATGCGCATGCCGCGGGAGCCCTTGACGAGGACCGCGTCCCCGGGCGCCAGCCGCTTGAGCAGGAGTGCCACGGTGTCCTCGAACATGCCCACGTGATGGCACTCGCCGAGCCCCGCCTCCCGCGCGCTCTCCACCGCGACGCGTGCCAGGCGCCCCACGCCGATGAACTCGGCCGCGCCGGAGACAGCCACGGCGCGCCCGACCTCGCGGTGCACCTCCTCGCCGATCTCGCCGAGCTCCAGCATGTCGCCGAGCACGACGATGAGGCGCCCGGCCTCGCGCGCGGCGGCGAGCGTGGAGAGCGCCGCGCTGACCGAGGCGGGGTTGGCGTTGTAGGTGTCGTCCAGGATGAGCAGCGCCCCGGCGCGCCGCCAGACGCAGCGCCCTTTGGGCGGGCGCGCGGCCTCGAGCCCCCCCGCGATCTGGGCCAGCGGCAGCCCCAGCGCAAGCCCGACGCCCGCGGCCACCAGGGCATTCGTCACGTTGTGGCGTCCCGCGAAGGCCAGCCGGGCCGTCCGGCGGGCACCGCGGATCTCCAGCGTCACCGCCAGGCCCTCCTCGGTCTGGGCCGGGATCCCGACCGCACGGACGTCGGCCTCGCGCTCGGCGCTCACGGTGAGCACCCGCGCCCGGCTCGCATCCCGCATGGCCAGCACGCGCGGGTCATCGGCGTTGAGCACGACGGCGCCCTCGGGCGGGATGGCGGCGACGAGCGCCCCCTTTTCGGCCTGCACGCCGTCGAGGGAGCCGAGGAACTCCGTGTGGGCGCTCGACACCGTGGTCACCGCGGCCACCGTGGGGCGGCTGATTCCGGCCAGGGCCGCGATCTCTCCCGGGCCATTGGACCCCAGCTCCAGCGCCACGGCTCGGTGCTGGGGCGAGAGCTGGAGCAGGGTCAGCGGCAGCCCCCACTGGTTGTTGAAGCTCGACTGGGGCTTGAGGACGGGCCCGAGGGTCTCCAGCACCGCCGCCATCATCTCCTTCGTCGTCGTCTTGCCGTTGGAGCCGGTCACCGCGGCGACGGGGATGGTGAAGCGGGCCCGGTGGTAGGCCGCCAGCCGTCCCAGCGCGCGCGTCGTGTCGTCCACCAGGACGACGGGCACGCTCGAGGGAAGGTCATCGGGGAGCGAGTGCACCACGAGGCAGGAGGCACCCCGCGCGGCGGCGTCCTGGACGAATGCATGGCCGTCCTGCTGCCAGCCGCGGATGGCGAAGAACACCTCGCCCACGCGCAGGCTCCGGCTGTCGATGGACGCGCCGGAGGCGTGGACGCCGAGGTCGCCGCCGACGAGCGCCCCCTGGGTCCCGCGCACCACGTCTTCGATCGTGAACATCCGCGCCCGTGTCCTTATGATGTCCGCTCCGCGAGGATCGCCCGGGCCACGGCCCGATCGTCGAAGGGAAGCACCTGGGAGCCAACGACCTGGTAGGTCTCGTGGCCCTTGCCGGCGATCACGACCCCGTCGCCGGCCCGGGCCCACCCGAGCGCATCGCGGATGGCGGCCTTCCTGTCCGGAATCGTAACATGCCGCGCGGCGCCCGGGCCGGCGGCGGGGATGCCCGTCACGATCTCGGCGATGATGGCCTCCGGCGCCTCGCTCCGCGGGTTATCCGAGGTGACCCACACGCCGTCGCAGAGCCGCGCGGCGATGCCGCCCATGATGGGGCGCTTGCCGCGGTCCCGGTCGCCGCCGCACCCGAAGACCACCCCCAGCCGCCCCCCGCCGGGCAACAGCTTGCGGGCCGTGGTGAGGACCCGCTCCAGCGCATCCGGGGTATGGGCGTAGTCCACGACCACCAGGAAGGACTGCCCCGCCTCCACCCGCTCGAAGCGCCCCGGCACGGTGGCCACACCCGACAGCGCCCGCGCCGCCAGCTCCGGCGCGATGCCGAGGGCGAGAGCAACGCCGACGGCGCCCAGGAGGTTCATCGCGTTGTGCTCGCCGGAAAGCGGCGAGGCGATTGTCACGGGGCCGGCTGGCGTCTCCACCTCCATCCTGATCCCCTCCGCCCCGGACGTCGCCTGCCGCGGACGGATCACCGCCGTCGGGCCCATGCCGAAGGTCAGGATCGGCAGATCGAGCCCCGCCACCATGGACGGGCCCGCCGGATCGTCGGCATTGATCACGGCCGAGCGGCGAGGCTTGGCGCCCGAGGCCAGGAGCTCGAACAGCCGCCTCTTGGCGCGGCGGTACTCCGTGAGCGTGCCGTGGAAGTCCAGGTGATCCTGGGTCAGGTTGGTGAACACCGCCACGTCGATCTCCGTCCCGTCGACCCGCGCCAGCGCCAGCGCATGGGAGGAGACTTCCATGGCCACCCCCGTCACGTCCTCGTCCCGCATGCGGGCGAGGAGAGCCTGCAGCTCCACGGCCTCGGGAGTGGTCTGCCCCGCCGCCATCGCCTCGTCGCCGATCCGGTACTCGATGGTGCCGATGAGCCCGGTCCGGTGCCCCGCGGCACGGAGGAGCGCGTCCACCAAGAAGGTGGTCGTCGTCTTGCCGTTGGTGCCGGTGATGCCGATGAGCGTGAGGGCAACCGACGGATGGCCGTAATAGGCGTCCGCGAGCCGCGCCAGGGCCTCGCGGGCGCTGGGGACCACGATCTGCGCGGCGAGGGCGGCGGGCAGCGGGTCGGGCCCCTCGAGCACCACGGCAGAGGCGCCGCGCCCCACGGCATCATGAACATAGCGACGCCCGTCCTGCTTGAGCCCGGGCACGGCCACGAAGAGGTCGCCCGGGACGACCTTCCGGGAGTCGTAGGTGACGCCGGTGACGGTCGGCGGCAGGGCCCCGTGCACCGTCTTCACCGGCAGGGCGTCGAGAAGCGTGGAGGTGGGCACGGGGGGGCGCCTCATCGCCTCGCTGCCGGAGAGGCCAGGGTCAGGCGGGAGGGCATGCCGTCCGGGAGCGCGGCCCCCGGCGGCGGGGACTGAGCCACCACGACGCCACCGCCCGTGATCTCGACGGGCACGCCCAGGGGGGCCAGCGCCTCCATGGCGTGACGCAGGGAGAGCCCCACGAGAGCCGGCATGAGGCGGGCGCCCTCGGCGACCGGCGTGAAGGCGGCGGGCCGCACGAGGGCGCGGAGTGAGCCGGCGGCGCCGAAAGATGCGACCGTCGGCTCGGCTGTGGCCCCGCCCTCGCCGCGCACGATCTGGACCGGAGCCGAGTCGCGCGGCGACACCTGGAGATGTCGGAGCGCCTCCCGCCCGATGGCGGCGAAGATGGGTGCGGCGGCCTCGCTCCCCCATTTCTCGTTCTTGGGCTCGTCGAGCATCACGAGGATGGCGAGCCTCGGGTCATCGGCCGGGACGAATCCCACGAAGGACAGGACGCCGGGCGTACGCGAGTAGCGCCGGGTGGCGGGATCGAGCTTCTGCGCGGTCCCCGTCTTGCCGGCCACGTCGAAGCCCGCGATGGCCGCGTTGCGTCCCGTCCCGTCGCTGACCACCAGGGTCATGATCCCGGTCAGCACGCGCGCGGTATCCGGGGTGATGACCTGGCGGACCACGCGGGGCTCGAATCCCTGGATCTCCCGCCCCTGCGCGTCGAGGACAGCCCGGACGAGCTGCGGCTGCATGAGGCGGCCGTTGTTGGCCACGGCCGCGAAGGAGGCGACCATCTGCAGCGCCGTCACGGAGATCTCCTGGCCGATGGACATGGTGGCCAGCGACAGCCCCGACCAGCGCTGGGTCGAGCGGAGCTGGCCCCGGCTCTCCCCCGGCAGCCCGACCCCCGTCGGCGTGCCGAACCCGAAGCCGGTGATGTACTTGTAGTAGCGCTCCTTGCCGAGCTGGAGTCCGACCTTGATGGCGCCCACGTTGGAGGAGTGCTGCAGCACCTCCGCGAAGGTGAGCCAGCCGTACTTCTTCCAGTCGTGGATCGTGGCGCTGGCCACCTTGATGGCACCCTGCTCGCCGTAGACGCGGTCGGTGGGCCGGACCACGCCCTCCTCGAGGGCGGCGGCGGCCAGGATCACCTTGAACGTGGAGCCCGGCTCGAAGGGATCGGTGACCGCGCGGTTCCGTCGCTCCTCGTCCGTGGCCGAGGAAAAGGTGTTGGGGTTGAAAGTGGGCCGGATGGCCACGGCGAGGACCTCCCCCGTCCGCGGATCCATGGCGATGGCCATGGCCGCCTTGGAGCGGGTCCGGCGCCAGGCGGCATCCACTTCCTTCTCGGCGACGTACTGGAGCGTCGCATCGATGGTGAGGACAACGCCCTGTCCGGGGCGGGCGGGCTTGAGGATCCGGGGGGCTCCGGACACCTCGCGCCCCAGCGCATCGCGCTCGACGAGCGCCCGACCCTCCTGTCCGGCCAGCTGGGCCTCCCAGGCCTGCTCGATGCCTCCGAGCCCCTTCCCCTCGGCCCCCTCGAAGCCGACCACGTGGGCGGCCAGCTCCCGGTTGGGATAGAGCCGGAGGCTCTCGTCGACGAAGCCCAGCGCCGGCTCGCGCAAGTCCCGCACCGCCTGCGCCACGGCGGGCGGCAGCCGGCGCTTGACGTAGACGAACCGCTTCGAGGACTGGAGCCGCCTGGCGATCTCGCCCACGGGCTCGTCGAGGATCGGCGCGAGCCGGCGCGCGAGCCGCTCGGCGTCGTCCACGCGCCCGGGCAGGGCGAAGAGCGTCTCGGCCGCCGAGGAGACGGCGAGCACCTGCCCGTGCCGGTCCATGATCGCGCCCCGCTTCGCCGTGAGGGGGATCGCCTTGGCGTGCTGGCTCTCGGCGAGGCGCAGGTACTCCTCGTGCTTGACGACCTGCAGGTAGACCAGCCGGCCGGAGAGCCCGAGGAAGGCCAGGCCGAGACAGCCTGCGACGATCAGCGTCCGGATCCTCAGGCCGTCCATCCGGCGCGAGATCATGGCGGCTCCACGGCCTCCGGAGGCTTCATGCTAGCGGACGGGCGCCTCGACGGGGCTCACCCGCTGGGCCGACGCGGTGCGCGGCGGGCTCACGCTGCTCAGGCCACTGCCGCCGGGCACGAACTCGCGCGCGAGCCGGACCTGATCCTGGCCGGGGGGGACCATCCCGAGCTCGGTGCGAGCCCTGTCCTCGAGGCGCGCCAGGGAGTGGAGCGTGGCCAGTTCCACCCGGAAACGCCGGTTCAGCTCATCGGCCTCTGCCCGCGTCGCGCGCAGGGCGTCCAGCCGGTACGAGAGCCGGACCTGGTGGACCTTGAGCCCGACGATCCCGAGCACGCCCAGCATGAAGGCGGTCGCGCAGAGCACTCCCACGGCCATGGCCCGGAGCCGGCGCCGGTCCGGCTCGCGGTGGAACCGCGCCGCCTGCTGGAAGGCCGGGTCCAGCGTCCCCGCCCAGAGCCGTGCCGCCTGCGCTCCCCCTCGCTCGTCGATTCTCATGCTGCCTCCAGGCGCGCGAGCACGCGGAGCTTGGCGCTCCGCGCGCGCGGGTTGTGTCTGACCTCGTCCGGGTCGGGCTCGATCGGGGACGGCTCCAGCTCGCCGAAGCCTGTCGGCTCGAGGCTCCGGAACATGCGCTTCACGATGCGGTCCTCGCCGGAGTGGAAGGAGATGACGCCGAGCCGGCCGCCAATGGCGAGCAGCGCGGCGGCCTGGGGGAGAGCCTCGCGGAGCGCCCCGGGCTCGTCGTTGACGGCCATGCGGAGGGCCTGGAAGGTGCGCGTGGCAACGTGGGTGCGGCGCGACCAGGCCGCGCGCGGCACGCTCCGCTTCACCACGGCCACCAGATCCGCCGTCGTCGCGAAGGGCGCCCGGGCCCGCTGCTCGACGATGCGCCGGGCGATGCGGCGGGCTTGCGTTTCGTCGCCGTACTCGAACAGGATGCGCGCCAGCTCCTCCTGCGGGAGGCAGTTCAGGAGCTCGGCGGCGGTGGGCCCCTGCGCGGGGTCGAAGCGCATGTCGAGCGGCTCGTCGCCCTGGAAGGAAAAGCCGCGCGCCGACTCATCGAGCTGGTAGGAGGAGAGGCCCAGGTCCAGGAGCACGGCGTCCGCTTCGGTCACGCCCGCGGCGCCCGCGTGGGTGGCGAGGTGCCGGAAGCTTCCCTGCGTGAGCACCACGCGATCGCCGAAGCGGGACAGCCGCTGCCTGGCCCGCGCCAGCGCCTCGGGATCGTGATCGAGCCCGAGGAGCCTCGCTCTGGGCCCCGCGCGCTCCAGCAGTCGCTCAGCGTGTCCACCCATGCCGACCGTCCCGTCCACGACCCAGCCCCCGCGACGGGGGCGCAAGAGGAACGTCACCTCGTCCACCAGCACCGGGAGGTGCGCCATCCCCTCCCGCTGCATGCCGCCTCAGACTCCCTTGCCCGCCAGCCTTTCGAACAGATCGTCGAGCGGGCCATCGTGATCGCGCTGGAAGTGCGCCCACCGCTCCGCATCCCACACCTCGAACTTGTCCGTCAGGCCGATGATGAGCACGTCCTTCACGAGCCCCACGCGCTCGCGGTAGTCGGCAGGGATCTGGATGCGTCCCTGCGGATCGAGCGTGACGTCCTGGGCGAGCGAGATGTACGCGTACTGGACTCGGCGCCGATCGGGATCGAATCTCGGCAGCGCATTCACTCGCTCCTCGAGCGCGTGCCAGAGCTGGAGCGGATGCACTTCGAGCGCATCGCCGCAGGGCACAATGACGACCTTGTCGCCGCGGCCGTCCGCCAGGGCTTCCCGGAACTTCGCCGGGATGCTGAGCCGCCCCTTCGGATCGACCGTGTGCTTGAAATGCCCCCGAAACACCGCCTGCCCCTGAGGGGAAAACTCCCCTCGTTATCTGGTTGGCGTCCCACTTCATGGGAATCTATCCCACCTAGAGGGCAATCCTAGTTGGTGGCGAAAAGGCTGTCAAGCGAAAAGACGGAATTTTACAGAGAAATCCCGCAGATGAGGAAGGCCACGGGTAGTGGCCCTCATGGCTGAGACCACCGTGGATTGAGGTCCCCGGCTCCGGCCGGCCGGCTGGGGCCGTGGCGGAGCCCCCCCGGGGACCCCCTGATACCCCCCGGGGTATCAGGGGGGGCGGGGCTATCTGGCCGGGCGGTAGTAGGTCATGGCCTCGGGCATCCAGGCCTCGATCTGCCGAATGCGCGTGGCCTCGGAGGGGTGCGTCGAGAGGAACTCGGGGGGACGGGCCTGCCCCTTGGAGGCTTCGGCCATGCGGACCCAGAGATCGCGGGCGCCATGCGGGTCGTAGCCGGCCTTGGCCATGTAGATGAGCCCGAGGCGGTCGGCCTCGGACTCCTGCGACCGCCCCCACGGCAGGAGCAGCCCCACCGCGGCTCCCGCCCCCAGCAGGGCGCCGACGGCCTGGACCGTCTTCGGGTCACGCCTCGAGAACGCGGCCATCGTGCCGGCCAGTCCCATCTGGACCACGAGCTGCTGGCTCACGCGCTCGCCCCCGTGGCGCGCGATCACGTGAGCAACCTCGTGGCCGAGCACCGCGGCGAGCCCGGCGTCGTCGCGCGTGATGGGGAGGATGCCGGTGTAGACGGCAACCTTGCCTCCCGGCAGCGCGAAGGCATTGGCCTGCTTGTCCTCGATGACCTTGTACTCCCACTGGTAGTCTCTGCGCCCCGTCGCCGCGGCGATCCGGCTTCCGACGCGAGTGACCCGCTCGTTGAGCACCGGATCGGTGGAGACGCGCGATTTCTTCAGGATGTCGGCGTAGGACTGCACCCCCATGCGCATCTCCTCCGACTCCGGGAGGATCTGCAGCTGAGAGCGTCCGGTGATCGGCACCGTCTGGCAGGCCACGGCCACGCCGACCACCAGGAGCAGGAGCGCCCAGGCGGGAGAGCGGATGAAGTCGCGCATAGCGGGATCTTACCAGATCGGCGCGCAGCGGCGCGACGGGCGATGCTCACTGCCGGTCGTTCCTGAGTGAAACCTGGGTCTCCATGAGGGCGCCGGGGCCGGCCCGCCCCACGTCGAGACGGATGCGGATCGAGGTGACCCGCGCCGGTTCGGTCGTCTCCGCCCCGGCCCGGTCGAAGTAGGTCAGGGCGAGACTCCGTACGCCCTCGATGATCGGCTGGGCCCCGGCGCCCGCCTCCCGGCGGAGCACGCTGCCGCGCAGGAGATAGGTCACGCGCTCCCGGGTGGGATCCAGCACGCCGTTGCCGTTGAGGTCGCGCTGGAAGGCGACCCGGGTGGGCTCGGCGACGACCACGGCCGGGAGCCCGATGCCGGTCGGATCATAGCCAGCCTCGCGCAGCTCCCGGGTCATGCGCTCGAGGGCGATCCGCGCCGACTGCTGGGCGTCGATGCGCGCCGCGCCGAGGCCGTAGCTCTCCTGCCCCGCCACGAGGACCGTGAGCGTGGCCGCCATCAGCACGCTCATGAGGGCAGTGCTCGCGAGCAATTCCGCGAGGGAGAACCCGGCCTCTGCGCGCCACGCGATCATGGCGCGCAGCGTGGGTCAGGCGGCGCGCGCCGTCAATGTCCACTCTTCGAGACGCCGCCAGGACGATACGTGTATCAGTGGTCGTGTCGCTGAGCGTGCACTCGTAGCCGGAGAGCGCCGACTGCATGGCGATCTGGGCGCCCATCTGTCCCGCGCCCACCACCAGGATGCGCGTGACGTCGTCGATCTTCATGGCGTCTTGGTCCTCGCTAGTCGATCGGCGGTTTCGCGTGGGCCCAGGGCTGCGCCGTCTCGAAGGCCGCCGAGGCCCGCAGGACGAGGGCGTCGGCAAAGCGCCGCCCCACGATCTGCAGCCCGATCGGCAGGCCGTCCGAGGTGAAGCCGCAGGGCACCGAGGCACCGGGGTTGCCGGTCATGTTGAACGGGAAGGTGAACGGGATCCAGTCGTAGCGCTCGACGGGCTTCCCCGCGATCTCGGTGGGGTTGTCCACACCCACCTTGAACGGCCGCGTGGCGATGGTCGGCGTCAGCAGGAGATCGTACTTCTCGAAGAAGCGCCGCACATGGTCGTTCCAGGCCAGGCGGTCGAACCAGGCCTGGACGTACTTCGTGGGTCCCCAGGTGAGCGTCTCGTCGATGATCTCCGCCAGGCCCGGATCGATGTCCGCGCGCCGCTCGGCCATGTAGGGCGCCATGCGCGTCCCGATGCCGCCACAGAAGATCGCCTCCCAGCAGTCCTTCGGCGTCGGCCAGCCGGGGTTCACCGTCTCCAGCCGGCAGCCGAAGTCGCGGAAGCGCTTCGCCGCTTTCTCGCACCCGGCCAACACCTCGGGGTCCACGACCTTGGCGAAGCCCAGGTTCGCGGACCACGCCACGCGGAGCCCCGTGAGCGGCCCCTTGAGGGCCTTCACGTAGTCGGTCCCGTCCCCGGGCAGCGAGAACTGATCCCGCTCGTCGGGACCGGCGCAGGCGTTCATCATGAGCGCCGCGTCGGTGACGGTGCGGGTCATGGGGCCGATGTGCGAGAGGCTCCACGCAGCGCTCGGCGGGTAGACGGGAATGCGCCCGAAGGAGGGCTTGTGGCCGAAGATGCCGGCGCAGGAGGCGGGGATGCGGATCGAGCCGCCGCCGTCGGTGCCGATGGCCAGCGGGCCGAGTCCGGCCGCCACCGCGGCGCTCGCCCCGCCGCTCGAGCCGCCGGGCGTGCGATCGAGATTCCACGGGTTGCGTGTGATGCCGAAGACCAGGTTGTGGGTGGCGCCGATCCAGCCGAAAGCCGGCGTGTTGGTCTTGCCGAGCTGGATGGCCCCGGCCCTCTTGAGCCGCTCCACCATGGGGGCGTCCTCGGTGGGCACGTTGTCGGCATAGAGCCGGGTGCCGAACGTGGTGCGGATCCCTTTCGTGACGACGAGGTCCTTGGTGGAAAAGGGCAACCCGTGCAGCGCGCCGAGCGTCGCTCCCTTCTTCATCAGGGCGCGCTCCGCCGCGCGGGCGTCCTTCATGGCCTGGTCGGCCGTGAGGGTGACGATGGCGTTGAGCCGCGGGTTGACGCGCTCGATCCGCGCCAGCACCGCGCGCATCACCTCCACCGGCGACAGCTTCTTGCGCCTGATCGCGGCCGCCATCTCGGCAGCCGGCATCCAGCAGAGCTCATCCGAGGCCATGGGATCCTCCTTGACCCGGCGCGGGCACCCGGGCCGTAGGCCCGCCCGCGCCCGCCGGATCCGTGCGCCCGCTAGTTCATTCCCCTGCCTTCAGTTGCGGTCACCCGCCGCGCCCGCCCATCCCCGCCGGCTGTTCACGCCCCTCGACTCACCTCACGCGATCTCTGGCGCCGTCATCCCGGATGGGCGCCCGGGCTTCGCCGCGCCCGCCTTCATTCACCAGGCGTGGGCACCTGGGCTTCGCCACGCCCACGCCCGCCGCTAGCTCCCGCTGCCCGACTCCCTTCGCCCGATCTTCGCCGCGGTGACTCCAGGCGGCCGCCCGGGCAGTCGCCACGCCCGCGCCCGCCGGGTCCTCGCGCGCGGCCCTTCACTCTCGCCGCGCTCAGGCGCCGCGCAGGCGCGGGTCGAGCGTGTCCCTGAGCGCATCCCCGAGCAAGTTGGAGCCGAACACGGCCAGGCTGATGGCGAGGCCCGGGAAAAGGACCAGGTGGGGCGCCTTCTGGGCGTACTCGGCGGCCGAGACCGAGAGCATGCGCCCCCAGGACGGGTAGGGCTCGGGCACGCCGAGCCCGAGGAAGGAGAGCGTGGCCTCCACCAGGATGGCGCTGCCGAGCTGGGCCGTGCCGAGCACGATGAACGGTCCCATGGTGTTGGGCAGGATGTGGCGGAAGGCGATCCGGAGATGTGCGACCCCCAGGGCCCGCGCCGCCTCCACGTACTGCATCTCCCGGATGGAGAGCACGCTCGAGCGGATGACGCGGGCGGCCCGCGGGATGATCGGGACCGAGATCGCGATGACCACGTTCTGGATCGACGGACTCAGCACCGCCGAGATGACCAGCGCGAGCACCAGGAGCGGCAGACCCTGCAGGATGTCCAGCACCCGCTGGACGATGAGGTCCGTCTTGCCGCCGACGTAGCCGGAGAGCAGGCCGACGATACCGCCCAGCACGGAGCCGAGCAGCGTGGACGCCACGCCGACGATGAGCGACACGCGGGCGCCGTGGACGATCCGGGAGTAGATGTCGCGTCCCAGGTGGTCCGAGCCGAGCCAGTGCTCCCAGCTGGGGCGCCCCAGCGTCCCCGCCGCCTCCGTCATGATGGGATCGTGGGTGGCCAGCACCTCGGCGAAGATCGCCGTGACCAGGATGAGCAGCATGACGAGCCCGCCGACGGCGCCGAGAGGCTTCTTGCGGCAGAAGCGGGCGAGCGTCATCCAGACTCCGGACCGGGATGCGGGACGAGCGGGCAGCCGGAGCGCGCTCTCGGCCACGGGCTCAGCCGGCATACCGCACCCGGGGGTCCAGCACCCCGTAGAGGAGGTCCACGGCGAGGTTCGAGAGGATGACGACGATGGCGATGAGCATCACCAGGTTCTGGACGATGGGGTAATCGCGCCAGAGGATGGCCTGCACGAGGAAGCGGGCGAGCCCGGGCAGGTTGAACACCTGCTCGGTCACCACGAGGCCGCCGATGAGGAAGGCGAACTCGATGCCGATGACGGTGATGACCGGCAGCATGGCGTTCTTCAGCGCGTGCCGCCAGATCACGGCCCGCCCGGTCTGCCCCTTGGCCCACGCCGTGCGCACGTAGTCCTCCCGCAGCACCTCGAGGAGCGACGAGCGCGTGATCCGCATGATGAGCGCGGAGGAGCGGTAGCCGACGGCCAGCGCCGGCAGGAGGAACTGGGCGGCGTGGAGCTGGAAGTTCTCGCCCGGCGACACGTAGGTCACGGGCGGGATCCACCCGAGCCAGGCCACCAGCCCGAGGATGATCACCATGCCGAGCCAGAACGACGGCATGCTGAGCCCGGCCAGGCTGAGCACCCGGAGGACGTAATCGAGGGGAGTGTCCTGCCTGACGGCGCTGATCACGCCGGTCGGCACGCCGAGCACCACCGCCACGATCATGGACAGCGCGGCCAGCTCCACGGTGACGGGGAGGAGCGGCCGGATGATCTCCCACGCCGGGAGATCATAGCGGTAGGACTTGCCGAGGTCGCCCGAGAAGATCTGCCGGAGCCAGTCGAGGTACTGGATCCAGATCGGCTTGTCCAGCCCCAGCTCCCGCATGATCTCCGTGCGGGCGGCCGGGTCCACGAAGCCCGCAGTCGAGAAGAGGATGTCCACGATGTCGCCGGGAGCCAGCCGCAGGAGGGCGAAGATGACGACGGACATGCCGAACAGCGTGAGGACAGCGATGGCCAGTCGCTGAACGAGGTAGGTTTTCACGCGGGACCCCTCTGCACGCGCCGGGGGAGGCGCCCCGCCTCCCCCGGCCTGCTCGCGTCCGGCGCCCCTACTTGTCTCTCCAGACTTCCTGCATCCGGCCGAAGTTGTAGATGTTGTGGTGCGGGATCATGTTCTTCACGTGCGGCCAGTGCGTGAAGTAGTCGATCCGGTGGTCCAGGATGGGGCGCGCGGCGTCCTCCTCCAGCTTCTTCTGGATGGCGGCCACCAGGGCCAAGCGCTTCTTGGGGTCCAGCTCCTGCGACTGCTGGTCGAACAGCTTCATCACCGGCTCGTTGCAGTACTGGCTGTAGTTGCGCGGCGAGCCGCAGGCGTAGTTCTCGTAGAAGTTGGGGTCCGGGTCGTCCACGCCGAGCCCCGTGAGGTTGGCCCCGATCTGATACTCGCCGCGGGTAGCCATGGCATGCCACTGCGCCGTCTCGATCTGCTTGAGCGAGGCCTCGATGCCGACCTGCTTGAGCTCGTTGATGACGAAGGAGGCCATGTCCACGTAGATGGCGATGGCGCGGGTGGCCATCTCGACCCGGAGCGGGTTCTGAGGCGTGATGCCGGCCTCGGCCAGGAGCGTTCTGGCGCGGGCCTTCATGTCCTCGGTCTTGCCGTAGCCCGGCAGCGCGGCCAGGTCCTTGTCCAGGAGCCCCCAGACGCCGTAGGGCCTGGGCGCCATCGCCGCGCCGAGCACCGCTGCCCCCTGGTGGACGGCCTGGATGAGGGCGCGCCGATCGATGGCGTAGCTCACGGCCCGCCGCACTTTCGGGTTGTCGAAGGGCGGCTTCTTCGCGTTCATGATGATGTTGTCGGTGACGGCGGTGGCCACGGGCGTGACGACGAGCTGGGGCAGGGCCTTCTTGAGCTGCTCCGCCGCCGTCTTGGTCGTCTCGCCCGGCATGGCGACGTCGAGCTGGCCCGCCTGGAGCGCCGCCGTCCGCGTCCCCCGCTCGACGATGACGATGTACTTGAGCCCGTCGAGATACGGCCGCCCCTTGACGAAGTAGTCCGGGTTCTTCACGTACTCGACGAACTCCCCCTTCCGCCACTCCTTGAGCTTGAAGGGCCCGGTGCCGATGCAGCCCGTCCGGTAGCTGGCGGGCGGGACGTGGGCCGCGTACACGGGCGTGTAGCCGGACGCGAGCATGGCGAGCAGGGAGGGCTGCGGGCGCTTCAGCCGGAACACCACGCTGTGAGGATCCGGCGCCTCCACGGCCTCCACATTGGCGTACCAGTCCTTGCGCGGGTTGATCCGCAGCTTGGCCTGGGCCTCCGGCGCCTCGCGAAGCATGTCGAAGGTGAACTTCACGTCGCGGGAGGTGAAGGGCTTGCCGTCGTGCCACTTGACGTCCTTGCGGAGGAAGAAGACGAGGTTCCGGTAGTTGTCCTGCCAGGACCACCTCTCGGCCAGCTCCCCGATGATCGTGTCCACGCTCTCGACCGACTTGAGCGGGTCGAAGAACACCAGGTTGTTGAAGCACGGGCTCGCCGGGAACACCACGGAGATCGTCGCGGTCTCGTGGATGGCGAAGCCCTGGGACAGATCCTCCCGCAGCATGATGTTGATCGTGCCGCCCGACTTCGGTGCTTGAGCCGCGGCGGGGGTGAGCGTGAGTCCCGCCAGGCCCGTTAGCGCGAGCCCTCCGACGATGGTCGCAAGCCGCCAGTTCCTCATGCGCTGTTCTCCTCTCTTGCGGGAGAAACCTGCTGATTCTTCCGGGGGAGGTCCGTGATCGGCCCGACTATACGCGAACCCGCTCCCACCGACAACCCCCCCGGGGATCCGGGCCTCGCGCGCCGCGTCAGGGCGCCGTGCGGAGGGCCCGGCTGGGCGCGAGGACCCGGCCTCGCTTCACGTCCCAGACGCCGCGGGATGACAGGCGCACGGCGGGCAGGAAGTCGGCCACCATGAAGTAGAGCGTGAAGATGGGGTCGTGGAAGACGTAGCCGCGGGCCGCCAGGAGCGCCTTGAGCTCGCGCTCCTTCGCCGCCAGCTCAGGAAGCGGCCGCGTGGACATGAGCCCGCCCACCGGGAGCCGGAGCTCGAAGGCCACGCGCTCCCCGTCCACCAGGACGATCCCGCCCTTGAGCGCGACGACGCGGTTCACCGCCCGCGCCAGCGCCTCGCGACTCCGGCCCACGGCGACGATCTGGTAGTCGGTGGACAGCGTCGCCGCGAGCCCATCCACCTCCGTGGCGAAGCCGGCCAGTGCAGTGACCGTGATCCAGGCGCCGCGGCGGTCCACAAGCGCGGCGTGGAGATCTCCCGGCGCAAACGGCCGCTCCTCGAGCGCCGTGATGACGGTGCTCACCAGGCGCATGGCGGGCAACGGGCCCGGCGGCAGCGCGAAGTCCTCGGGCGTGAGGCGCCAGGGCCGGTCGAACCGGGTCACGCGCGGCGTGAAGATCTCCCGCCACGGCGGCTCCGGAACGCGCGCCAGGAGGCGCCCGTCGCGGGCCAGGAGCCGTCCCCGGGCGATCACGGCGCGAGGCCGGGGCTCGGTCAGGTCCTCCAGGAGCAGGATGTCGGCGAAGCGGCCGGGCGCGATCCCGCCGAGGTCGGCGTCCTTGCCGTAGTAGGTCGCGGGGTTGAGCGTGACCATGCGATACGCCTCGATGGGCGGCACGCCCTCCTCCATGGCGATGCGGACGAGTCCGTCCACGAATCCGTGCTCGGCGACGAAGGCGGGGGTGCTGCCGTCAGTCGTGAGCATGATCCGACCGAGCGCGCCGGCCTTGACGAAGGGGGCGAGGAGCCCGCGCAGGTCGGGACGGAGCGAGGACTGCCTCAGCATCAGCGCGATACCCTGGCGCGCCCGGTCCAGCGCCTCCTGCGCCGTGATGGGCTCGTGGTCGGAGGTGAGCCCGGCGGCGGCCAGGACGGCGACGCGCTCGGCGCTGGCGCCCGCCGTGTGCCCCTCGATCCGCTTGCCGCGAGCATGCCCGAGCGCGAGCCGCTCGAAGAGCTCCAGCCGTCCGGCCACGAGGTCCGTCCAGCGCGTCACCTCGCCGACCGCGGCCGCCCAGGGGTTGTCGAGCATCCGCGCGAGGGCCCGCACGGGGAAGCGCGCGCCCTCGTCCAGCGTGCGGGACTGGCCGTGGGGGCGCACCATCCAGTAGAACTTCACCGGCCCGCGGGCGAGCGCCGCCACGGTTCGCTCGAACCCGGTCACGCCGGCGAGCCAGTAGATGAGGAGGTTGTCGGCGAAGAGCGTCGTCGTGCCGAGCGGCAGGACGTGACGCGCGAGGACCGCCGGCGTGCCGAGATTCCAGGGATGGGCGTGGGGCTCGATGTAGCCGGGGACGAGGGTGCGGCCGGTGGCGTCGATGACCTCGGTGCGCGGCCCCACCATGTCGTCGCGGGCGCCGACATAGGCGATGCGCTCGCCCTTGATCGCCACGCTGGCCGGGTAGCACTCCCCCGTGTAGACGTTGAGGAGGAGGCCGCCCCGCACGACGCAGTCCGCCACGGCATCGCCCCGCGCCACCGCCACCAGCGCCGCCCGCTCCTTCGCCCACATGGGCGCGATTATCCCGGTGGAGCCGCGGATGCGCAACCGGAGAGCGCGGGGTCGGGCCGCGATCAGGCGCCGGCGCGGGCGAGACCGACCACGTTGAAGGCGGGCACAGGCCGGGAGAAGCCCTTGAGGGTCAGCTCGCCGACGGGCTCGGCGGTCGCGAGATCGCCCGCGGCCGCCAGGACCCGCCGGGACACGAGGATCTGGCCGGGCCGGGCTTCCCCGCAGAGCCGCGCGGCCAGATTCGTCACGGTGCCGATGGCACCGTAGTCCCAGCGCCCCTCGAAGCCGATGGCGCCGATGGTCGCGTAGCCCTGGGCGATACCGATGCCGAAGTCGAGCTCGTACCCCTGCTGGCGCCACGTAACGATCATCTCGGCCACGCGTTCGCGCATGGCCACCGCCATGCGGACGGCGCGCGGTGCGGGATCCGGCACCGGCACCGGGTCGTTGAAGAAGATCATCATGCCGTCGCCGGTGAAGCGCTCCAGCGTCCCCTCGTGGGCGAGGATCAGCCGCCCCATCTCGGCGTGGTACTCGCGCAGCACCCCCATCACCTCCTCGGGCTCGGCCGTCTCGGCGAAGGCCGTGAACCCGCGCAGATCCAGGAAGACCACCGCGACCTCCCTCCGGTGGCTTTTCAGGGGGTCGTCGGCGCCGCCCGACACGATCAGCTCGGCCAGCTGCGGCGAGAAGAAGCGCTTGAGCCGGCCGAGGCGCTCGAGCTGGGCGACCTGCTCCCGCACGCGCTCCTCGAGCGTCTGATTGGACTCGGCGAGCTGGTCGTGGAGCGCCTTGATGCGCAGGAGCGAGCGCACGCGCGCCAGGAGCTCGGCGTGGTGGACCGGCTTGCTCAGGAAATCGTCGGCGCCGGCCTCGAGCCCCTTGATCCGCTCCTGGGCGGGGTCGAGCGCCGTGACCATCACCACCGGCAGCATGGCCGTCGCCGGGTCCTCGCGGATCGCGCGGCACACCTCGTAGCCGCTCATCTCGGGCATCATGACGTCCAGCAGGACCAGATCGGGGCGCTCGGCCGCCACCTTCGCCAGGGCCTCGCGGCCGGAGGCCGCCCTCGTCACCTCGTAGCCCTTGACCTGGAGGAGATCGGCCAGGAGCTTGACGTTCTGCGGCGTGTCGTCCACCACCAGGATCCTGGCGGCAGCGCTCACGCGGGCCCTCCCGCGCCCCGCCCGCGGTCCAGAAGCTCGCGCACCGCCCGGAGGAACTCCTTCACGGCGATCGGCTTGGACTGGTAGCCGTCGAAGCCCGCGGCCATGATCTTCTGCCGGTCCTGTGTCATGGCCGAGGCCGTCACGGCCATGACCGGGATCCCGCTCGTCCGCGGATCGGCGCGCAGTTGCCCGAGCGCCTCGATGCCGCTCATGCCCGGGAGCTGGATGTCCATGAGGATCAGCGCCGGCTGCTGCTCCCGCGCCAGACGAATGCCCTCCTCCGCGGTCTCACTCTCGATGGTGCGATAGCCCGTGAACTGGAGCACGTCGCGCGCAAGCTTCCGGTTCTTCTCGTTGTCCTCGACGATCAGCATCAGCTCACCGGCCATGGCGTCCCACCGGGAGTGCGACGGTGAACGTGGATCCCCGGCCGACCTCGCTCTCAACGCGGATCGTGCCGCCGTGCAGCTCCACGAACTTGCGCGCGAGCGTGAGGCCGAGCCCCGTGCCCTCGCGCTTCCGCGCATAGTCGCTCCCCACCTGGCGGAACTCCTCGAAGATCGCTTCCCGGTCCTCGGGCGCGATGCCGATACCCGTGTCGCTCACCGCGACCTCCACGGCGTCCCCGGCCGGCAGGGCCCGGACCGTGACGCGGCCGCCCTCCGGCGTGAACTTGACCGCGTTGGACAGCAAGTTGAGGATGACCTGCTTGATCTTGCGCTCGTCGCCGACGACAGCGCCCACCCGGTCGTCCACAGCCAGGTCCAGCCTGATCCCGTGACGCGTCGCCCGCTCCCGCACCAGGGTCAGCGCGTTGTCCAGCGCCACGGGCAGGTCGAATGTCGTCAGCTCCAGCTCCATGCGGCCCGCCTCGATCTTCGAGAGGTCGAGGATGTCATTGATCAGCGACAGCAGGTGCCGGCCCGAGGAGAGGATGTCCTGGAGATACTCGTCCTGCTTCGGGTTGAGGTCGCCGAACATCCGCTCGAGGAGCACCTCCGAGAAGCCGATGACGGCGTTGAGCGGCGTCCGCAGCTCGTGGGACATGTTGGCCAGGAACTCCGACTTGTGCTGGGTCGCCACCTCGAGCTGGGCGCTCTTGTCCTCGATCTCGCGGAAGAGGCGCGCGTTCTGGATGGCCAGCGCGGACTGGGTGGCAAAGGTGTTCAGCAGGTCAATCGTCTCCGGCGAGAACTCCCCGGGCGCCTTCCTGTTCACCACGAGTCCGCCGATTAGGAAAAGTAGATCTCGATGAGGCCGCTGGCCACGAGCGCCCCGCTGACGAGGGTCACGAAGAGGAGGACGTACTTGAGGAAGAGGCCGCCGCGGCGCCTCACAGGCCGAGAGCTCGGCGCAGCCCCCGATCGAGGGCGCCGAGGTCCGCCTTCGCCAGGGAGCCGAGCCTCCTGTTGATCATGGAGCGCTTGATCGTCCGCAGGACGCCGGTCACGACCGAGGGGAAGAGGAGGCCTGCACCCCGCCAGTCCGAGACCGGGTGGTCTCCGGGGAGCCGCCGCTTCACGTTGCTGGTAACGGCCGCGACGACCACCTCCTGCCGTGCCCGGGGGTGCGGCCCCGAGCTGATCACGACGGCCGGCCGGAGCTTCTTCCCTGACTCGTCGGAGAAGACGAAGCCCACGAGCACGACGTCACCGCGGCTGCAGGCGGTCATACTCCGAATCCTTCTGGTTGTCCCAGAGCTCCGCCAGCACGGGGTCGGCCTGCGCGGTCAGCGCCAGCAGGCCTTCGCCCTCGTCCCCGAGATCCTCCCGGAGCCGCTCCTCGATGGCCTCGAGCACGTACTGTCGGATCGTCAGGTCCCGCTTGGCCGCCGCCAGCCTGAGGCGGCGGCGCACCTCGGGGCGCACGTCCACGCTGATCCGCGGCCGCTTCGCCTGAGACTCCATGGGGCGCGCCATCTCGATGTCCCTCCGCGGGCGAGCATCCCACGGGGACACATTGGGGTCAATGACACCAAGCCCCGGGAGAGGGAGGCCGGGCTGCCGGGTCGGCAACGTCCTGTGGAAACGGGTGAGCCGCGGAGAAGTCACCGTGGCCCAGGCGCGCGCCGCAGCGTCGATGACAGCCTGTACCTGGCTGCGGCCGTGCTTCGGGGCTGTCCACTGGTGACCTCGGTGGCGGAGCAGGCCTGACGGCCCGGGAAAAGGGGAAGGGCGGCGAGGCCTCGCGAGGCCCGGTAGCCCTTCATTCAACCGGCCCAGACGACAGCTGGGGTTACTTCGCGATCACCCCGCAGGCGATGCGGGCGCCGCTGTTGCCCGCGGGATCCGTCTTCCCGTCGTCGGCGGCCGCGTGGACGACGATGGACGTGCCAGTGCCCCCGAGCAGCGAGGTGGGCCCGGCCCCGAGGGTCGCCGCCTTCATCGGCACGTCGATGCCACCCTCCCCGAACGGGGCCACCTTGAGGTTGGGCAGGTCGCCCGCGTGAGGTCCGGCCGGGTTCTGGAGCCCGTGCTGCTTCCCGGCAGGGTTGAAGTGGCCGCCCGCCGACTCGAACCCGGGCGGCTCGCACCGCCCCACCGCGTGGATGTGGATCCCGTGCTCGCCAGGAGGCATCCGGTACCCGGTGACGGCGATCCGGAGGCCCTCCGCCGTCTCGATCAGGGTGGCCGAGCCCACCTGCTTGCCGTCCTTGTCCTTCAGCGTGGCCCCCGCCGACGGGAGCATCGGAGGCTCTTTCTCGGCCATCATGCCGGCGCAGCCGCTCAGCACCACGCCCACACACACCACCAGGAGCCGTCTCACGGTTCTGTCCCTCCGTCAGTTGAGCTGCGCCATGAGCTGCCGTGCCGCGTCCCGGAACTGCCTCACGCTGTCGAGCTTGATGGCCTCGTAGCCGCGGATCTGGTCGGGCAGCTCCCCGATGGCCACCGCGGTATCGTGGGTCGCCGGGGCGAGTGTTGTCAAGACGGTCTCGATGATCGCCCGGTACTCGCCCGGGAGGGCCCGCTCCACCCGGCGCACCTCGGCCCGGCCGAACGGGTCCAGCGCCGTCCCGCGCAGCCCCTTCATGGCGCGCAGGAGCCGGAGCGCCGGCGCAAACCACGAGCCGAGCTTGACTTTCTTCTTGAGCCCCAGCGCCCGGAGAAGCGGCGGGTGCAGGTGCCACTGGGAGGTGATCGCCTGGCCGAACTTCGCCTCGATCTCGGTGCGAAGAGCCGGATCCAGATGCAGGCGCGCCACCTCGTACTCGTCCTTGTAGGCCATGAGCTTGAAGAGATGCCGGGCCACGGCTTCGCTGAGCCCCGTGCACCCGGGCACCCGCTCGGCCTCGGCTCGGGCGACCTTGGCGACGAAGTCGGTGTACTGGCGGGCGTAGCTCACACTCTGATACTCGATCAGCTCGGGCACCCGCACCTCCAGGAGCCGCCGGGTCTCCCCCTCCACGCCGGCCGCATCCACCAGCCGCTGCGCTTCCGGTGAGAGCGTCCGGGTCTCGATCTCGCGGCCGGTGGCCTTGCGGACCGCGGCCTCCACGCGCTTGCCGTCCACCACCACCATGCGCCCCCAGCGGAAGGCCAGGAGGTTCATCTCCACCGACACCCCGTTCAGCCGGATCGCCTGCTCGATGGAGGCGGCCGAGATAGGCAGGGCCCCGGCCTGATAGGCGGCGCCCAGCATCAGCGGGTTGGTCGCCATGTGGTCACTGAACAACCCCTCGGCGATGGCCCCGGCGTCGAGGTAGACGTTCTCGTCCTTCCGCGAGACACGGTCAATACTCAGCAGCGTGCTGCCGAGCTCGGGGAAGTGCACCGCGGTGTCCACGACCATCTGCCCGGTGGGGATCTGGCTGGTGGAGACCACGGCGACCGTGCGGCCCGGGTCGGCCTTGTCGAGGTTGCCGGGGTCGGCGGCGACCAGCAGGTCGAAGCCCAGGTAGAGGTCGGTTCCGCCGGCCGACACCTTGTTGGCGCCATCGAAGGGACGGGCGGCGATCTTGAGGTCCGAGACCACGGGCCCGCCCTTCTGGCTGAGCCCCGTCTGGTCGAGCCCCCGCACGTGCCGGCCATCCAGCATCGCCGCCGTGCCGAGGATCTGGCTGACGGTGACGACGCCAGTCCCGCCGATCCCCATCATGTGCAGCGCGAAGCCGTCGGCCGGGACCGTGAGCGCCGGCTCGGGCAGCTCGGCCTCCAACGGCGTCAGGCGCCGCTCCTTCTGCGGTGCCGGGCCCACGGGCTCCACCGTGAGGAAGGCGGGGCAGTCGCCCAGGAGGCACGAGTAGTCCTTGTTGCAGGAGGACTGGTGGATCTGGGTCTTGCGGCCGAACTCCGTCTCCACCGGCTGGACGGAGAGGCAGTTGGACTTCTTCCCGCAGTCGCCGCATCCCTCGCACACCCGCTCGTTGATGAACACGCGCGTCTGCGGTTCGGCCTGCTTGCCGCGCTTGCGCAGGCGGCGCTTCTCGGCCGCGCACTGCTGGTCGTGGAGCAGCACCGTGACCCCGGGGATCGCGGCGAGCGCCGACTGCGCCTCGAGGAGCCGGTCGCGGTGCCAGACTTCCGCGATGCCCGCCAGCGAGACGCCGCGGTACTTCTCGGGGGCGTCGGTCGTGACGAGGATGCGCTTCACGCCCTCGGCCTCGAGCCTGCGCGTGAGGGCCGGGATCGGCACCGCCCCCGCCGCGTCCTGACCGCCCGTCATGGCCACGGCGCCGTTGTAGAGGATCTTGTAGGTGATGTTGACCCCGGAGGCCACGGCGTAGTTGATGGCGAGAGCGCCCGAGTGGAAGAGCGTACCGTCGCCGATGTTCTGGAAGAGGTGCGGCGTCTCGGTGAAGGGCGCGACACCGATCCACTGCGCCCCCTCGCCGCCCATGTGGGTGACGCCGACGATGCCGCGGTTCATGCCCATGGCCATGCCGTGGCAGCCGATGCCCGCCGCCGCCACGCTGCCCTCGGGGACCACCGTCGAGCGATTGTGAGGGCAGCCGGAGCAGAAGTACGCCGTGCGCGCCAGCGTGAGCGGCCGCGGCCGGGCCTTGAGCTCGTCCAGCCGCTGGATCCGCGCCTCCACCGACTCGATGCGGGCCTTGCGCGCCAGCCGCTTGGCGATGGCGCGCGCGATCAGGTCCGAGTCGAGCTCGCCGGTCAGCGGGAGCAGCGACCGCTCCTCCTCATCCTGCTTGCCGACGATCCGGGGGCGGTCCGGCGCGCCGTAGAGGAGATCCTTGGCGAACATCTCGAGGTAGGGCCGCTTCTCCTCGATGACGAGGATCTCCTGGAGCCCCTGCGCGAACTCCCGCACGATGCGCGGCTCCATCGGGAAGAGCATGCCCATCTGGAGGATGCGGATGCCGTAACGGCGGAGCGCGGCCTCGTCAAGCCCGAGCTCCTGCAAGGCCTGGCGCACGTCGTAGAAGGTCTTGCCCGCGGTGAGGATGCCGAGCCAGGCATCAGGCGTGGGGGCCGTGAGGCGGTTGAGCTTGTTCTCCCACGCGTAGCGGCGCGCCAGCTCGAGCCGCGCCGCGTGGATGGTCCGCTCCATGTCCAGCCCGAAGGGCGGGATGAGCATCAGGTTGATCTGGTGCTGGAAGGGGCGGCCGTCCAGCTCCACCGTCGGGATCGCGGGCGCGATGCGCTCCGGGGCGACCTCGGCCGTGCCCGCCTCGTCGGCCACGTTGGTGACGATCTTGAAGCCGACCCAGAGCCCCGAGGTCCGCGACAGCATGAACCCGTGCTGCCCGAAGTCCAGGATCTCCTGCACGTTGCCGGGGAAGAGCGTCGGCATGAAGGCGTCGTAGAAGGCGATCTCGGAATGGCTCGGCAGCGTGGAGGACTTGGAGATGGGGTCATCGCCGGCCAGGGCCAGGACGCCGCCGTTCTTCCCCGTGCCCGCGTAGTTCGCATGCTTGAAGACGTCCCCCGTCCGGTCCACGCCGGGAGCTTTGCCGTACCACATGCCGAGCACGCCGTCGTATTTCGGTCGCGGGAAGGAGTTGACCATCTGGCTGCCGAAGACGGCCGTGGCGCCCAGGTCCTCGTTGAGGCCCGAGGAGAAGACCACGTGGTGCTGGGCCAGGAGCGGCTTGAGCCGCTCGAGGGTGAGGTCGAAGCCGCCCAGCGGAGAGCCCCGGTAGCCGGAGATGAAGGTCGCCGTCCTGAGTCCGCGCCGGCGATCGGCGAGGTGCTGGTCGAGAGGCAGGCGGACGAGGGCCTGGATGCCGCTGAGAAAGATCGTCCCCTGCTCCTGGGTGTACTTGCTCTCCAGCGAGAACTCGGACGCGGAGCTCGTCGTCATGTGCCCTCTCTTCTCACTGGGGTCGGGGGGTCGGGCCAACGCGCACATGGTAGGCGGGAATGGCCCCTGATGCAAATGACTCAGGCTCCGGACCACGGGCCGACAGCTACCGCGTCAGCAGTGGGCGCAGGTGAGGCCAGAGCCGGTCGACGATGACGCGATGGCCCTCGGCGGTCGGGTGGATGCCGTCGGGCTGGTTGAGGCGGGGATTGCCGCCGACGCCGTCGAGGAGGAAGGGCATGAAGGGCACGCTGCGCTTGCGGGCCACCGCCGCGTACATCCGCCGGAACTCCTCCGCGTAGGGCCTGCCATAGTTCGGCGGGAGCCGCATGCCCGCCAGGAGCACGCGGGCGCCGGACTGCTGGAAGCGCTCCACCATCTTGTCGAGGTTCGCCCGGACGCCGGCGAGATCCTGGCCGCGCAGCCCGTCATTGGCGCCCAGCGCGAGGATCACGATGTCGGGATTGAGCCGGAGCGCCCAGTCCACGCGCCGGAGGCCGCCGGCGGTCGTGTCGCCGGAGACGCCGGCGTTGACCACGCGATAGGAATAGCCCTCCGCCTTGAGCCGGGCCGCCAGCACGGCCGGATACGACTCCTCGGGGAGGACGCCGAGGCCGGCCGTGAGGCTATCGCCGAAGCAGATGATGACGCGCTCCCGCGGGGCGCCCGGCACGGAGCCGGGCGCGAGGGCGAGGCACAGGGCGAGGGCGGCAAGGCTCGCGGGCGCGAGTCCGCGGCGGAGGAAGGGGCGCATGCGTGTAGTGTAGTATGAACTCCACCATGATCAGCATCGCGGGCCTCTCCATGCGGCTGTCGAGCGGCGGCAGGCCCGTGAACGTGCTGAGCGACATCTCCCTCGAGGTGGCGGCCCGGCAGTTCCTGGCCATCGCCGGGCCCTCCGGCAGCGGGAAGTCCACGCTCCTCGGCCTCATCGCCGGCCTCGATCGCCCCACCGCGGGCCGCATCACGGTGGGCGGCGTCGAGGTCACGCGGCTCGGCGAGGACGCGCTCGCCCGCTTCCGGCTGAACACCATCGGCTACATCTTCCAGTCCTTTCACCTCATCCCGACGCTGACGGCACTGGAGAACGTCGCCGTGCCGCTGGAGCTGGCAGGGGAGCGCGACGCGCTCCGCAGAGCGCGAGAGCTCCTCGCCGAGGTGGGCCTCGCCGAGCGCGCCCACCATTACCCCGTGCAGCTCTCGGGCGGCGAGCAGCAGCGCGTGGCCGTCGCGCGCGCGGTGTCGCGCCGGCCGCCTGTCCTCCTGGCCGACGAGCCCACGGGCAACCTCGACTCCGCCACCGGCAAGCAGATCATCGATCTCCTCCTGGCGCTCAACCGCAACCTGGGCAGTACCCTGATCCTGGTGACACACGATGCCGCGCTGGCCGCCCACGCCGACCGGCTGGTGCTGCTCCGCGACGGGCGCATCGTGGGGGACGAGCCCGTGAACGGCGTGACGCCATGATCCGGTTGTGCGCGCGCGAGATGCGCGGGGCGTGGCGGCACTTCGGGTATGCGCTCGCCTGCGTCGCGCTCGGCGTGGGCGCGCTCGTGGCCGTGGGCAGCTTCGCCGACAGCCTGGAGCGCACCGTCGGCCGCTCGGCCAAGTCGCTCACGGGCGCGGATGTGGAGATCCGCTCGACGCGGCCGCTCTCCGCCGAGGCGGACGCCGTGCTCGCCGCGCTGGCGCGGGAGGGCGTGGCACGCATGCGCGTGCTGGAGCTCGCCGCCATGGCGCGGACAGGGCAGGCGAGTGCCCTGATCGAGCTGAAGGCCGTGCCGCCCGGCTACCCGTTCTACGGCCGGCTCACCACTGACCCCGATCGGACTCTGGCCTCCCTTATCGGCGAGGGCCGCGCCCTCGTCCACGACGCGCTGCTTGCGCGTCTCGGGCTCACGGTCGGCGAGCGCCTGCACATCGGCGGGGCGGCGTTCACCATCACGGGGCGCATCACCGGGGAGCCCGACCGCTCGGCGGGTGTCTTCTCCCTCGGCCCGCGCGTCCTGATCGCCGCGGACGACCTCGGCGCCACCGGCCTCGTCCAGCCCGGCAGCCGGGTCCGCCACCGCACCCTGCTCCGGCTGCCCGCGGGTGAGGAGCCGGAAGTCCTCCGCGATCGGCTGACCTCACTCCTCCCGGATCCGGCCCTCCGCATCACGACCTTCCGCCAGGCGCAGCCGGGGCTCCGCCGCTTCTGGGAGCAGCTCACGCTCTACCTCGGCCTCACCGGGCTCGTGGCGCTCCTGGTGGGCGGCATCGGCGTCGCCTCGAGCGTCACCGCCTTCATCCGCGAGCGGCTGCAGACCATCGCCATCCTCAAATGCCTCGGCGCCGGCTGGCGCCAGGTGCTGGGGATCTACCTCGCCCAGGCGGTCGTGCTGGGGCTCGCCGGAGGGATGCTCGGCGCTGCCCTCGGCACGGGGCTCCAGCCGCTGCTCGCCCCGTTCCTCTCCGCGCTGCTGCCCTTCGAGGTGGAACCGGTCGTCTCCTCGGGCGCGGTCCTGCGCGGCATCGCCATGGGGCTCGGCGTCACGCTGCTCTGCTCACTCTGGCCGCTGCTCGAGATTCGCCGCGTGCCTCCGGCCCTGATCCTGCGCCGCGACGTGGAGGCCACCCTCCCCGGGCGGCGCCCCTGGGCCGCGGCGCTGCCAATCGCGGCGGGGCTCGCGGCGCTGGCGCTCTGGCAGGCCGGCTCGTGGAAGGTCGGGGGCCTCTTCGTCGGAGGCGTCGCCGCGGGGCTGGGCTTGCTGCTCCTGGGAGCGCGGGGCACCATCGCGCTGTCCCGCCGGCTGCCGCGCCGGGGTCCCCTCGTCTGGCGCCAGGGGACGGCCGCGCTCCACCGCCCCGGCGGTCACACGGGGGCCGTGCTCGTGACGCTCGGGCTCGCCGTCATGCTCATCGTCTCCGTCGCCCTCCTCGAGACGAGCCTCCGCAACGAGATCTCCGGCCGCAGCCCCACGCGGGCGCCCGCCTTCTTCTTCGTGGACGTCCAGCCGGATCAGGCCGAGCGCTTCGCCCGCATCGTCGCCGAGACGAGCGGCGAGGCGCCTCCCGAGCTGATCCCGGTGGTGCGCTCGCGGCTCGCGGCGATCAAGGGCGTCCCCGTGGTCCCCGACGCCGGCCGGCGCGACGAGCAGTGGTCCCTCACCCGCGAGTACGTCCTCACCTGGGCCGCGGCCCCACCGGGGCGCGACACCGTGGTGGCCGGACGCTGGTGGACGGCGGCGGAGGCGGCGCGCGAGCCGCTCATCTCCGTGGAGGAGGAGATCGCGCGAACGCTCGGGGTTGCCCTCGGCGACATGCTCGCCTTCGACATTCAGGGCGTGACCCTGTCGGCCCGGGTCGTGAGCCTGAGGAAGGTGGACTGGCGGAGCCTCGGCGCCAACTTCTTCGTGATCTTCTCCCAGGGCGCGCTCGCCGGCGCGCCGGCGACCTACCTCGCCACGGCGCGCGCGCGCCCCGACCGCGAGGCCGCCGTCCAGGCGGCGGTCGTCGCGGCCTTCCCCAACGTGACCGCCATCCCGGTGCGCGAGGTCCTCGAGCGTGTGGCCGCCATCGTGGACCAGATCGCGCTCGCGATCCGGCTCGTGGCGGGCTTCACGGTGGTGGCGGGGCTGGTGGTGCTCGCGGGCGCGCTGGCCGTGACGCGCCGCCAGCGGCTCTACGAGTCGGTGATCCTCAAGGCCGTGGGCGCCACGCGAAGCGTCCTGGCTCGCGCCTTCGCGGTGGAGTACGCGCTCCTCGGCGTGGCGGCCGGGCTCGCCGGGACGGCGCTGGCTGCCGGGCTCGCCTGGGCCGTCGAGCATTTCTTCCTCGAGCTGCCGTGGAGCTGGCAGCCGGCCACGCTCGCGCTGGGGGTGGCGGGCCCCGCCGCGCTGGCCCTCGCCGTGGGCTTCCTCGGCACCTTCCGCCTCCTCGGACATCCCCCTCTCGGCGTCCTCCGCAGGGAGTGATCCATGCCGAGAGCCACAGGAGCCACCGTGATGGAGCGGCTCCGCGCGAGCTTCCCCGAGGCCTCGGGGACGAGCCTCCGCCAGTGGCTCCGCGACGGGCGCGTCCGCGTCAACGGCACGGTGGTACGTGACGGGCGGGCCGCGGTGGGCCCCCGCGACGCGGTCGCCCTCGGCGGGCAGGCCTCCCGCGTCCCCTTCCCGTCTGCGCTCCGGCTCGTCCACGAGGACGCCGATCTCCTGGTCATCGACAAGCCCCCCGGGCTCCTCACCATCGCGACGGACCGCGAGCGCGAGCGCACGGCGTACCGGATGCTCTGGAGCTACCTCGCGGCCGAGCGGCCGACGCGGCGCCCGTTCATCGTGCACCGCCTCGACCGGGACACCTCGGGGCTCCTCGTCTTCGCCAAGACGCCCGCCGCCAAGCGGAAGCTGCAGGAGCAGTTCGAGGCCCGCGCGGTGGAGCGCGTCTACGTCGCCGTGGTGGAGGGCCGCGTGACGCAGGACCGGGCCACGCTGATCGCGCACCTCGCCCAGGATCGCGGGCTGCGCGTCCACGCCGCGCGGGAGGGAAGGGAGGCCATCACCCGCTCCCGCGTGCTGGCGCGGCGGCAGGATGCGACGCTGCTCGAGCTGTCGCTCGGCACCGGGCGGCGCCAGCAGATCCGCGTCCAGCTCTCCGATCTCGGCCATCCGATCGCGGGCGACACGCTCCACGGCAGCACCCGCAACCCGCTCCGGCGGCTGTGTCTGCACGCCACGCGGCTCGGCTTCGTCCACCCGTCCACCGGCGCCGCCATGCGCTTCGAGAGCCCCCCGCCAGCCGCCTTCGCGCGCGTCGGACGCGGGGTATAATCCCCCGCACACGCGCTGTCGAGCCCCGGCGGACCGCCGGGGCAGACCGCGACTCTCGCCGCGCGACCGAACAACCCAACGCAGCATTCCGGCGGGGATGGGCGGGCGACAGCCCGGGTGCCCATCCCAGGTCAAGGAGAATCTATGGCAGCATCCCCGTTCTCGCTGGAAGGCAAGATCGCCATCGTCACCGGTGGGGGCTTGGGCATCGGCCGTTCGATCTCGCTCGAGTTCGCCCGCGCCGGGGCTGACGTGGTGGTCGCGAGCCGTAAGCTGGAGCACCTGGAGTCCGTCGCGGCCGAGATCCGGGCGCTGGGGCGCCGGTCGTTCGCCATCGCAGTGGACGTCCGCCAGGAAGAGGGCGTGAAGGAGCTGGTGGAGCGCACGGCTCGCGATCTCGGGCGGCTCGACGTCATGGTGAACAATGCCGGCGCCTCGTTCCGCTCGAAGCCCGAGGACATCTCGCCCAACGGCTGGAACGCCGTGGTCGGCATCAACCTCAACGGGGTCTTCTTCGGCTGCAAGTGGGCCGGGCGCCAGATGATGACCCAGGGCGGAGGCGTCATCATCAACATCTCCTCCATCGCCGGCGTCTACGGCTCGACGATGATGCCCCATTACGGCGCCGCCAAGGCGGCCGTGATCAACTTCACCCGCACGCTCGGCATGGCGTGGGGCCGCCAGGGCATCCGCGTCAACTGCGTCGCACCCGGCCCCGTGGAGACGGAGGGCTACCTCGACGTCCTCCACAAGACCAACCCCGACGCCCAGAAGACCTACGACGCGGTGGCGAATCGCGTGGGCATGGGCCGCTGGGGCCGGGTGGAGGAGATCGCCTACCCGTGCATCTTCCTCGCCTCGGACGCCTCGTCCTTCATGACGGGGGCGACCATCATCGTGGACGGCGGCCCGCCCCCGAGTCTGGGCGAGGGCTGAGGCGCGCGGCCGGCCGGCTCTCAGCGGATGACGAAGCGGAGGCGGGCGTGGGCCTGGCGGAGCGCGGCCTCCGCATTCCCTCGCGCCCCCGGACCGGATAGAATCCCCATAGCCCCACCCCCGGCGGGGTTCAGTTCACCGGGTTCTATCCGCCCGGCGGATAGAACCTTATTCGTTGAACCTTACTCGTTCGCTGGACGTTCGATCGCGCGGGCGGGGGCGTAGAATGGCCGGAGTGCCAGTCGGGGAACGGGGGGCGTCGCAGGATGCCGGAGATTGCCCGCTTTTTCGGGATCATCATTCGCATGTTTGCCGAACCTCGGGCGCCGCATCACCGGCCACATTTCCACGCGTATTATCAGGACGAGGTGGGGATCTTCGCGATCGATACGATCGAACTCCTCGGTGGAGATTTGCCGCGCACACAGCGCCGGCTCGTGGAAGCGTGGGCGGAGATTCATCACCGCGAGCTGCTGGATGATTGGGAGCGACTGCAGGCTGGCCGCTCGCCTTTCAAGATCGAGCCGCTTCGTTAGGAGGTTGGTGTCGTGAGCCACCCGGTGCACAGGGTCAGAGCATTCAAGATCGTTGGACCGTATTGCCTCCGCATCGAGTTCGCTGATGGGCTGCTGCGCACGATCGACTTCCGTCCGGTTCTGGAGGGCGAACTCTACGGTCCTCTGCGTGATCTCAGCGTGTTCAACGCAGTGTCGCTAGACCGGGAGGTTCACACTCTGCTCTGGCCCAACGGAGCTGATTTCGATCCCGCGACGCTTCATGACTGGCCTGTGCACGAAGCAGAGATGGCTGCCCTGGCAAAGAGGTGGGCCGCCTCCGCGAGTTCTAGCGAACGGGCCAGCTAACCGCGCGCTCCAGCGGACGCGCTTCGCGCGCCGCTGACCGCGAGCGTTGATATGACTTCCGCTGTCACGTCGTGGCTGCCAATGGTTGTGTGCTTAGGAACTGTACTGCCGTTTCGTTACAGTTCCTAAGGCGCGCGGCCGGCCCGCCGGCTTCGTTATCGCCAGGCGAGCGCGGCGGTCCTGAATCGCGTGAGGTCGTCCAGGTGCCCCTCGAGGATCCCGACGACGATCTCGGGATCGACCCGCGTGTACTCGTGGACGAGGACGTTGCGGAACCCGGCCATGCGGACCATCTCGGCTCTGAGCCCGGGATCGAGCAGGCCGCCCTCGCCCAGGACATCGAAGGCCTCGGCATAGGTGGCCGGAACACGGAGACCGCGGTCGGCGATGACGTGCGTCGCCACGTCAACGCACACCTCGATGGCCACCTGGAGGGTCCGCTCGACGATCCGCTGGACCTTCCAGTCCCGGCGATACTCGTCGACGGTGATGCCTCGGTACTCCGAGACCTGAGCCAGGTATTGGTCGAGGTCCGCCAGCTTGCGGAGGATGAGGTCCCGGTCAACCACGAGCGAATCTCCGGGACAGGAGCCGGTGCTCCACGATCCGGAAGTCCAGGAACTTGCGAAGCGCCAGCGACTCGAAGCGGATCTGGCTCCCGGATGACGAAGCGGAGGCAGGCGTGGGCCCGGCGGAGCGCGGCCTCCGCCTCGGCCGGGGTGTCGGCGCGGGAGAAGATGAAGCCCAGGTAGCGGTGCCCCTCGGGGAGCGGCACGATCTCCTCTCCCTTGTGCGCGCTGATCGTCACGTCCTCGATGAGCGGCACCGCCCGGGCCTC